>OJPW01000451.1_pt1 | contig 35299 bp, 21 predicted proteins | sample 1598571 | NCBI WGS metagenome assembly OJPW01 (sample SAMN03922493, study PRJEB24848) | human gut metagenome | isolation source: stool sample | host: Homo sapiens | place: Germany | collected 2011-05
GAAATAGTACACCCGCTGGTCCTTGCCGGTGTCGCCGCCGTAGGTAAAGCGCTTGCCGATGGTCTGGAAGGTGGCGCGGACGCTGTCCCCCAGATTGCCGGAGAAGATGGAGGGCTCCGTGGAGGTGTCGTATGTAAATTCGCCGGGCTCGGCGCAGATCTCCACCACCTTCCCCTGCTCCACAATGATCATGCACTGCCCGTCGGCCACGGCAATACCGGAGCCGTTGGAAATAATGTTGTCGCTCCCCTTCGTATTGGAGGACCTGCCGCTGACGCGCTTTTGTCCCTTGGTGACCAGCACCTCCTTGGGCATAGACTCGCAGTAGAAAAATTCCTTCCACTGGTCGGCAAGAGTGCCACCCAATGCACCGATACCCGCTTTAATAAGTCCCATAATAAAAGCTCCTTTCCAATTGTGAGAATGATCCATATACTTTTCCGACCGGAGCCGGCAGATCACTTCTTTTTTCCGTGGACCCCCACGGGATATGAATGATTGTTCTCCCCTTGATTTTATTGCCGCCCGACAGTAGACCACGTATCGCTTATGGCATCGTAGCTATAGACGAGATTGTCGCACACGCCGTAATAACGTTCTCTGACAAACTGCTCCTCGCTGTCGGTTCCCAGGGCAAACAGCAGGCAGGGGCGCCCCTCAATCCACTGGGTATTTCCGGTATACATAACCTTCATTCCCTGCATGACCGCCTGCTTTACCTCGTCCGTTTCCAGAAGAAGCTCTGTTGCGATTTGAATGGATCGCTCATCGGGCACTTCCTCGTATGTTGAGAAATCGTACACCCCTGCGATCTCCTGCAGGTGCCCGTTTTCCATGGACAGCGACGGGCGGAAGTCCATGGCCCCGCCGCCGTCAGTAGCGGCAATCAGCACATTGGAGTATATCTCGCTGAGGTTGCACCGCAGCAACAGCGGTTCGCCGGGCTCCCCCACGTGGAGGGGATTGCTCTTGTCGTCGGCATACTCGCCGTCTTCGGTCATCATGGATGGGTACACGATTATCGTTCCCTTGTCATTCGGCGGTATAATTGCATACAGCTCCTGTCCCTCAGCCATGTAAAGCGGCGCACGGGATAGGCTGGGATATTCCTTTCCCGTTTCGCTGCCCGCAACATAGGCGCGCAGGTCCGCCTCAGAGCTCTCGCTATCCACATAGCCGATAAAGGCGACGGCGACTGCGCTGCCGCTCTGTGCGATTTTCTTTTGCAGCGCCGCAAAAGCGGCCTCCTCTGTGGTTTTATCATCCGGATCCTTCGCGGTGTTGCCCCCGGGGATCGTGCTCCCGCCTGGGATAGAAGGGTTTTTTTCGGGTGAAGCCGAACATCCGCACAAAGAGCAAATGAATAACATTACTGTGCAAAACAGGCAAAATGCTTTCCTCATACGCGACCCTCTCTTTTTCATAATTATTCCAAGTACGCCATCATAAGCGGTATATTCCTCGACGCGCTGTGTGAACCCGCCTCAGCGGATATTATGCGGCACTGTCATGACTTCAAAACGGCAGCGTAGCATCGATCAATTCAGCGCAGAGGACTTACCGTTGTAATAACGCAGAATCTGATTGATATCAGTCGTGTCGATCGAATTGTCGGCATATATATCGGCAACCTTCAGCCGATATGCCCTTGTTAAAGCATCGCCGTTACCAAAGACGGAGGTTTTTCCGTTAAACCTCCTGCAGATCTGTACGACATCAGTCATATCTCTGACCCCGTCCCCGTTCACATCTCCCGGCAGCCAAATCTCTGCGTTCTGCGTCACCGCTTCTCCGCTCACCGTCACGGTATACTCCCGGGTGACATGATTTTTCTTCAGCACCCGCATGGTATAGGTACCGGAAGCGATCCCGGAAATCGTGTAGGAGGCGGTATATTGATTCCCCTCCTTCGTTCCGCCGGAGACTGTGGTTTCATACGCAGGCTCTGAGAGTCCCTGCTGAATGAGCTGAATGGTCACCTTATCGGAAGCGGAATTAAAGCTCTTCACCGTGCCGCTGACGGAGCCGCGGGCATTGGGGTCAACCACCTTATAGGATTCATACACCTGCCAGACATGCCCGTCTGTATTGTCGTCATATTCCATCCATGCGTTTACGCTCTTACCGTTCACCTTGAAATCTTTCCAATTTTTCGGGTATACATAGCCCATTTCTTCGCCGCCCTCAAATCCGATACGAAGATCGAGGAAATACGATTTTCCAACCTCAAATTTGTCAAATTTCCTCATTGGTTTGTGATCGGGTCCCAGCCATTGCATCGACAGCACCTTCATATTATACGGCAGGCTTGTCGGTTTTTCATAGTCGGCAAAGGCAGCGGGGCAGTCCCCCGCCTTAGGCTCCTGTACGCGGATATCGGTCCCGTATTTCACTCCCTCGCTGTTCGGCTCCAACAGTTGGGAGACCCGGTATTTCCGTCCTATCGGTGAATAGTCGTACCAATCGCCCTTATAGACTGTGCTGTATGTTTCCGCAGAGTCGAATATCCCGTTGGCTCTGTAGCCTGCGGGCTGGATCACCTTTACCGAAGCATTCTCGGGGAGATAATAGCCAACCCCCGGCTTTACGTCGAAGTAGACATAACACGTATCGCCTTCACGCAATTGACCGGCCTCTACGCCGTAAGAGCCATAGGCGACATCGTATACCACCGTATTTTTGAAGGTATACTTTTTCGGTTCATTCGATACGATCTCCGTAAACCCGGCGTCAATGCCGAGACGGAAATTCTTGAGCGTACCGCGCACATCCGTCAGCTTCCGCTGTGCCACAAGGTTGACAGTGAGGTTTTTTTCATAGTTGGTGAATGACCTCCTTGTAACCTTTGTATGCTGCACATTCAGAGTAACTCCGTTGTCTGCCGTCGCAGTCGAATCGGCAAGCTCGTATCCGTGCCGCGGTCTTACCCAGAAGTACATAATATACGCATCCTCATCGGCCAGATATCTCCACTCGGAGGGGATACCAGTTGAATATGAATCGTCGGTATAGCATTTCGCCAATGTAGCCGGATCCAGGGAGATCTTGTGGGTGGCGTTGGTTGCTTCGGTAAATTCGCCCCCCGCCTGCAGAAGATGAACATTATATATGTATTGTTTGCCGCTGACCGATTCGTTCATCTGCACATCAAATTCGATGTGTGTCTGATAAAGGACACTCGCTTCTGTCATCGGTCTGACATAGTCAGTATCTGCCGACGGCCTGCAGGCCCAGTAGAACTCTACACCGTGTTTTCCGGTGCGGTCCACATAAAAATCATGCGTATACGCATAGGGGTCTTCTTCATAGCCCTCTTGCAGACCCGGCTTGCACAGGAGGCCGTAGAAATAGAATCTGACTCTGCCTGCATCCCTCAGCTTTTGCATCCACTGGGGCATATACACAATATCCGCAGACATCTCATAGCCCAGGCCGGCCTTCAGGCCCCACACCGTCTGACCCCCCTTCACCTCCTGGAGGTTGAGGTTGAAGCGGATCTGCGGCATGTAGTCTCTGCGATCCATGGTAAGATTATAGCAGCCGCTGCTGTCGGTTCTTCCGGCTATATACCATTCCCTGCCGATCTTACCGATGCTCCTGTAATTCTTAAACACCTTCGCCGGGTCGGTTTCGCCGTTGCTGCCGAATAAGGTCCATCCGCCGGAGCCCCGCTGCACATAGACATTCAGGCTCTTTGCGTTGACGAGCTTGAAGTTGTTCATATGGCAGCTCCATGCGGCGGCGTTGGTCCGGGGATTTTTGATAGAAAGGGAAACATCCCTGGTGGTGTCGATGGTGAGTGAGATCGTCTGGATCAGGGAGCTCACATCTCTGTGGCTGTTGCCGCAGACGATACTCAGCGCGGCATCCTCCAGAACCGATGTGTATTTCGCCACGATGGCATAGTCGGGGCTGGTTTTCCTGGGGGCACTCGTCGTAACGATACCCAGCTCCCCGTTTCCGCACAGCTCAAAGGTACCGCAGCCGTTCAGGCTTCCCTCCGACTGGGCCAGATCGATCACCGCGCCGGTTGCACCGTTTTGGGGGCAGTAGGCGGTCTTGTTCTTATACCGGGTGCTGTGGTTGAAGGTGACCTGGACGCCGTCGGTCACCATCAGCTTCAGATCGACGCCGGGGGCATACAGGGCGGATAGCTTCAGATTGTCGAACAGAACCAGCATCAGAGACCTTCCCTCAAGCCCCGAAAGATCCAGGAAATCATTCTCATAACGTGTCCAATACATAAGAATGCCGTTATCGTATGACACGACCCGCTGAAGATTTGTATCGCTCTTATAGCCTTCGAGTAATCTCTCGTTATATATGCAATCCTCCGGGTCTATAATGACCGAACGGCTCACCACCCTGCCGTTTTTATAGAAAAAATAGACGTGACCGTAGATTATCTCCGTTCCCTCGACCAAATTGGTCAGCGCGGGATACGACGAAGAAGAGGCCCGCGCTGCGCCCCGATTGGCACCGGTCGTCTCCTCGCCGCTGCTTTCAGCGCCCACCGACAGCACAGAAAGCGGCAGCAAGCCCACCAGCATGATCAGCGCCAGCAAAAAGCTGAGCCATCGATTTCGTTTACTTGTTTTCATCTCATTTCCTCCTTTACAAAGTCCAGATGGTTTTTGAAGCCGAGCACCTTAGTGGATTGCTGTATGACATTACCTTTCCAAAGAAAACCAACTGCTTGATTTTCTTTGGAAAAGCGAAAGGGCGGAGGCGGATGGCTTCCGTCCCGCCCTTTGCTTCAATCCTTTAGTACGGTTTTCCGGTTAGGTGGTTTATCTGCTCCTTCTGCGGGAATACAGGGCTGCTCCCATCAGAGCCGCACCGGATACGATCGCCAGCGCGATGCTGAAAGCGATCATGCTGCCGTCGCCGGTCTTGGGGGTTTCCGGCGCAGGAGGCGTCACCGGCTTCTTGGGGGGTTCCGGCGCAGGAGGCGTCACCGGCTTCTTGGCGCTATAGCTGTTGGTGAAGCCGATTTCCGCCATGGGATTGTTGTATTCCAGCTCGCCCTTCTCGTCGAACTTGAAGAAGGCCCAGCCCCGAACGCTGTCATAGCTGTCGACAAACAGAGGCATGGCGTAGAAGATGCTCTCATCGTAAGTCCAGCCCGCAGCATTGCCCTTGACCTGGTGGATAACGAAGCCCTCGGACAGATTGCCGGCCTGATCCTCACTGATGGTGAAAATGAACTTACCCTCATAGGTCTTTTCGCCATTGGTCTCCACGGTATCCTGCACCAGCGTATAGACGATGGGGGCGCCGAATCTGTCAATAGCGAACTTGAAGGTCTCCTGGCCGGGATCCATTTCGCCGGTCTTCTTCACAGTGAGCTTGAAGGGAACCTCAACGCGAATGCTGCCGTTCTCCCGCTGCGGCTCAAGCACACGGCCGCAGCCGGTGCACTTCACAGCGTAATCGTAGGTCGCTCCGCCCTCATGATCGGGCGTATGGGGCTGCACTGCATCATAGGCATCGTGATAATGGCACTTGTGGGCGTGACCGGTCTCCCCGCAATCGACCCACTCATTGCCGTAAACATGGGCGCCCTGCTTGCCGTTATAGAACTTATCCGCAGCGGCGGCATCATCCTTGGCGCTGTGGGTTGCGTCATTGGCGCAGGTGTACCAATAGGTGTCAAACTCGCGGCAATCTGCAGCGGTGGATCTTCTGTGAGCTTCATCGCTGTTTTGCACGGTGTAGCTATGACCCGTCTTGGGAATCACCACACTGCTGTGGTCGGTAATTTCCGTGGCGGCGGCAGCATCCTCGAAGATCTTGCCGCAGGTGCACCGGTAGTACTCCTTGTTGCCGTCAGTGGTGCAGGTAGCGTCCACCTTGTCCACCTTGGTCAGATGGTCGGCATGGACATGGCCCGTTGCAGCCTGCATCACAAATCCGCATTCTGTGCAGGTCTGCGGTGTGGTTTCCGTTGCGGCAGGGCCTGCCGTGTGAGGCACTACGGTATCATGGTGCGCCGCGTTGCGGCTGCAGACATGGGCGTGGCCGTCGGCCTCCTTGTATCCCCACTCAGAAGTGTTGAAATCATGATCGTCGTTGGTGGCCCTGTACGGGATCCCGGTAAGGGGATTATCGCTCATGTCAAACAGCTTGCCGCAGAGATCGCACTTCTTATAAGCGTCCCAGCCCTTCTCGGTGCAGTTCGATTCCTTCTCCGGGATGGGGGTGCAGGATTCGTGACCACAGTTTACCGTCACCTTGCAGGTGGCCGTTTTTGTTCCTGCCGTTGCGGTAATGATCGCTTCACCGGGGGCTACGGCGGTCACCTTGCCCGTGGCAGGATCGACGGTAGCAACAGCGGGCTTGTCAGAAGACCATACCACCGTGTCGGTAGAATCGGCCGGCGTGACCGTCGCTTTCAGGCTGTCATCCACTGCACCGGCAACCAGTGTCAATTCACTCTTGTTAAGAGTGATACCCGTTGCCGGCTTCGGTGCGGCAGTGATGGTGATCACAGCCGTCTTGTGCGTGAAATCATCCTTTGTAATCAGAAATACGGGGAGTCCGTCTTCGTCTACCGCTCCGACCTTGATGTGTTCATCCAGATAAAATTCGGAATTGCCCAAAGCGGCGCCATCCTTGACTTTGATCTGAGCCGTCAGCTCAAGTCCGTCAAATTCGATCTTCGCATCACCGGACGGTTCGTAATAAGCAGCAGAGAAAAAGCCGTTCTTGTTGCAATCCTCCGGATCTGACTGCATATGATTCATGCCGTTGATAGTCGGAGCCTTATATTCCGTTACCTCAAAGACATTTTTATCAAAATGCACCTTTAATGACATGTCACTTATTTTTTCGGTTGTTCCGGGCACTTTCAAAGTGACGCTGAAAGTGCTTCCGGGTGACGCCGTCGAAACCGAGGCAGTCACGCCGCTGTCATCCTCTGCAGCCCATGCCGGCACTGCAGATACCAGCAAGCTACACACCATGACAATGGATAAGAGTAGGGTTCCTATTCGCTTGTTCATGACTAAGCTCCTTTTCATTGATTTGCGGGGCGGTTAGTACTTACCTTGCCGCAGCCTCGCTTAGTTACGGTAAGGCAGGGAGATTATTCTCCTGTTTATTTCTTATGCCTTTACATCCGGTCTGTATCGCAGCATTGCATACAAAAGGAAAGCATCGGCATTAAGACAAAATAAATAATTTACAGCTCTATCCCAGCACAGAGGACTTACCGTTGTAATAACGCAGAATCTGATTGATATCAGTCGTGTCGATCGAATTGTCGGCATATATATCGGCAACCTTCAGCCGATATGCCCTTGTTAAAGCATCGCCGTTACCAAAGACGGAGGTTTTTCCGTTAAACCTCCTGCAGATCTGTACGACATCAGTCATATCTCTGACCCCGTCCCCGTTCACATCTCCCAGCAGCCAAATCTCTGCATCCTGCGTCTTCGCATCGCCGCTCACCGTCACGGTGTACTCCCGGGTGACATGATTCTTCTTCGACACCTGCATGGTATAGGTACCGGGAGCAACCTCGGGAATGTCGTAGGTGGTGGTGTATTGTCCGGAGCTGTCTTTTGTTCCCCCCGGCACCGATACGGTGTACTTGGGCTCTGCGCTGCCATCGGCAAACAGGGAAACGGTCACATCGCTGCCATCGCAGAAGCTCACCACCTGTCCGTGTACACCCGAAGCAACGGGAACGGAGTATCCTACGGTAAGAGTTGTTCTGTCCCCGTCCTGCGCGCTTATATACGCTTTTGCCCCGTTCACATAAGCATCCAGCTCCTCGTCGTCAGCTATGTAATAGCCCTCTTCGCACTGTAAAATCACGTTTACGTGATATCTTCTGCCTGCGATAAAGGTCATATCAGCCTGAATCCGCTCCCCCGTAGCGGAAGCATACCATGTATAGTTTACAACCGAAACGCCGCCCGGCAGCCCCGCAACCAGATTATTGTTATATATCGGTCTTTCGCCCGCCCACGGAAGTGGCACGCCCAAAGACAGATAGTCATAATGAATCACATCCGGTTCCGGTACCAAATCTATTACGTATGCCTGGGCGGATGCATCATACGGCACTTCAAGATAATTTTCTGCAATGTTGAGATCACTGTACATCCGCAGCTTGACATTCGTGTTGACATAATAGCCAAATGTGATATCGTACTGCTCCGGACCGTTGTGGAATGTCATTCCTTGTTTGCCCGTGCCCACCAGCTTGATCCGATAGGTATAGTCTGGATCGATCATCTCGTCGGGGCTGGTGCTGTAAACAACTCCGTTTTTGATTCGCTGGATCTCCTTAATCTCAAAATCAAAATGGCTGTCCTTCGGCCTGATGTTCACTCCGCCGACCAGGCTTCCCGCCCGCAGTCCGGCAACGGTACCCCAGGCGCTTTGAATCAGCTCGGAGGGATGGGAGGCCAGGGACACCCCCAGGGACCTTTCATCACTGGCGACCGAAACAGATATACTGTCGCATTCCCGGTTGAGGCCCCGGATCTTGACCTTCGGCGGGTTGTTCTTATCGAATTTATACCCCTCATAGCCGTCCTTGAGGTACACACGGATGAAGCGATAATACTGATCCCCCAAGATCGCGGGAACACTGCCGTTTCCGGTCAGGTCCCATATATCCTCATGTTCCCAGTAGCCCCGCCTGTCCTCGATGGTATAGGGGGCGCTCCCATCCACAGTGAAGGCGCCGCTGGTATAATCCCCCTGCACCAGAGGCTGGCTGATATCCAGATAAATGGTGTCGATAGCCTTCGTCCGATCCACCCACCGTGCCACCTTTGCGCCCTTGTAGCCGGTCGTAACCTGCTTCTTTACGCCGTTGGTCTCCAGCATCAGGTCATACTGCAGCTCCATGGTGGTCAGTGTGTCCACATTGGATTCATTAATGTAGTAAGTCACCGAAAACGGCTCTTTACCTGATTCCGGAACATCGGGATAATGAACCATGCCATACCCTATTTCGTCATCAACGAGTATCCGAATATACCCGGTCGAATAATCATTGGAATAGCTGTACCCCAGCACACGCAGCATGGGGGAAATCGGATACATCACAAAAGTCACCCGATGCTCGCTCTCTGCGGTGGTATCCACCTGGGGCGCGCTGAAGCCTCGCTCGCCGCAGGCCATAGGCTCGCCGTCCAGCAGAACCTCCTTTACACCGTAGGCGTTGGAGATCACCCGCACTATGCCGCCCTGAATACCCAGCGACGTGCCCTGGAAAGCCATGGTCGGCCCGCCGTTTTCAACCGACCGGCGCATATTGCCCCGCACATACCAGTTTCCGTCGTGCACATCGGTGAAGACCGCGCCGTTTTCGCTGATAAGGTGCGGCACCAGGCCCCACATCATAGTCTTCGCATCATCCAGGGTCGCGCCTGGAATATCGTTATAATGTATATCGTAATCCCAGTTATTGTCATAAAAACTTTTCATCTTCCCGCCTAACACCAGACGGCACTGGTCCAGCTTATCGGTGGTGCGCATGAAATATGCATCGTTGATCTGCATGGGCAGATGATCGAAATTGCTGGCATAGACATCCCCGGTCAATATCAGAGCGATGGACTGCCGGAAAAAGCCGCCGTTTACCACCAGCTCATACTTTCCCCGGTTCTCCGGTGTGGGGGCGCTGTGCAGAACCACCCGGTCGAAGGTGCCGCCGTTGATGGTGACGCTGCCGCCTGCTTCTCCCCGAATGGCTTGCAGCCGGCGGGAAAGATACCGCTCCTCCCTCTCGCCCCGGGGACTGGTCACCTGCGTCAGTACCTCGCCGCCGTTAAAGATCGCCGTACCGGATACACCGATGGCGCACTTCGTATACTGATTATCATTGGAGGGACACAGCATCTTGACTGTACCGCTCTCCATAACCAGCGTACCTTTACTCACATTGATAAACTCATAGTAGAATTCCTGATTAAACTCGCCGATCAGGGCGCCGCCCCCCACGCTGTCGCGGATGGTCAGCCGGGCATCCTTATGACTTATATTGATCAGATACCCCTGCGCAACCTCCGAATAGTATTTCGCATACGCATTGACGGTGTGTCCGTTCAGATCCAGCACCTTGTCCATGGCCATCGTCATGAAGATGATGTTGTCCTGATGCAGACCGGTGTGCCCGTTCAGAGACTTTGTTTCGATGTCCTTAACCACCTTCACCACCGAGCATTTTGTCGTGTAGTCCAGCGCTTTTTTTAGCTCCGCCCAGGTGGAGACCTCTACCACCTTGTCGTCTGCCGCGCCTGCCGTCACCGATGAGAAGGGCACCGCTGATACGAGCATCACCACCGTCAACAGAAGGCTAAGCCATTTCCTTTTTTTCACTGTGCTTCACCTCACCTTTCTTGTGTCGTCCTTACATCGCGTAAATCTGATCCATCAGGTATTCAGCGGTCATCGACCCGTAGAAAAACTGGTCGATGATGCCGTTTTTCTTGGCCTCCCGGATGTCCTTCGCCGCCTGTTTTTCGGTGTTGGAATCCACGATGAGGGCAATTTTGCAATCCGGGCACACCGTCTTTGCCTCATCCCGCAGCTTCATCCTCTCGCAAAGCAGCCATGGAGTATAGGCGGTAACCTCCATTAAAAGGACAAACGGTTTGAACACTCGACACAGTTCAATGGTATCTCGCGGGGACTCCGCACGAACCACAGCAATGTCGTAATCCGAATTCTTGAAAGCAGTCGCTATGGAATCGGCAAACAGAAAATTCTGCATATCGACCACGATTTTCTTCATCGAACCGTTCCTCCTTTTTTCTGATACATACAACGAATCTGTTCCGTCTTACTTTATGGCTTTATTGTAGCAAGGAACGCCGGCTCTGTCTGTCCTCAAAAGTGAGGACAAACGCCCCTTTAATTGTAAACAAATTGTGAACGAGCGTCTATTTTTCGCAAAAAAATACCCAGCTTTTTGAAAGCTGGGTATTTTCGTGTCAAAAATGGTTTTTTCAGCACAACGCTTTATTCAATTTGCTCCTACCTGGTTTCTTCCTGCTCCTCGATCCAGCATCCGGGCACGACCATCCGTTTGCCCACAGCTGCGATCATCAGCCGATTGCGGTTTGTGTAGCCGGTTTTTTCCAGCATACGGTTAATATAGGTCCGCACCGAGGACTCGCCCACATTCAGCTTTACGGCAATCTCGGCATTTGTTTTTCCCTCGCAGAGCAGGCGCAGAGTCTCTATCTCACGGTCAGACAGGTCGCAGGAGAGCGTGTTGCCGAGCCGGACACTGGGCACGCCGTCCGGCCAGAAGTGCTTTCCGGAAAGGGTTCCCTCGATCACACCCACAAGGTCGCCGGAGGGGGAATCCTTATACCAGAAGCTGTCTGCCCCGATCCTTCTGGCCCGATCAAGAAACCGTCCCTCCAGCATAGAGGTCACCATAACGATTTTTATCTGCGGGTAGATCTTCTTGATGGATTCGGCTGCGGCCAGTCCGTCCGAGTCGCTTTCGGTGCATATGTCCATGAGAATCAGATCGATGGGCCCCTCATCGCAGCGCTGAAGCGCCGCGTCGGCCCGGAACAGCGTACCCGCCACCTGGCAGTCCGTGCATTTTTCCACGCAGGCGCACAGATAGGTTCTCGCCAGCGCCTGATCCTCCACGATCAGTATTTTTCTCATAGTCACAGGTTATTCACCCCCGAATTCCCGGATTTTGGTATCTCAATTGCCAGAGAAAACCTCGGCAAGCTCTGCACCGTCATCTTACCGCCCGAATTTTCAATCCGGTGGCGCAGGTTGGTAAGTCCGCCGCCCTCGGTGATCTCCTTTTCCGGCGGCTTACCGTTATTGCGTATCACCACCGTATAGCTGTCCTGGTTTTCCCAAATATTTGCGGAAATCTCCGTGGCCTTGGCATACTGAATGGCGTTGTTCAGGCAAACCTGCATGGCCGTGTACAGCAGCTCCGCCTCACCGTCCGTGGGCTCCTGACCTCTTATCCGCACGGTCACGCCGCTGGCCCTGGCGCTGTCCAGCAGTCTTTTTCTGGCCGGCAGGCGGATCGTATCCCGGAAGGCAATGACCTTCTCCCATTCATGGCATACAACGCCCGGATCCATACCGTCAAATTCCCCTGTTATGTACTGCTTCGTCAGTGTAATGCAGGCGGCAAGGCCGTCGTGCATGGCGGATTTCGCGTCCAGCAGCTCCTTCTCCCGGGCCAGAGCCCCGGCATTATTGGAAAGCTGCTTCAGCTTTTCCGCGTCCTCCTGCAGCTTCTTGCTGTCTGCGGTAAGCTGTACCAAGGCGCGCTGCAGGTCGGTAACATCGGCGGCGGTAAGCTGTATATACCTCGTCCCGTACCGATCGGTGACCTCCGTTTTTTCAAACCTCCACACGGTGTTGTCCGGAAACCGATAGGTGTTGTCTATATCCGGGATCCGCACAATGCCCCCTCCCGGGGCAGACAGCGCCTCCTGGACCTCGCCCAGATACTGCATATCGCTGTCAAGCAGGTATCGGCTCAGCTGATACATCTGCCGGTTGCACAGGACGATGCTGCCCGTTCGGTCAAAAAAACACACGCCTGTGGGAAGCCGGTCAAAGCTTTCCTTGATGGCATTAAAGCCCAGTTGTTTTATTCTATGCACCGCTCCCGCCTCCTATCCTTGTGCGCACAAGCCACAAGCCGTCCTCCTGCTGAACCGTCACATCCGGAGAAGCCAAAAAGGACAGCTCGGCAGCACACTCCACCGACAGATCCATCTCGCCGTCGGACACGGAAATAAACAGGGAATACAGCCCGCCTATCGCCGCTTCCGTCACGACCTTCAAAAGGTCAAGCAGCCGCGCCACCTCTGTCGCGCGCATAGGCCCGGTCGTGTGGTAGACCACGCTGCATTCCGTGCCGCAAACGGTTATCACCCGCACCGCCTCGTCTATGGTCAGCCGAAGCTCCTGCTGCGGCAGAAGCTCATATTCCTGGCTGAGAAAGTACAGGTTGGCGCTGCGCTTAATGTAAGTGCCGAGCAGCAGGATCCTTTTCAGTGCGCTTTGTATTTCCTCGGGTGCGGCCCCCTGGCATTGCCGCAGCAGCTGCCCGACTCTGGTGATCTGATCTCCGTACCTTTCCTCCATCTCGTCGTAAATACGGTTTTTTTCCGTCAGCTCAAGCAGCTTTTTCTGTATGATATAGGCCTCCCGCAGCTTCTCTTTGTTGCTGTTGATTTTGGTCTTGTTTTCGCTCAGTCTTGCGCGCAGCTCCGTCAGCGGCCGCACATTATCCTGCCATATGGCATAGCCGCCGCTGATGGGCGCCGAGGAGATGCGTATTCCGTTGGGCCGGATGAGCGGAACGCCCTCCCTCGGGCAAACCATATCCTCCCCTGCGGCCCGGGAACGGAGAACGATATTCCCGCTGCGATCCGCAATGCACGCCGCCAGCGTTGTCGCCTCGAACAGCTCCACATAGCCCGTATTGGACGGTATCATCCGGCAGCGTATACAGCTTTCATAAATCGCCGCATATAAAAGGCAAAATGTCACATTCATATCCCCGAGCCACCAGCGTATGGCCGGCAGGCCCGACAGATACAAAAGCCCATACAAAACCGTTATGCAGGCTATCACAAACGGCCTGATCCTTTTTTTGCTGCCGCTGGGGACGCGGCTTTTCTTCAAAAGGAGGGCAAGGGAAAAAGTCATGCACGCAACCATCCAGCCCATGCTGCAGAAGTAAAAAATGCCGTGGAAATAGCCGTAATTGTCTGGCACACCCGGCACACCGCTGTTGAATGCAAACACCTGCTGGTGCAGATCGTTGGTGATCACCAGCAAAAACAGTATGCCCGGCACGGCGACCAGAAAGCCGGCCCTTTCGGTCAGACGGTATTCCTCCGACTTCCCCAGCGTCAGCGCAATATACACTCCCAGCAGCGGTATAAACAGCATGGGCAAATAATAGAGATACCAAATGTACCGCGCCACTGTCAGGTCGGTGACAAACTCATATTTCAGCGTGCGCAAAATAAGCCATACCAGCATCAGCGCCGCGGTCAGACGCAGGCAGTGCAGTGCCTGCGTCTGTATAATGCGCCGGTCAATGGAATAGCCCCACAGGGAAAACAGCAGCAAATACAGCGCCGCGCGGATATAGTTCATCCAAACGCCGCCGATGTCGAGCATGGCCAGTATCCGGCAGGAATAGGCCGCCGCAATGATTGTAAAAACCAGGATCATGGGGATCAGCTGTTTCGTATTCCGTTTCATAGGGGAAATCTCTCGCTTTCTCCTGCAATCAAGGAATATTTCTTGGCAATTGTATTTGTTTCCCGGCAAGACGATTCCGAATGTGCATTTACCAACAGGATTTACTCCGAAAATAGGAACAGTCGGCCTTGGCTGTTTAGAGTATACTATCATTTCTCTTGCAAAAACGCAATGCTATATAAAGCGATGGATTTCAATTTTTGCTTTTTTGTTGCTTTCCGACAAATTGCAAAAGCTACTTCCAGGTTTCCAATAGTCTCGCATGGTTGAATTCCGGAAAAGAAGTGCCATCCTGAACTGCACCCCATTTCAGCATCAGCGCCTCCTTCCTTGGAATAACAAAAAAGACCGATGGGCAGCTTATACCCCATCGGTCTTAGTGCGGCAGTCGCCAGGCGGCGATTAAATTGAATATGACTCCTTTCTGCCTGCGTCCGCTGTTAACTGCCGAAAAACTCCGGATTCGAGAGTTCGCAGCATTTTTGTCCGTCACATCTGCGCAGAATGTGGTCCTGTTTTCGTGGTCAATGAAAAGTTGGACAAGCACCGGAAACCCGCTTGAAATCAAGCTTTTCCCGTGTTGTCCCAATTATAACACACTCACATGCCCTGGACAATGCCCCCGGTGGCCTCCAGCAGCCGGGGGTCCGTGACCTTCAGCAGCAGGTCCCGGCCATCCCGGTTTGCGGGGCACAGCCGCACGATCTCCACGGTGTATTCCTGGGTATCATCTCCGGAAATGGTGGACAAAATAACAGCGGGGCCGGTGGTCACCTCGCTGCGCCGGGCCACCGGCAGCGCCGCGCCGGATACAAAGCTGCCTTCTGCCACAGTGCCGAAAATGCCGCCGCTGGTATTGGCGGACACGGTGCCCACATCGTGCTGCACGGTGAAGTCGCCCTTCAGCTGTCCCGGGTCGCCCTTCTGTCCCTTTTTCACGGCCTTCACGGTAGTCTCCATAATGGAACCGCTGGACAGCGGCATCAGCTGGGCCGTGTCCGTATCGGTGATGCCGTGGCCCAGAGCGCCATAGGCGCCGGTGTCCGGGTCATAGAAGGTCAGAGTCCCCACGCCCGCCATAGAGTCCCGTGTCCAGGCGCCCAGACGCCAGGAGCCATCCTCCGCCTGCACCGGCACGGCGGTGACGGTAAGGCTTTTGCCGTCCCGGCGCAGGCCCACGGCTGCAGGCGTTCCGCCGGCGGCCTGCAGCAGAGCCTGCAGTTCCTCGGCGGACGTGATCCTTTCGCCGTTGCAGCTGACGATCAGGTCCCCCTCCTGTATGCCGCAGTCGCGGGCCGGGCACGGACCGTCGCTGGAAGTAGACACCACCAGCACGCCATCAGCAAACAGCTTGATGCCCACCGCCTTCCCCACAGGGATCAAGGTGCGCTGGTCGGCCCATACCGTCTGGCAGCACAGGGCCCCGGTGAGCAGCACGGCCAGCAGCCATGCGGCCGGCCTGCGTATGCGTCGCTTTTTTTTGCGTTTCATACATGCGATCACCCCTGTTTTTGAATTTTGTCGCCGGCGACAGAGTTACTTTGCGCGAATCGCGCGGCTTTCATGTCCGCTAAATATAGGATGCATTTCCGCCGCAGGCAAAAAAAGCGCCGCAGACAGCAGTCTGCGGCGCAAAGCCGGAAAAAATTTCAAATTTTATCGGATCTCATAGCGCTTGGGGTCCCTGGGCAGACACAGCTCCGGCACCAGGCCCACTACGAACACGCCGCCGGAAATAGCGAAGGCGAAGCCATTACAGCGTCACCTGGCATCCGGGGCCGAAGAAATACAGCACCCGCTCTGCCACCGGTGCTTCCAGCACCCGGCTCAGGGCCTGACTGTAGGCAGTCAGCTGGGGGCGATACAGCTCCGCCCGCTGGGCGGCCTCCTGGGGCAGGATGCGGTCCGTTTTGAAGTCCACAATGACCAAGCCCTGCTCCGTCCGGAAGGCGCAGTCCACCACGCCCTGGAGCATCAGCTCATCCTCCGGCTCCGCCTCCGGATCATACAGCGACGCCGGCAGCAGCAGGGAGAACCGGTACTCCCGGTACACCTCCCCCGCCCGGCGGATGCGCTCCGCCAGAGGCGAGGCCAGGAACCGGCGCACCTGCTCCAGCTCCAGGGACGCCGCCTGCTCCGGCGTCAGCAGATGCCGGGCCAGCAGGGCCTGCACCTGCTTCTCCGGCTCCGGTCCGCTCAGGTCCAGATACTGCATCAGCAGATGCATGGCCGTACCCCGCTGGGCTGCGGACAAAGGCCGCTCCCCTATCAGAAAGCGCGGCGTTTCCACCTGCACCTGACGCACCCGGCGGACGGTACCCTGGGCGATCTCCTCATCCAGCTCCCGGCCCTTCAGCTGGGTGGCCGTGACCTTGGTGGGAATGCGGCAGGCTGCCGGGTGGGGATAGTCCAGCTCCCGGACCTCCACAGGGCCGCTTTCGCGCGCCGCCTCCGGCGTGCTGTCCCGCTCCCGGAGAGCCGGCGCCACGGGATTTTCCCACACCTGCACCTGCCATCCGCCTCCGGCGCCTGTCAGGGTCTGGGGCTCCGTCTCCGCCCAGCGGCGGATGGGCTCCCCCTCCGGGGCGCATAGCAGAGGCAGCAGCAGCCAGTCCCCGGGGCATTTTACCCCGGCCACCGCCTCCGGCGGCGCGGGCATCTCCGCCAGCACTGCCAGGTCCGCCGCCCGTTTCCGGGCGTGGGACATGCAGTCCACGCAGATGAGCTTCTCCTTGGCCCGGGTCAGGGCCACGTACAGAATGCGCATTTCCTCGGCCTTGCTCTCCCGGGTCAGGGCCGCCGCCACGGCGGATTTGGTAACGGTATCGTACCGGATCCGCCGCTGCCGGTCCACCCGCTCGGTGCCCAGCCCCAGCTGGGGATGCACCAGCACCGGCCGGTGGAAGTCGTCGGCGTTGAAGCGCTTGTGCAGGTCCGCCAGGATCACCACCGGGAACTCCAGTCCCTTGGACCGATGGACACTCATGATCTGCACGCCGCTGCCGGTGGCCTGGGTGGAGATAGGCGGCTGACGTCCTTCCTCCAACAGGTCGTGGAGCTGGGTCACGAAGTCAAACAGGCCGCCGCGCCCGGCCGCCGCCTGCTGCCCGGCGTAGGTATACAGGGCGATGAGGTTTTCCTTCCGGGCCGCGCCGCCCTCCATGGCCCCGAACACCGCCATGGCGTGGCACTGGGTATAGAGCTTCCACAGCAGCCGGTCCGCCGTCATGTCCCGGGCGGCCAGCCGCAGACCGTCCAGCGTCTGCCGGAAGGCCGCCGTGTCCTCATGCTCGTCCAGGCACAGGGCGTCATAGTAGTCCCCCTCCGGCTGCAGCGCCCGGATCTGGGCCAGCCGGTCCGGGGAAAAGCCAAACAGCGGCGACCGCAGCACGGCGATCAGCGGCACATCCTGCCGCGGATTGTCGATGATCTGCAAAAACGACACCATCACCGCCGCCTCCAGCGTGCTGAAAAACGCCTCGCTCTCCCCGCTGGTGCAGGGAATGTTCTCCCGCCGCAGGGCCGCCGTATAGGCCGCCAGACGCGCCCGGGGGGACCGCATGAGAATGACGATGTCCTCCGGCTCCACAGGCCGGGGCTGTCCGTCCTCTCCCTGCACCGGGAAGCCCTGGTCCAGCAGCCGACGGATGCGCCGGGCCACAAACCGGGCCTCCACCTCCGTGCGGTCGAAGGTTTCCTCCTCCGTATTCTCCACGCTGATCAGGTGCAGCTCCGGCTCCATGCCCGGTCGGGGCGGGTACGCCGCCTCCGCGCCGAAATACAGCTGCTCGTCGTCGCCGTAGTCCATCTCCCCCATTTCCCGGGACATAATGGCCCGGAACACAAAGTTGGTGCCGTCCAGCACCTCCCGCCGGGAGCGGAAATTCCGGCTCAGCAGTACCTTTCGCGGCTGGCCCTCCTCCGCCTCCGCCGCCGGGCGGTAGGACAGGTATTTCTCCAGGAAAATGGTGGGATCCGCCAGCCGGAACCGGTAAATGCTCTGCTTCACATCGCCCACGGCGAACAGCCGTCGCTCCTCCCCGGACAGGGCCCGGAAAATGCAGTTCTGCACCTGGTTGCTGTCCTGGTATTCGTCCACCATCACCTCCCGGTAGCGGGAGGAGACCTGCTTTGCCAGCTCCGTGGGCCGTCCCTGGCCGTCGGTCAGCAGGTCGATGGCATAGTGCTCCTGGTCGGAAAAGTCCATCACGTTGCGCCGGACCTTCTCCGCCTGATAATGCAGGGTAAACTGTGCCGTCAGGCGCAGCAGAGCCAGCATGGCCGGGGCCATCTGCCGCAGATCCTCCAGCAGCTCCGCCTCCGGCACAGAAAAGATCGCCTGAATGTCCTTCAGCGCCTTTTTGGCCTGCTCCAGCACCGCCTTGGCCCGCTCCCGGCAGGCGGCGTTCTCCTCCCCCTTGGCCACGCCCATCCGCCGGAAGGACGGCACGCCCTGGGCAAGGCTGTCCCAGCCGCCGGCGGCCTTGTCCCGCAGGGCCTCCAGGCCCTGGGCCACCTCCAGAAACCGGTGGCCGTAGGCCTTGTACACGGCGGGATAGTCCGCCATATCCTCCACGGCCCGGGTCAGCCGCCGGGCCCAGAAGTCCGCCCGGCGCAGGGCGTCCTCCATGAGATACCGGCCGCAGCCGGTGTCCGCCAGCTCCTGGGGGGTGACCTCCCAGCCCTGCCGCAGCTGCTCCAGCCACCGCAGGGGGTGCGGGTGGCTCTGGGTCTTTTCGTGGAGGTCCAGCACCAGGGCCTCCAGCGCCCGGTCATCCCGTCCGGCTCCCAGGGTCTCCGCCAGCTGGCGGGCGTTGCCGTCCTCCTCGATGTGGGCGTAAAAATCCTCCAATACCCGGTTCAGCACCCGCCGCCGCAGCAGCATGGCCTCCTGTTCGTCCAGCACCCGGAAATCCGGGGTCAGGCTGTGCTCCTCCACTGGGGGCAGCAGATGCACGTTCTCGCGGAGCAGTCCGGCGCAGAAGGCATCCACGGTTTTGATGTCCGCCTGATACACCCGCAGCATCTGCCGCCGCAGGTGGCTGTCCCCGGGCCGGTCCGCCACCCGGCGGGTCAGCTCCTGGGCGATCTTGCCCCGCAGCTCCGCTGCGGCGGCCTTGGTATAGGTGATGATCAGGAAGTCGTCCACCTGACAGCCCTCCTGCTCCATATAGGAAAACAAGCGCTCCACCAAAACCTTCGTCTTGCCGGAGCCTGCGGCGGCAGACACCAGAAGGCTTCCGCCCCGGTCATATACGGCTGTTTCCTGCTGCGGCGTCAGCGGCATGTGCTCCCCTCCTTCCCATTTTCCGCGTCCACGAATTGCCAGAATTCCTCCGGCTTTACAGTTCTGATATAGCGCACCCGATCGCCGCCCCGGCCCTCCTGGAAGGCACAGGCCGCAGCAAAATCGCAGCGGTCGCAGGCCCGCTCCTGGGGTCCCCGTGCCACCGGGTCGGCGTCAATATTGCCGGAGCCGATCTCCCTGGCGATCTGGTGCAGCAGGTCCTCCACATACCGGCCCAGCTTCCCCAGCTGCTCCGCCGATGCGATGCCGTCGGAAATGGAGCCGTCCTTCTTCACCCGAATGGGCAGATAATGGGGTGCTTCCAGAGCGCTGTGCTCCATAGCCCGCAGCACCTCCGGGTCCGCCAGCACCATGCCGCTGCGGCGCAGCTCCTCCTGCAGGGCAGCCTGGAGCTTTTCCGGCTGGATGCCCCGGTCCTTTTTCAGGATCACCTCCCGGGCCGGGTGATACAGTACCCCCGCCGGCACAATGGGATAGCCGAAATAGCTGCGGCCCTCCTTCTCCAGAGTGAACAGGTACAGGAGCATCTGAATGCCCAGGCCGTACCGCAGGTCCGACAGGTCAAAGGCTTTTTTCCCGGTTTTGTAGTCCACCACCCGCAGATACAGCTTTCCGTCGTGGAGCCAGCCGTCCACCCGGTCCACCTTGCCGCTGACGGACAGGGTCTCATCTCCCTCGGTGACGGTAACGGCGGGCAGCTGTCCGTCCCGGCCGCCGAAGCCCAGCTCGAAAGCCACCGGTGAAAAATCCGATTGGGCCAGCTCCCCGGCCATGTCCTCCACGATGGCGCAGGCCGCCGTCCGCAGCCGGGAAAACAGATACCGGAACCGGGCGCTTTTCTCCCGATAGCCGTCGATCTCCTCCCGGGCGTATTGGTCTATGTATTCCCGGACCAGGCGGCGCAGCTCCTTCTGCCCCACCTGGCTCCAGCCGCCCCGGTTCTTTACCTCCCGGGCCACATTTTCCAATAAATAGTGGATGAACGTGCCGATCTCCGGGGCTTCGAAGCCCGCCGGTCGGCGCTCCCTGGCCCGCAGGCCATACTGCATGAAGTACCCGAAGTGGCACCGCTTCACCTGGTCCATCCGGGAGGCCGACATGTGCAGGGACCGCCCATACAGGGCCTGTACCGCCTCCGGCGACAGCCGCCCCCGGCCCAGGGCGCGGCCCCGGTCCATGGCATCCAGCACCCGGTCATAGCCGCCCCGCTGCCGGAAATACCGCTCCAGTGCCCTGTCGCTGCCGGCCAGCTCCAGAGCCGTGGCAGGCAGCATCCGCCGGTAGGCCCCGTCCTCCCGCAGGACGTGCAGATCCGGAAACAGCTTCTCCATCCGCTGCACCACGAAGGAGGGCCGCAGCTGAGCGCCGCTGATGTCCCCCACCGGCCAGCTGACGGTAAGCCGCTCCGTGGGCTGGGCCAGGCACGCGTAAATATTCTGCAGCTCGTTGTCCAGCGGGTCAAACACGGCGTCCGACAGCAGGATCTCCCGCTGCTGCAGGGTCTCCCGGTCCTCCGGGTCCAGCAGGCCGTGGCCGCTGGGCGGCATAGGCAGCACGTGGTCGTTGGCCCCCAGCAGGAACAGGCACCTTACCCGGTGCCGGTCGTTGCGGGTGATCTCGCTGACCTTCACCTGGTCCAGGGTGGCAGGAATGGTACCCACGCTGTACTGGGTCAGCACCAGCCGCAGCAGCCGCGCGAACTCCTCACCCGTCAGCTCCGTGTCCCCCAGGATCTCCACAAATTGGTCCAGCACCCCGCAGAAGATCGCCCACAGCTGCACATATTCCTCCGCCAGCTGGGGCTGGTTCTCTGCCAGCAGCTTCCCGGCGGTTTCCTCCAGGGCCTGGGGTACACCGGCCTCCTGCAAAAATGTGTACAGGCACTCCGCCTTGTCCCTGGCGGATGATGCCGTTTTCATCCCCTGATACAGGGGCTCCAGCAGCAGACGTACCCGCCGCCGGACACCATTGACCTGCCGCAGCCGTGCGGCGGCAGTCTCCGTCATCTCCCGTCCGTAGCCGTCGGGGCTGGCGGTCCAGTCGCCCTCCCGCAGCCACATGCCGCCTCGGATATCCCACACGATCACATAATTCTCCAGGATATCGCACTCATCCGGGGAAATGCCCCCCAGGCCGGTCTTCAGGCAGCGGAACACGTCCTCCCGGTCAAAGCCGCCGGTAACGGCATCCAGGGCCCCCAAAAGCATGGTGATGGGCGGCTTTTCCAGCAGATCGCTGCGGCGGCTGATATAGGCCGGGATGCCGTCCCGGCGGAACACGCTCTCCAGCAGTGGGCCGTAAACCTCCATATTCCGGGCACACACGCCCATATCCCGCCAGCGGTATCCCTCAGCCGCCAGCTGCCTCAGCTGCTGGGACACCCATTCCACCTCGGTGAAGGCCGTGGCGGCCTGATACAGGCGAATTCCCTCCGCCTGGCCCTCATAGGCCGTCTCCCGGCCAAAAAAGTGCCGCTCCAGGTGATCCAAGGGGCCGCTCCCCTGCTTTTCGCACCACAGGACTTCCATACTCTGCCCCACACGCCGGGCCATGCGCTCCAGGCGCATCCGCTGGCGCAGAGCATTCTGAAACAACTGTTCATTGCCCCGGTCCCCCAGCAGGGTCACGGTAACGCTGCTGGCCTGCCGCAGCACCAGCTCCAATATGCTCTCCTCCTGGCGGTTGAAATAGGAAAACCCGTCCAGATACACATCGCAGCCCCGGAGATAGTCGCTGTGCTCCAGATGCTCCCGGAGCTTCTGGAGCCGGGACCGGGCATCCATGTCTCCGTTGCGCAGCCGGGCATCATACGCCGCATACAGCAGCGCGATATCCCGCAGCTTATCGCCCATAGCGCCCTCCAGGTCCTCTACATGTGCATAGAGGTCCCGGGGCCCGATCTCATAGGCGTAAAGCTCCTCCATCAGGTCCGTCAGCTGCCGCAGAAACGACGCCCGCTGACTGGGCCGCCCGAACACCCGCAGCTCCGGCGCCAGCTCCTGCAAAACCCGCCGCATGGTCAGGAGCTTTCCCCCGTTGTCCAGGGTAAACTCCGCCAGCCCTCCCGTTTCGGCCAGCACCCGGGACGACAGGCTCCGGAAGCTCAGCACCTCCGCATCCCGGGACGCCGTGGGCCCCAGGGCCCGGCACAGGTCCACCTCCGCCTCGTGGGAAATATGCTCCGGCACCAGCAGCACCTGCCGCCGCAGTCCCCGGTTTTTCTCCATAGTCTCCAGTACCCGCCGGGATTTTCCGGACCCGGCCCGTCCTACCCATACAGACAGCATCCGCCCCGCCTCCTTTCTGACGCACTGACAGCAGGATACCATGGCTGCTGTCCCAAAAAACTCTCATCTGACAGTATACCGCATTTCCCCCCCGGTGGAAAGCCCCGTTAAGGCGAAAAAAACGCCGCCTGCTGGGCAGGCAGCGTTTTTCTCTTATGGATTGGTGCCGAGCTCCTTGAGATACCGGCCCAGCGCATCCTTCCAGTCTGGCAGCGGCGTGAAGCCGTTCTCCGCCAGCTTGCTCTTGTCCAGCCGACTGTTGAAGGGCCGCGCCGCCTTGGACGCGCCGTATTCCGCGGTGGTCACGGCGTCCACCTGCACCGGCAGGCCCGCCTGCCGGAAGATTTCGCAGGCAAACTCGTACCAGGAGATGTACCCGCCCTCATTGGTGGCGTGATAATAGCCGTACTTGTCGGACTCGATCATATCCGCCAGCAGCCGGGCCAGGTCCAGGGTATAGGTAGGCGTACCGATCTGGTCGCACACCACCCGCAGCTTGTCGTGGGTCTTGCCCAGCTGGAGCATGGTCTTGATGAAGTTCTTGCCGTTCAGACCGAACACCCAGGCGATCCGCACGATGAAGTATTTCTCCAGCGCAGAGCTGACGGCCAGCTCGCCGCCCAGCTTCGTCTCGCCGTAATAGTTCAGGGGCTGATAGTCCTTGCAGTCCGGCTGCCAGGGCGTCTGGCCCTGCCCATTGAACACATAGTCCGTGGAAATGTACATCATCTTGCAGTCTTGGGCCTTGCACGCCGCCGCCAGATGAGCGGTGCCGTCCACGTTGATGGCCCGTACCTTGGGCTGCTTGTCGGCGTCCTCGGCCAGGTCCACCGCCGTCCAGGCGGCGCAGTGGATCACGGCGTCGGGCCGCACATCGTCCATCACCTGCCGCACCTGGGCGTCATTGGTGATATCCATGGGCACATAGGGCATCTCCGTCACGGCAGAGCCGTCTGCAATGCCGCTGTACACCGGGGCGATGTCACTGCCCACGCCCTGATGGCCCCGGCGGGCCAGCTCGTTCATCACATCGTGGCCCAGCTGACCGCCCACGCCCGTTACCAATACCTTCATTGCTTGTAACCTCCTCGTTACAGATACTTGACCGCCTTGCAGATGGGCCGCTCTTTTCCCCAGCGCCCGGTCATGGCGGCTTTGACCTTCTCTTTGCACCAGACCAGTGCAGCCTCAATAAGCATCAGCACCGCGAACTCCGCCAGCATCATCAGGAAATACGGCGCCGTCGGCGTCTGTGCCAGGTAAAAACGCTTGCCCAGCATCACCAGCTCCGGCGCGATCTGCCAGGGCAGATGCGTGGCCATCAGGAACATGGAGTGCCTGCCGCACCAGATCAGGGGCCTCAGGGATATGCGGGCCTCCAGCCAGCGCAGCAGCTCCAGAACGGCCACGGAACCCAACACACCGTTGAGATAGAACACCGGAGCAAAGGACCCCAGCTTAAAGGAGTTGAAATCCAGGTCCGGACTCAGCAGCGACAGGCCCAGATTCACCGCCAGCAGGACCGCCAGCACCGGCAGCCTTCCCAGCCGCTGCGGCTTCCCCCGCCGGTAAAGCAGATACCCGCACAGCATGAACCAAAAGCCGCTGACGCTCTTGGCCAAAACAATAAACAGATTGCGCACCACCTGCACCCACAGGCGATCCGCCCCGGGAATATCCATTCCCTGATAGAAATAGCCGATGACGCACAGGATAGCCGGCGCCAGGACACACGCCAGTATGCGCTTGGCGGCAGACCAGCCCTCCGGCCGCACCGCCGCAAACAGCAGCTCGGCGATCAGCAGCGTAGGCAGAAACCACAGGGTGGCAACACCCCGCAGCGTCACCGTCAGGATCACGTCCCCCTTCAGGGCCGCCAGTCTGCTGCCGCCGTGTATGGTGAGAAAAGCCAGGTGCGCCAGAATCGCCAGAGCCGAAAACACGCCATAGGGGATCACCAGGGAATACCAGCGTTTTTTCATCACCTGTGCACAGGAATCCCTCTGGCCCCGCTCCCCATAGCGGTATGCCTTCAGCAGGCCCACCACCACATAGAACACAGCGATCTTGAAGGAGGAAAACCATACGGAGCTGGTGCTCCACAGGTAGTCCATGTGGCCCCAGATGATGGCCAGCATGCCCAGGCCCTTTGCCGCGTCCACAAAGCCCAGGTGCGTCTGCCCCATCCGGACTTCTACTGCCTGCTGCTCCATGGCTCAGCGATTTCCGTACATCTTCTCGTAGTAATCCTGATACTCGCCGGAGATGATGGTCTCCCACCACGAACGGTTGTTCAGGTACCAGTCGATGGTCTTTTTGATGCCGTCGGCGAACTTGGTCTCCGGCAGCCAGCCCAGCTCGTTGTGGATCTTGGTGGGGTCAATGGCATAGCGCATATCGTGGCCCTTCCGATCCGCCACATGGACGATCAGGCTCTCGGGCTTGCCCAGCTCCTTGCAGATGAGCTTCACGATGTCGATGTTGCGCATCTCGTTGTGGCCGCCCACGTTGTACACCTCGCCGACCCGGCCCTTATGGATGATCAGGTCGATGGCCCGGCAGTGATCCTCCACATACAGCCAGTCCCGGACGTTGAGACCCTCGCCGTACACGGGCAGGGGCTTGTCGTTGAGGGCGTTGGCGATCATCAGGGGAATCAGCTTCTCGGGGAAGTGATAGGGCCCGTAGTTGTTGGAGCAGCGGCTGATGGTAACAGGCAGACCATAGGTCCGGTGATACGCCTGCACCAGCAGGTCGGCGGCAGCCTTGGAGCTGGAGTAGGGGCTGGAGGTGTGGATAGGCGTCTCCTCGGTAAAGAACAGGTCGGGCCGGTCCAGGGGCAGGTCGCCGTACACCTCGTCGGTGGACACCTGATGATAGCGCTGGATGCCGTATTTGCGGCAGGCGTCCATCATGGTGGCGGTGCCGATGATGTTGGTCTGCAAAAACACACCGGGGTCCTCGATGGAGCGGTCCACATGGCTCTCGGCGGCAAAGTTCACCACCATGTCGGGGTGCTCCTCCTCAAACAGCTTGTAAACGGCCTCCCGGTCGCAGATATCCGCCTTCACGAAGCGGAAGTTGGGGTTGTCCATCACAGGAGCCAGGGTGGACAGGTTTCCGGCATAGGTCAGCTTGTCCAGGCATACGATGCGGTAATCGGGATGCTCCTTGAGCATATGGAACACGAAGTTGCTGCCGATAAAGCCGGCGCCGCCGGTAACGATAATGGTCATGGCTCATTCTCCCTTTCCGTAAACGAAGTTGCAGTCGCTGTCCGCCAGCAGCGGAGCGTTTTTGTCCTTGTCGGACAGAATGGGGTCCGTCACGCCCCAGTCCACGCCAATGGCAGGGTCGTCGAAGCGGATGGACCGGTCGCTGGGATGGTCATAGAGGTTGTCCGCCTTATAGCAGAAGTCCACGTCGTCCGTCAGGGTCACGAAGCCGTGGCCAAAGCCCCGGGGAATGTAGAACTGGCGCTTATTTTCGGCGCTGAGCTCCACGGATACCCACTGCAGATAGGTGGGTGACCCCTTCCGCAGATCCACCGCCACGTCCAGAACGGCGCCCCGCACCACCCGGACGATCTTGGCCTGGGCCATGGGGTCCTGCTGGAAGTGGATGCCCCGCAGGGTCCCCCTCTTAGCGGTGAAGCTCTCGTTGTCCTGCATGCTGTTGAAGTGCAGGGCTTCATACTTGGGCAGGGACCAGGTCTCCATGAACCAGCCCCGGTGGTCGCCGAACACGTCCGGCTCGATGATCTTTACCTCGGGAATTTTTGTGTCCAGAATTTTCATGCAAATCACCTATCAATATCGAATTTTTCCCTCAGCCACATGCATCAGGTGCTGGCCGTAGGGGGACTTGCCATAGCTCTGGGCAGACTGGAGCAGCGTCTCCCGGGCGATCCAGCCCTCGGTAAACGCGATCTCCTCCAGTGCCGCGATCTGGGAGCCCTGCCGGGTCTCGATGGTGCGCACAAAGTCCGCCGCATCCACCAGAGAGTCCATGGTGCCGGTATCCAGCCAGGCATAGCCCCGGCTCAGCAGCTGCACGTTCAGGGTGCCGTCCTCCAGATAGAAACGGTTCAGGTCCGTGATCTCCAGCTCGCCCCGGGCGCTGGGCTTCACCCGCTTGGCCATCTCCACCACCCGGTTGTCATAGAAATACAGACCCGTGATGCAGTAGTTGCTCTTGGGGTGCTGGGGCTTCTCCTCCACGGAGATGACCTTGCCGTTCTCGTCGAACTCCACAATACCGAAGCGCTCGGGGTCATTGACGTAATAGCCGAAAATGCTGGCCCGGCCCTGCTGCGCATCCGCCGCCGCCTGCTTCAGGCGGGCCCGGAAGCCGCTGCCGTAGAAAATGTTGTCGCCCAGCACCATGGCGCAGCAGTCGTCACCGATGAACTCCTCGCCCAGCAGAAATGCCTGAGCCAGGCCGTCGGGAGAGGGCTGCACCTTGTAGCTCAGATGAATGCCGAACTGGCTGCCATCCCCCAGCAGGCGCTCAAAATTGGGCAGGTCCATGGGGGTGGAGATGATGAGGATATCCCGGATCCCCGCCAGCATCAGGGTAGACAGCGGATAGTAGATCATGGGCTTGTCATACACCGGCAGCAGCTGCTTGCTGGTGACCATGGTCAGGGGATACAGGCGTGTGCCGGCTCCGCCGGCCAAAACGATACCTTTCATGAGATGGCTCCTTCCTTATGTTCCTCCGCGGCCCCTTGTTCCTTGGGCCATACGGTGTAAAAATGCTGCCCGATCCGCTGTTCCGGCGGCGGGGGCGTCATGTAATCGCCATAGGTATGGCGCAGCATCCGGTCATATCCGGCGGGAATGGGGAACTCTGCGTCCTCAAAGGGAACATACAGCGTTTTTTCCAGGTCCTCCCGCGGGTACACGATCTTCCAGTTGATATCCCAAACGGTGCAGCCCACATAGCGGCACTTCTCATAGTCCTTCTGCCGTGCCCAGGCCTCGATGCGGTGGATGTAATGGGCGCTTCCGTGGAGCCGGGCCCAGGCAAAGCCCGCCAGCTTGGCGGGGGTGTGGAGCCAGCCCCGGCGGCTGGGCGTGAACCGGTCGGCGGCGCAGCAGTTGATGAACTTCACATCCCGCATGGGCTGCTGCACCCAGGCCCTGGCCTCCTCCTCCGTGTCACCGCAGCCGTCCAGCGGATAAATGTCCACAAACAGGCCCAGGCCGTAATCCCGGATGCCCTGGTATTTCACCCGGTAGCGGGTGTCGCTGAAGCGGGCGATGGGGTACACATACCGGGGGTTGTCGTCCACGGTCATCAGGCGCATGGGCAGAAGCTCCTCCCGGTGCCGGCGGCAATAATCCACCAGCCTGTCAAAATCCGGCCGGGGCATAGCCACGTCCAGGTCGTCATCCCAGGGGATGAAGCCCTTGTGGCGGATGGCCCCGATGAGGGTCCCATAAAACAGGAAGTACCGCAGCCCCTGCTCCCGGCAGATGCCGTCCAATTTTTTGAGAATGTTCAGAGCGCCCTCCTGCATTTGCCGCAGTGTCAGTTCCTCCACTTATCTCACTCCTATCCGATATTTCGTCTTTATCTGTCTATTTCTGTCCCGATACGCAGCGGGATGTCCCGCTTTTGCCCGGGTTTTGTCCCGATTTTATGCCGATTTTTTGCGGAACACCGCAATGAGTCTCATAACCTGATCCCGGTGCCGGGCAGCCCACAGGGCGCACACGCCCAGTCCCGCTGCCAGCAGCCCCATCCGGACCCAGAACAGATCCGTCAGTGCCACCGTCACCAGCGACACCACCGACACCACTCCCAGCCAGAGGAACTGCTGGAGAATGTCATACACCATGCCCTTGTGGACCCACCAGGCAAATACCACATGCAACAGATAATACAGCAGGTAGCACGCCACCGTGGTATACGCCGCCGCCACATAGCCGAAGGATGGAATGAACACGGCGTTGAGCAGAATGTTCATTCCCGCCGCCAGCATGGTGCCCAGAGCGATGAGCTTGGTCTTTTTATAGTAATACTCCACCGACGAGGGCAGGGTATACAGAAATGCGTAGTACATGGACAGGACAATGGGCATGGTCACATACCGGCTGTCGCTGTATTTGGAGCCGCCGGCAATGAGGATGACCTCCGGAGAGATCAGCGCCAGGGCCATGGCCCCGATGGACACAAACACCACATACGCCGAGGCCGCCCGGCGAATGGCCGGATACTCCCTGGCCTTCATCTTTTCAAAGAACCAGGGCGCCCAGGCGGTGTCCATGGAATTGGTGATGACCTGGAAGATCATCCCCACATTATAGGCAAAGCTGTAAAGCCCGGCCTCGGTGCTGCCGATGATGGACTTGATCATAATGCGGTCAAACTGGTTCAGCAGCAGCTGGCTCAGGCCGTGGGGCACGGTGGGCAGACTGATGCCCATACCGTAGCGCCAGTATTCCCGGCTGACCAGGGGCCGCTCCTTCCGCCACAGGCGGACCACCACATAGATGCCCACCAGCACCGCAGGAATCAATGTGCCCAGAATGCGGCCCAGATACCCCTGGCCCCGGCAGAGGGTCAGGATCAGCAGTACGGAGCCTCCGATGCCGGCCACGGCATACACCAGGCTCAGCACCAGGTACTCCTTATACTTATAGTCCACCGACAGCACGGAGTTGTAGAAGGTCAGCATGGCCATGCCGAAGCTCTCCAGCACGATCAGCGCCGGAAGATATGGCTGCTCCAGGCTCAGGACCCGGGCCAGCGGCGCGGCAAACACCAGACTCAATGCCAGCAGCAGCAGGGAATTGCCGATGACCAGCAGCGTCACCGAGGAGCAGTAGGAGCCGGTGCGCTCAGCATAGTCCAGCTTTGCGTTGCGGACGCTGGTGTGGAGGGTGAAGCCCGCCAGCACCGTCATGATCATGACATAGGAGCTGAAGGTGCTGTAAATGCCGAAGTCCTCCACGGTCATCAGCCGGGCAAACAAGGGGATGGCCAGGAAGGACAGGCCCTTCACCAGCATATTGCCCACTGTGTAGCCAAGTCCGGCCTTCAGGGCTTTTTTTCCGCTTGATTCATTCGCCATTGCAATAAACTCTCCTGTTGCGTGGGATTCAGGCGTTCTGCTCCTCCAGCGCCTGGGGGACCGACAGGGTGACGGCATACCAGGCGATGCCCAGCACGGCGTTCATCCAGGGGTTGAACCAGGTGACGACCCAGAAGGTGCACAGGCAGCAGACCACGGCCGCCCCCTCCGGGCACTCCCGCAGCAGCAAACGCCGCCGCAGGCACCAGACCACCACATAGCCAAAGGGCAGCATGTACAGCAGCAGGCCCACGACACCCGTCCGGGCCAGCATGTCCAGATAGAAATACTCGTCCACGCCCTTGTCGCGGTTGGCCGCCGAGGTGCCCAGGCCGCAGCCAATGATGGGACTTCGCTGAATGTAGACCTTCAGGCTGTCCTTGGTCTCCTGCCGCAGCTGGTCGGACTTCTCGGTGACCTCGATATAGGAGCGCTGGCTGTCCATCTCGCCGTCGTCGGGGGAATCGCCGGGGTCCTCGCCCCGAAGCTGGGACCGCAGCTGGGAGGCCCAGGAGGTGGGAACCTCCTTGCCGATGGTGCGGGACACGGCAAAGCTCAGATAGCTGCCCTCCAGGGCAAATTCCTGCACCGTGACCAGCACGCCGAAGCACACCACGGCAGCCAGCAGAAACGCCAGCGTCCGCTTGCGGCCCTCCGGGCACAGCACCAGCACCGCGATGATGCTGACCAGGGCCGTCAGCCCTAAAGCTCCGTACAGGGAGCGGGTATAGCTTAAAAGCAGGGCGTTGAACAGCAGGCCCACTGCCAGCACATAGCGCCAGCGGAGCTTGGGGGCCCGGGCCTGGCGGAACAGGGCCACCACACAACCCACGATCATATAGGGGCTGCTTTTGAAGAACACACGGACCAGCCGCGCCGACACCACGTCCACGATGCCTACGGTGTGCTCGTTCAGCCACCGGCACAGAGGGGCAGGGTCGTCCATCAGCACCACACCGGCGTTCACCGCCAGGATCAGGGCCGCCTGGATCACCGCGCCGGCCAGGACCCAGCTCAAAAGCACCCGCAGGCGCTGCCGCGACCGGACCGTGGCCACCAGCACAGGCACCAGGAACAGCCACATGAAGCCCTTGATGTCCGTCAGCAGCACGTCCATGCGGTTTTCCGCCCGGACGCCCCGCCAAGCGCAGAAGGCCAGCCAGGCCACGAAGGCCAGGGTCAGCCAGACGGCGGGCTTTTTCAGGTATGCGCCCAGATGCCGGAAAAGCTCCGGCAGGGCCAGCACAGCGGCCAGGCCCCCCAGCAGAATGCGGATGCTGACAGGTCCAACCTCCCAATAGCGGCCGCCGCCGGTGATGCTGCACTCCAGCAGGAACAGGCACAAGATTCCGAAGGAGAGCTGGCTGCACCGCTGGGTAAAGGTACCCCGCCGGAACTCCTCCGTTATGTTACGGATTCGATTTTGCAAAAGATTCACCACCAAAGAATTTGTCCGATACGGCGGTTCAGGCCGTACTTCCACAGGCCCCGCCGCCGGTAAAGAGTCAGCCGGGCCAGTTTTCCCTTTTCAGGGGCGGCGGCATAGTCCGCCAGCAGGGCCTGCTGGTCCGGGGTCAGCTCCTGGCGATAGCAGGAGAGGAAGGCCCCGGCCTGTCGGGCCGTATCCACCAGGGAACGGCGCACCGCGCCGCCCTTGAGCTTTTGCAGCACATAGCCCGCCGAGCGGGGATCCTTGGCCCCCACCACATTGCCGCCGTGCTGGCGGTAGTCGATGGTGGCCCGATTCAGGAACACGGCACGGCCCATGGCGGCGGCGATCAGCGCCAGCCACCAATCGTGCATAAGCATGTCCCCCTCCTCCACCGGGCGGCAGGCCAGCCGCGCCAAGGAGCGGTTGATCATCACCGTGCAGCCGGTGACCACATTCTGGACCAGCAGCTGGGGCAGGGACAGCCGATGGCCGTCCAGGCCGGAATAGTGCTGGAACGAGGGGTCCATCTCCCGCAGCTGGCCGTCCACCACCCGCAGGTCCGTGTGGACCAGCACCGGCAGGGACGGGTCCGTCTCCACCTGCTCCATGAGCCGGAGGGTCAGGCGCACCTTGTCCGGGTGCCACACGTCGTCCTGGTCACAGAACATGACGTAATCCGCCTGATCGCCAAACTGCTCCAGCAGGTGCATAAAGTGCTTCTGGGCGCTGCCGAACCGGCGGCCGTAACGGTAATGGGTAATCCGATCCGGATACCGGTCGGCGTATTCCTGCAAAATGGGGGCGGTATCCTCTCCGTCGTCCGACAGGATCAGCTTCCAGCCCCCTACATCCTGGGCCAGGATGGAATCCACCATGGGCCGGATGAATCGGCCGCCCTTATAGGCCGCCAGCAGGATCAATATTTGTTTTTCCATGGTCTTATCCTCACACAATGCCCCGCAGCAGGGCAGCGTAACGGGCCTGCACCACCGGCAGGTCAAAGGTTTCGTCAAACACCCGGCGGACATTCTCCCGCATGCGCAGGCAGTCCTCCACCGTCATTCCGGCCACCTGGGCCGCCGTATCCGGTCCCACGTTGACGCCCACCTGTTCCCGGTCCACCAGCTCGGCGGTGTCGGCGGGAATGTTGTTGAGAATGGGCAGGTCATGGCGGAAATAGTCCACAGATTTCATGGTCAGGCCCACGCAGACGTCGGGCTTCATCAGGTTGAAGCCAAAGTGACAGCAGCTCATGACGGCGTGCTTCTCCGCCTCGTCGTACACCACACCGCGCCAGTCCACCTCTGCCCCGGCGTCCTTCAGCGCCTGGAGCAGCTGGGGACATTTCTCGCCGTCGCCGATGACGTGAACGGTCACGGGCTTCAGCCGCCGGAGCTGAGCCGTCAGGTCCGCGATGGCATCAATGTTCACCACGTTGTTGATGGCGCCCAGGTAGCACAGATCCAGGCCGTCGGCCCGAAGCCTGGCCTGGTGGGGCTGGTCCGGGGAACGCTGAGCCGCCAGGTAAATGGCGTTCTCCTCCGGCAGGCCCAGCTTGCGGCAGAACAGCCTGCACTCGGGAATGACCCGATCCGCAGCAGGCAGGTTCTTATCCCGCAGCCCCGCCCAGATGGAAAACGGCAGGGCCAGCAGCTGCTTCACGGAGCCGGAGGGGAACGTCTCCGGCCACATATCGAAGATCTCGAATATCAGCTTGGTATCCGGGTGGCGGCGCTTGAAGCGGGCGCCGTAATGAGCCAGATAGTTGGGGGGCAGCTGGGCCACCACCACATCCGGCGGATCCTGCTCCAGCTCCTGGAACACCAGCCGGGCAAAGTCCCGGTGTGACAGGATCCGGGCCAGGGAGAGGTTTTTCCGGTAGGGCCGCACATGGATCTGGCGGCATCCGGGGACCGAGCAGTGAAACACCTTTTTGGATGAGTGGTCAAAGTCGCCGGTATAGTACACCGTCTCATAGCCCTGGGACTTGAGATAGCCGTCGATGACATAGAGCCGGTGGTTATAGTGGTCGGAGCAGCTCAGCAGCACCGCCCGTTTCGTGGTATGCATTACGGTTTTTCCTCCGTTTTTTTGTCCTCAAACGCCTCGGTGCTTTCCTCCGGCGTCAGCAGCACCAGCGCCGTGCGTAGGATCAGCTTCAGGTCAAGCCAGACGCTGTATTGCTGGATGTAGGCCAGGTCCATAATGAGCTTATCCCGGGGGGATGTGTTGTACTTGCCATAGATCTGGGCAAGGCCGGTAAGCCCCGCCTTGGCCCGCAGGCGATAGCGGAACTCCGGAAGATCATTGGTATATTTCTCGACATTCTCCAGCATTTCGGGCCGGGGACCCACGATGCTCATGTCGCTTTTCAGGACATTGATCAGCTGGGGCAGCTCGTCGATGCGGAACTTGCGGATAACCCGGCCCACCTTGGTAATGCGCTGGTCCCCCTTGGTGGCGGAGACGTGAATGTCCCCGGCTTGGGCCCGCATGGAGCGGAACTTGTACACCTCAAACACGCGGCCACCGTAAGTGGCGCGCTTCTGGCGGTAGAACACCGGGCCGTGGTCCTCTATGCGGATGGCCAAAGCCGTCACAAGCAGGATGGGAGACGTCAGAATCAGGCCGAGCAGGGAGATGAGAATGTCGCCTGTGCGCTTAACGATGCGTTCCTCAAAGCGCAGCTCCCGGACGGGGCAGAACATCAGGGTCTTGTCGTCAAACATGACGCGCTCCCCGGCCATAGCAACCACGTCGGACATCTCCAGGCTGTAATACACGTCCTTGCGGGTCTGATAGCAGTACTCCACCAGGTCCGTCCGCTCACGGACGGTAAGCTCATACAGAAAGACGGCATCCGCCTGGTCCACGCAGGACAGCAGGTCCGGCTGATCCAGCCAGGCCACCTGCTGGATGTTATACTGCTTCTTATAGCGGCCGACCTTCCGGATGAGGTCCTCGACGCACTCCCCGCGGCGGGCCACCATCAGGCAGCGCTGGGGCTTGTTGACCTTGAAGTACAAATCGTTTCCGCCATAAGCCATGACGATCACCAAGGCTACCTGCAGCAGATAGACCGCCAGCAGCAGCAGCGGCCGCTCATACACGAAATGGCCTCCATGGATGACGGTGGTATTCATGATGCACAGCAGAAAATGCGTAACCAAATCCGTCAGCAGCAGCACCAGGGCCATGGAGAACACGATGGGCTTGCTCTTACGTTTGCCGATGTCGAAACCGCCATAAACCTTGGTCATCAGCACATAAACCACAATGAAGGCCACCGCAGTAACGCCCAAGGTGCGGCTGGGCCGCAGCAGGAAGAAGTATTCCAAACCAAACAGTCCAAAAAAACATACGCCGCACAGCAAAAATGCCAGCAGCTTCATTAAAAAAGTGACAGACGATTTAAATCTCTTTAGCATAACAAAAATCCTTTTCCGGTTATCCTTTGACAAGTCCGTTTATTATAGCAGGTTTGAACGAAAAAATCAACCTTTTCCCCGCTTTTCGGGAACACATCAGAATAAAACCCGGATGATGTGAGTATTCCCATATTCCGTGGATTCTAATTGGCTCGCACTTCCCATGTTTTCCTATTATACGCACTTTTTCCAGTCAATGGTGAAATAATTTTGAACAATCTGTGAAATTCGGATTGAAAAAACATATATTTCCGCAAAAAAAGCGGGCATCCGAAGATGTCCGCTTTGTGTTGGCGCTACCTATTTTTCCGGACCGTCTCCAGCCAAGTATCGTGGGCAGAAGCGAGCTTAACTTCTGTGTTCGGGATGGGAACAGGTGGACCCTCGCCCTAATAAGCACCAACTATTGCAACTGCGTTCGCAGCAACAAACATTATATTCACTTTTCCGCTCTCTGTCAAGAGAAAAAATGGTGACCCGTACCGGATTCGAACCGATGTTAAAGGCGTGAGAGGCCTCTGTCTT
>OJPW01000461.1_pt1 | contig 35011 bp, 33 predicted proteins | sample 1598571 | NCBI WGS metagenome assembly OJPW01 (sample SAMN03922493, study PRJEB24848) | human gut metagenome | isolation source: stool sample | host: Homo sapiens | place: Germany | collected 2011-05
TTCGTTTTCAATCACCGCATTTTCAGAACTTTTATGAAAGTTCTGAAAATGCTTGTCAGCTTGTCAAAAAGGATTTTTGACAAGCTGAGCTCCCCGGCGCACACCGTGCGCCGGGGAGCTGTTCTGCAATTTGTCGGGGCGTCTCATTTTTTATACACGGTCCACTGAATGAGCCGGACCGTGTTGTTGCCGACGTTTTCATAGCGATAGGGCTGGCTGCCCGGGAAGGACAGACAGTCCCGACTCTCCAGACGGTACGCTTCGCCGCCGGTGGTGACCTCCACCGTCCCGGACAGAGAGGTGACGTAGATCCAGGAGCCGGGGACCCGGTCCGGCCCGTCATAGCTGCCGCTGATGAACAGGTCCAGCTGGACGCTCTCGCTGCGGGACTCCGGATCAAAGGGAAACAGCCGGTAGGCGATGACCTTTCCGCCGCACAGCCGCTGCCCGGTCACGTCCACCGCCCGGTGCAGCATGGTGGGCGGATCGTCGTGGCAGGCGATGAGCTGCTCCAGGGGGACATGAAGCCCCTGGGCCATGCGGCTGAGCACCGACACGGTGGGGTTGGCCCCGCCGCGCTCGATCTGGCCCCACATGCTCTTGGATACCCCGGACAGCTCCGCTGCCCGATCAATGCTGAGCCGCTGCGCTTTTCGGATGCGGTGGATGTTCTCTGCCACTGCCTGCTGGATATCCATAGCCATTTCCTCCATTATCCTGAGTTTTTTCGGTATTATAGTATCGGAATCGACGGCGGCTGTCAAGAGAGGATCGGGAGAATTCAGAAAAAGGGCCGCCCGTGGGGGCGGCCCTTTGGCGTATGCTGTGATGCGGTTATGGCAGATAGTTCAGGGGGTCCACGATGGTGCCGTTGCGGGTCATGCCGAAGTGGCAGTGCGGCCCGCTGCTGATGCCGGTGGAGCCCATGCGGGCGATCTGCTGCCCCTTGTACACATGCTGCCCCACAGATACCAGCAGGGAGCTGTTGTGGCCATAGGTGGTGACAAAACCGTTGCCGTGGTTGATCTTCACGCAGTAGCCCAGGCCGCCATACCATCCGGCCAGGGTCACGGTGCCTCCGTCGGCGGCATAAATGGCGGTGCCGTAGCTATTGGCGATGTCCAGCGCCTCGTGATAGGTGGAGGCACCGGGCACGCTGGCACGACGGGGTCCGAAGAAGGAGGTGATCACGCCGTAGCAGGGCCAGCGGAAGCTGCCGGTGGGGAACCAGGTGGGCCGGGCCTTGGTGCCCCGGGCCCGAAGCTCTGCCACAGGCTGGCTCAGGGTCACGGAGGCCACATATTCCCGGGCGGTCTCCTCGCCGTTGATGAAGGTGACGTTGGCGGTAACGTCGGCCTTGCCGTATACGCCCTTGGACAGGACCTTGCTGTCGCCCTGGTACATATTGGGATCGTCCTTGTAATTCACGGCAAAGGGCAGGTCCCGGACATAGCTCTGCCGCTCCACGTCCACCACCGTCAGATAGGGCACGGCGTTGGAAATGGTCAGCTGGTCGCCGGCATGGAGCACGGCGATGTCATAGCCGGGATTCAGGTTCAGCAGCTCCTGATTGGTCATGCCATTCTGTTCGGCGATAGCGGACCACACATCGCCGGGCTTCACGGTGTATACCACGGCCCCGGCCTTGGTGGCGTTGAGCTTCTCGGCAATATAGCCCAGGTTGGAGATCAGAGAGCTGTCTACATAGCCCTCCTTCACCTCTACGTCCTCCACGAAATAGCAGTCCACGGTGCTCTCGGTGATATAACCCACCTTCATCTGCTCCATCAGCTGCTCAATGGCTCCGGGGAAGGTGGTGGCAGCCACGGCCTCGCCGTCCACATACAGGGTATAGCCATAGGTGACGTCACCGATCTGGGCGGTGAGGCTCCCGGTAAGGTCCTCCCGGCTCTCTACCTCCCGGCGGGGGACCACATGGGACTGGGTAGACAGCAGGCTCCGGTCGATGGTGTAGCTCTCGTCTCCCAGGGTCTGGCGGGTGACGGTTTGCAGCTGCTCCACCGCCAGATTCACGGTGCGGCGGGAGCTGACGGTGCCCAGGTTGATGCCGTCGTAGCGGACGGTGGTGCCCACGGTGTACACCGACAGCAGCACGATCACCGCCGCAGCGCTGACGCAGGTGCCCAGGAAAATGGCCGGGTGCAGACGCATACGCTCCCACAGGGCGCGGATGCTGCCGCTGCGGCGGATGCTGTGCTTGCGGCGCACGGCAAATTGCTCCCGCAGGCCCGCGCCTATCCGGGGAAGGCTGCCCCAGGCAAACAGCAGCAGCTGAGCCAGGCGGCTTTCGGACTCCGGAAATTCCCGGCGCTTTTTCTGCTGGGCCAGACCACGCAGCCGCTGCCGGGCGCTGCGCAGGGGCGCGATGATATGGCGCTTTACGGCGGTTTGAATATCCAGATCCAGCCAGTCCGGATTCTCCTGGGTGTACCAGACCCAGTCCTTCAGATTCTGCCGCCACAGCTGCCAGATATTCCGGCGCTCCTCCGGCGTTATGTTGACGTCGTGGACGTCTTTGTGCATCAGGTCTTGTTTCATAATAAGGGAACCCCTAAAAAGTTACAAATTCGTTACAAAAATATATGATACATTCTTTTTTTCCGCCCGTCAAGGGATTTGGAAGGAATTAACATCTTTTTCATATTTGATTCCTGGAAATTTGCCGGTATTTGCCTGGGAAATGGCCATCCGGCGGATCGTTCACCCAGGCAAAATTGGGGATTTACTTTTTGTATAAAGCACGGTATAATCTACTTACTGTATAGAAAAGAAATAGGTGAGAGAATGGCAACTGATTTTTCCCGCACCCTGAGCCTGCTGCGGCAGGAGAAGGGCGTGTCCCAGCGGAAGGCGGCGGCGGAGCTGGGCATCAGCCAGGCGCTGCTGAGCCACTATGAAAACGGCATCCGGGAGCCGGGCCTGGCCTTCGTGACCCGGGTGTGCGACTATTACCATGTGTCGGCGGACTATCTGCTGGGCCGGACCCTGAGCCGGGACGGGTCCATCATCGACGCCGGAGACGTGTACGACGCCTCCGGGGAGAAGGGCAGCCTCCGGGGCAGCATCATGGCTACCCTGCAAAAGAAGCTGGTGGTGAACACCGTCAGCGTCCTGTTCGACCAGCTGGGAAAGACCGGCAGCCGTCCGGCCATCACCGCCGCCGGAGACTATCTCAGCGGGGCGCTGTACGGCCTGCTGCGGCAGCTGTACCGCCGCTGCGGCGGCAACGAGGACTTCTTCGCCGTGGCTCCCGGGGACTATGACGCGGGCCTGGGCCAGGCGGATATGACCCTCAGCCGCGTGCGGTACCGTCAGGCCCTGGACCAGGCGGAGGACCTGCCCCAGATGACGCCGGATACCCTGACGGCAGCGTATCCCGGCCTGGGCCAGAGCGTGGCCCAGGTGATCCACAACACCGACGAGCGGTGCAAGACCCTGCAATAATCAAATAGGAGGGATCCCCCATGTCTGACGAGACCCGCGCCAACGCCACCGTGTTCGACTACCTCCGGTGGCGGGGCGACCTGACCCTTGCCCAGGACGGCTTCAACGAGGTGGACAGCCTGATCCTGTGCATCATTTCCTACATCAATCTGAAGAAGCTCCGGCAGCTGTGGAGCTTCGACCCCAAGGACGCCATGCCCATGGGGGATGTGTGCCGCCAGCTGACGGAGGAGGACGAACAGCTGGGCCTGTCCACTCTGGACTATATCCCCCTGATGCGGGCGGCGGCGGAGACGGCCCGGTTCCGGGACGTATCGCTGTTCGCCTTTGAAAGCCTCCACGACGAGGCCCAGCAGATGCAGTTTGCCGCCGTATCCTTCCTGCTGCCGGACGGCAGCGTATACGTCGCCTATCGCGGCACGGACATGACCATTGTGGGCTGGCAGGAGGACTTCAACATGAGCTTTCTGTCCGCCGTTCCCGCCCAGCTGAAGGCCACGGAGTACGCCGAGGCCGTGGCCCGGGCCTGCCCCCGGCGCCCCCTGCGCATCGGCGGACACTCCAAGGGAGGAAATCTGGCGGCCTGGGCGGCGGTCCACCTGGACGAAAAGCTCCAGCGCAAGCGGCTCATCGCCGCCTACAACAACGACGGCCCCGGCTTCAGCCGGGACCTGGTAAACGAGCCGTGCTACCAGGCAGTGGCAGACCGGCTGTTTACCTTCATTCCCGCCTCGTCCATTGTGGGCGTGCTGCTGGAGCATGCCGAGGACTACGAGGTGGTGGACAGCACCGCCCGGTCCGTCATGCAGCACGAGCCCCTGTCCTGGTGCGTGGAGGGGCCCCACTTTGTCCACCTGGGCCAGCGCTCCCAGCTGGGCCAGCTGTCCGACGGGGTGCTGCGGGAGTGGATCGGCTCCATGACTCCCCAGGAGCGGGAGCAGTTTTCCCGGGCGTTTTTCGATATTCTCAGCCGGGGCGGCCGGACCAAGACCCTGGAGGAGCTGCGCAGCGGCGGACTGGCCGCCGGAGCGGCCCTGCTGCGGGAGTATGCCGGGGCCGACGAGGAGAAGAAAAAAATCATCACCGAGATCTTCCGCCGCCTGGCGGTGGACGTGAAGGACGAGCTGGTAAAGGCTGCCGGAGCCAGCGTTCGCCGGGCGGGAGAGAGCATCCTGGCCACCGGCCAGGCCATCGCCGACCTTCGAAAGTAAAATATTGCACTATATATCGATTTTACTGCCGTGTTTTATATGACATGGCAGTAAAATTTTACCATTTTGAAAACTTTGTTTCCAATTTGTAATTTTTTGTAGCTTTTTTGAAACCATTGTGGTATGATATCTCTTGTCCTTTGGAAAATCCCCTTATGGAAAGGAAGTCTTACCCTATGGTATCCCGACGTTTCGCCTGTCTGCTGCTGGCCGCATCCATGACGCTGTCCAGTATCTGGATCGTCAGCGCAGATCAGAGCCATCAGATACAGGACGCGGCTGCCGCCGCGGCCACCTATTCCGCCGCCGTCCAGGTGCTGGAGGGCGCGGGCCTGTCCCAGTCCGCCGAAGCCAATGCGGGCATCGCCATTGACATGGGCCTGCTGGACCGGGAGGAGACCCTGGACCTGTCCCAGCTGTCTGTCCAGGCGGTGCAGCTGCAGCAGGAGGAGGAAGCCCGTCAGGAGGAGGCCGCCCGTCAGGCCGCTCTGGACGCGGCGCACCGCACCGGCCGTCAGGCCGCCCGCCAGGCCCTGCTGGACGCCTATGACGGCGCCATGGCCACCCGCCAGATAACGGTATACGCTGCCCCCAGCGACAGCGCCGCCTCTCTGCGGACCCTGCGCCAGGGCAAGGTGGCCCGGCTCAACGACGTCACCGAGGACGGCAGCTGGTATCAGATCACCTTCAGCGGCACCACCGGCTATGTCCGGTCCGACGCGTGCCAGGCCGTGCAGTACAGCGATTATGCCGGCACCTCCGCCGTGAAGAGCGCCCGGGAGGACCTGGTGGACTATGCAAAGTCCTTCCTGGGCACCCGCTATGTGTGGGGCGGCGCGTCCCCCAGCGGATTTGACTGCTCCGGCTTCACCATGTACGTCTACGCCCACTTCGGCTATCGCATGTCCCACGGGGCCAGCGATCAGCTGTATGCCTTCACCCGGGTGTCCTGCCTGCCCGGCGACCTGGTGTTCTTCTCCTATGGCGGCGGCGACATCTCCCATGTGGGCATTTATCTGGGCGGCGGCGCATTCATCCACGCCACCTCCAACGGCGGGGTCAAGATCAGCTATTTCGATGGCTATTACAGCAGCACCTATGTGGGTGCGGTGCGGATCCTGGCCGACTGACAACGATTTACTCTCTCATCCCCCCTTTGCTTCTCCGCGCAGCGGTCCCACGCTGCGCGGAGAACTATTTTTTCTGCCGGGTTTCACCGAATCCGTTTGCCGTATTTTCACTTTTGTGCACGATTCAAAGACAAAAACACTTATTTTGGCGATGAAGGGTTGACCTTTCCGCATTTTCCCCCTATAATGAAGGAACTGACGATTTCTTTACATAAGGAGGCGATGCGGCGTGGCCGCCATCAACCGCAGCACCGATATGACCACCGGATCCATCTGGAAGCGCATGGTCAGCTTTGCAGTGCCGGTCTTTTTGGGCAATCTCTGCCAGCAGCTGTACAACACGGTGGACAGTGTCATCGTGGGCAAATTTGTGGGCAAGCAGGCTCTGGCCGCTGTGGCCAGCAGCGGCAACCTCATTTTTATGATGACAGGCTTTTTTATGGGTCTGTTCATCGGCGCGGGCATCGTCATTGCCCAGTATTTCGGGGCCAAGAACTATGAAAAGGTCCGCGCCGCCGTCCATACGGACTTTGCCTTCGCCCTGTGCTGCGGCGTATTGCTGACGCTTCTGGGCGTATTCTTCACCCCCACCATCCTCACCTGGATGCGCACACCGGCGGACGTGCTGGACACCTCCATTCTGTATTTCCGGCTGTACTTCCTGGGAAGCCTGGCCACCATCCTGTATAACGCAGGCATGGGCATTCTGCAGGCGGTGGGCGACAGCCGCAGCCCCCTGTACTATCTGGTTATTTCGTCGGCGGTCAACGTGGCCCTGGACCTGCTGTTTGTGGGGGCCATGGATATGGGCGTGGCAGGCGCCGCCGTAGCCACCGTAATCAGCCAGGTGGTCAGCGCCGTTCTGTGCATCATCAAGCTGACCCGGTCCGACGGGCCGTACCGGCTGGAGATCAAGCGCATCGGTTTTGATCTGCCTCTGCTGAAGAAAATCACTTCCCAGGGCGTTCCCTCCGGCGTGCAGAACTCCATCATCGCCATCGCCAACGTGGTGGTGCAGTCCAACATCAACACCTTCGGCTCCGACGCCATGGCGGGCTGCGGCTCGTATTCCAAGGTGGAGGGCTTCGTGTTCCTGCCCATCACCGCCTTCGCCATGGCTCTGACCACCTTCATCGGCCAGAATCTGGGTGCGGGGCAGTTTGACCGGGCCAAGCAGGGCGCGCGGATCGGCATCCTGTGCTCCATGGCCATGGCGGAGCTCATCGGCGTGGCGCTGTTTTTCCTGGCCCCCTATGCCATGCGGCTGTTTAACGACGACCCGGCCGTGGTGGCCATCGGTGTGCGTCAGTCCCACATCGAGGCACTGTTCTTCTGCTTCCTGGCCTTTGCCCACGGTGTGTCCGCCGTGCTGCGGGGCGCGGGCCGGGCCCAGGTGCCCATGTACACCATGCTGGGCTGCTGGTGCATCCTGCGGGTCAGCTATATCACCCTGGCTCTGAAGGTCTGGCCGGATATTGCCACCATCTTCTGGGCCTATCCCATCACCTGGAGCGTCAGCTGCGTGGTGTTCCTGCTGTACTATCTGAAGGCCGACTGGGTCCATGCCCTGGAAAAGAGTCTGTAGGATTTTCTGAATAAGCCCCCATGCGAAATTTTTTCGCATGGGGGTTGACTTTTGCCTCCGCCAGGAATATACTACCAACACACCGTATTGGTAGTAGTTTTCGAGAACCGAGGTCATTCCCGTGGAAGCATATCTGGTTTTCCGATGTTGTAAAATGTGAGTTTCCTGCCAGACCAGGGAAAAACCACATTTTATAACAAAAAGGAGCAATTGCCATGTCTCATATCTATACCTCCGCCGATCAGCTGATCGGCCGCACCCCCCTGCTGGAGCTGACCCACCTGGAAAAGAAGCACGGCCTGAAGGCCCGCATTCTGGCGAAGCTGGAGTATCTGAACCCCGCCGGATCCGTGAAGGACCGCATCGCCCGGGCCATGATTGACGACGCCGAGGCCAAGGGCCTGCTGCACGAGGGCAGCGTCATCATCGAGCCCACCTCCGGCAACACCGGCATCGGCCTGGCCTCCGTGGCCGCCGCCCGGGGCTATCGGGTCATCATCGTCATGCCCGAGACCATGAGCGTGGAGCGCCGCCAGCTGATGAAGGCCTACGGCGCGGAGCTGGTGCTCACCGAGGGCTCCAAGGGCATGAAGGGAGCCATTGCCAGGGCCGAGGAGCTGTCCCACGAGATTCCCGGCAGCTTTGTGCCCGGCCAGTTCGTCAACGCTGCCAACCCCAAGGCCCACTTTGAGACCACCGGGCCGGAGATCTGGCAGGATACCGACGGCCAGGTGGACTGGTTCGTGGCAGGCGTCGGCACCGGCGGCACCATCACCGGCGTGGGCCGGTATCTGAAGTCCCGGAACTCTGCCGTTCGTGTGGCGGCGGTGGAGCCCAAGAGCTCGGCGGTGCTGTCCACCGGCGTGGCCGGGGCCCACAAGATCCAGGGCATCGGCGCAGGCTTTGTGCCCCGGGTGCTGGATACCAGAATCTATGACGAGATCATTCCCGTCACCAATGAGGATGCCTTCGCCCTGGGCCGGGAGATCGGCCATGCCGAGGGCGTACTGGTGGGGATCTCCTCCGGCGCCGCCGTGTGGGCGGCTCTGCAGATCGCCCAGCGGCCGGAGTCTGCGGGCAAGACCATCGTAGTTCTGCTGCCGGACACCGGCGACCGGTATCTGTCCACTCCCCTGTTTGCCGAATAATCCATATTCCCTCTCCACGCACAAAGCCCCCGGCCCGGCCGGGGGCTTTGTGCTGTCATACCGCAGCCGGAGCGCGCATACGCTGTAGCAAACTCAGTAAAGGACGGGATGGCCATGGGCAAGGGAAAGGTGCGGGTATTTCTGCTGCGGCGGCGGGCGGTGGCGGCACTGGGGGCGCTGGTGCTGGCAGGGGCCATATTTTATGTGGTCAGCTGCCCTCCCAGCATCGTGGCTTCCTCCGCTCAGCGGCAGCTGCCCATCTACTGCGTGGAGCGGGAGCAGAAAATGTGCTCCGTCAGCTTCGACGCCGCCTGGGGCAACGAGGACACCCAGATCCTTATTGACATTCTGGCCCGGTACAACGTGAAGGCCACGTTTTTCTGCGTGGGCGACTGGGCGGAGAAATACCCGGAGTCGGTAAAGACCCTTCACGATGCGGGCCATGAGGTCATGAGCCACTCCAACCACCACGACCACTACAACAGCCTGACGGCGGAGGAGATCGTGGCGGATGTTACCGCCAGCAACCAGCGCATCGCTGCCTCCACCGGGGTGACGCCCACGCTGATCCGCTGCCCCTACGGCGAGTACGACGACCATGTGATCTCCGCCATCCGCTCCATGGGCATGGAGCCTATCCAGTGGAACGTGGACAGTCTGGACTGGAAGGACTATGACGCCGGGACCATCTGCAAACGGGTCCGCGATAAGCTGTGCCCCGGATCCATCGTGCTGTTCCACAACGCCGCCCTCCACACGCCGGAGGCCCTGCCGTCGGTGCTGGAGCACATGATCCGGGAGGGCTACACCGTGGTGCCCATCGGGCAGCTGATCTATACGGAAAACTATACCATCGACCACACGGGCCGCCAGTTCCCGGCGGAGGGGAAGTGAGCGCACCGGCGGGGGAATACAGGAGGGAAAGAACTTTTTTTGACAGACTGTGACGTCACGAACCGCAATGGGTTCGTGACGTTTTTTGCGGCGGGAACGCCCGCCCGGACAAAAAATCGCCCCGCAGCAGCGCTGCGGGGCGAGAGGATACGGGGATTCAGTTGACGCGGATGATGCAGGTGAGCGTCTGGTCACCCACGGTGGCCTTCAGAACGGTCTTGCCTTTGGAAACACCGGTGACAACACCCTCGCTGTCCACAGTGGCGATCTTGGGGTCCTCAATGGTCCAAGTGACGGTCTGCTCCGTGCCGATAACCTCCATGGGGGCGGTGCCGCCAACGGACAGGGAAATATCTCCCTTTTCGCGGAAGATAGACTGAAGCACCGGCGTTTCCTTGGGCGGCTCCGGCGGCAGGGGGGTGGCTACCTGGACGGTGCAGGCGGCAGACTGGGAGCCGTCGGCGGTGGTGACGGTGATGGTGGCCGTGCCGGGAACGCCGGCGGTGACGGTGCCGCTGTCGTCCACCGTGGCCACGTTGGGATCGCTGCTGGTCCAGAGGACATTCTCCGCGCCGGTGACAGTGAGGGTGGCCGTCTCCCCCTGGTTCATGTTCAGGGTGGTCTGGTCCAGGGTCAGGGGCTCGGTGGGTGTGGGCGTGGGCTCCTCCACCGGGGGCTTGTCTGCGGGCTTATTGGCGCTGCCCTTGCCGCCGAACAGCAGCACGCCCACCAGCACCGCCGCCAATACCACCACCAGCACCATGGCGGGGCCCAGGATGCTGGGAGCCCGGCGGTGCTTGGTGACCTTGCGGTGGGGGGCGGCGGACCGGCCCTTCAGGGCCTCGTCCTCCTGGCAGAAGGGGCAGGTTTTATAGCTGTCGGAGTACATCTCTCCGCACTTGGGGCACTTGATGAGCTTCATACAATATATCCTCCGTTGGAAAACGCCGAAGGGCGGCGAAAGTTGTTCTCTATTATCATACTCATTTTCAAAGGTGCCGTCAACTGAAATCCTTGGAAATTCATGCTTTTTTTACATGTTCCCTTGCAATCCGCCGGGAAGTTCCCTATAATACAAACAGAAATCATTCCGGAATCGTCTTATGCGGGAGGCAGCGATATGAACACCATCTTCATCGGCATCGCCGGAGGTACCGGCAGCGGCAAGACCACCCTCACTGAGCATCTGGTGTCCCGGTTCGGCGACGACATCGCCGTGGTGCACCACGACAACTACTACAAGCGGCAGGACTGCTCCTTTGAGGAGCGCTGCAAGCAGAATTACGACCATCCCGACGCCTTCGACACGGATCTGATGATCCGGGATCTGAAAAAGCTGAAGGCGGGAGAGACGATCTACTGCCCTGTGTATGATTACGCCATCCACAACCGCACCGACAAGACGGTGGAGATCAAGCCCGCCAAGGTGGTCATCGTGGAGGGCATCCTGATCTTCCAGAGCAAGGAGCTGCGGGACCTGCTGGACATCAAGATCTTCGTGGAGACCGACGCCGATGTGCGCATTCTGCGCCGGGCCCTGCGGGACGTGGAGGAGCGGGGCCGCTCCATGCAGTCGGTGGTGACCCAGTATCTGACCACGGTGAAGCCCATGCACGAGCAGTTCGTGGAGCCCACCCGCAAGTATGCGGATATCGTGGTGCTGGAGGGCGGCCACAACCTGGTGGCCCTGGACCTGATCATGCAGCGCATCGCCAACCATATCGCGGAGAAGTGATGTGAAAAAATATACCTTTTGGCTCCGTATGGCCGGGGCGCTTCTGTGCATACTGCTGGAGCTGTATTTCCTGGCCCCGGCAGCTATGGGCATCTGGCATGTGGGCATGCTGTACCCCATGGTGCCCCTGACCCTGCTGTCCGTATGGCTGTCGTGCCCCCGGCTCTTTGACCGGCTCCCCCGGTGGCTGTGCCGCGCCGGGGCGGCCGTGGTGGGCGCGGGAGCGGCGGTGGTCCTGGCGGTGATGGTGCTGATGGGCATCCAGGCCGGGCACCGGCCCACGGAGGGGGACTGCACCGTCATCGTCCTGGGGTGCCAGGTGTCCCGGGACGGGAGCCCCACGGTGATGCTGGACGACCGCATCGACGCGGCGTACCGCTATCTGTCGGAGCACCCGGAGAGCCGGTGCGTAGCCTCCGGCGGACAGAACGACAACGAACCCATTTCCGAGGCATCCTGCATCCGCAACACTCTGGTGGCCCGGGGCATTCACCCGGACCGCATTTACCTGGAGGACCGGTCCCGGTCCACGGAGGAGAACCTGACGTTTTCGGCGGAGCTCATCCGGAAGGAGGGCCTGCCCACCCGGGTAGCCATCGCATCGGACAACTTTCACCAGCTGCGGGCTGCCGTGTGGGCCAGGCGGGGCGGATTGGATCCCTGGTCCATCGGCTGCGTCACCTGGTGGCCCCTGTCCCCCGGCTACTGGGCCCGGGAGGCTGCGGCCGTAACCGTGCTGGGCATCCGCACCGCGGTGGGATAAAGACGGCCGCGGCGCTTTTGGCGGGGCGATCTGAAAACTGGCAATCTGCAAAAAGGGAGACGGGCCGCAGCCCGTCTCCCTTTTTGCCGTTTGTTATCCAATGTACGAGTTTTCCACCTTCACCACGGCGAAGTAGCGCCCGTCATCCATGGACCGGACCAGGGTGCGTATTTTGTCCGCCGCCTGGGCGGCGGTGAGCTTTTCGTCAAAGGGCACCACCGCGTCGAACACCAGATTGGTGTGGGTAGGGCCGGCCACCACCCGGAAATCGTGGATGGTGATGGCGGGGTCCACCTGCTTCACCAACTCCGCCACGCGGCTGCGGAGGGGACCGGTAAGGCCGTCGTCGGTGACCACCGGGTCCATGTGGATCACGGCCTGGCAGTTCAGCTGCCGGGACAGGTCCATTTCGATGTTGTCCACGATGTCGTGAAGCTCCAGCAGATCGCCGTGGGCCGGGACCTCCGCGTGGAGAGACACCATTACCCGGCCGGGGCCGTAATCGTGGACCACCAGGTCATGGAGACCCAGAATGGCCGGATGGGACAGGACGATGGATTCTATGCGGTCCACAAACTCCTTTTCCGGCGGCTGGCCCAGCAGGGGACTGATGGTCTCCCGGGCGGATTTGACGCCGGAGAACAGGATGAAGCCCGCCACCACCAGGCCCACCCAGCCGTCGATGTCCAGACTGGTCCACCGGGCGATGCACATGGCCAGCAGCACCGCAGCGGTGGCCGCCGTGTCCGACAGACTGTCGGCAGCGGTGGCCTCCATGGCGGCGGAGTGGATCCTCTTGCCAATGCGGCGGTTATACAGGCACATATACAGCTTTACGCAGATGGACGCCGCCAGGATCACCAGGGCGGCCACGCTGAAATCCACCGCCGACGGATGGAGGATCTTCTCCACCGACGTTTTGGCCAGCTCCACGCCCATCAGAAGAATGAGGCCCGCCACGATGAGACCGGAGACGTATTCCAGCCGCCCGTGGCCGAAGGGATGATGGGGATCCGGCTTTTTTCCGGCCAGGCGGAAGCCCAGCAGCGTCACCACCGAGGAACCGGCGTCGGACAGGTTGTTGAAGGCGTCGGCGGTGATGGCCACGGACCCGCTGACCGCGCCGGCAAACAGCTTCCCGGCAAACAGCAGCAGGTTCAGGCCGATGCCCACCAGGCCGCATAGCTGGCCGTAGGCCCGGCGGACCCGGGGGTCCGTGACGTTGTCCCGGTCCCGGATGAACCACCTGGAGAGAAGTCCGATCATATTACGCCCTCCCCGGAATGGTCAGGGACATCTGGCAGCAGAGCCGGTCCAGGTCCTCGTCGGTGGCGGCGGGGAGACGCAGCTTGCCGCCGCAGTCCCGGCAGCACAGATCCACGGAGTCCCGGTGGACCTGGATGCCATAGCGGGTGCTGCCGCAGCGGCAGCGGATGCCGCCCCGGGCCGCAATGTCCTTCAGCTCCGACAGCACCTCATACATGATGATGTTGTCGGTGAAGGCCTCCGGGTCCTGGGCCTTCTCCTTGGCCGCCCGGACGGCCAGCTGCTCCATCTGGGCGGACACCTGCTCCTCCTGGCCGATATAGCAGCAGAGCTGCCTGGTTTTGGGGCAGGCCAGACCGATGCCCCGGCCGTGGAGCACCGCCTCGGCGCTGCACTCGGCCTGGTGGGTCTCGCCGCACAGGCCGCAGGGCACCCACATGCGGAATTTGGAGCCGTCGGTCTCGATGAGCATGTCGGACTCGCCGCAGGGGCACTCAATGTGGGCGGCGGCCGCCGCCAGGGAAAAGGCGCTGCGCCGGGCCATAACGGCCTTGCCGCACTTGGGACAGATATAGCCGAAGCTCCTGGTTTCTTCCATGATGCATTCCTCGCTTGATGATAGTCCTATCAGTATAGCACACCCCCTGGCCGCCGTCAACAGAAAGGGGTTGACAGGAGAGGTTGAATCTGTTAAACTTACCGTAAGGTTTAACGGATTCAACCCAAAAAGGAGGCGCGTGCCATGAGCGTACCCCAGATATTCGAGAGCGAGTACCGGTTCTGCCTGATCCTGTGGGAGCACGAGCCGGTGAACAGCACCCAGCTGGTGCATCTGTGCCAGGAGCAGCTGGGCTGGTCCAAGGCCACCACCTATACCGTGATCCGGCGGCTGAGCCAGCGGGGCGTGGTGAAAAATGAAAACGCCGTGGTGACCAGTCTGGTCACGAAGGAGCAGGTGCAGCAGAGCCAGATCGACCAGCTGGTGGACAAGACCTTTGAGGGCTCCCTGCCCGCCTTTGTGGCGGCCTTTGCCCGGGGGCGGCGGCTTTCAGAAAAGGAGGTCCGGCAGCTGCAGCAGCTTATTGACGACAGCGGAAAGGAGAACTGACCATGGAACAGCTTTTTCTGACCATTCTGAACCGGGCGGTTACCGCCGGGTGGCTGGTGCTGCTGGTGATGGTGCTGCGGGTGGTGCTGAAAAAAGCGCCCCGGGCGGCGCACTATGGCCTGTGGGCCATTGTGGCGGTGCGGCTGCTGTGGCCGGGGGACCTGCTGCCCCGGGCCGGCGTCAGCCTGGTGCCCACCACGGAGCCTATCTCCGGAGACGTGCTGACGGCGGCGGGAACAGCGGTATCCGGCGGGCTTCCCGCCGTCGGCAGTCCCGCCGGTGCGGCGGCAGCGGAGACGGCGGCCCGGACGGGGCAGAGCCTGGGCCACATCGCCGCGGTGGTGTGGCTTGTGGGCATGGCGGCCATGGCGCTGTATCTGGCAGGCAGCTATGTGCGGCTGCGGGTGCGGCTGCGGACGGCGGTGCGGCTGGAGGACGGCGTGTGGGAAAGCGAACAGGCCCCGTCTCCCTTTGTGCTGGGGTTTATCCGGCCCCGCATCTACCTGCCCTTCGGCCTGGACCGGGGAAGCCGGGACTATGTGCTGGCCCATGAGCGGACCCACATCCGGCACCGGGACCACTGGGTGAAGCCCCTGGCGTTTCTGCTGCTGGCGGTGTACTGGTTCAACCCACTGCTGTGGGCGGCGTATATCCTGCTGTGCCGGGATATGGAATACGCCTGTGACGAGGCGGTGCTGCGGGACCTGGAGGAGCCGGACAAGCGGGCGTATTCCCAGGCGCTTCTGAATTGCGCCGGACCCCGGCGGGCGGTGACGGCGTGTCCGGTGGCCTTCGGCGAGATCTGCGTCAAGGGGCGCATCCGCCGGGCTCTGCGGTATAAAAAGCCTGCCGTGTGGGTGACGGCGGCTGCTGTGGTGGTGTGCGCTGCGGCGGCGGTCTGCCTGCTGACCAACCCCAGGGACCGGACCCCCTATGGGTGGGCCAGCCGGGTGACGGCTGGGGGGCTGAACGTGACGTATCTGTGTGAGGGGAACTCTGCCCAGACGCCGGCCGGAATGTCGGGGCTGACCTCCCGGCTGGCGGAGCAGCTCAACGGGCTGACGGAGGAGGACTTCCCTCTGCTGGAGAACTACGCATACAATATCTTTGACCAGGGGAGGAAGCCCTTCCGCCTGCAAATGGGGCGGAAGGCCGGAAAGCGGGAGCTTCTGTACGGCGGCGACAGCGGGTATCCGCTGATGCTGCTGTACCGGGGGAAGCTCTACGGCGTGAACAGCGAGGAGCTGCTGCAGACCATCCTGGAGTATACCCGGGGCGTGCAGGTGGTTCCGGCAGGGACGGAGCTGGCCCTGCGGATGGGGCTGCCCGGAGTGTACCGGATGATGACAAAGGAGAACGCCGACGGGCCGGATGTGATACAGGGAGATGACTTTTCCTGGACCCCGGCGGCGTGGCAGGGCGGCATGGCATATGTGGACCTGATGCGGACGGAGGGGGATGCTTCCGGCTCCGTGGGCCGCATCTGGTGCGCCAGGGCCCGGTGGGGCGGCCAGGAGCGCTGGCTGGTATACGCCCGGGACGGGCAGATCGCCCTGCGGCCCACGGAAAGCGGCTCCACGAGACTGAGCATCGTCGGGCGGGGACTGGCATTCCCGGAGGACGGGACGTATCTGACGGCGGAGTGCGTGTATCAGACGCCGGAGATGCCCAGCCCGTCTCCCCTGTCGGCGGAGCTGCTGCAATTCCGGGATGAAGCCGTGAAATACTGGGCCCGGTATCAGGAGAACGCCGACGGGCAGCTGACCACCGCACTGGACCCGGAGAAGTACAGTCAGTATCCCATCCAGGGCGGTCAGAGCGTCAGCCTGGAGGAATGGGACAGCCGGTTCCCGGAGGGGTTTAGCCCGGACATCAGCGGGTACCAGGAGCGGTGGCTGTTCCAGCTGGAGGACGGCTGTCAGCTGCTGCGGCTGGATGATCAGCTGTATTTGCTGCAATATCACCAGGCTGACGGGGAAGTTTTCGAGATGCTGCGGCTGCGGCCGGTGCCGCTGGAGCCGGAGCGGGTGCTGGAGCTGGACCGCCTGCTGCTCAGCGTCAGCGGAGACGACAGCGTGGCGGCCATCAGCTTTCCCGGGGCCGTGGAGGCCGCTATGCGGCAGCTGCCGGATTACCGGCGGCTGCTGGACGGCGGGGCGGACACCCTGCGGTACTGCTTCACCATGCTGGAGTGCCGGTATAACGGCGGATATGGGATGCAGGCGGCCATGATGGCGGTGTGCCAGGATCTGCTGGCGGACATGGGTGAGGATGTGACTCCCTATGCCGGGATCCTCTCCGCTCAGGCGTGGTACGATCAGGTCAAGACCCAGGCCTTCGCCGTGTCGGAGGACCTGGTGCACCATCCGGGGTATGCTGTGCTGCTGGGGCTGGGGGTGTCCCGGCCTGACGGCACGGCGGCGATAACCTATGTGGACATGGACGGCGACGGACTGGCGGAGCGCCTTACGGCAGAGAACGGAGGACTCCGGGTGCTACGGTATGACGGCACGGAGGTGTGGTCCTCCGGCCCGGTGGGACAGAACGGGGATGAGGCCCTGTTCCTGCACCGGAACGGCGGGCAGTGGGAGCTTCTGCGCTATGGCCGGACGGCGGAGGAGCAGTTCTATGAGCTGCTGAGCCTGACCGGAGGCCGGGAGCGGCTGGTGCGGTCCCGGCATCTGGCCCACGGCGCGGCGGCAGAGAGCGTCCGGGTCTTTGCGGAGGATTTCCATACCCTGCTCTATGGCGTGGATGAGGCGGGGCTCTCCGACGGGTGCGAGATGCTGCTGCTGTCCGTCATGAACGGCGAGACCCGGGTGGGGCCGCTGTACAACTTCAGCGGCTATGAGATCGGAGAGGGAAACGGATGAACGGAAGCGGCTATACCATTGTACAGGCCGGGGCGGAGGTGCCGGCGGAGGAATTCGTCAGGCGGTATGTGGACCTGAAGGACCCAGCCGCCGGGTGCCGCCCCTGCCCGGACTATGGGCGGTACTGGACGTGCCCGCCCTATGACGTTCCGGTGGCGGAATACTGGGGGCGATATAGGACGGTGCTGCTGCGGGGGATGCAGTTCCACTTTAGCCGGGAGCTGCTGGAGCGGCGGTTCACGCCGGAGGAGCTGGCGGAATATACCCGGGAGCTGACCGCCGCCCACGCCCGGCGGATGGACGGGCATCTGCGGGCGCTGTATCCCGGAGCGGCGGTGCTGACCACCGGGGGGTGCATGCTGTGCGCGGCGTGTACCCGGCCCGCAGGGCGGCCCTGCCGCCATCCGGAGGCGGTGGGCTACAGTCTGGAATCTCTGGGCTGCGACGTGGGGGCCGCCGCCCGGGGAGAGCTGGGCTGGGAGCTGCTGTGGCCCCGGCGGGATAAGCTGCCGCGATACCTGACATTACTGTGCGCGGTGCTGCGGTGACATACAGAAATTTTGAAATTTTTTCAAAATTCAGGTTGATTTTTCAATATCGACCGTGTATAATGAATTTATATTCAGGGCCACCTCCGAGGCTCTGGAACCGAAGCAGGACCGCTCGGCGGTCTGCCTGACTTCGCTGATTTCCCCCTTCCCCCCTATAGCAAAAACGCCGGTATCGCTGCGATACCGGCGTTTTTGCCGCTTGGCGGGCCGAAAGACTGCATTTTTTGTGGGTGCACCCGAAAAACGCCAGTTTATGGTTGCATTCAGCGCTCGTGCATGATAAAATGGAAATATACATTTACGGGAGGAAAAGAGATGAGAAAAACCTACAAGCAATGGTTGGCGGCGGTGCTGTGCCTGGTGTGCATGTGGGCCATGGCCCCGGCGGGAGCGGGCGCGGAGGAAGAGGCATATTACCCCTTTGCTCTGCCCGGGGTGTTGGAGGTGGTGCAGCTCGACAACGTGCCACCCACGGCCCAGGTGATCACCCTGTGGGAGGACTTCAACAGAAGGGGAAAGCTCAACCCCAATGTCCGGTGCGAAAACGTGGAGCTTTCCACCAACGGCGTGGGAACGTATCCCTTTACCATGACCGTTTCCGTGGCCCAGAGCCTGCTGGAGGCCGGCACGTTCACATTCACGGTGGACCTGTGGTATGACGGACTGCCGGAGAGCTGGGCCAGGCGCTCCAGTGAGATCGACGTCACCGGTCACGCCGTCAAGGGGGACTCCGGATACAGCGTCACGTGGACGTATCAGGACGGGAACCTCTATGACAAGCCGGAGATGCGGTTCCGGGCGGAATATGACCAGTCACGGGGTATGGAGCGCGTAATGGAGGTGCCCTATACGGTGGTGGTGAAGCAAAACGGCAGCCAGGCGCCGGGTCCGGCCACCTTTGCCATCGAGGCGTATAACTATTCCCACCCCATGGGGAAAACCGTGCCCATCACCGGCACTGTCATCGAGACCAACGGGCCGGGAACGTACCACGGCGTTCTGACGGTCCACACCTGCGAGTATGAGCAGAACAACAACTATCTGAGGGAGTTTTATGTGCGGCAGAAGATGACGTCGGGCTCCGGAAACTGGAGTGTTTCGCCCGCCGTATTCCGTATTGAGCTGCCGCCGTACATCGATCATCTGACGGTGTTCCGGACCAATGATATGAGCGCGCCGTTCCAGTTTATCCACACCTATGGCGGCAGCGGCGCGGGGTCCGGCGGGACTGTTCCCTCCAGTGGAACGACCTCCGGCGGCTCTGCCGGAGGCCAAACGCCGGCGGACCAGCCAACGGGAGATCAGCCCGCAGCGGACCCGGCTGCGCCGGAGACCTCCACGGGGGATCCGGTCACGGCTCCCGATGCACCCAAGGACTCCGCTCCTGACGCGGCCACGGCAGACACCGCCCAGCCGGAGCAGCAGGCGCAGAGCCATACCGTCCTGTGGATCGGCCTGGCCGCGGCCGCAGCTGTAGCCGCCGGTGCGGCGGTTTGGCTGCTGGTGCGGAAAAAGAGGAGGGCGCAGAAATAGGAGGAAATTCATGGATGCACGAAGGACGCTGCGAATCATTTGCTTAGTAATGCTTATAACAGCCGCTGTATACGTTTTCTGCGCCGTTTCCTGTCCTACGATTGGCCGTGTCTTTTACATTGGGCGCATCAAAATTGACGCAGAAATAAAGCGGATATTTTATGTCTGTTATGTTGTTGCTATGGCGGGTCTGTTTTGCGCTTCCTCTTTGGTGAAAAAGAGGAAGTGACCTCCGCCTCTCGTTTACGAAAAAGAGTCCTGCCCTTTTTGACAGTCTGACAGCCGCCGCAGCTTGCTCTGCGGCGGCTGTTTCCTGCGTTTTTTGGGGTCAGGACAGCTCCTCCTGGCCGGTGCAGAGCTGATAGTACCGGCCCTTTTGGGCCATGAGCTCCGCATGGTCGCCGCGCTCGATGATGCGGCCCTGCTCCAGCACCAGGATGGCCTGGGCGTTGCGGACGGTGGAGAGCCGGTGGGCGATGACGAACACCGTGCGCCCGGCCATCAGGGAATCCATCCCCTGCTCGATGAGCTTCTCCGTGCGGGTGTCGATGGAGGAGGTGGCCTCATCCAGGATCAGCACCGGGGGATCGGACACGGCGGCCCGGGCAATGGCCAGCAGCTGGCGCTCCCCCTGGCTGAGGCTGCCGCCGTCGCCGGTGATGACGGTGTCGTACCCCTGGGGCAGGTGGCGGATAAAAGCGTCGGCGTTGGCCAGCCTGGCTGCGGCGCGGACCTCCTCATCGGTGGCGTCCAGCTTCCCGTAGCGGATGTTGTCGGCCACGGTTCCGGTGAACAGGTGGGTATCCTGCAAAACAATGCCCAGAGAGCGGCGCAGGGAGTCCTTCCGGATGTCCCGGACGTCGATGCCGTCATAGGTGACGGAGCCGGATTGAATGTCATAAAACCGGTTGATCAGATTGGTAATGGTGGTCTTTCCCGCGCCGGTGGAGCCCACGAAGGCGATCTTCTGGCCGGGCTTGGCAAACAGGGATACGTCGTGGAGCACCGTCTTTTCCGGGTCGTAGCCGAAGTCCACATGGTCAAAGCGCACGTCGCCCCGCAGCTCCGTCAGGGAGCCGTCGGGCTTCTTCCAGGCCCAGTGGCCGGTGCGGCGGTCCGTCTCCGTCAGGGAATCGCCGTCCTTCAGCACCCGCACCAGGGTGGTGCGGCCCTCATCCGTCTCGGGGTCGGCGTTCATCACGGCAAAAATGCGCTCCGCGCCGGCTACGGCGGCCAGCAGGGTGTTCACCTGCTGGCTGATCTGGCCCACCGGCTGGGATACCTGCTTGACATACAGCAGGTACGCGCCCAGGGAGCCGATATCGAACACACCGGAGATGGACAGCAGGCCGCCCACGCAGCAGGTGACGGCGTAGTTGATGCGGGAGAGGTTGCCCATGGCGGGCATCATGGACCCGGCATAGGTCTGGGCCATGGCGGCGGCGTCGCGATAGGCGCTGTTGCGGGCGGCGAACTCGTCCATGGTCTTTTGCTCGTGGTGAAAGACCTTGATGACCTTCTGGCCCTCGATCATCTCCTCAATGTAGCCGTTGAGGCTGCCCAGGGCCGCCTGCTGCTGCTGGAAGCTGACGCGGCTGCGGCCGCCCACGCTTTTGACCACCAGGAGCATCAGACCCAGGAACACGAAGGTGATGAGGGTCAGGGCCCAGTTCAGGTAAATCAGCATGAACACGGTGCACACAAAGGTGATGAGGTTGGACACCACGCTGGCGAAGCTGTTGCCGATCATATCGGACACGGTGTCCATGTCGTTGGTGAAGCGGCTCATCAGGTCGCCGGACTGGTGGGTGTCGAAATACCGCAGGGGCAGGGTCTGGAGCCTGTTGAACAGATCCTGCCGCAGGGTGGCCACGGTCCGCTGGGAGATGCGGACCATCAGGCGGGAATAGGCATAGGAGCACCCGGCGGAGGCCAGGAACACGCCGCCCATGGCCACCAGCATCCAGAACAGGCCCTTGAAGTCCCCGGCCACAATGTGGTTCAGGGCGGGCTTGAGAAAATAGCTGCCGGCCACGGAGCCCACGGAGCTGAGGATCAGGCACACGGCCACCACGATCAGCGCGCCCTTGTAGCGGCCGATGTAGCCCAGGAGCTTGCCCACGGTGCCCCGGAGATCCTGGGGCCGCTGATAGCCGTGTCCCCGGCCGTGGGGGCCGCCGGGACGGACCTGCTTCTTGCTGTCAGCCATCGATGGTCGCTCCTTCCTGCTGAGATTTATAGACCTCCTGATAGATCCAATTGGTGGCCATCAGCCGGTCATGGGTGCCTGCGCCGGAAATTTTGCCGTCGTCCAGCACCACGATCAGATCCGCATCCATAACGGAGGAGATGCGCTGGGCGATGATGAGCTTGGTGGACCCGGGCAGGGCCTGGCGCAGGGCTGCGCGGATCCTGGCGTCGGTGGCGGTGTCCACGGCAGAGGTGGAGTCGTCCAGGATCAGCACCCGGGGCCGCCGGAGAATGGCCCGGGCAATGCACAGGCGCTGCTTCTGGCCGCCGGACACGTTGGCGCCGCCCTGCTCAATGTGGGTATCGTAGCCGTCGGGCATGCGGGAGATAAACTCGTCGGCGCAGGCCATGCGGCAGGCCTCCTCCATCTCGGCGTCGGTGGCGTCCTCCCGACCCCAGCGGAGATTTTCCCGGATGGTGCCGGAGAACAGGGTGTTCTTTTGCAGCACCATGGCGCAGCCCTGGCGCAGAGCCTCCATGGTGTATTCCCGGACGTCATGTCCGCCTACGGACACAACACCCTCCGTGGCCTCATACAGCCGGGGAATCAGACTCACCAGGGTGCTCTTGGCGCTGCCGGTGCCGCCCAGGATGCCAACGGTCATGCCGCTGTCGATATGCAGGCAGACATCCTCCAGGTTCCAGGCGTCGCTGTCCTTGTGGTATTTGAAATAGACATGATCAAAGTCCACGTCGCCGTTTTCCACGGTCAGGGCCGGGTCGGCGGCGGAGTCGGTGATCTCGGGCTGCTCCTCCAGCACCTCCACAATGCGCTTGCCGCAGGCGATGGACCGGGTCAGCACCATCATCACCATGGCCACCATCATCAGGGACATGAGGATTTCGGAGGCGTAGGTGAAGAAGGCGATCAGGTCGCCGGAGAGCATGGAGCCGCCCACCACATAGTGGCCGCCCAGCCACATGATGGCCATGATGGTGCCGCCCATAATGAGGGTCACCAGGGGGACAAACAGCACCACGAAGCTGTAGGCCCGCTCCGCCGTATCCCGGAGGGTGTCGCTGCGCTGGGCAAACTTCTCCTGCTCCCGGTCCTCCCGGACGAAGGATTTCACCACGCGGATGGCGTTCAGATCCTCCTGGACCACCAGGTTCAGATCGTCGGTGGACTTTTGCAGGGCGGTGAAAAACGGCCCCGCATAGCGGATGACGATGGCCACCAGGATCAGCAGCAGCGGCAGCACCACCAGGAATACCTGGCTCAGCTGCAAGCTGATGGTCAGGGCCATGACCAGGGCGGTGATCAGCATTACCGGGGCCCGGACCAGCATGCGCATGCCCATCATCAGGGTCATCTGCACCGACGAAACGTCGTTGGTGAGCCGGGTGATCAGGGATGCGGTGGAAAAATGCTCAATGTTGGCAAAGGAGAACCGCTGCACCTGGGCATATTCCGCGGCGCGGACGTTGGCGCCGAAGCCCATACCGGCCCGGGCGGCCAGAGCCGCCGCCCCCACGCCCATCACCAGGGACGCCAGGGCCATGAGGATCATTTTCAGGCCCATGGCCAGAATGTACTCCTTGTCGCCGTTGGCAATGCCCACGTCCACGATCTGGCTCATGGCCTTGGGCAGCAGCAGCTCCAGCACGGCCTCGCCGGCTGAGCACAGAACGCCCAGGATGATCCAGATACGATATCCCTTGGTATAGGGAGCTAATTTACGAATCATGCGTTGTCCTCCTCCGATATCAGGTTTTCCGCCGCCCGCAGCAGGAGCCGGCGGAGCGTATCCACCTCCTGGGGGGTCATGCCCCGCTGGACCAGGGCCTCTATTTCATGGGTGATGGAAACGAAGTCGTCATAAAACTGCTGGCCGCACGCCGTCAGCCGCAGGATGCGGCAGCGGGCGTCGGTTTCGCCGGGGGCGCGGGTCAGCATGCCCTTTTCCACCAGACGGTCCACAATGCCGTTGACGGTGGAGGGCTTCACGGCCAGATGCTGCTGCAGCTGCTTCTGGGTCACGGGGCCGGGCTGGCGGTGCAGATACGTCAGGGTCCGGCACTGGATGGGCGTGACGCCATAGCGCCGCAGCTTTTTGTCCATGCTCAGATATGCCCGATGATTGCAGTAGCCCAGCAGCGGGCCGATGAGCTCGGGCTTCTTCTCGCAGTCCATATAGCTTTCTCCTTTCTTCTGACTTTTGATACTTAGCATACTAAATGTTAGTGAGCTAAATATTACCACCATGGCTGCCGGCCGTCAATAGGCAGATTGCCGGTTTCCTGTGAACGTTCTGTAAACTGTGGGCCGGACCGCTTGACTTTTTCCCGCCGGGACGGTATGATAGGCCCGTAATCCGAAAGCTGTTATCATTGTTATTCTCTCTCCTTTTACCACAAAACAAACCGCCGGTCCCCTCTTTCCCGGGACCGGCGGTTTGTGTCGTCTTGACAAAGGTACGAAATCGTACTATAATACATTTGGTATGATTTCGGACAGAAGGGAGGCGGCAGCCTATGCCGTATACATCCCGGGACCTGCGGCGGTATAACCACCTTTTGCAGGAAACCGACGCGGTTTACCATGAAATGGCCCAGCACTGGGGCCTGCCGGACAGCGTGATGGGCGTGCTGTATACCCTGTGCGACGCCGGGGGGCGCTGCTCTGTGCGGGAGGTCTGCCGCCTGGGAGGCATGAGCAAGCAGACCGTCAACTCCGCCCTGCGGCGGATGGAGCGGGAGGGCCTGATCTATCTGGAGGCCGCCGGACGGGGCAAGGACGTGTGCCTGACGGAGGCGGGAGAGGGACTGGCCTGCCGGACCGCCCTGCGGGTAATCCAGGCGGAGAACCAGGTGTTTGCCGCCTGGCCCCAGGCGGATGTGGAGCAATATCTGGCGCTGACCCGACGCTTTCAGGAGGCCCTGGGGGAAAAAGCGAAGGAAATCAAGGAGGAGTCATGAGCAAAGCGTCCATTCAATTATCGGACCACTTCACCTGCGGCAGGCTGATCCGGTTTACGCTGCCGTCCATCACCATGATGATCTTTACCGCGGTTTACGGCGTGGTGGACGGCTTTTTTGTGTCCAATTACGCGGGAAAGACGCCCTTTGCGGCGGTGAATCTTATCATCCCGGTGCTGCTGGGCTTAGGCTGCGTGGGGTTCATGTTCGGCACCGGCGGCAGCGCGCTTATCGCCAAGACCATGGGCCAGGGGGACCGGGAACGGGCCAACGACATCTTCTCCATGATCGTGTACGTCTCGGCGGCCATCGGCGTGGTGCTGGCGGGCCTGGGCTTTCTGATCCTGCGCCCGGCGGCGGTGCTGATGGGGGCGGAGGGGGAGCTTCTGGAGCAGGCCCTGATCTATGGCCGCATCAACCTGATCGCCCTGCCGTTTTATGTGCTGCAATATGAGTTCCAGTGCCTGTTTACCACGGCGGAAAAGCCGCGGCTGGGGCTATATATCACCGTGGCGGCAGGCGTCACCAATATGGTGCTGGACGCCCTGTTCGTGGCGGTGTTTTCCTGGGGCGCGGCAGGTGCGGCGGCGGCCACAGCCCTGAGCCAGTTCATCGGCGGCAGCCTGCCCCTGGTGTACTTCGCCCGGCCCAACAGCAGCCTGCTGCGGCTGGGCAAATGCCGGATGGACCTGCGCGCCCTGCTGAAAACCTGCTCCAACGGGTCGTCGGAGTTTATGAGCAACGTGTCCATGTCCCTGGTGAGCATGCTGTATAACGTGCAGCTGATGAAGTACGCCGGAGAGGACGGTGTCTCTGCCTACGGCGTGCTGATGTATGTAAATATGATCTTCCAGGCCATCTATATCGGCTATTCCGTGGGGACGGCCCCTATTGTGTCGTTCCACTATGGGGCCGGAAACCGCGGGGAGCTGCGGGGCCTGCTGCGGCGCAGCGGCGGCCTGCTGGCCGTGTGCGCGGCGTGCATGCTGGCGGCGGGGCAGGTTCTGGCCGCGCCGCTGTCCCGGCTGTATGTGGGGTATGACCCGGGACTGTTCCGGATGACGTCCCACGCCTTCTCCATTTTCTCGTTCTCGTTCCTGTTCTCGGGCTTCGCCATCTACGGCTCGTCCTTCTTCACGGCCCTGAACGACGGGCTCACCTCGGCCATCATCGCGTTCTTGCGGGCCCTGGTGTTCCAGGTGGGAGCGGTGCTGCTGTTCCCGCTGTTGTGGAGGCTGGACGGCATCTGGATGTCCATCGTGGCGGCGGAGGTCATGGCCGTTGTCGCCACGGGTATCTTCCTGCTGGCCAAGCGGAAACGGTATGGCTACTAAAAAAACGGAAAAATTTCAAAAAACCCCTTGCATTCCCCGAAAAGGTGTGGTATAGTAATCAAGCTGACTTGAGTGATTTGGTTGGCTATCCGGGTGTGGCGAAGTTTGGTATCGCGCTTGAATGGGGTTCAAGAGGCCTTGAGTTCGAATCTCAACACTCGGACCATGCAGAGTGTCCTTATAGGATCTGAGTATCCTGTAATGGACACTCTGCTTTTTTATTTCCAATCTTATACCGCAACCTCTGCCGGGGCGTAGCTCAATGCTACGCCTCGTCTTGTTTCCAGCAGAATATCCCGCTCAGGGATTTTCCGGCGATCCGGCACCTCAAACACGCCGATGCAGTTGTAGTGGATTGTCACCCGCTGGTTGGTTACACCATCCTCCTTGACCGCTGGATATACCTCAATGTGGTCTATCAGTTCGGCTACCATGCGCTTGGTGATTTTAGTGGCGTCCGTATAGCGGCGTACCGTTTCCAAAAAGTCCTCCACATCCATACGCTTTTCGTCCAGCTTTTTCACTTCCAGCCGCAGGGTCTTAATACGCCGGGCGTTTTCACCCTGCTCCTGTTCATAACGCTTTGCCATTTTCGCAAACCGGGCATCGTCGATCTTGCCGGAAACATTGTCCTCATACAGCCGTTCAAAGAGCGCATCCAATTCCCGGTCACGGGCCAGCAGCGCATCCAGCTCCCGCTTTTTGCGTACCCGCTCATTTTCGGCCACCTTTGCCGAACGGCCCACCATAGCCTTGATAAAGTCGTTTTCGTACTCGTTGGCGAAACAGGCCAGCCGATGTACCTCGTAGAGAACGACCTGCTCCAAGAAGTCAAGCCGGATATAGTGGGTAGACGAGCATTTACGCAGTCCTGAATTATGATTTTGGCAACTAAAAAACTTGATGTCGTGGTTATTCTGATTAAAGTGGAAGTTCAAATTGCCGCCGCACTCGGGACACTTCATCACGCCGGAAAAAACGCTTGGCTCTTGGGTGACGGTGGGGCGCTTGCGCCGTGTCCCGGATTTCAGCGCCTGTACCTTTTCCCAAGTAGGTCGATCAATGATGGCCTCGTGAACATTGAGGAAGATCGCCCGGTTTTCCTCCGGGTTTTCGATCCGCTTTTTCATCTTGTAGGATTTGGAGTAGCTTTTGAAGTTGATCACATCGCCACAATACTCCTGTGTGGTAAGGATTTTCTTGATTGTGGTGTGGCCCCACTTGGTAGGCTCCAAGGTACTTTTGGTGCCGCCCCGGCTTGTACCCTTGCTGCGCCAGTAATAGGTAGGGTTGACGATACCATCAGCACCGAGAGCGGCGGCGGTTTCAGCCAGCCCGTACCCCTCCAGCGCCATGCGGTAGATACGGCGCACCACATCGGCAGCCTCGGGATCGACCACCCAAAAGCGGGGATCGTCCGGGTTTTTAATGTAGCCATAGGGCGGCGGTGAAAGCGGAATACCAGCGTTGCCTTTCATCTTGTTGACGATCCGGCGCTTCTTGGAAATGTCTTTGGCGTAGTATTCGTTCATAATGTTTTTGAACGGGGTGAAGTCATCTTCGCCCTCGTCACTATCCACGCCATCCGAAACAGCCACCAGCCGCACATCATGGAGCGGGAAAAACTCCTCGGTCAGCTTGCCGACCTCGATGTAGTTGCGGCCCAGCCGGGACAGGTCTTCTTGTGTCAAGTAGGGACTAAAAAAATTTTGAGAATTTACAAGCCGTTCATAGGTGGACAACCACCCGTGAACGGCTTGCGTTTTCTCTATGCTCTTTTGCCGTTCTTTGTGCGACGTTTCTTATACGCCGCCGCAAATGCCTCCATCATCGGAGTGACCGGAAGCTCGTTGTCAGGCTTGGACAGATACTCGAACCGGATGCCGTTCTCCCGGAACTTTCGCTCAAACCTCATGAAAGAGGAAGTGTCCCGGCTGATTCGCGAGGTGTCGCGGGTGAGGATCGTACCGATGTCCTGACGCTTGGCTTCGTTCAGCAGGAAGTTCATGATACCTTCCGTATGGACGCCGGAGATGCCGTCTGCCGCCACAGCAGCAGCCACCTCATAGCCTTTGTCCTTCGCATAGCGTTCCAGCTCTTCCCGCTGGTCTGCTGCCGCAAGCTGATCCGCACAGGCAACGCGGATATAAAGAAATACTTTCATTTGGCTTCTCCTTCTGATGTAGTGAGGAAGTCCTTGAACTTCCAGACGATTTCTATGTTGTCAAGATCGTAAATGTAGACCGCAGAAATGAATGCGTGGGTCAGCTCATAGGTCAGAGCTTTGCAGTCGGCGTACTGTTCGCAGACCGCATCCAGCTTTTCATCTGAACAGGCGGTCTCGGAGTCAAGCTCCTTCATCCGCTCGTGACTGCGCTGGATTGCTCCATCGTTTTCAGCAATCTTCACATCCGCTGCCGCCTTCTGCTGAATGTACGCCTCCTTCGTGATGCTTCCGGCTGCATACTTCTCGTAGAGCCTCAGCTTGGACGCCTTGTGCTGCTCGTTCTGCTTTTGCAGAGTGCGGATTTTATCAGCACATTCCTTGATGGCAGATTTCCGCAGATCACCGACTTCGCGGTTCTGTATTGCTTCCTTCTGTGCCAAAGCAAGAAACTGAGTAAGGGCATGGAAGACAACCTTCTCAATATCCATTTCCGGAAAGCTCCTGCCAACCGGACAGTCTGTGTTTCCGTTGTTGACCGAGTGAATGCACTGGAAGTATCGAATGCCAGCCTTGTTCTTTCGGCGTGTCATAGCACGTTTACAGTTACCGCAGCGGACGAGTCCCTTGAGCGGATAGTCATGCTGCTTGCGCGTGGGATTCCGTCCTCCGCCTCGAATGACCTTCTGAGCAAGCTCAAAGTCTTCCTTGCTGATAATCGCTTCATGCGTTCCTTCTACGATAATCGGCTCATTGACAACACGCTTTTTTGAGCCGACACCGCAGGACTTCATTTTGCGGCTGACCAGTGTTCCGGTGTAAACAAGGTTTTTGAGGATGTTATAGACCATCACGGTTTCCCAACTGATTTTCTCGCTCATGTTACTGAACTTCTTCTTGTCGGGATGCTTGCTCTTGAAGTATTGCCCCGGCGTCGGGATGCCGTCATCATTCAGGCTGCGGGCGATCTGAGAGGTGTTGCTGCCTTCCAGCGCCTCGCGGAAAATACGACGGATCACATCAGCCGCCTCCGGGTCTACGGCAAGTTTGTTCCGAATGGTGGGATGCAGGACGTAGCCGTATGGGGCGTAGCCACCGACATACTTGCCCTGCTTCATCATCTGGATTTTTGCCGATGTGGTCTTTACGGAAAGGTCTTTGCTGTATGCGGCGTAGATGATGCTGCGCATAACCACTTCCAGACCGCCCGTTGTGCCTTTGTAATCGTCACTGTCATAGCCGTCGTTGATGGAAATAAAGCGGACGCCCATGAATGGAAAAGTGCATTCCAGATAGTTTCCCGTTTCAATGTAGTCACGAGAAAAGCGGGAAAAGTCTTTGACGCAGATCAGGTTAATCTCGCCGCGCTTGACCTTCTCCATCATCTGCGTGAACTGAGGACGGTGAAAAGCTGACGTTAGATAACGATACTTTTGAAAACACTGGAAAATCAAGGTTTTTCGAGCGACGGACAAGCAGGGTATTGTACTAAAAACTGAATACGACGCAGAAGCGGCGTTTCTTACTCTCTACATGGGAGAACAGGAACGCCGCTTTTTTCATGCCCTTTGTTACGCAGTAGGGGCAGAAAAAGCCTTGCTACAAGCGGTTTTGCGGGTGTGTATCTGGCGCGGCAAGGGATTTATACCTTATTCCCCGAAACCGCGCTTCTACTGCGTAACAAATCCAAAGCAAAGGAGCTATGAACTATGGCAGTTTTCAGAGTGGAACGGAACAAGGGCTACACCGTAATGAGCAACCACCACCTACGCAACAAGGAGCTTTCCTTAAAGGCAAAAGGGCTGTTGTCGCAAATGCTGTCACTCCCCGAAGATTGGGACTACACCTTGAAAGGCTTATCCCTTATCAACCGGGAGAAGATAGACGCTATCCGCGAAGCCATTAAGGAGCTTGAACGCGCCGGGTATATCGTCCGTTCAAGGGAGCGCGACGAGAAAGGACGCTTGCGGGGCGCGGACTATGTGATATTCGAGCAGCCGCAGCCGCCTACGCCGGATTTACCTACATTGGAAAATCCAACATTGGATAATCCAACACAGGAAAAACCAACATTGGAAAAACCTACGTTGGAAAATCCAACGCAATTAAATAAAGATATACAAAGAACTGACTTACCAAAAAAAGAAAAAATAATTACTGATGAACAAAGTACCCATTCCATTCCTATCCTTTCCCCTAACCCCTCTCCTTGCAGAGAAGCGGCTACGCCGCCGGAACGGAAAGGAACGGAAGCGGCAGCACAGAGCGCAGTTGATATATACCGGGAAATCATCAAGGACAATATCGACTACGACATTCTCAAACAGGACATGAAGTTTGACAGTGACAGGCTTGACGAGATTGTAGACCTCATGCTTGAAACCGTATGCACCGCCAGAAAGCGGGTACGGATTGCGGGGGACGACTACCCGGCAGAGCTTGTGAAATCTAAGTTTATGAAACTGGACGGCGAGCATATCCGCTTTGTGCTTGACTGTATGCGGGAGAACACAACGAAAATCCGCAACATCAAGCAATATCTGAAAGCAGCCCTTTTCAACGCCCCGTCCACTATCGGCAATTATTACACTTCCCTTGTCGCCCATGACATGGCAAGCGGCGCACTGTCACCGAAAAAGCCGCAGTACGGCGACCCGGACTATTATTCATGCAACGAGGGCGAAAGCCTGTAACCACCCACAACCACAAAAGGAGGATTTTATTATGGCACAGAAAATGACAGGAGCATTGGTATTTGACGAGCGCACCGACCGTTACGACATCCGCTTTGACTTAAACAGCTACTACGGGGGCTTGCATTGCGGCGAGTGCTTTGACGTATTCGTGCGGGGCAAGTGGAAGCCGACCCGGATTGAGTACGGCGACAACTGGTATCTTGTGGGTATCAGAGCCGAGGACTTGAACGGGCTGCGGGTGCGTATCTGACCGCCGCCCCATAAAGAAACGCGAAAGGAGGACGCGACAAATTGCAGGACGAAGTAAACGAAAAGACCATAGCCCTTTACATCAAGACCGGGAAGCTGACCGCGCAGACGCTCCAAAAGGCAATGAAAGCCATACTGTCAAAGGGCAAAAAGCAGCTTGCAAAACCGCCACAGGGCAAGCAGAGCTTAAAGCAGCTTATGAAGCAGAACGCGGGCGTTTCCAACATTGAGATTACCGAGGGCAATATCAAAGCCTTTGAGAGTACGGCGAAAAAGTACGGTATCGACTTTGCGCTGAAAAAGGACGCGACGGAAAGCCCGCCCCGCTATCTGGTTTTCTTCAAGGGGCGGGACGCGGACGTGCTGACCGCCGCCTTTAAGGAATTTTCCGCAAAAAAGCTGACACAGGAGAAAAAGCCCTCAATCCGAAAGCTGCTCTCTACCCTCAAAGAAGCTGCACAGGGCAAGAACGCGGAACGGGCAAAGGTCAAGAACAAAGACAGGGAGGTATCGCTATGAAGCCGGAAATCAAGAAGCTGCTTATCTTAAATCTCCCGTATCTGCTCTTTGTCTGGCTCTTTGATAAAGTGGGCGCGGCTGTCCGGCTCTCCCCCGGCGCGGACGCGAGCGCAAAGCTGCTACATCTTGGGGACGGTTTTACCGCCGCCTTTTCCAGTATCGCGCCGAGCTTCCACCCGGCAGACTTAGCTTTAGGCATTGCGGGGGCGGTCATTGTCCGGCTGATTATCTACACCAAAGGCAAGAACGCGAAGAAATACCGCCGCGGGACAGAATACGGTTCGGCGCGTTGGGGCGGGGCTGACGACATAAAGCCGTACACCGACCCGGTATTTGAGAACAATATCCCCCTAACGCAGACGGAACGGCTCACCATGAACAGCCGCCCGAAGCAGCCGAAATACGCAAGAAACAAAAATATCCTTGTAATCGGCGGTTCCGGCAGCGGCAAGACCCGGTTCTTTGTGAAACCGTCGCTCATGCAATGTACGTCAAAGGATTTTCCAACGTCGTATATCGTCACTGACCCGAAAGGAACACTGATTTTGGAAACCGGGAAAATGTTACAGCGGTACAAATACCGTATCAAAGTGCTAAATACGATTAACTTCAAAAAATCCATGAAATACAATCCCTTTGCCTATCTGCGGAGCGAAAAGGACATTTTGAAGTTAGTCAATACCATTATCGCCAACACCAAAGGCGACGGGGAAAAATCCGGCGAGGATTTCTGGGTGAAAGCGGAAAAGCTCTACTACACCGCGCTAATCGGCTATATCTGGTATGAAGCCCCGGAGGACGAGAAGAACTTCACGACGCTGCTTGAAATGATAAATGCGTCGGAAGCCCGCGAGGACGACGAGGACTTCCAGAACCCGGTTGACCTCATGTTTGAACGTCTGGAAGAAAAAGACCCGGAGCATTTTGCAGTCAAGCAGTACAAAAAATACAAACTTGCGGCGGGCAAGACCGCAAAAAGCATACTTATCTCATGCGGCGCGAGGTTAGCCCCATTCGACATTAAGGAGCTGCGGGAGCTTATGGAAACCGACGAAATGGAGCTTGACACCATAGGCGACAGAAAGACAGCCCTTTTCGTGATTATCAGCGACACCGACGACACCTTTAACTTTGTCGTGAGTATTCTCTACACACAGCTATTCAACCTCTTGTGCGACAAAGCAGATGATGAATACGGCGGGCGGCTTCCCGTCCATGTTAGGTGCTTACTTGATGAATTTGCGAATATCGGGCAGATACCAAAGTTTGAAAAGCTCATTGCAACGATACGGAGCCGGGAAATCTCCGCGTCAATCATCTTGCAGAGCCAGTCACAGCTAAAGGCAATCTACAAGGACAACGCCGATACCATAGTCGGCAACTGCGACACCACGCTTTTCTTGGGCGGCAAGGAGAAAACCACCCTCAAAGAAATATCGGAGATTTTAGGCAAGGAAACGATAGACAGCTTCAACACTTCCGAAACCAGAGGGCGGGAGCTTTCGCATGGGCTGAACTATCAGAAATTGGGAAAGCAGCTTATGACGGAAGATGAAATCGCAGTCATGGACGGAGGGAAATGTATCTTGCAGCTACGCGGGGTGCGCCCGTTCTTTTCGGACAAATTCGACATAACGAAACACCCGAAATACAAGTACCTATCCGACGCAGACCCGAAGAACGCCTTTGACATGGAAAAGCACCTTAAACGCCGCCCCGCCATTGTCAAGCCCGACGAGGTTTTTGACTATTACGAGATTGACGCGGCAGACTTACAGGAGGACGCAGACCATGAGGAAACGTAGCGCAGAGGAAAAACAAAAGCAGCTTGAACGGTTTTTAATGAATGTTGCGGAAGCCGCCGACGCTGCATTATGGGAGTATTGGCGGGAAAAGGAAGCGGAACACCGCCGTTTTGCAACGGAGTATGTCACGCGCCGGGGGCTTATCCCGCAACAGTGACAGCATGGCAGACCGCCGGGGGACAGGGGAAGCTACACTTCCCCTACGCTGCCTTGCGGCAGCTACCCCTTTGTGAACTTGCGGGAAGCGAACACCTTGCTACGCAAGCTATTCACTTCCCGCAAGTCTGAAAAAAACGTCCGGCAGCACAGCGGGACACAGAAAGGAGCGATTGAAGCAATCACATCTATCCATACCGGCTACATGATACGCGCCCCCACTTTCCGGCGCAGTACACAGCGGCAGGAGCCGCACCCCTTACAACTGAATACCGCCGCGCCGCAGGACTTACGCAGCGCGGGGACAGCCGCCTTTACCAGAGGGCGGTTTTTTTATGCGGCGGCGACCATACGCTGACCGCCTTTTGTCCGCTTGCCGGACAGCCGCAGACGCGGCAGAAAGGATATATTTATGGCATTTTTCAATAGCGCAGTAGACGTTTTGCAGACCCTTGTTGTAGCACTTGGAGCCGGGCTTGGTATCTGGGGCGTGATTAACCTCATGGAAGGCTACGGCAACGACAATCCGGGCGCGAAAAGCCAGGGCATGAAGCAGCTTATGGCGGGCGGCGGCGTTGCCCTTATCGGCATGACCCTTGTACCGCTGCTTTCCGGCTTGTTCGGTTAAGAAGCGCGGGTAAAGGCTTATGCAGAGCATACTTGACGCGATTAACGAATGGATAAAGGAAATCCTCATAGGAGCCATAAACGGTAATCTGTCAACTATGTTCGGGGACGTAAACGAGAAAGTCGGCACTATCGCCGCAGAGGTAGGGCAGACCCCGCAAGGGTGGAACGCAAATATATTCTCCATGATACAGACCCTTAGTGAGAATGTAATCGTACCCATTGCGGGGCTTGTCATTACCTACGTCCTATGCTATGAGCTTATCAGCATGGTAACGGAAAAGAACAATATGCACGACGATGTATGCTAATAGCGAGGACTTTCAAGTCCTCGCTATTACAACGATGGTCAGCTCATTTGTGGCAGAATGAAATGACTAAAGTGCGGAAGTTTCATATTATGTCTTGCATTGCTATCTACTGAAAACTTTCGTTAAACAGTCAAGGCGGACAAACATATCTGTTTGTCCGCCGAAGGTTATGTGAATTACTCAGAGCTTAATCGGAGATAGCAACGCAGTATCCGTTAAAATTATTAAGAGAACTCGGCTTGAACTTCAAAAAGGTGGGATAGCTTGTCCAACCAGATAGTATTTTCACATATTTTCCGCCGTTGGTGTATTCCCAGAAGCCTACAACAACCTGAGCATGTGCCGTTCCAGCACTTGAAGAAGTATACAGCAATATAGGCTTGTCTGCGGTAACATCTCTCTTAAAATCACTCCAGAGATCTAAAAGATAATTTGTCGTGGTGCATGAGTAACCTCTCTCAACGGCAAATGACTTGATCGAAGAAACCAAAGTTGACATGCTTGCAGCATTACCGCAAGAATATCCACTAATCTCAACAAGGCGCTCATACGTCTCTGCATCACTGTCGTTTACCTTCAAATTGCTCAGACTGCCACCGTTATAGTTAAGAGAAAATTCGGCGTATAGCTTGACGGTATTCGCTAAGGAAGTAGGACCACAATTTCCCTCGCCTGGAGTAACATTTGGCATATCGCCCATAACTAATGCCCTAATGTCG
>OJPW01000465.1_pt1 | contig 34640 bp, 29 predicted proteins | sample 1598571 | NCBI WGS metagenome assembly OJPW01 (sample SAMN03922493, study PRJEB24848) | human gut metagenome | isolation source: stool sample | host: Homo sapiens | place: Germany | collected 2011-05
CGATTGAGTTGGTCGCGCTTTCATGCTCCTTCCGCGTGCAGCTTTTTGGTGCTTCGCCTAAGCCCTGTTTGCTCCCCCAGCTTTCCATGAAGAACCGAAAAGTTCGCAATTGCTCGGTGTTGCCATAACCAAAAAGCCCTGCCGCATTCACGACAGAGCCTTTTTGTGCCTTGATTACGCCTTGCCAGCGCAGCCCAGCACATCCACAATCTTGTGGGCGACCATCGCCTTCACCGCAGCGCGGGCAGGCTTCAGGTACTGACGGGGGTCAAAGTGATCCGGATGCTCCGCGAAGTATTTGCGGATGCTCGCGGTCATCGCCAGACGAATGTCGGAGTCGATGTTGATCTTGCAGACCGCCATCTTCGCCGCCTTCGCCAGCTGCTCTTCCGGAATGCCAATTGCGTCGGGCATATTGCCGCCGAACTGGTTGATTTCCTTCACGAACTCCTGCGGGACAGAAGAAGCGCCGTGCAGGACGATCGGGAAGCCGGGCAGGCGCTTGGAGCATTCTTCCAGCACCTCGAAGTGCAGCTGGGGCTTCTGACCGGGCTTGAACTTGTACGCGCCGTGGGACGTGCCGATGGCAATCGCCAGCGAGTCGCAGCCCGTGCGGGTCACAAACTCTTCGACTTCTTCCGGATGGGTGTACATTTCCTGACCATGCTCCACCTTCACGTCGTCTTCGACGCCGGCGAGCGTACCGAGTTCCGCCTCGACGACCACGCCGTGGTCATGGGCATACTCGACGACCTTGCGGGTCAGGGCGATATTATCCTCAAAGGACTTGGAGGAAGCGTCAATCATGACGGACGTGAAGCCGCCGTCGATGCAGCTCTTGCACAGCTCAAAGCTGTCGCCGTGGTCAAGGTGCAGCGCAATCGGGATATCGGGGTTCTCGATAACCGCCGCTTCCACCAGCTTCACCAGATAGGTGTGGTTGGCATACGCGCGCGCGCCCTTGGACACCTGCAGGATGACGGGAGCCTTCAGCTCACCCGCCGCCTCGGTGATGCCCTGAATGATTTCCATGTTGTTGACGTTGAAAGCGCCGACCGCATAGCCGCCGTCATACGCCTTCTTGAACATTTCCTTCGTCGTAACAAGCGCCATTGGATTTTCCCTCCTGATGCAATAATGTAGGGTTTCCACCGAACCTATTATAGCACATTCTGCCGAAATAGAAAAGGGGGTTTTTTCACAAGTTGTATTTTCTTTCACAAAGTTTTGGAGAAAAAAACGACCTCATCCTCCTTTTCGGCGGATGAAGCCGTATCAGCACGCAAAAGCAGCCTGAAAAAGTCGCCAACGCAATCGCGCAAAAGGGTCAAGCGTAGGGATTTCATCCCGTTTCATTCGCCCCTGGGTTTCCCCCAATTAACACGCGGAAGCAGCCTGAAAAAGTCGCCAACTCAATCGCGCGAAAGGGTCAAGGGAGGAACTCCCTTGCAGGGTGCAGGGGCAGCGCCCCTGCCGGAGTCCAGAGGCAGAGCCTCTGGCGCCTCCCTCACCCCCGTAAGAACCCAATCACTTCCGGCACATACTTCTCCATCACATCGTTCGTGGACATGTAGATTTCGTGCTTCGCGGGATAAACGGAAAGTTTCGCACCGGGGACTTGCGCGACGAATTGTTTCTGCTCCGGCAGACAGACTGTCTTGTCCAGGGACGCTTGGCAGAGCAGCAGCGGCGTGGTAATCTGCTTGTCCTTTGCCGGGTCAAGCAGCACTTTCGTCACGCCAATCGCTTCTTGTACCCAGCCATAAGTGGGTGAACAATTCTGCAAGTGCGCGTTGTCGATGCGCTTGCGCTCGTAGTAGTCAAAGCGGACGCGGCTGGTGGCGCAGGATGTCTCGAACGGCTCGTTCTCCGGGCTGAACGGTTTGCCGATGAACGCGCGGTCTTCCCGCTTGCCGATGGCGCACATGAAGTCCGCCGCGAGTTTGCCCGCCCAGCGCGGCAGCGGCGCACTCGATGGCGCAATCATCGGCGCAGTCAGCACCGCCCGCGCGAAATACTCCGGGTGATTCATCAGCGTCATGCCGCCAATCGCGCCGCCCATCGAGTGCGCATACAGCACGCGCGGCAGATGCTCCGTCCTCGGCAGGACGACACCCGACATGAATTCCTCCAAATCGCGCAGATAATCCGAAAACGCATCGACGTGCGTGATGGAGGTGTCAGAAATTTTGCGGACGGATTTGCCGTGCCCGCGGTGGTCGATGGCGTAGACGTTGAACTTCTCGTTCAGAAAATACCACGTCATTTCGCGGAATTTCTCGGCGGATTCCGTGTAGCCGTGCAGGATGACGACGGCGCGGGTCGCATCCGGCTGCTCGTAGACCTCCGCGTGCAGCGTTCCGCCCGTGGAGAGCGGCATGTCCATCTCCTGACGGCGCGAATCCAGATACGGCTCCACCGTCTCGGTCATGACGGCGGCATAGTTGCTTTCGGGCAGAATGGAAATCATAGCGTCCTCCTGTGATAATAATGCTTGACATGTCTATTATATCAGAAAAAGAACGCAAAATGCAAGGGCTGCACCGACTTTTCCGGCGCAGCCCTTGATGTTATTTGTTGATTTCCTGCTGAAGCACGTCAAGGAACGCTTGACGGCGGCAGTTCTTGAACGAATAGGTAAATCCATCTGACGTAAAGCGGAACGTGTAGCCCTTGAGAATTTCGCCCATCAGGCTGGTGGTGCTGAAGTCGGTCACGCCCTTGAGCGGAATGGTGCGCATCAGCTTGAGCGGCTCGGACTTCATGTTCGTGTCGTAGATGAGCAGGTCATTGCCCTTCACACCGAGCAGCACCATGCCGAAGCTCCCGTCCGGCAGCTCCTTCACCGTGGCGCAGAGGGCCGCCCCGCGCGCATCGCAAACGCCCGCGTCCTGCATCTGCTGGGCGTATTTCTCCTGATTTGTCATGAAAAATCAAACCTCCTTCGTTGGCTTTGCGCCTATTCCCATGATAGGACGATGCGGTTGATTTGTCAAGCGAACGCGGGAAAATTTACAAGTGGAATTAGTTCGGCACATACATCGGTGTCAGCCCCATTTCGAGATACACCGTGTTGACATGCTCCTGACACGCGCGGGCGAACCCCTCCGCGTCAAACGCGCCGTTCAGATAGCGCTGCATGAGCGTCTTGAGGGCATCGTCGAAGGTGACGGGGGAGTCGCCGGGGATGTAGGCATACTGGACGAGGTTTTGATAGTAGGCAATGTCCTCCGGGGAGACGGAATAGGGGTGTTCGGTGATATAGTCCAAACCGCTGCGGGCGTAATCAAGGTCGCTTTCGTCCTGCGTGGTGCGGTTCTCTTTCGCTTCCAGGCGGGCGATTTCCCCTTGGTATCGCGCAACTAACTCGTCGTAATCAGAGCGGATAACGGGCTGATTCAGCGACGCATCCCAAAGGTAGGATGTTGCGGATTCATAGGTCGCCAGATAGTGCATTAGGTCAATCGCACCGTCGATGTTGTTGGAATAGGGATTGATGACGGCGACGACGGTCAGATAATACAGACCGGAAGGCGCATCATCGAGGACGGAGGGAATCAATTCGATGTACGTGGAAGGCGTGACAGAAGCGGCAGACGAAGTAAAGACTTCGTAGTCTGCGAATAAATTTTCCTTCGATGTTTCAGGCACAGTATTCCTGATTTTTTCGGCAATACGAGCAAATTCGGGACGCAGAAAATTGATTTGCCCATCCACTCGTTCAGAAGCAATCAAGAACTGGCGCAAATAGAACGTGAGCATATCCTGCTGCGTGTACCTGTATTCGAGCATCAGCACATAGTCACGGCTCAAAAGACCGCTGTCGAACAGCACTTTACTAACGTCTAACAACTCATCAAAGGTTGTTGGTGCGGAAAGTGCCAATTCTTCCAGCAAATCAGGGGAAAGAACTTGCCACCCCCACGGCTGTGCATCAACATACCAGCCGACCAGATTGCCATTGTCCATGAGCGCATTCTGAAAGGCAGGATACAAGTCGCCGAGTTTATCCATCAAATCGCTGGCATCGGTCAGTGGATAGTAATAGTGTTGCTTCTTGATTTGGTCCAGTCCAGAACGCGTTTGAAAAACAAAAACGTCGATATCGGGATCGCGGGATGCAAGTGCGGTGGCAATGTCGTTTATGCTGCCATTTCGGAAATTAACGTCATGCCCTGCGGCAGCATAATCTTGAAAAGCGCTATAATTGTAATCCGTGCAGAGAATGCGAACACTTGATACATTCTCTGCGGAACTTACGGAGAGCAGCAACAAAAAAAACAGAAATAAAGCAAAAACTCTTTTCAACTAAACTCCTCCTCTTTTTAGTATTTAATCCTTCAGGCATTTTCATGCCTGAAGGATTGGTAAGACTTACGGTGCCCAAGAGAAATTAATTGTAACTGAAGTCGTCTGAGCAGATTGCGTTTGTACGCGTGCGAAGAAAGAAGAATCAACAGCGTTGAAACCATCAGCATTCAAGTAATAAACAGTACGGGGACCTGTACCAGAAAAAGTATAATTCGATGTTGCGGCAGTGCCGTTGGAGTAGCGAATGCGGAAATTTAGAAGCAGAGTATCTTGCAAACCAGTGAGTGAATTGATAGTGACAGAGGGATCACCAGTTTTGGTTTTCTTTACGTAACCAGTTTGTGCAGTTCCTCCGTGGGACATGGCGGTCAACTCGGCGGTGGCGGCGATTGCCGGAGCAAGGCACGCGAGGATAAGAACAAGCATCAAGGTAAAGGCGATGAATTTTTTCATATATTGTGTACTCCTTCTTCATTCGTCGGTCGTTACAGTTCCATAGCGTGACGGGACGTGCGCCAACGGTATCACCTCCACTTTCTATCAATCTCTCCACTGATATAATACCACAGGCTGTTCTTATTGTCAAGATACTGACATAAAAAGTACATGCGAAAATTTCCCGAAAATATCAGTTCGGCACATGTATCGGCGTGAGCCAACATGAAAAACAAATCCCCCGACTGCCTTGCAGCAATCGGGGGGATGAATCAGCACCTTATGCGTTGAAATTCAGGTATTCTTCCTCCGGCGGGGGGACAATCTCCGCACGGGCTTCCTGCAGCATCAGCATCTTTTCGCCCTGCGCGTCCACTGCCTTGCACTGCGCGGTCAGGCGGAAATATGTCTTCGTGCTGGGCTTCTGGATGCCTTGCGTAATCCAGCCGATGGGCTGAATGTCGTTCGCGCAGCACGTCATTGCCATCCGCCCGAACATGTAGTAGCCCTTGGGCAGCGAGCGGTCGGCGAACGCCTGCCCCACCAAGCGCACGGTCTTGCGGTCGTAGCGGTCGGCATGGTCAAGCGAATCCAGATAGAAGGTCGGAATGTCCTCGTCCTTGATTTCAATGACAGCGGACTTCATGTCGTAGGGAAGGTCTTCGTCCGCCACGCCGTCTTCGCTCGTGCCGTCGGTGTTCTCGAAGATGATGTTCGTCTTCGGGTTGACCGCTTTGAGCTGGCGACGCCACGGGCTCTTGTTTGCGCCGGGCTGGCAGCGGTTGACCAGAATCAGGTCAGCGACCTTCATCGGGTCGGTCAGCATCTGGCGCATGTTGGTGAAGTAGTTGTCGAAGGTGTTTGCGTCCACCGTCGTGATAATCTGCACGACTTCCCACTTGCGCGGCAGCATACAGCTGCCAAGCCGCTCAATCGTCCAGATGCTGTTGTACTCGATGATGACGCGCTCCGGCTGATACTCCTTGTCCAGCGCCTCCATCTTCTTCGTGTTCATCTCGTCCGCTTCGTCGAGGACGACGACGGTCGTGTTCTTCGCCGTCTCGTACTCCTCAACGCCCTCTTCGCAGCAGATGACCAGCGTCTTCTGTCCGCGCGAGAAGTTGTCGTCCGTCAGCATGGAGTTGATGAGCTGGGTTTTGCCGCTTTCGAGGAAGCCGGTAATCAGGTAGACTGGTGTAAATTCCTGTTCGCTCATGCCTTGAACAGCTCCCGCAGTGCTTTTTCGTCGATGTGCGCACCGATGACGCACAGGCGGCCGGTGTAATCCGGCGTACCCGGACGGAACTGGCTCTCGCCCGGCACATAGTCAAACTGGAACCAGTCGCCCGCCGCGTTCTGCAGCACGCCCTTGGCGCGCAGCACCGTGCCGTACTCTTCTTCGTCGGACAGCTTGTCCAGCATCGCCTTGACCTCGTCCTGCTCGTAACGGTTTGCAGTCTCTACGCCGACAGACACGAACACTTCGTCCGCGTCATGCCCGTGGTGATGATGATGATGTCCGCAGGAGCAGGTTTCGCCGTCCTCGTGGTCGTGATGATGATGTTCGTGCTCATCCTCGTCATGGTCATCGTGATCATGATGGTGATGATGCTCATGGTCGTGGTCGTCATCATCATCGTCGTCATGGTGACCGCCGCAGCACGGGCACACGCCGTCCTCGTGGTCATGGTCATCATGGTCGTGGTGGTGATGATGATGCTCGTGTTCGTCCTCGTCGTCGTCATCATCGTCGTCATCGAGGTGGATTTCCATCGGCTTGCCGGATTCAATGACTTCCAGCAGCGTATCAGCGGACAGGTCATCCCACGGCGTCGTCACGATGCGGACGCCCGGATGCTGTTCTTCCACCAGCGCGCGGCTCTTCTCGATGCGCTCCGCGGACAGCAGCTGCGTGCGGCTGAAAATCACCGTCGCGCTCGTCTTAATCTGGTCGAGGAAGAACTCGCCGAAGTTCTTCATATACATGCGGCACTTGCCCGCGTCCACAACGGTCGCGCAGCCGGTCACAACGAGGTCGCTGTGGCGTTCCTTCGCGCGCTCGACGGCGGCGAGGATTTCGCTCAGCTTGCCCACGCCGGACGGCTCAATCAGCAGGCGGTCAGGATGATACTTCGCAATCAGATCATCGACCGCCTTCTGGAAGTCGCCCACCAGCGTGCAGCAGATGCAGCCGGAATTGAGTTCATCGACGATGATGCCCGAATCCTTCATAAAGCTGCCGTCCACGCCGACTTCGCCATATTCATTTTCCAGCAGGATGATTTTTTCCTTCGCAACGCTGCCCGTCAGCAGCTTTTTGATGAGCGTCGTTTTGCCCGCGCCCAGAAAACCCGAAATAATGTTGACCTTAACCATAGCCGTTTTTCTCCTATTCCTCAGGGTCTGGCGGCTCATTCCCGCCACACACTATTATACCACATTCGTCAAGGTCTAACAAGGGGAAAATTCGCAAAAAACGCCAAAAGCAGCGCTGTCCAAACGCGCTCGCAGGCGCAAGTTCCTTCTGTAACAATAAAAATCAAGAAACATGGGAGTGCGCTGCGAAGGGGTCAAGGGGGCGACCGCAAAGCCCCCTTGTCGCGCCCGCAGGCGCGATTCCCTTTGCAACAAATGGAACCAAGCAACAAAAGAAAAAAGGATGCCGCTCATCCACTGACAAGCAGCACCCAAGGTTGCTTATACCTTTCTCACCGGATGCCGAATCACGGTTTTCCTTTTCTCCGCCGCTGTTTTCCGCGGGTCGGAAAGATAAATCTCGTGATGCAGCCGCTCCGCCGTGAAGTCATTTTCATACCCGTTTTCGCGCAGAAACGCATCCATCTGCGCTACCGACGCGGGTTCGTCGTCGTATGTGCCGATGTGCATCATCTGCACACAAAGTCCTTCGCGAATCGCGCGCAGTTCAGCGCGGGAGCAGTCCAGCTTCTTCTTTTCTGACGCCGTTTCCACCGCCCAGCGGAAATCCTCCGCCGTCACGAAATCCGGTACGCGAATCACGGATAGCCAGTGCAAATCCGCCTTGCGCTCGTAGTCCATGCCTGATACGCCGTCCTGCTGCCAGAAGCCTTCCAGCGGCGGCACGACGTAATCGAAAAAGCCGTCCATCAGGTGTCCAGCACGCGGACTCATCTTCAACGTATAGCTGACCGCGTACAGCACGCCGAGCGCCTGCTGATACGCGCCGCCCTCCTCGTTCGGGTCGCCCGTACCGGATACGCACACGAACTGCATTTCCGGCACGTCGATGATCTCTGGCACTTTCGGCGGCTGGTAGAACGCACGGTACTCCTTCTTGTAGTCAAACGGCATTACGCTTGCTCCTTCTTCGCCAGCTCGTTCGTGTCAATCGTCCCGCGATAGACCACAAACTTCTGGAACAAAAACTCGGTCACGAAGTTGACGAGCATGTTGATGACTTCAATCAGCCAGTCGTGTACGCCGAGCGCGACCAGTTCCGTGCTCCACCATCTGGAAAGCGTGATGAACACGACGTAGTACAGCGCGACCAGCAGCATCGCGCGCTTGACATTGCCGTCCGAGCGGAACGTGTAGCGGCGGTTGAACGTGAAGTTCCAAAGGACGGACAGAATCAGCGAGGGAAGGTAACAGGCGTTGTAATCGGGAATCTTGAACACATCATGCAGCAGGGCGAAGCTGATGAGCTGGATGAGCCCGGCGGATGCGCTGAACAGCGTGAATTTGACCGCCTGCCAGACGTTTTTGTTCTTCATGCGGAATCCTCCTTGGTTGGAATGAATGATGAATGGGATGATTCGCTGCCGTGAAAAATTTCTTCCTAATTATAATAGGCTTATACTATTTTCAAATGAGAATGCGCCAAGATGCGCCGCGAATTTTTCGTTCTGGCTAACGGGAGTGAAATGCAGCGTAGCAGCGCTACGCTAAATGGAACGACCGGACGCCAGAGCGGAAAAGGCGCAAGCAGATGGCGCAGACGAATGCAGAAAATAGTATTACACCAGACGAAGCGACGGTGTGGCGTTGAGCGTCAGGGGCGCAAGTTCGCCCTTTTTCATCCGATAGTATGCCGCAGAGCCAATCATCGCCGCGTTGTCGGTGCACAGGTCGAGCCGCGGCATGTACAGCGGCAGGTGCGCCTTGTCGGCGGCCTCCTGCATCATCCGGCGCAGCAGACGATTCGCGGAAACGCCGCCCGCCATTGCAAGCGCGGGGGCGTGAGTATCCTTCGCCGCCAGCATCGCCTTTTCCACCAGCGCCGATACGACGGCGTAGCGGAACGACGCCGCCATATCCGCCTTCGGGAGCGGTTCGCCCTTCATCTCCATCTTGTTCGCCGCGTTCAGGAACGCCGTTTTCATGCCGGAGAAGGAATAGTCGTACTTGCCGGGGGTGTGCGGATGCGGGAGCGACAGGAAATGCGGGTCGCCCTCCTCCGCCAGTGCGTCGATGCGTGGGCCGCCGGGGTAGGGGAGCGTCAGCACGCGCGCCGCTTTGTCGAACGCTTCGCCCGCCGCGTCGTCCATCGTCTGACCGAGCAAGGTGTAATCGCCGTAGTCGTTCACGCGGACGATGTGGCTGTGTCCGCCCGATACGACAAGGCACAGGAATGGCGGCTTCAAATCCGGATTGGAAATGTAGTTCGCGGACACATGCCCTTCGATGTGGTTGACGGGGATGAGCGGTTTGTTTGCGGCGTAGCTCAAGCCCTTCATGCAGCTGACCCCGGTGAGCAGCGCGCCGACAAGCCCCGGCCCGTAGGTGACGGCGAGGGCATCGACATCCTGCAAGCGCATATTCGCCGCCCGGAGTGCCTCGTCAATCACGCGGTCACAGGCTTCGACGTGCGCACGGCTGGCGATTTCCGGCACGACGCCGCCATAGAGCGCATGAAGGTCAATCTGGCTGAAAACGATGTTGGAGACGATGGTGCGCCCGTCCTCGATGATGGCGGCGGCGGTTTCGTCGCAGGAGGTTTCCAGCGCCAGAATGCGAACGTGGTCTTTCACCTGCAAGGCATCAAGCTGCGCGCGGGCAGATTCAGTGTAGGTCATGGGAATACGCCCCTTATTGTTGATTTCGTAGCTTCACGGTGGCAATGATGAGCAGAATCCCCATCAGTGCCGCCCAGACAATGCCGATGATTTGCGCATAGTCAATGAACAATTGCGTCGGCATTAAACGGATGAGCAAATCCGTTTGCGGATTGAGCAGCCACAGGTTGTTTGTGAAGGCGATTTGATGGAAGAGGATGAACAGCCGGTCAAAATCCATCGCCGCCAGCAGCGCAAGGAGGGCGACAAACGCCAGCATACAGCAGGCGGTTCGCCGGACGATTCGCCAGAAGAACCGCTGTTTCCGGGAATAGAGCCAACCGACCAGCATCAGGAGGATGCTGCCCAGCGAAAAACGACGGCACAGGCTGAACAGCGTCCGCACGTCCGCCATATGCGTTTGCTCACGCTCGTTAAAAGCGTTGTATGCTATGCCGTTCATGGAAAATACGAGCTGGAAGTCGCCCTCGCCCTTGAGGTAATCGGTAATCAGCTTGGCGGCGGCACCGTATTGCTCCGCCGGAAAGCCGGTTGCTTCAGGCGGAGCGGTGCGCAGCATGAGCGTTTGCATCAGGGCAGGCTGCGTACCGACCCCGTAAACGATGGCTGCCAGCATGGTCAGGCAAAGCAGAAGCGCAGACAGGACGGAAACGAGTTGATAGCGCACCGGAAAATCTCCTTTCCGGGGAAAGCAATATAACGGCGAGAACCCTCCCAGCAGACACTGAGAGGGTTTCGGCATTACTGCATCTTCAAATAGGCGGTGATGAAGCCCTCAAGGTTGCCGTCCATCACGTCGTCAATGTTGCCGGATTCGTAGTTCGTGCGGTGATCCTTGACCATCGTGTAGGGCTGGAAGACGTAGGAGCGAATCTGGCTGCCCCACTCAATCTTCTTCATTTCGCCCTTGATGTTCGCCATTTCCTCTTCCTTGGCGCGCTCGCGCAGCTCCAGCAGCTTCGCCTTCAGCATTTTGATACACGTCGCGCGGTTCTGCACCTGATCGCGCTCGGTCTGGCAGGAGACGACGATGCCGGTCGGGTAGTGCGTCATGCGGACGGCGGAAGAGGTCTTGTTGACGTTCTGTCCGCCTGCGCCGCTGGAGTGGTAGGTGTCCACGCGGACATCCTTCATGTTGATTTCGATGTCGGAATCATCGTCCTCCAGCATGGGGGCGACATCCAGCGACGCGAAGGACGTGTGGCGGCGGGCATTGGCGTCGAATGGGGAGATGCGGACGAGGCGATGCACACCCTTTTCGCCGCGGAGGTAGCCATAGGCGTGGTCGCCGCTGACTTCAAAGGTGACGGACTTGATGCCCGCTTCGTCGCCGTCAAGCAAATCCAGCAGCTTGACAGTGAAGCCCATCTTCTCGCAGTAGCGGGTATACATGCGGTAGAGCATGGAAGTCCAGTCCTGCGCTTCCGTTCCGCCCGCGCCCGCGTGGAGGGACAGCACCGCGTCGTTGTCGTCGTAGTCGCCGCGCATGAGGGTTTCCAGCTCCAGTGCGTCGGCATGCTCCTTGAGCTTCGCCAGCTCGTCCACCGCTTCGGTGACGGTGTCTTCGTCCTTCTCTTCTTCCGCCATTTCGAGCATGACCTCGATATCATCGGCGGAAGAAAGCAGCTTTTCGTAGTGTTCGAGTTTGCCTTTGAGGTTGGAAACCTTCTGGTTGACCTTCGCGGAGTGATCCGGGTCATTCCAGAATTCGGGCTGATTCATTTCCTCGGTCAGCTCATCCAGCTGTTCGCGGATATGGTCAATGTGGAGGGCATCGCCCGCGGCAAGCAGGGATTTGCGAATCTCTGCCAGTTCGCTGCGATACTGGGGAATATCTATGAGCGCCATGTTTAATCTCCTTCAATCGTCAGGAAAGGCTTTTTTCTGGTTGATGATTTTGCTTTTGGGGTGGATTGATGCTTGATTTTTTATGTTGCGGGGGTTTCGCTCCTGCGGGAGCGACAAGGGGGCATGAAAACAGACGAAGTCTGCGGTCGCCCCCTTGACCCCTTCGCATTCGCCCTCAGGATGTTACTGGTTGGTTTATGTTAGTTGGGCACGAAAGGTACACTAACTAAAAAGCAACAATTACAACCTACTATGCAAGAGGGCACCGAAGGGGTGGAGGGGGCGATCGGAAAGCCCCCTCCTCGCGTCCGCAGACGCGAAATCCCTGCATAAACACGCGAAAATTACATTGGAATTGCCACCTACTCAATCGCGAAAATGGGTCAAGGGAGTTACTCCCTTGTTTCTTTGTCCTTGCCGCAGCAGTTCTTGTACTTCAAGCCCGAACCGCAAGGGCAGGGATCGTTGCGGCCAACGCGCTCCGACGGCTTCACCCGCTTGGGCTGGCGCGGCTGACCGTTGCCGGGCACAATCGGCTTGCCCTCGACGGGGCGAACCGCTGCCTGCACACGTTCCGGCGTGCGCTCAATGCGCAGCTGATACATGCGGCGCACCGTGTCTTCGCGAATCAGGTGATTCAGCTCGTCGAACATGTAGCCCGCTTCAATCTGGTACTCGGTGACGGGGTTCTTGCCGCTGTACGCGCGGAAGCCGATGCCGTCGCGCAGACGATCCATTGCGTCAATGTGATCCATCCAGCGCACATCCACCGCGCGCAGCAGCACAACGCGCTCCACTTCGCGCATGTCCAGCCCGATTTCCGCCAGCGCCGTCTCGCGTTCCTCGTAGAACGCCCTCGCGTCGTCCTTGAGCGCCTGCGCCAGCGCGTCGCGGTCACCGGAGTGGACGACATCCTCCAATTCGGCAATCTTGCCGTGGTGGATGCACAGGTTTTCCAGATAATTCGTCAGCTGCGGAATATCCCAATCCGTGCCGTCGTCAGACGCGCAGTGGCGGGAGAGCGCGGCGTCAATCAGCTTGTACGCCATGCCGATAATGTTGTCGCGGACGTTCTCGCCCATCAGCACGCGGCGGCGCTGACCGTAGATAATCTCGCGCTGGCGGTTCATCACGTTGTCGTATTCCAGAACGTGCTTGCGGATCTCGAAGTTGCGGCCCTCGATGCGCTTCTGCGCGGATTCAATCTGCTTGGTGAGCATTCCCGCCTGAAGCGGCTCGTCGTCCTTGAGCCCCAGACGCTCGACCATCGGCATGATGCGGTCGCCGCCGAAGAGACGCATCAGGTCGTCCTCCAGCGAAATAAAGAACTGGGTCGAACCGGGGTCGCCCTGACGGCCCGCACGGCCGCGCAGCTGATTGTCAATGCGGCGGGATTCGTGGCGCTCCGTGCCGATGATGTGCAGACCGCCGGTTTGCAGCACGCGGTCATGCGCTTCGTCGGTGGTGCGCTTGAAGTCCTTGTAGAGGGACTGGTACTTTTCGCGCGCGGCGAGAATTTCATCGGACACATCTTCCGCGTGCCCCGTCGCGGCTTCGATGATTTCCTCGTCATAGCCGTCCTGACGCATGGCGCGGCGGGCGAGAAACTCCGGGTTGCCGCCCAGCAGAATGTCCGTGCCGCGGCCAGCCATGTTGGTGGCAATGGTGACGGCACCCCAGTGGCCTGCCTGCGCGACGATTTCAGCTTCCTTGGCGTGGTTCTTGGCGTTCAGCACCTCATGCTGGATGCCGCGGCGCTGGAGCATGGCGGAGAGCATTTCGCTCGTTTCAACCGTGACCGTGCCGACCAGCACGGGCTGACCGTTTGCGTGCACCTGCGCAATCGCGTCCACAACGGCGTTGAACTTCGCCTTCTTCGTCTTGTAGACCATGTCGTCCAAGTCCTTGCGGATGTTGGGCTTGTTGGTCGGAATCTGCACGACGTCCAGCGAGTAGATGTTCTGGAACTCGTCCTCTTCCGTCTTCGCCGTACCTGTCATGCCGGAGAGCTTGTGGTACATGCGGAAATAGTTCTGGAAGGTGATGGTCGCCAGTGTGCGGCTTTCGCGCTCAATGGTCACATGCTCCTTGGCTTCAATCGCCTGATGCAGACCCTCGGAGTAGCGGCGGCCAATCATCAGGCGGCCCGTGAATTCGTCAACGATGATGACCTGATCGTCCTTGACGACGTAGTCCACGTCGCGCTTCATCAGGAAGTTGGCGCGCAGGGCGCAGCTGACGTGGTGGTTCAGCTCGGCATTTTCCGCGTCATTGATGTTGGTGATGCCGAACGCGGCTTCGACGCGCTGGGCGCCCTCGTCGGTCAGGCTGATGGCCTTTTTCTTCTCTTCAATCTCGAAGTGAACGTCACGCTTGAGCGTGCGGACGACCGCGTCCACCTTCGCGTAGAGGTCGGTAGATTTGTCGCCCGCGCCGGAGATAATCAGCGGGGTACGCGCTTCGTCAATCAGGATGGAGTCCACTTCGTCGACGATGGCGAAGTTGTGGCCGCGCTGCACCAGCTCGCTTTGGCGGATGACCATGTTGTCGCGCAGGTAGTCGAAGCCCAGCTCGTTGTTCGTGCCGTAGGTGATGTCGCAGGCATAGGCGGCGCGGCGTTCGGCGCTGTCCAGATCGTGGACAATCAGGCCGACGCTCAGCCCCATGAAGCGGTGGACTTTGCCCATCCACTCGCTGTCGCGGCGTGCCAGATAGTCGTTGACGGTCACGACGTGCACGCCCTTGCCGGACAGCGCATTCAGGTACGCGGGCAGGGTGGAGACCAGTGTTTTGCCCTCGCCGGTCTTCATCTCGGCGATGCGCCCCTGATGCAGCACCAGACCGCCCATCACCTGCACACGGTACGGGCGCATCCCCAGCACACGGGCGTCGGCTTCGCGGATGGCGGCGAACGCTTCGGGCAGAATGTCATCTTCGGTTTCGCCATTTTGCAAGCGCGTGCGGAATTCATCCGTCTTGGCACGCAGCTGATCGTCCGTCAGCGCCTTGTATTCATCTTCGAGGGCTTCCACGGCGTTGACCGTCTTTTGCAGCTTTTTGACCTCCGCGTCATTGCTGCTGCCCAGCAGTTTTTTGACCCAATCGAACATAAAGTTCTCCTTTCAATATAGAAACAATTTCTGATAATATTTGGAAAATCACAATCATATGAGCGCACCTATTCCCGAATAGACACACTACTCTTTCATTATAACATGAAAGCCCCCGAACATGCAAGTGCTCAGGGGCAATAATCTGCCTTTACGCTCGTGCAAACTGCTGTTACTGCTCCGCCAATTCAGGGTGGGGAATCAGCAGCAGAACGCGATGCGCCTTATCGGACAGGATGCGGCATGGGTCGTAGAAGGGAATTTCCGCCCCGGCTGCTTCGGCGCAAAAGGTGACAATATCGGATTGCTTGTCCTTCATAGCCGCTGTATACCGTGCGTACAGGTCGGGCGAAAGCTGAATCTCCACGGTTTCACCGTCCACAAGACGCATCAGCTGGGTCAGCAGTTCCTGCTCGGTGGAGACGTACAGCCCGTGCGCCTGATAGTAGTTCGGAACGCCGCTCAGGTCGGGGAAAGTGTACCCGCGATTGGGCGTGTGGTCGATGGACATATCCGCTTCACCCATGGCGTAGTTGCTGTGGAACACATGCCCGTCGAAAGCGGCCCCCCATGTTGCGTCAAGAAAGCCGAAATTGGTCACATTCCATGCATGCAAACCGGTTTCGCCGCTTGTGTCTGACGCTTCGCCGATGATGGTTGCGCATGGAATGCCCGCAAGCCGATAGAGCAGTGAAATCGCCTGCGCATATCCTGCGCAGGTGGCTTCGCCATACAGCAAAGCGCCCACGGCTGTGTGCTGCCACATGCTGTCGGGAGAATAGGTTGCACTCAGTACAAGCCGTTCGTACAGCGCCAGCGGGTCGGGATTTTCCTCCACCCACGACTGTGCTGTCTCCAGCAGCTGTTTGCGCAAGGCTGATGCTTCTTCGGCGGAACAAAGGTAGCGCGGTGAAATGCTTTGGGCGACATCCGGCTGATTGCGTTGATAATGGACACGGTAGGATTCGATGTGAAACAGCTCCGGATAGTCGTTGCGCATGTTATCCAAGGTCTGTACCAGCAGATTGTAGGACGTTCCGGCGGGAAGTTGAATGCTGCCTTCCTGCGCCATGAGCTTTGGATACAGGAAATTGCGCAGACTACGTTCGCCGGGCGGCATCATGCGGACAGAGAGCATGGTTTCCGCCGGATAGGGCGTATCCGGTTCCTGCTGGGCGAGCAGGGTCGGGGCGGTGAAGAGCATCAGCACAACGCACAGCAGGGGGAGAAAGCGGATTTTCTGCACAGAAATCCCTCCTTTCGGTGGAAGACGGGGAAAAGCTGTGGATAAGAGAACAGTCCAGCCGTGCAAACGCGCCAAGCTGGACTGTATTCTTAGAAATAAACACGCGGACACTGTATGAAAGTGTGCTCAACTCAATCGCGAAAAGGGAGTCCAGAGGGTCGAAGACCCTTTGGCAGGGTCAAGGGGCAAAGCCCCTTGCGTCTCCCCTTAATATGCCGCACGGGGATTTCTGCCGTAGAGCACCGCGAGGGTCTCCTGACCCGCGGAGCCGTCCACGGAAAGCCCGTTGCGGGACTGGAAGGAGCGAACCGCCGCGACGGTCGCATCATCGTAATAGCCCGTGACGGCTGCCAGATAGCCAAGCTGCTGCAAGCTGTCCTGCATCTGCACCACTTCGTCGCCGCGGTCGCCCTTGCGGAGCGTTTTGTACTCCGTCGTTTTCGCCGCTGCCGCAACCGCTGTGCCGCTGTACAGTTTTGTCAGCGTCTTGTTGCCCGCGATGCCGTCCACCGGCGTCACCTTGTTGCGAATCTGGAATGCGCGGACAGCATCCTGCGTCGTTGCGCCGTACACGCCGTCGCGCGAGCCGTCGTAGTAGCCCAGTTCGTACAGCGTCGCCTGCATGGTGCGCACTGCCGCGCCCGTGTCGCCGGGGCGCAGTGTTGCGTATTCGTCGCTGTCCACCGCGTCAGAGGAGTACAGAAGCGTCAGCGTCTTGTCGCCCGCAATGCCATCCACCGGCGTGATGTTCATCTTCTTCTGGAACGCCTTAACCGCCGCCGTTGTGCCGGAGCCGTAATCGCCGTCAATCGTGCCGGTATAATAGCCCTTCTGCTTCAGCGTCGTCTGCAGCTGGCGAATCGCCGCGCCGCTGTCACCCGGCCGGAGCGTGGTGTACTTGGATGTATCCGTGCTGCTGGAGGTGGTGAACAGCGCACGCTGGGTCGCGGGACCTGCCTTGCCGTCCACGCGCAAGCCCTGCGCCGACTGGAACGCGACGACTGCCGCCGTCGTTGCCGCGCCGTATTTGCCGTCCACGCTGCCAGAATAGTAACCCTTGTTTTTCAGCGCCTGCTGGAGATTGCGAACCGCCGTGCCGGTGTCGCCCTCGGAGAGCGTCGTGTAGCCGTCCACAGAGGTGGAAGCGGTCGCCGTCGGCATGGAGCTGGCGGCAATTGCCGCGTCGGAATAGAGGCGGTTCAGGGTGGATGTGCCTGCTTTGCCGTCCGCCTTCAGGCCGTTCGCCGTCTGGAAGGCAATCACCGCCGCCTTTGTCGCGTCGCCGAAAGAGCCGTCCGCCGTGCCGGTCAGGTAGCCCAAGGATTTCAGGCGCGTCTGCATCGCCTTGACGGCGCCGCTGTTCTTCATGCCGGACTCCAGCGTCGTGCCGATGGAGGACACGGGCGTGGAGGATTTCGCCGCGGAGGAAGAATACAGCGTTTGCAGCGTCGAAGGCCCGGCGACACCGTCGGTGTACAGGCTCTTGTACTTTTTCTGGAACGCCTTGACGGCATATTCTGTCGCGCCCTCGTAGTTGCCGTCCGGCGAACCCGCCATCCAGCCCAGTTCAATCAGGCGCGCCTGCAGCGTGCGGACGCGTGTGCCGGACGAACCGCTCTGGAGATAATACTCAGTGGAGAGGTTTGGGGTCGCGGTGGTTTTCGGCTTGGGGGTTGCGGTCTTGCGTGGAGTAGCGGTTGCGGCGGCTGCCTTGACAGCGTTGGAGCTGTTCAGCTTTGCCATCGTCGATTTGCCCGCGATGCCGTCCACCAGCAGATTGTTGCGGTCTTGGAACGCGCGCAGCGCCTTCTCCGTCGCGTCGCCGAAATCGCCGTCAACGCTGCCGGTGTAGTAGCCAAGCTGCTTCAAGCGGCGCTGGAGTGTTTTGACGTCAGCGCCGGACGAGCCTTTTTTGAGAACGGCAGCCGCAGTCGGCGTGGGCGTTGCGGTCGGACGCGCAGTGGTGGCGACGCTGCCGGGCGGCGTGGTCACCACGGTGACAATGCCGTTGGACGTAATCACGCCCGGCTGTGTCGTCGGCATGACGGTGTTCGTGCCGAAATTGAAAACGGATTCAACCGTCGGCGTGGGCGAAGGAGTGGGCGTGGCGGTGCGCTGGGGCGCTGTGACAGCAACCGTATTGTAAACAACACCCTGATTGGACAGGTCGCCTGACAGGTCGTCCGGCGGCACAAAGCAGCCCGTCAGCGTCATGGACAGCGCTAAAACACCGCACAGGGCAGCGCCCTTGAGAATGCGGTTGCGAACAGTTGCAGCGGCATGATTCTTCATGATGATAATTCCCTTCCTTCACACTCAGGGCGAGCGGAGCAAGCGTTATCCTCCCGCCGGATTTGCCGGAAAGAGGCGTATGGGCAATCGCCCATCTATATTGTACACATTTATCGGGCAGTGTGCAAGGGCTAAATTGCACTTCCCCTGCCGGAAAGTGGCGAAAAGCCCGCGCCTTCCAATGATATAACGAAACAAGCGGCGCTTTTCCTCCCTTTCCGCTGGATTAGACGGAGAAAAACGCGGATTTGTTCCGCTGAATCAACTATTATTCGACATGTGCGCCGGATTTTCCTGCTGCGAGAACCGTTTCGATATGAAAAACCCCGCCGGACGATTCCGACGGGATTCGATTATTCGTGCTTGCGAACCTTGCATTTCAGCACGGCATCCACTGCTTTGCCCATTTCCGGCAGCTGAATGTCCATCAAGCGGCCTTCGTCGCACTTCTTGGCAAGTTCGGGCTGAATCGGCAATTGCGCCAGCATCGGCAGTCCATACTGCTTCGCGACATCCGCCGTGCGCCCTTCGCCGAAGGGGTACAGGCGCTTGCCGCAGTCCGGGCAGGTCATATACGCCATGTTTTCCACCAAGCCCAGCACGGGGATGTTCATCATCTGCGCCATTTTGACGGCTTTTTCCACAATCATGCCGACCAGCTCCTGCGGGCTTAAGACAATCACGATGCCATCCACCGGCAGCGATTGGAACACTGTCAGCGGCACGTCGCCCGTTCCCGGCGGCATGTCCACATACAGGCAGTCCACATCCCCCCAGCACACATCCGTCCAGAACTGCTTCACCGTGCCCGCAATCAGGCTGCCGCGCCAGATAACGGGGTCGGTGTCGTGCTCCAGCAGCAGGTTGATGGACATAACCTTCACGCCGTTTTCAGCTTCCTGCGGCAGGATACCCAGCTCATTGCCGACCGCCTTGTCGCGGATGCCCAGAATGCGCGGCATACTCGGCCCCGTGATGTCCGCATCCAGTACCCCGGCGATTTTCCCGCGCCGCGCCGTTTCGCACGCGAGCAGACCCGTCACCAGTGATTTTCCCACGCCGCCTTTGCCGCTGACAACGCCGATGACCTTCTTCACCCGGCTGCCCGCGTTCGCTGGGGCAAGCAAACTCTGCGGCTTCTGCCGCGATGCGCACGCGCTCCCGCACGAGGAGCAGTCATGCGTACATTCTTCTGCCATCATGTTCACCTCTGCATCAGATTCATGGGGTATTATAGCATCCGTTTGGGAATGCGTCAAGCTGTCATAATGCCCGAATCGGGAAGTACAGATACTCCTGCTGCGTTTTCGGGTCGGTGAATTCCTGCATCGCGCCGACGAGCTTCACGCCGTTTTCGCGGAAGTAATCGACCATGCGGCTGAACGTGTCCGCACGGCGATTCTCTATGGCAAGGTACTCATACCCCGGCACGACCCACTTCGTCCACCCGTCCGGCACTTCCGCGTCGATGGGGCATTCCACGCCCGCGAGGTACAACCCGTGCGAGAAGCCGTCTGTCCACGGCAGGAACGAACGGGTTTCGTCGCTCATCGCGCCCCAAATGCCGAGCAGCGCGCCGTTTTCGTCACGGCTGGCGACGGGGGAGACTTCGTCGAAGTGGGCGTTCGCGTCTGACCAGAGCATGGGGATGAAGCCTTCGCCGTCGTCTGTCGAGCCTTCGATGCCGATGACGGCAAAGGAAGGCTTGACGATTTTCTGAATGTTGAGGGATGATTCCATGCTGATACCTCCGATGCTATCCTATTCCCGATTCCGCCACAAGTCATTCTTCCGAATCTTTACCCGCGGAATGCTCGTCGTTAAGTCCACTTCATATATGTCTTCCTCCGTCGGATGCAGAATCACATGCACCTTCTGCCCCAGCGCCGGTTCAATGGTGGACGTATGAAACAAAATCAGCGCATTCCCCGTGCTCGGATGCGTACATTGCAGCTCGATAAAGAAGCGATTGCGTTTGACGGGTGCAGTGTAGCTGACGGTCGCTGCCGTGTGCAGCCCGATTCGCCGCAGTTCCCAGCGCGGCTTCAGGCGCTGGAAGAAATCGACGATGGCGGCAGGGGAGAAGGATTGCAGCGTCGTGCGGCGCAGGAGCAGAGCGCCCGCGAGCATCCACAGCGGCAGCGGCGCCGACGCAAGCAGTGCAATGGGATAGCCCAGCGCAGCGCCCACAATGCCAAGGACGCACAGCACTTCCAGCGCGACGAACGTCCACCGGGAGAAGAAGCAGTGCCGGTGCAGCGCGTTCGCCGCCGCCCAGCCCAGCACGATGCCCCACGCCAGCGGCGCGAGCAGCAGCACGAATCCGGCGAACGATGCGCCCGTTGACCCGCGCGACATCAGATGAACACCGCCGAATGCCAGCCCCCCAAGCAGCAGATAGAACCCCGCCCAACTGTACGGGCGGAGCAGAAACGCCTGCCAGAGCGGCGTTGCGCCCTCCACGGCATAGCGGACGGATGCGCGCAGGTAACGGCAGGCATACAGCGTCAAATGTACTATCAGTTTTGGCACCCACAGCAGCGCATCCAGCAGCATGTTCAGCAAGTCGCCGACCCCATGCGGACGGCGGAAGGGGAAATCCGGGCGCGCAGAACGGAGCAATTGCATCGTCCTGCGCAGCGATTCGCCCAGCGGTGGCAGACGGAGTTTCCGTTTCGGGGGCGCGGACGGCGTGTCCGAAGGCACATCGAACGGGATGTCTGGCGGCATGGTGTCGAACGAATCCTCCGCAGGGTACGGGATGAACTCCTCGGGCGAATAATACTCGCGCGTTCGGCGTCGGCGCGGGGGTTCGTCCGCATTCATGCGGCGGCGGCAGGGCGCGGCTTCGTTTTCCTCCGGCGTATACGCCCGGTCAGCCCGGCGCCGGCGCGGCGTCTGCTCACTCATGGGGCTGCCTCCCTTTCGTATGCGTCGCACAGGGACTTTGCGTCGCCCTGCGCGCGGATTCTACCATGCTCCAGCCAAATCACGCGGTCGCAGAGTTCGCGAATCTGGCTTAAATTATGGCTGACGAACAGCACTGTCGCGCCGCCGGACATGAGCTCAAGCATCCGCGCGCGGCTCTTGCGCTGGAAACGCTCGTCGCCGACGGCAAGAATTTCGTCCACAATCAGAATATCAGGCTGAACGACGGTGGCGATGGAGAAAGCCAGCCGCGCGAGCATTCCGGACGAGTACGTTTTCAGCGGGCGGTCGATGAAACGATCGAGTTCGCTGTACGCAATGATTTCCGGCGCTTTGTCGTGCAGAAAATCCTTCGGGTAGCCAAGAATTGCGCCGTTAAGGAAGATGTTCTCCCGCCCGGTGAGTTCCGCGTCGAAGCCGCTGCCGAGTTCGAGCATGGGCACAAGCGTGCCCTGCAGGGCGACGCTGCCGCTGGTGGGCGGGTAAATGCCGCTGATGATTTTGAGCAGGGTGGATTTTCCCGCGCCGTTATGGCCAATCAGCCCGGTGACACTGCCCTTTTCGGCGATGAAGGATACATCATCGAGGGCGCGGAAGGTGGTGGTATGCGTCTGGCGGCGGAGGGTGTCGACGACAAACTCCTTGAGGTTGGTGGTGCGGTTCTGGTCGATGCGGAAATCCATCGTGATGTGCCGGGCTTCTACCAAGGGGATTCACCTCCTTGCGAAAAATTTCGTGCAATAAGAATGGTGTATTATTCTCCACCAACCAAGAAAAATCCTCTTGCCAAATGCAAAACTGACAGAAATTCCTTTCTGCTTCCGCCCCTTGACGGGAGGGCGCCGGTGGGCTATACTTATCCCGTATGGAAAAGGGGAGGAATCCGGATGGAAATCATTGCACGAATCGAAAACGGCTTTCGGGAGAAATTCGGCGTGCCGCGGCAGTCGGGGCTTGTGCCGGAGGTGATTTCCCGCGTCGTGATGGCGGAAAAGTACAGCGTCCGCGAGGCGTTCCGCGGCATTGAGGATTACTCCCACCTGTGGCTGCTCTGGGAGTTCGACCGCGCGCAGCAGGATGATTGGCGGCCGACTGTGCGTCCGCCGCGGCTGGGCGGCAATACCCGATTGGGCGTGTTCGCGACGCGCTCGCCGTTCCGCCCGAACCGCATCGGTTTGACGGTTGTCCGCTTGATTCGCATGGAGGAGGAGAACGGGCGCATCACGCTCGTCGTCTCCGGCGCGGATTTGATGGACGGCACGCCAATTGTGGACATCAAGCCGTACCTGCCGTATGTGGACAGTGTGCCGGATGCCATCGGCGGGTTCACCGAGCAGACCGAACGCCATCGCCTGACGGTGGATTTTCCGGAGAAGCTCAAAAAGTACGTTCCCAAGCAGAATCTGCCCGCCGTGATGGGCTTGCTCGCGCAAGACCCGCGCCCGGCGTATCAGCATGACGGAAAGCGCGTGTACGGCGTGCCGTATGGCGAGGTGGATATTCGCTTTGTCGTCGAAGGAGACACGCTGACGGTGGTGGAGGTCGTGCCGTACACGGAAAAGGAGCAGGAAAAGTGAATACGAATCGCTGGATGCAGGAGGTCAATGCGCGGTTTCCGGTGCGCAAAAGCAAGGTACAAAAGGCGCAGGAAATGGGCTATGCGGCGAGGATGGAGGAAAACAAGGCAATCTGCACGAACCGCAATATCGTCGTGGGCGATGTGGACAAGGCGAAAGTGCTTGTTACGGCGCATTACGACACGCCCGCAACCGTCGGGCTGCCGAATGTCATGCTCCCCATGAATCGCCCGATGTTTTACCTCGTTCAGGCGCTGATTGCGCTGGTGATGGTGGTGTTCATCTTCGTACCGACGGGGATTGTGAAAAAACTCACGGGCAGCATCTTCTACACGGAAGCGACGCTGATTGGGTTGTACTGCCTGATGATGTATCTGCTGCTGGCGGGCGTGCCGAATCCGCACAACGTCAATGACAACACGTCGGGCGTGTGCGGGGTGCTGGCGCTGATGGAATCGTTTGCGGCGGAAAAGCCGGAGGAGATTGCGTTCGTGCTGTTCGACAACGAGGAGAAGGGGCTGCTCGGCGCATCGGGGCTGGCGAAAGCGCATAAGCAGGTGGCAAAAGAGACGCTTGTGCTGAACATGGACTGCATCGGCGTGGGGGAAGCCATGCTGATGCTTGTGCCGAAAGCGGCACGGGAGAAGTATCCGGCACTGGGCGAGACGGCGCGGAAAAGCAGCGGTATTCCGGTCGTCCTTGGCAACATGGAGAAGTGCAATTTCTCCTCCGACCAGAAGCACTTCAAGCTCGGCGTGGGTATCTGTGCCTGCCGCAAGAAAAAGCATGTAGGCTGGTACTGCAGCAAAATTCATACCAAACATGACACGACGTACGACGAAATTACCCTGCAGGGCGTGGCGGACACGGTGGAAGCCGTCCTCCGGCAGGTCGTCGGGAAGGAGCAAGCATGACCATACGCGAAGAAATCGACGCGCAGTTCCCCATCCGCAAAACGACGGCGCAGAAGCGGGCGTTCGAGAAGTGGGTGATGGCGAAGATGCGCGAAATGGGGTATCGCCCCTATGTGGACGGCATGAACCGAAAGGACAAGCTGCGCCACCGCAACATCGTCGCCGGCGACCCTCAAAATGCCGAACTGCTCATCAGCGCCCACTACGATACGGCGGCGACCATCGGCGTGCCCGATTTGCGCATCCCCCGGAATTTCCCAGTATATATTCTATCACAGGGCGCGGTGCTGCTGGGAATGCTGCTGATTTCCCTGCTGATTGGCACGGTGGTCGGGCTGGCGACGAAGAGCGGCGATTTGCTGATTCTGACGTTCTTTTTCGCCTATCTGGCGCTGATGCTGCTGATGATGTTCGGCGCGGCGAACAAGCATAACGTCAATGACAACACATCCGGCATTGCCGCCCTGCTGGAGACGATGCAGCGCCTGTCCCCTGAAGCGCGCGAAAAGACGGCGTTCATCCTCTTTGATCATCAGGAGACGGGCAGCCGCGGCGCAAAGAGCTACGGCGCACAGCACGTCGAAGTGCAGACGATGAAGCTGATTGTCGACCTCAACTGCGTCGGGGATGGCGACACGTTTGTCATCAGCGCCCCGAAAATGGCGCAGGATAAGCCGGAATACGCCGCCGTCCGCGAATCCCTCGAAGCGAACGCAATGGCATCCGGCGTGTCGACGCAGTTCTTCGGACGCGCGGGCGTGCAAGGCGCGGGCGATTATCGGCGCTTCGTGTGCGGGGTGGGCGTATCGGCATACCACCACAGCGCGGGGGTGGGACTCATCACCGGGCGCATTCACACTTCCCGCGATACCGTCTGCCGACAGGAAAATTTGGACTATCTCGCCAAAAGTCTCGCTGACGCGGCTCAAAAAATGAATGATTTGTAACAAATTGCCGAACAAGCGGCATTTTTCAGCGCTTTTGCTTTGCAATTTGTACCGGAATATGCTACAATAGTGAATAGAAAGGCTCCCTGTTGGCGAGACTGGAAGAGGAGGAAGCAGCATGCTGCCGAAAGTTTCCAAGGGATTCCGCGCCATTTTTGTCGCGGTGATGTGTGTGGTGTGCGTGGCGCTGTGTGTGCTGGCGGTTCGGCTGGCGCAGCAGGGCGAGCAGCTTCGGCTGACGCAATTGCAGCTGGATGCAAGTCTGGCGCGGTTGAAGCTCCAGCAGACGCAGCGCGCGCAAATCGACGTTGACCTGCCGGAAACGCTGGCGCAATTGCAGGCGGTGCAGCCCGAAGCGGATGCAGCGTCCGCGCGCGAGCAGGAACTCCGCGCCCGGCGCAAGACGCTCCGCAGCGAGAATGCGGAATTAGCAGCGCAGGCGGAAACGCTCACGCAGCAGCTCGCTCTCCTTCGGACCCCGGACAGTGAGCTGATCGGAGAGGTGGAGACGCTGCAAAAGACGCTTTCATCCCTTCAGGCGCAGGTTGACGCCGCACGGCAGCTCCTTGGGCAGGCAGAGGAGTGAGCCTATTCCCCAATTCACTTGCGCTATCTGCTTGCGCATTCGCATTTGGGAATAGTATACCAGCCGCATTTATTCACAGCCTGAGATTCGACTGACAAAGCAAGGAGGAAGTTCCCATGTCCGAAAACAAGTCCCAGACACCGGCACAGAACACGCCGGAAAACAGCGAGAAGAAGAAAGTCTCCCTGTTCGCACTCATCGTCGTGCTGGTCGTGGCGGTCATCGTGATGGTCGCCCTGTTCGTGCGGTCGAATAACCTGTCCAGTCAGCTGGATGAGGTCAACGGTCAGCTGGCCGCCAGCAACACCGAACTTCAGCAGACCATTGCTGACAAGGAGACGGCGCAGGCGGAACTGACCACCGCGCAGAATGACCTCCGCGAAGCGCAGCTGGTGCTGGAAGAATCCACCGCAAAGGTGGCGGAACTGGAAGCCCAGCTGGTTGTCCTGAACGACGAAAACGAAGCGAACAAGGCGCAGGTGGAAACGCTGACCGCTGAACTGGACACCGCAAAGGCAAATCAAGCGGCGGCGCAGGGCTACCTCGACAACGTGTCCGCCCAGCTGGATGAGCTGATGCAGAACCTCGGCTTGGCGCAGAGCGCGCTGAACGGCGAAGCGACTGCCGAGCCCGCTGCGACGGAAGAACCCGTTGCCGAGCCGGACGTGACGGAAGAACCCGTTGCCGAACCCGTCGCGACGGAAGAACCCGCTGTCGAGCCCACCGCGACGGAAGAACCCGTTGCCGAGCCGGACGCGACGGAAGAACCCACCGCTGAGCCGGACGCGACGGAAGAACCCACCGCTGAGCCGGAAGCGACGGAAGAACCCACCGCTGAGCCGGAAGCGACGGAAGAACCCACCGCCGAACCGGACGTGACGGAAGAACCCACCGTCGAGCCCGAAGCGACGCAAGAGCCCACCGCCGAACCCGAAGAGACGGAAGAACCCACCGCCGAGCCCGAAGCGACGGAAGAACCCGCCGCTGAAGGAAGAGTTCTTACCACCACCATCACGTCTATGCTGCCGGACGAATACACGCTTGATGTTGAACTGCATCTGGATGCGAACAATGTGGTGACGGAGTTGAAGCTGACGCTGGAAGATGAAATCGAAGGCCTGACGCAGGAAATGCTGGACGCCTTCGCGGAGCAGTTCGTCGGCAAGCAGCTGCCGGTTGTCCTGCACGCGGATGCGGATGAGACGACTGCGGAAGAGCAGATTGTCGAAGGCATGGAGAATCAGCTGGAGAACAGCCGCGGCATCGTTGAGATGCTGAACAAGCTGGCAGAGCAGTAATCCCCTGACACATCGCGCCGCCCCGCTGACTGAATATGGTTAAGCGGAGCGGCGCTTTTTTGCACTTGTGTTCCTTTTCAATCAATGGTATAATAGAAGTGGACGTGTATGTCCGAGCAGATATATCAACGATCGACGACCAATGGAGGCTGCACATGAAAAAATGGTTCTGTGCGCTGGGCATGATGCTGGCGCTGCTGATGTCCGTCGCGCTGGCGGACGGCGTGAAAGTTACCTTTGCCGAGAAAAACGGGCAAATCAACGGCGGCTATGATTATACGCTGAAGCTGAACGTGTCGCCCGCAAGCGACAAAGACCTGACGGTTTCCCTGACCTGCGACGGCTTGGACGGCGCGTATTCCGTGGTCATCCCGGCAGGGCAGAAGAGCACCACGCTAACCGTTCCGACGCAGGTGGTGGAGGAGCGCGGCAAGGTCGTCTTTGAGCTGCAGAGCGGCGACGGCTACACCGGTGCAGGCAAGCACACGCTGACTATCCAGCGCCTGCCGAACGTGCAGTTCTATCTGGGCATTAACTTTGGCACGGTGGGCAAGAAGATGAGTGTCCGCATGACGGTGACGAATTCATCCACCATCGTCAAGGGCAACAACACCTTCCAGCTGCGCGATGACAAAGGTACAGTGCTGGCGGAAGCAAAGTGGTCGAATCCGAGCGGAGACATGAGCTTCTCTATCACCCCAACCGCTGATATGGAGGGCTACACCCGCCTGAGCGTGTGGCTGGGCGATCGCTGTGTGGCGGATGGCGGTTACCTGACCGTCGTTGCGAAGGGGCAGCGCGCCGTCAAGAACGTGGAGACGGAGCGGAAACTTGTCGGCATCGGCATGGACTGCGGTTTCGGCGGCAAGAACACCGATCAGGTGCTGGAAGTGCTGGCGAAGCACAACACGAATATCACCTTCTTCATGACGGGCTATTTCGTCCGCACGTTCCCGGAGGAATCCAAGCGCGTGCTGGCGGCGGGCAATGAAATCGGCGACCACACGAACACGCATCCGCAGCTGACGAAGGAACGGCCATACAGCATGATGCGCCAAATCGTTTTTCCGGCGGAGACCATGGCGGAAACGCTGGGCGTCTCGCCGCGCCTGATGCGCCCGCCGTATGGCGACGTGAACAGCAACGTCATCAGCGTTTCGCGCGCGGAAGGCATGGAGTGCGTGCTGTGGAACATGAGCACGAAGGATTCCATCGGCAAATACACGGTGGAAGAGTGCATCAAGAACGGTACGACGCGCGCCAAGCTCGCGCCCGGCAATATTTTGCTCTGCCATCTCGACGCGAATCACAGCTGGGAAATTCTTGATGCTGTCCTGACTTACTACGAGGAGCAGGGTTACACCGTTCTGCCGATTTCTGCGCTGATTTACGCTACGGGCGGCTCGCTGCCCCCGATGCCCTCCACCCGCGAGGCACTGCTCTACACCGACGACTACTGGCCGAACTGGCTGGCAGAACGCGGCATTGAGATTGAGTCGAAGGAATAAGCAAGCAGGCTGTCCGAGAAAAACGGGCAGCCTGTTTTGCAAAAGGTGGAATGCCGATGCACATCACTGACTGGAAAGAGAATTTTATCTCGAAGATGATTACGCGCGGGCGCGATTACTGGCGTGCCGGGGCAGTGAAAAATCTGCACTGCACGCAGGAGAAAATCACTGCTGATGTGGAAGGCACGTGGCTGTATCGGGTTGAGATTACGCTGGCAGGCGATGCCGTGGCAACTCTGTCCTGCACCTGCCCTTTTGCGAAAGAGGGCGCAAACTGCAAGCATATGGCGGCGGTTCTCTTTGCGGCGACCCATCTGCCGGAAGCGGAATTGCCCGCGCCGGAGTGGGAGAAGAAGCTGAACAGCCTGTCCGCTGAAACGCTTCGGGATTTTCTTCGTCCGCTGCTGAAAAAGGACGAAGCACTCCGAAATCGGCTGATGCTGTGCAAGGGAGACGAACCTGTCCGTGCGGATGAACGCCGCCTCAATTGGCAGCGCACCCTGACGCAGACGCTTCACGCCGCCGAACGCTATTCCGAAAACGAGTATGACGAATACGCGGAATATGACGAAGAAGAATATGACGAAGAAGAGGAATCACCCGTTCAGGAACTGCTGGAGCTGATGGATGCGGAATTGGCTGATTTGCTGACGCCGGGACATGCGATGCTGGCGTTTGAACTCGTTTGCGACACGGCAATGATGTTTGAATCCGCCGATGAAATTCTTGAACAGGAGGATATCGAAGCCGCTTGCCGCGATGCATGGATGCGGATTCTTGCCATCGCAGCACCCGCCCAGCAGTCGGCAATGTACGAGTGGTTCGCCGCTGCATTCCGGACGTGGCAGCCGATGCCGTATTTCACCGCGCCGCTGGCGTTCTTGTTTTCGTATCCGTGGGACGAAGCAATTCATCAGCGGAATCTTGCGCTGCTGGACGAGAAAATTGCCGAATGGAAGCCGAATGCGCAGGAACGCGGTGGAGGCGCGATGGTGAACCTGCTGAATCAGCGTGAAAAAACGATGCAGCAGCTGCACGCTTCGCAGGAGGACATCATCAGCTTCTGGCATTCGCATTGGGATGTGCCGTATGCGCATGACCGGACACTGAAAACGCTGATGGCGGCGGAAAAGTGGACGGAAGCCATCGAGCAGGTCAAGGCGGATTTGCAGACGTTCGCCGGGGAATATATGCCATGCAAGCAGCGCCGCGAACAGCTGATTTTACTCTATCAGCGCGCGAATCGGCCTGACCTTGCGCAGCGGGAGATTCGGCAGTACATTGAGCAGTACAATCAGTACAGCATGGAGCAGATTGATGCGCTTCGAGCGACGCTTCCCGCCGATGCGTGGCGCGACGAGGCGGAACGTTTGCTGAAACTGCCGACGACAAGCACCATTCGACTGCCCCTGCTGGCATCCATTGAACAGTGGGAGCAGCTGCTCCAGCGGATTCAGCAACATGGCAATTTTGAGGGACTGTGTACCTATTTTGACCCGCTGATGGCATGGGATTCCGCCCGCACGCTGGCACTCTACCGCGACATGGTGAATCGCGCTATGCAAGGTGCTTCGTCGCGCGCCACCTACTGCGAGATCATCCAGCGGCTGGAACGCATGAAAGGCACCGACGAGGGAAGACAGATAATTGCTGACCTTGCTGTACAGTGGCGCAGGGACTACAAACGCAAGTGCGCACTGCTGGACGAATTGCAGAAAGCAGGATACTGACAAAAAACAGACTGTCCGGGCAAAACGCTCGAACAGCCTGTTTTTTGTCTGCTGCTTACTCCGCCGGGAACAGGAATCCCGCCGTCATTTCCAGATGGTTTTCGCCCGCGTAGTCCGGGAAAACCTCATGCATCTTCGCGATGAAATCCGCCGTGAACGCTGCCGGTTGCAAGCGTCACGGTGGTGCAGGTCGGGGTGCTCACTTCCGCCAGCGCGGCGGTCAGGAACAGCAAAATCATCATCAGCAGGGAAATCAGTTTCCTCATGGGTTCCTCCAAGGTGGGTCGTTCGGGGAAAGGGGTTATCTTGTAAAGAATACACCATTTGTGATATGGACGCAAGTACGCACTTTTTTATTAGCGAGGCACTTTTTGGTGACTGGGGGGGTGTAAATGGTAAACTGTACTTGAGCCACTTAGGCAAAAAAGGGAACGAATACTTGAGCCACCCGACAAAGCCTCTATAATGTAAACAGACCATTGTAGGAGGCGAAGAAAGGTGGTCACAAGCGTGGATGTGTACAAGGAGATCCGCCGACTGCAGTTGGAAGGCGTCACCAGCCAACGCAGAGCAGCAACACTGCTGGGCATCTCACGGAACACAGTGAAGAAGTACTGGGAAGGCAACGCAGTACCTTGGGAACGGCAGACATACGAGCGAGAAGCCGCTGTGCTGACGCCGGAGGTGGTCCGGTTCATTGAGAACTGCCTGGAGGCAGACGCACAGGAGCGCGTACGCAAGCAGCACCATACTGCCAGGCGGATCTACAACCGACTGGTCGAGGAATGCGGCTTTACCGGCAGTGAGTCCTCGATCCGGAAAGCAGTTCATAAGCTGAGAGCACAGCGTGGTGCAGTGGAAACCTATGTGCCTCTGCGTTTTGTCCCCGGCTCCGCCATGCAGGTAGACTGGGGCGAAGCTGTCATCTATCTGGGCGGGCAGCGCATGGCCGTCAACCTGTTCTGCGCCAGACTCTGTTTCAGCTGCGCTCCATTTGTCATCGCATATGAACGGCAAAACCTGGAAAGCTTTCTGGATGCTTTGACCAGGGCAATCCAGTTCTTTGGCGGTGTACCCAGACAGGTCATCTTTGACAATGCCCGTGTCGCCGTTAAGAGCGGATTTGGCGCTCATGCCGTTGCACAAGAGGACTATGCACAATTTGCAGCACACTACGGCTTCGAGCCTGTGTTTTGTAATCCAGCGTCCGGTAATGAGAAGGGGCTGGTCGAAAACCTGGTTGGCTACATTCGCCGCAATGTCTGTGTTCCGCTGCCTCGTGTTCGTTCACTGGAAGAGCTCAACGCCAAACTGCTGGAACAGTGTGCAAAATACCAGACGCACCGAGTGGACAACAAGCCTGCTTCAGTTGGCGAGATGCTGACGGAAGAAAGGCAGGCGCTTCACGCTATCCCACGGTATACGCTGGATACGTCGAAGAAATTCTACCCAACAGTCGGACGTTACGCCACCGTCATTGTGGAGACCAACCAGTATTCCGTTCCCTGCGGGTACCGTGGACAAAGCACCACAGTGAAAGCCTATCCGAACCACATTGAGATCTGGATCAACGGCAGCCTGGTTGCCAGCCACAAGCGGCTGTATGGCCGGAAGGAGGAATCGCTGGATCTGAAACACTATCTGCCTATCCTCGCACAGAAAGGCAGAGCGATGCGTTTTGCTCGTCCTGTGCAGAAGCTGGTTCCATCCACATTCATTGACTGGATGGAAGGTCAGCAGCTGAAAGCAAAGGAAATGGTCGAGATGCTGGAAGCCTGTCTGGAGATTGGATACCAGGCAGTCATGCAGCGTGAGAAAACGTCCAGGACAGAATATGTACCAAAAGAAGTAATTCCTGTCCAGATCGTTGACCTTGACCAATACGACAAGCTGTATGCGAGGGAGTCAGTAAGATGATTGATACGAAAGAAGAACAGATCCGACTGTATGCCCGTCAGCTGAAGATCCCGACATTTGCCAACTATGCTGATACGATCCGGCAATGTGCGCCTGATACAGACTTCTCCGGCTTCCTGCTGGAACTCATGATGACAGAAGCAGCGTCCCGTCAGGAAAACCAGACACGGCGCCGTATGAAGGCTGCAGCCTTCCCATTCCAGAAGACACTGGATGAGTTTGATATGACGCAGCTCAATCCGTCTGTCTCGCCGGTGTTCCTGAATGAGCTTGCTTCCTGCAAATTTATTGATGAGTGTCGTAACATTGTCATGATCGGCAATCCCGGCAGAGGTAAAACGCATATTGCGATTGCGTTGGGAATCAAGGCCTGCCTGCAGGGATACAGGGTACTGTTCCGGAATGCTTCCACGCTCTCAACTGAACTGACAGAAGCCAGGGACAGCTACCAGTTGGGCAAGATTGAGCGTCAACTGGCCCGAACCGATCTTTTGATCCTGGATGAACTGAGCTACCTCAGCTTTAACAAGTATGAGTCCGATCTGTTGTTTAAGGTCCTATCTGACCGCAGTGAGCGCAGCAGCACCATTGTGACGACCAACCTTCCGTTCTCCAAGTGGACGGAGTTGTTTGAAAACACCACGATGGTCTCAGCCCTTGTGGACCGGCTGACCTACCGCTCCCATGTCCTGGATATGAATGGCTCGTCCTACCGGCTCATGTCCACCCGGGAGGAAGCCGCTGCTAAGTGACAGGGAAACCGCTCTCGGGAGACGGTCGTTTCGCCCTTCTCCCTGCCGCGGCAGGCACCCCTCTTCTCCCCGTCGCCGGGGTGGCTCAAATATTCATTCCTACTTTTGGCCCATGTGGCTCAAGTATTCATTCCCATTAGTGGCTCAAATATTGGTTCCCACTTGGCTCAAATATTCGTTGACATTCACACAAGATGTCATTTTTAGCAAAATGACCCTGCTTGCTAATATCAGTTGCAAGAAAATTCGTTACTCTCCCACGCACGTTTGGCTCGAAAAAGATGGGCGGACTTTGCTCTTTGGCAAAAGAAAATCCCACTGAGGCAAGAAAAGCACTCAGTGGGGAAAGCGATTAAAATTTGCGTCCGAGAGAATAGCGGGTGATTCGATAACCGTCTGCATCTGCCGTAAAGCCGAGCCGGAACGTTCCGTGACCGGTAATGTTGCTGGAATAGTCGTATTCTACACAATACGAAACCGTATCGGTTGCGACCTTTGCCGGAACAGGAAGGGTCTTTTGATACACCCATTGCCCATTGACCTGCTGTTCAAGCCAAACATTCACGATGACGATGCGTTCCTTTATATCGTAAGTCGTGAAGTCAAAACTGGCAATCTTATCGGCAAAAAGGAAACAGGCAGCACTACCAAATACAGTATCACCGTGCATAGAGATTTCTGCTGCAAATGCATTTGTTAAGAGCAACGTTGCAATAAGGAAAATCGTGAGTCCTTGACGAAAAAACTTCATTTTCATTCTCCTATCATACTAATTAAGGCTGATGTGATTTCATTAAGCGACAGTTTACCAGAAATCCAGACATACATATTTTTGTTGTGCCAGTATGCAGTCGTTAGCCCTTCGTTGTTGGCAACATAAATGTCCAATCCATTTATACGCTGCATTTGCCCATCATTCGTCTGCTCGAAGGTAAATGCGGCGTGTTCAATGTCTGTGAACAGATTCATATTCGCAGAAATTCTTTTCTGCGGGTCGGTGCTGCTGACATACATCAGCGATAGCTTGATGTATCCTGACATATAATCAACATATCCTCGGCTCAGCGTCCATTCGTCATCCAGTGTTTGAGGAACGCCGCTGTGGAAACCAAGCAGGTCATCAATTTCCGCTGAACTATTCACCGAATATGTTTGCTGCTCGACTGCCGCGTGGTCAGCTAAGGCTTTGCCAACCCTGTCCACCGTAACTTCATGTCCAATCAAAACTCGCTGCTGTTCATCTGGCGTGGACCAGCTTTCAATCCACGACCAATGCTGCGGAACAAAGAAAGATGCAACCAGTAGAACAGCGGCAGCTCCGAAAGAAGCAAATTTGAGTATGGCTTTTCGCTTCTCCTTCTTTTTCCTCCTCTCTTCGTAAGCGATGGCAATTCGCCGCTTCAGCTTGTCAATCCTCTCGGAATCCACGTCACCACTGCGACCTTGCAGCTGATCAGCCAATTCCACGCACGCCCGAATTAGTCCTAAATCAGCTGGACGGTCTTTCCTTTCTGCTTCTTGACGGACGAGCCCAAGCAGCCGCTGCTCGGTTTCTGTCTCACTCAAAGTTCCGTTTTCGATGGTCTGCAAGATGATTTTGACGTGTTCTTTCTTTGTGCCACTCATTTTCCCAAAACCTCCTTCCCGCAATGACAGTCAGCATTTCGCGGCATATGCTGCCTTGGCGAACGGTGCGTGAATTATCAACCCTCCTTTCACTTCTAACACTGCGCGGCAGAAACGGAATTAGACAAGCCGTGAAAATTTTTTTATTTTTCCTGCTTTCGAGCGCAGGTTGGACAAACTTGGACAAACTTGGACAAATGTGGACGAATTTGGACAAAGTTGGACAAAATTGTGTTGATTTTGGCGAAAGGATATGGTATGATATAAATGTGCCAAGGAAGGCACGGGGCTGTTCAGCAAAAACGCTGAGCAGCTTTTTTAGAGCGACACGTCGAAATCGTGCCGCTCTTTTTGTTACAAAGAAGGAGGAAAAACGAAATGACGCGTGCTCCCCCGCGAAGAAAAGAAAATGAATCCTACTAACTAAATTGTCAACAAAAGGAGTTCTTATGAAAGAACAAGAAATCATTTCTGCTCAGCAGGAACTGAAACACTTGCGCACCCGCTGCGGCAAGGTGTACGCGCTGGGCAACAACCGATTCCGCGCAGTGGTGCAGACCA
>OJPW01000466.1_pt1 | contig 34608 bp, 22 predicted proteins | sample 1598571 | NCBI WGS metagenome assembly OJPW01 (sample SAMN03922493, study PRJEB24848) | human gut metagenome | isolation source: stool sample | host: Homo sapiens | place: Germany | collected 2011-05
GAAAGAGGACGCACATTGCCTTGCAGATAGTTTTACGCATGTTTTAAAGCTTTAGCAAATTTCCTGCTCAAGCTCAAAAAACAGGCTGTGGTTGAAAAAGTCAACAATGGAGATTCCAAGACCATCGCACAATTTCTTGATCGTTACGATTGTGGTGCTGCGGTTCCGACCACTGACGATGTTGTTTATAGTAGACTGCGTCACGCCGCTGATACTGCATAATTTGTTGATGCTGATTTTGCGCTCTTCACATAATCCGATGATCCTGAGGCGGACGGCATCTCCGATACCCACGTTCACCATCTCCTGTTTTTAAGAAAATGATAACGAATGTATCTTGAAAAGATTAACTCTTTTGAGTTATAATGACTCAAAAGAGTTAAAAAGCACGGATACGTTGAAGGAGCACAATGGAGAAGCACAATGATTAAGGTACTAATTGTGGATGATGAATTTCGTGTATGCCAACTGATCTGCAATCTGATCGATTGGGGATCGTTGGATATGCAAATTATAGGTGTGGCCCATAACGGGATCGAGGCACGGGAACTGGCACGGGAAACGGTGCCGGATTTGGTCATTACGGATATCCGGATGCCCGGATGCACGGGATTGGAGCTGGTTGAACAGCTGCGGGAAATCTACCGCAGTGTCTCCGTTATTATTATCAGCGGTTACACAAACTTTGAATATACCAGATTGGCGATTCAATACGGTGTAAGTGATTATTTACTCAAACCCATCGATAAGGAAGAATTATTGGCAACCGTCACCCGGATCCGGCATGAAATTGAAGCGCGCCGACGTGAGCAGGCAGCAACGGACCGGATGCGTCGTTCATTCTTTAACGATCAGTTGAAGGTCCGGGCCTGTTATTTGATGGATGTCAAGAACCAGAAGAGCCTGTCGATGACTATGGATCAGATCAATCGCGAATACCGGTTTGCGTTCAAGCAGGGGGGATTTCGCGGGTTCCTGGTCAAGATGGATTATGATCCGGAAAACGTGACGTATGAAACGGTGCAGGCAGTATCGCTTCAGGTTCGCGAACAGGTGCTCCAACCGCTGCGGCGGCTCTGCATGGAGTGTGAATTATGGTTTGAGGACAGCGTCGGATGGGGGTGCTGCAACTATGTTTCCGGCATGGGGGCGCAGATCAAAGAACAGATGACGCAATGCCTGCAGGAGCTGCGGATGAATCCGAATATCTATCCGCATATCAGCTTCTCGATGGCACTTTCTGCAGAGACAGAAAATCCGTATAACCTGGGCGAACAGATCCTGTCTGCACGTTCGATGATCCACGAACGCCTGATTTATGGTTCGAAATCACTTCTTACGCGGCATTTTCCATTCTCAGGACTAAGTCTGCCGGACTGTACGGGCAGTTTTTTGCGGAAATATCGGATTGCATTGGAACAGTTCAGCCAGGAAGCGGTACTCGCTGCGGTGGAAGAGCTGCGGAAAACCGTACTTGAGGCGCCTGGCATCACGGGTCAGGAGCTGTATAAAGCGGTGTCGCTCGCAGGTGATAAGCTGCTTGAAAATTGGGGTGTCGCTGAAAACTATGAACAGGAGAAGAATGAATATCAGATGCTTTGCACCCTGAGCGGGACACCTGAAGAACTATTTCAACGGCTATATGCACTGGCGCTGCGGCTGCTCGACGAAACGATACGACGCCGTGCGGGAGATGAGACCCATCCGTTCCTGATGGCGAAGCAATTCATGGAAAAGCAATATATGGATAATATCTCGCTGGAACAGGTCGCGAGCATTGCGGGATTCAGTCCGAATTATTTCAGCTCCCAGTTCAAGCAGGAAACAGGAATGGGATTTCAGGACTATTTGACCATGCTGCGCATCAACCGCGCAAAGGAGCTGCTGCGCAGCACCAATCTGTCGATCTCCGAGGTGTGTTATCAGGTCGGATATCAGGATATCCGGACATTCAACCGTGTATTCAAGCGCGTGGCCGCACTCCGGCCGGGAGAGTTCAAAAAGCTTTATGGTACATCGGGCGGGCCAGTACGATGAAAGGCGGAGGGCGAAATGCAGGAGAAGAAAAAGCAATACATTCTTGATGATCTGCTGCGTATCATACTGGCGATGTTCGTCCTGACGGTGCTGTTTGCGTTCAGCTGTTTGCTGTTGAGTCATGGCGCCCGCGGCATCTGGCTGGCGGTGCTGGCACAGTTTACACTGCTCGGAGTTCTGGGTGGGGTTTTTCTGCGCCGCTGTTTGCGGATCGTTCAAAAAAACGAACAGGTCATGCAGCTCTATGCCGCAGGTTATACCATCGCAGACATATGCCACCTGAAATGTTATTTCAGTAGAGGGACAGAGATGGCGCTGAAAAAGGCTGTGGCGCTGCTGGACACCGGCAAGCTCCTGAGCGTCAGCAAACGGCAGGCGCAGTATCTTGCTCTGCAGAACCAGATCAATCCGCATTTCCTCTATAATACGCTGGAGGGAATCCGCAGCGAGGCGGTTGCGGGTGGACTCAATGTCGTGGCGGATATGACAGAATACTTGGCAAAGTTTTTCCGGTATACCATCAGCAAGGTTGAAAATCTTGTTAGCGTAACCGAAGAACTGGAGAATATTGAGACATATTTTGCGATCCAGCAGTTTCGGTTCGGAGATCGGCTTCGCCTGGAGATCGACGATCCGGAGCCGGGGATCCAGAATTGTCAGATCCCAAAGCTGACGATGCAGCCGCTTGTGGAGAATGCAATTATTCATGGACTGGAACGAAAGATAGGGATCGGTGTAGTCTCGGTTCGGCTGACACTGACGGAAAAACGGCTGATCGTGCGGATCTCCGACAACGGAGTTGGAATGGAGCCGGAAACACTTCACCAGCTTCAGAAAGAGCTGTGCCGAACAGCCTATGATTATATTGACAGCGGGCGAGGCACCGGTATTGCGCTGCTGAATGTGAACAACCGTATCCGTCTTTTGTTTGGGGAGCAGTATGGCATTACCATCTGCAGCACGCCCGGACTCGGAACAGATGTCACGGTAACGCTTCCGGCCAAGCATGAGGGCAGAGCATGAAAACAGAGATTTTACGGCTCGACAATGTGAGCCTGCAGATGTCCGGGATCATGCAGCTCGAGCGTTTCAATCTGCAGATATTCAGCGGAGAGATCATGGGGTTGATGGCGCTCAATGCGCATGGTGTATCATCGTTGGTGTCGCTGCTGCAATCGAATACACCGGTACACTTCGGGCGGGTCTATTACTGCGAACAGCTGGTCAACAGCCATATCTACAGCAGGACTACACCGAACGAGATTGTCGTCATTGAGCAGAAGAGTCATCTGGTCAATGGGCTGACAGTTGGGGACAATGTCTTTGTGCTGAGCGGCGTAGAGCGGCGCTGGCTGCTCCATACGCAAAGCTTCCGCGGGCGGCTTCAGGAGCTCGAACAGGCGGTCGGCGTAGACATTCCGTGCAACCGGCAAGTGGAGGAGCTGAGCCTCTTCGAACGGTGCATGGTGGAACTGCTCAAGGCCTGGGAATCCGGAGCGAGGCTTGTCCTGTTGTGGAATATCAGTCATTTTCTGGCGGGAACAGATATCGGACGGCTGCACTATGCGATCCGCCATTTTGCATCTCGTGGGATGGCCTTTATCTACATCTCAAACAGCTACGAAGAACTTTGTGGGCTTTGCGATCGCATAGCGGTGATGTATAACGGGAGCGTTGTAAAGGTTCAGGAAATGGTATCCGGAGGCAGCGAAGACATTCATGCGCTGCTGCAGCAGTTTACCGGCACAATATCGTCTCCCCCGAGAAGTGCTATGTCAAGAGGGAGCATATGTCTCAACCTGAGCAGCGTCAGCACGGCACTGCTGAAACAGGTGGATCTTGCGGTATACAGCGGAGAATGTCTCGCGATCCATACGGAAGACCGGCGGCTGCTGGATGGAATGCGGCGACTGGCTACGGGACAGAGCGCACTGCTCGGCGGGAAAGTTCTGATCGATGGAGAGCCGATCCACCGGCCAATGGCGCGGGATCAGCGGGTCGCCTATATTGCAGAAAATCCTTCACAAATGATGCTGTTTCAGGATATGAGCTATTTGCGGAATCTCACGTTTTGCCTGCCTCGGCAGATCGACAGTTGGTTTCGCCGGCGGAGCATTTACCGCAGCCTGCGGCGCGAGCTGACGCCGGAGCTTGGCGCGGTTTTTGATAAAGACATCCGTGATCTGAACGCACAGGAGAAGTATGCGCTGATCTTTCGGCGGGTGCTGCTCCAGCAGCCTCGTGTGGTATTTTTTGAGCAGCCATTTTGGGGGAATGACGTGCTGCTGCAGCAGCATATCGAGCGGCAGGTACAGCTCCTTCTTGCCAAAAAAATCGCGGTGGTCGTTCTGATCGTCGGTATCTACGATGCGTTCCCGTTGGCCGAAAGAACGCTGATTTATAAAAATGGACACCTGTTGACTCAGTAAGGGAACGGCTGACAGGCCGGATGTCTTCTGGTACGATGTGATTTGTATCGTGTAAAGCAACGACCTGAACAATATGTTTTTCCGTTTTTCAAGGCAGCCAATGCTCAGTGAGCATTGGCTGTTTTTCATAAATTTTGCAAGTAAAATTGTTGCAGTTTTACGAAGACATCAAAAATTCAGGAAGGATTGCCCACTTTGCCGGAAGAATTGTCCTGTTTGCATCGGGCGGAAAATGATAAAGTTTTAACAGTGAAACCGAGCAAACGGCTGAAAGGCGGTCTGTCGTTTTCATGAAAAAAACAATGGAGGAACAGAAATGAAAAAAGTATTAGCGATTTTGCTGGCGATCGCGATGATCGCGGCGATGGCGGCGTGTGCACAGAAGGCAGCGCCGGCAGACGAGACGAAGACAAGCGGCGAAACGACCAGCACGGCCGGCGAGACTGTGGATAACACCGCGGAGGACACCGCAGATACGGCGAGCAGCGAAAGCTACAAGATCTTCCTGATCACGATGGACCAGATGGACCAGTATTGGACCAACATCGACGCCGGCTGCAAGAAGGCGGCAGAAGAGCTCGGGAACGTGGAGTACCAGTGGACCGCGCCCGACGTGAAGGACGATGCGAAGCAGATCGAGATGATCAACAACGCCGTTGCCAACGGCGCGAACGCGATCCTTCTGGCGGCCAATGGCCCCGAGGCGGTCAACGATGCGCTGAAGGAAGCCTCCGCGGCTGGCGTGCAGATCGTCTACGTCGATTCCCCGGCAAACTTTACGCCGTCTGTTGCGACGTTCAGCACCGATAACACCGCAGCCGGTAAGACTGCCGGCCAGACCATGATCGACCAGCTGGCTGCGAAGGGCATCACGGAAGGCAAGATCGGCATTGTCAGCGTCAATGCTGCGACGGCTTCCACCGTGGCCCGTGACGACGGCTTCCGCTCCGCTTTCGAGGGTACCAAGTTTGAGCTTCAGGAGTCCCAGTACTGCGACGGCGACGCGGCCCGTTCGAAGGACGCGGCCTCCGCTTTCATCGCTGACGGCTGTGTTGGCGTGTTCGGCTGCAACGAAGGCTCCACGGTCGGCGTTGGCAACGCGATCAAGGAGAGCGGCGCGGATGTGGTCGGCGTTGGCTTCGACAGCTCCGACAACGTTCTGGAACTGATCAACGAAGGCTGCCTGTATGCGACGATGGTTCAGAACCCCGACGTGATGGGCTACGAAGGTGTCAAGGCTGCGGTTGCTGCGCTGCAGGGCGGCACGGCTGACGGCGCTGTCACCGACACCGGTGTTACGGTTGTGACCAAGTAATTCCCCCCTTTCATTTGATACTGCAAACGGCGGGTGGCTTCACCCGCCGTTTGCGATATCTTGATAATTGCTTAAAAGGAGATCCTAGCCTGACTCCGAAAAAGGCCGTTGACGGCGACGAGGATACGCGCTGGGCTTCCGGACGCGACGATGATCAATGGTATATCGTCGATCTGGAGGAGAGCTGCACGATCACTGGCTTCGGGATCCTTTGGGAAGGTGCTCATGGAAAAGAATACAAGATCCAGATTTCGGAGAATGGTACGGACTGGACAGATGTCATTCATGAGACCAACGGCAGCGCCGGCTGGAAGAATTATACGCTCAGCGGCTCGGCAGCAGGCCACTATGTGCGGATGCTCGGCATCAAGCGCGGCAACGCAAGGTATGGTTACTCGATGTATGAGTTCCAGGTCTTTGGTTACCAGCCGCAGAACCCCAAGCCGGTTACGTCGATCCGTTTGAGCCAGAACACGTTGTCCCTCCTCGAGGGCTGGAGCTGCGCACTCACTGCAACGACGCAGCCGTCCAGTAATGCTTACAGCCTGAAGTGGACTTCGTCCGACCCGACGATCGTTAAGGTCGATAACAACGGTCTGGTGACGGCAATCGGCAGCAGCGGCACCGCAATGATCACGGTGGAATCCGTACTGGATCCGACCGTGAAAGACACCTGCGAAGTGACCATTACGCCATACGCCGGCCGCCCGACAAAGGTTTCCGACGTCAAGATCGTAAACGAACCGACAGGCCTTTTGAAAAAGGGACAGGATTGGTCGCTGGCAGCGAATGTTCTGCCTGCCGGTGCGAGCAACCGAAATGTCAACTGGAGCAGCAGTGATCCGACTGTTGCTGCAATCGATGCAAACGGCGTCGTCCATGCTGTTTCTGCCGGACGTGCGGTCATCCGGGCAACCAGCGTATCCGCTCCGGCAATTTTCGCAGAGATCACGGTGGAAGTCGGCCATACTGTTCGGTTTGAAAGTGCGGAAACGGTCCAGATTGAGGAGCAGCTGGTCGCGGATGGCGCGTATGCAGTGAAACCGGAGGATCCCACCAGAGCCGGCTATCGTTTTGAGGGCTGGTATCGGGATACGGAGGCAAGTGAGGCATTTGATTTCACACAGCCAATCCATGCAGATACCGTCATTTATCTGAAGTGGACGAGCCTGCCGCAGGATGTGCCGGCGGTACCGGCAGAGAATCCGTCAATGGATCTGGGCCTGATCCTCGGCATCATAAACGGCGGCAGCGGTATGAGCTTCAGCGATGTGACAAGCAGCGACTGGTTCTTTGAGGATATTGCAGCTGCATATCAGCTTGGATTGATGAACGGCGTCAGCACATATGAATTTGCACCAAAAGCGCCTCTCAGCCGCGCGATGGTGGCGGCCATGCTCTATCGGATGGCAGGCTCTCCCGCGGCTTACTACGGCGGCCGGCAGTTTACGGATGGTGCCGACGGCAAATGGTATTCCAGCGTGATCCGCTGGGCTTCCCAGATGGGGATCGTTACAGGCTTCCAGGATGGCAGCTTCCGTCCGAACGAAAATGTGACGCGCGTACAGCTGGCGGCAATGCTCTTCCGGTTTGCGCAGTATCAGAGCCGGGATATCCAGGGCCGCGGTGACCTGAACAGTTATCAGGACAGTAGCTCTGTGCAGGCTTGGGCAAAAGAGGCGATACAGTGGGCGGTGGCCAAAGGACTCATTTCCGGCAAGTCCGGCGCCCGCCTTGATCCGTCCGGTAGCGCGACCCGTGCGGAGGCCGCGGCCGTGCTGGTTCGCTTCCTGCGTCAGTCGTAATCCGCAATGATATGACACAGCAAACAGCCAACGCCTCGGCGTTGGCTGTTTTGTATAAATTATGGATGCCGTTTTCGGCTATATTCACGAAACGGCCCAAAAAAGCGGAAAAATTGTCCACTTTATCCGAAGAATTGCCATGTTGGCAAAACGCGATACGTGTTAAAGTTTAGGAGTAAAAAGTATAGAAAACTACTGAAAAAAGAGGGAGTTATGCGTTTTGAAAACAGAGTATATTGTGGAAATGACGCACATCACGAAAACCTTCCCCGGTGTTCGGGCATTGGATGATGTGTCATTCAACCTCAAAAGCGGCGAAGTGTTGGCTCTGCTCGGTGAAAACGGAGCGGGAAAGTCTACACTGATGAAAGTGCTCAGCGGTGTTTACACCAGAGATGGCGGTGAGATCATGGCCTTTGGGAATAAGGTCGAGAAAATGACACCGAAACGGGCGAAGGAGCTTGGCATTGCGATCATCCATCAGGAGCTGAACTTGTGTTCACACTTGAGCGTGGCCGAAAACATCTTCCTGGGTCAGGAAATTGTCAAAGGCGGCGTGGTCCAGCGGAAACAGATGAACGATGAGGCAAGAGCAATTCTGAAGAGGCTGAGTCTCGAAATCGAGCCTGAAACACTGGTTGGATCGCTTTCTGTGTCGAAACAGCAAATGATCGAGATCGCGAAAGCACTGCTGCATAAGGCGAGAGTGCTTATCATGGACGAACCGACTTCCGCGTTGACTGCGAAGGAGATCAACGAGCTTTTCCGTATCATCCGCCAGCTCCGCGACGAGGGCTGCGGCATCGTCTATATTTCTCATCGTCTGGAAGAATTGCAGCATATTGTCGATCGTGTGACCATTATGCGCGATGGACAGTATATCACGAGCATGAACTTTAAGGACACGACGTTGGATACGATCATTTCCTATATGGTGGGCCGCGACATCAAAGAAAAGTTCCCGCGTATCCAGACAACGGTTGGCGAGACCATTTTTGAAGTTCGCAATCTGAATGCGGGGCGCATGGTACGCGATGTCAGCTTCAAAGCCCATGCGGGTGAGATCGTCGGGATCGCGGGACTGATGGGTGCAGGCCGTACAGAAACGACACGTGCGATTTTCGGCGCGGATCCGAAGGAAAGCGGCGAGATTCTGGTGGATGGAAAGACCGTAAAGATCCATGGACCGCACGATGCCATCCGCGCAGGCGTGGTTCTGGCGCCGGAAGACCGAAAGAAAGATGGACTTTGTACAAAGCTCTCTGTGCGTGACAACATTGCACTGCCGAATCTGGACCTGCTGGCACCGGGAGCGCTGGGCGTCGTCCGCAGCTTAAAAGAGGCACAAATGGTGGAGGTGGCCACCAAGGACTTCCAGATCAAAATGCCGAATGCCGAGGTCGATGCGGCGAGCCTGTCCGGCGGCAACCAGCAGAAGGTCGTTGTGAGCAAATGGCTGGCCCGCAATTCCCGTGTGGTCATCTTCGACGAACCGACGCGCGGTATCGATGTTGCCGCAAAGGTTGAAATTTACAACATCATGAACCGCCTGAAAAAGGAAGGGATCGCGGTCATCTTCGTTTCTTCTGAAATGCCGGAGATCCTCGGTATGAGCGACCGTATCATCGTCATGTGCGATGGCCGCATCACCGGCGAAATGGATATCCATGAAGCCACACAGGAAAAAATTATGCATTATGCCACTCAGTTTGAAAACAAACTGGCCCAATAAAATATAGTTTGGAGAGATGATCATGAATCAGACAAAAAAGAAAAATCCGTTGAAGCGGCTGCTTTCCATGCGCGGCATGGGCCAGGTCGTCACCGTAACCATCGGCCTGATCGTGCTGTTGGTCGCGTTTGCACTGATAAATCCGAATTTCTGGTCACCGACGAACCGGACCAATCTGCTCCGCCAGATCGCTCCGATCCTGATTATCGGTATTGCACAGTCCTATGTCCTTATTACCGGCAATATTGACCTGTCCATTGGCTCTGTTGTTGGCATGAGCACGATGGTTGCGGCGACCCTGATGTCAAAGGGAATCATGAGCCCGATCCCGGCTCTGCTGGTGACCCTGCTCTGCTGTCTGCTGATCGGCGTGCTCAATGGTTTGCTTGTCGCAAAATTCAAACTCCCGCCGTTTATCGCGACCCTTGGCACAATGACCGTTGCGCGCGGCATTGCCCAGCTCGTAAACGGCAACTACAACACAGACTCTATCATGAAGTTCTATCCCGAGGCGGCCCAGACGTTCAAAAACGTGTTCTACTATGGAAAAACGCTTGGTCTGTATAACGGCATCTGGATCGCCATCATCCTCTGGATCGTCTTCAACTTCCTGCTCAGCAAAACCCGCACCGGCCGGTACATCTACGCCACCGGCTCCAACATTGATGCAGCGCGGCTGTCTGGCGTCAATGTTGTCAGCACAACGGTAATTGCGTATGTTGTCAGCGCATTCTGCTCGTTTGTTGTTGGTATCATCACCTGCGCAACCGTTGGCCAGGGCACGATGGATGCCGGCAACTCCTATGAAATGTATGCCGTTGCGGCTTCTGTCATCGGCGGCGTTTCCACGCTCGGCGGTCAGGGCATCCTGCTTGGCACTGTGGTTGGCGCGGCCATCTGGGGCACACTTCAGAACGGCCTTCAGTTCGCCGGCGCACCGGTCGCAATCCGCAACATCATTATCGGCATTATTGTTGTGCTGTCTGTTCTGATGGATGTCGTCATTCGTACCGGTCGCAGAAACACCAAGGTCAGTGATTAAGCTTTGCGCTTTATCATAAATGAAAAAACAATGGAGGAACAGAAATGAAAAAAGTATTAGCGATTTTGCTGGCGATCGCGATGATCGCGGCGATGGCGGCGTGTGCACAGAAGGCAGCGCCGGCAGACGAGACGAAGACAAGCGGCGAAACGACCAGCACGGCCGGCGAGACTGTGGATAACACCGCGGAGGACACCGCAGATACGGCGAGCAGCGAAAGCTACAAGATCTTCCTGATCACGATGGACCAGATGGACCAGTATTGGACCAACATCGACGCCGGCTGCAAGAAGGCGGCAGAAGAGCTCGGGAACGTGGAGTACCAGTGGACCGCGCCCGACGTGAAGGACGATGCGAAGCAGATCGAGATGATCAACAACGCCGTTGCCAACGGCGCGAACGCGATCCTTCTGGCGGCCAATGGCCCCGAGGCGGTCAACGATGCGCTGAAGGAAGCCTCCGCGGCTGGCGTGCAGATCGTCTACGTCGATTCCCCGGCAAACTTTACGCCGTCTGTTGCGACGTTCAGCACCGATAACACCGCAGCCGGTAAGACTGCCGGCCAGACCATGATCGACCAGCTGGCTGCGAAGGGCATCACGGAAGGCAAGATCGGCATTGTCAGCGTCAATGCTGCGACGGCTTCCACCGTGGCCCGTGACGACGGCTTCCGCTCCGCTTTCGAGGGTACCAAGTTTGAGCTTCAGGAGTCCCAGTACTGCGACGGCGACGCGGCCCGTTCGAAGGACGCGGCCTCCGCTTTCATCGCTGACGGCTGTGTTGGCGTGTTCGGCTGCAACGAAGGCTCCACGGTCGGCGTTGGCAACGCGATCAAGGAGAGCGGCGCGGATGTGGTCGGCGTTGGCTTCGACAGCTCCGACAACGTTCTGGAACTGATCAACGAAGGCTGCCTGTATGCGACGATGGTTCAGAACCCCGACGTGATGGGCTACGAAGGTGTCAAGGCTGCGGTTGCTGCGCTGCAGGGCGGCACGGCTGACGGCGCTGTCACCGACACCGGTGTTACAGTTGTGACGAAGTAAGCACCAACTGCCAACTGAAAGTCAGAAAATACGGCAAGGATTTTACTTGCCGTATTTTCTGAAACACGTTTATGCTCAACTCATATCTTCGGTTTTGGGAGGATTTGCACATGAAACGAAATAAAACAGCGTCCAGATGGATCAGCTGCTTGTTATGCATGGCGATGATGCTGAGCCTTTTCTCTGGGATCACTGTTTTGGCAGCGGAGAAAGCCGCTTCAGGCGAAGAAGACAAGGTCTTGTTTTCGACACGATTCAAAACGCAGGAAGAATTCTCAAATTTTGCGGATGTTCCTGTCGAGGTGAGTGCCACGCTCAAATATGGCAACTCTGCCGAGGACGTCAGCGCACTGATCGACGGAAGTACAAGCACGAAGCTTTGTGCAACCGGCGGCGTTACGGTACCTCTAGAGTTCACATTCCATTATAATGCGCCGACAACGGCTTCCAACTATTATATCAGCGGTGCAAATGATGACGAGGGAAACCCTGGCCGCACCCTGAACAGTTGGGAGCTTTATGGCACGAACAATCAGGCTGGTGAGTGGACGCTTTTGGATAAGCAGAGCAACCAGACCGGATGGAAAAACTATGAGATGTGTGTTTTCCAGCTTCCGGAAGGTTCCGGCTATCAGCATTACAAGCTGAAGATCACGAAGTTCAACTCTACGCCGGGAACGATCCAGTTCAGCGGCTTCGGCTTAACAAAGAGCCTTGTGGACGGCAGCTTTGCCGGAACTACGGACGCAGCGCGCACGGAGCATGCATCTATGACGACAACGCTGGAAAACGACAAGCTGGTCATCAGTGGTCATCATGAAGGCAATCAAAGCGCGCAGGTGTACAACGTCCTGTACACAGGTCTGAACATTCCGGTGACGGAGAATACGCGGCTGGTTTATAATATTACGCCGCAGCAGCCGCTGCCGAACAATAAGTATGACTACGATTTCTATTCCATGCATCTTGCAGTAGATCTGAAATTCACGGATGGAACCTATCTGAGTTCTACAGAGCTGGAAGATGAGAATGGCGTTCGCGCCGATCCGAACAGCCAGGGCAAAGGCAAGGCCATGCTGTATGCGCAGGAAAACCAGATCCTGATCCAGTTGGGCGCGCTGAAGGGCAAGACGATCGAAGAAATCGACATCGGCTACGCAAACAGTGCGGACTTGAAAGCGGATGGCGGCGATTTCAAGGGAACGCTGAATTCGATTCGGATTGAAAATGTCGCCCCCCTGAACTATAGCAAGGAGTCTCTCGTAGACTATGCCTACATTCTTCGCGGAACAAACAACTTTGGCGGTGCGTTTTTCTCCAGAGGCCTCACCGGGCCTATGGTCGCAGTGCCGCATGGTTTCAACTTCTGGGCACCAGAAAACGACACCGGCAACACTATGTTCGACTATAATGCCGGTTATATCAGAGGTTTCCGCTGCAGCCATGAGCCGTCGATCTGGGTCGGAGACCGGTCTGTGTGGAGATTTATGCCCGGCGTGAATACCTCCGCAAATGGCCGCGCCATCTATGATCAGGAAAATGTAACGGCAAAGCCCTACTATTTCAGCGTACAGTTTAATCAGAGCGCGTCGAATCCTGCAAGCGGTGTCCGGACGGAACTGTCTCCTACCGATCACGGCATGATCACGCGCATCACTTATCCGGAAAACGCACAGACGCCGTACATCAATATCAGCGATGTGTCCGGCCTCGCATTTGATACAGCTGCGAAGTCCTTCAGCGGTTACAAAAATGCGGACAGCAACCAGATGCCGAAGATGTACATTTACGGCACCTTTGATCAGGCGTTCACAGTCAATGACACCCGCGCAGTCTTTGGGCAAGGTACGAAGACGGTCGTGATGCGCGCGGCAACTTCCTTTATCAGTGCTGAGCAGGCACAGAAAAACTTTGAACAGGAGTTGAGCGGAGAGTTTGACGCTGTCAAGGCTACCGCAAAGAAGCTGTGGAATGACAAGCTGAGCCAGTTTGAAATTGAAGGTGCGTCGGAAGAACAGCGGATTACGTTCTACTCCTGCCTCTATCGCTTGTATCTCTATCCCAATAATATGGGCGAACAAACCGGCAAAGGCGGCGAAGGCGGCTGGCAGTACATGAGCCCGTATACCGGGACGGTGAAGGACGGCAAGCTTTATTATAACAACGGGTTCTGGGATACCTATCGTACGACATGGGCAGCATATTCGCTGTTCACACCGAAGCAGAACAATGAGTTGCTGCTGGGCCTGATTCATCACTTCGAGGACAGCGGCTGGATGCCGCGCTGGATTGCTCCGGCCGGTACGAACTCCATGGTCGGTACAAGCTCGGATGTTATCTTTGCCGATGCCATGCTGCGCGGCGCAACGCTGACAAACGAGCAGTGGCAACTTGCATATCAGTCTGCACTGAAGAATGCCTCCATGTCGGATTTCAAGGGGGCCTCCGGCGGTCGTGACGGCATTGATAAGGGCCTGTTTCTTGGCTATACGCCGGGTGGCAGCCAGAAATTCTCATGGTCCATTGAAGGCTACATCAATGATGCCGGTATTGCAAACATGGCGAAAGAATTAGGCGACATGGATGCATATACCTATTATAAGAGCCGTGCCACAAACTATGTCAACCTCTTCCGCGACGGAGACGGAGTTGAAAACAAATGGCTTGCGGCCAAGAATGCGGATGGCTCCTGGACCAGATCCAAAGTGGATCCGTTTGCGTTCCATGATGATTACACGGAAACTACGGCTCTGAATATGGCGTGCAGTGTACCGCAGGATGGTCAGGGCCTGGCAAACCTCTACGGCGGCCGTGCTGCACTGGCTGAAAAGCTGGATCAGTTGTTTGAGACGACATTGGAAACGGACACTGTAGGCGCAAATCAGGGCATCCATGAGCGCAGGGAAGCGCAGGAAGTCAAGATGGGCGAATATGGCCACAGCAACCAGCCTTCCCATCATATTCCATATATGTATCTCTATGCCGGTCGGCCTTACCGTACGCAGGAGAAAGTTCGGCAGGTACTGCGGCAGTGCTATGTTGGCAGCCGCATCGGCCAGGGATACATCGGTGATGAGGATAACGGTGAAATGTCTGCATGGTTTATCTTCAGTGCCATGGGCTTCTATCCGTTGAATATGGGCAACGGTGAACTGGTCTTCGGCTCGCCACTGTTCAAGAAGATTACCCTCCATCATGAAAACGGCCACGATCTGATCATCGAGGCGCCGAATAACAGCAGCACAAATATTTATGTTGGCGGCCTTACCATCAATGGTGAAGCCTACAGCAAGACGTCCATCAAGCAGACGGATCTGACCGACCAGCTCAAGACGCAAGATGTTGTGCTCCATTTTGACATGCAGGCGACGCCCGGCAAGTGGGGTATGGGTGAGAATGATGTTCCCGATTCTTTGACGGAAGGCGACGAGACCCCCGATCCGCTGCGGGACCGCACAAACAGTGCGGCTGTGGTTGCAAAAGAAGTTCCGACCACGCTAAGTTCCGGCGATTCCATTTATTGTGCTGATGGTGAGAACCTCAAAAATCTACTCGATAACAATTCTAAGACCAGTGCAACGTTGAAGCCTACGGATGGGAGCATTTCGCTTTATTACACATTTGCAAAGCCGCAGGCTGTCAGCCTCTATACACTGACCTCTGCGAGCGGCGGCAAGGATAGCGCGCCGAAGAACTTCACGCTTTATCTTTCCAATGACGGCTCGACCTGGACGGAAGCGGACAAGCGTGAAAATGTGACATTTGAATGGAGCCTCTATACGAAGCCGTTCAAGACGAATGCCGCGGATTATGTGCAATATCGTTATGTGCGTCTGGATATCAAGAGCGACAGCGAGATTCAGTTGGGCGAGCTGGAACTGATGAGCACCGAAATGCCCGCGCTGAACGCCGATGCTCTCGATGGAATGATCGCGGAAGCGACAAAAGCAAAGGAGGCTCTCAGCGATGGCGGCTACGCACCGCTTGCGACGTTGATGAGCGCAGCCATTGACAAGGCACAAACGGTTGCGGCCAAGGAAGACAAGACGGACGCCGAGATCGAGGAGGCCTGCCGTAAGCTGATAAACGCCATGAGCGAGATCGAAGGGATGAAGGATCTTTGGACAAAGCTTGATGCGATCAAGAAGGTTGACACATCAAACATGCCGTCCGCGGTTCAAAATTCCGTGAGGAGCGCCATTTCCAACGCGGAGGAAGTGACGAAGAACTACAATTCCACGATGGATGCGCTGAAAGATGCAAAATCGCAGCTCGAGCAGGCATCCAATGATATTCAGTCCTACCAGGATCTGGTGGCTAAAATCGAAGAAGCACAGCAGGTTTATGAAGGATTGGCAGATGACGCTGCACATAAGGACGCTCTCAATCAGGCAATCCAGAATGCGCAGACGGCTTTGAATGATCCGAATGCGACGATCGTAGATTTCAATCACGCAAACGATGCGCTTGACCTGAACATCAAACTTGCGCAGGCGAAGTTCCGTAATGCGTACGAGAAGATCGAAGCTGAGGAATTTACAAAGTTTGAAACAGATGCACATGACAGCAGAATTGTCAACGACGGCAAAAACATTGGCGGCGTTGCAAGCGGCACTTGGGTCAAATATTCCAATGTCTATTTCTCCGGGAACGGTGCGAAAAAAGTAACGTTCTTCTACGCTGCGCAGGAGAGAGATGCCGGCGGCGGCCAGATTCATATCCGCCTTGGCAGCCTGGACGGCAAGGAGATCGCGACATTGACTTGCCCGGCGACCGGAAGCAACTGGAGCAACTATGTGGAACTTAGCGGTGAGCTGACCGAGATCACCAAGGGTATGCACGATGTCTATCTCTACTTCGAAAACAACACCGGCAAGACCTATGTTGCAAACGTCGATTGGTTCCGCTTCACAGAAGCTTCTTCTTCGCACGAGCACAGCTGGTCCAACGAATGGAGCAAGAATGAAACCCATCACTGGCATGCGTGCTCCGGCTGCGACGAGAAGAACGACGTAGAGCCCCATACGCCTGGCGCTGCGGCAACGGAAATAGATCCGCAGATCTGCACAGTGTGCGGTTATATCATCGCGCCCGCGACCGGCCACATTCATCACACCACGACGCTGGTTCCGGCTGTGGAAGCGACCTGCGTCGACATGGGTCACAGGGCGTATTACACCTGCTCCGGATGCAGCAAGCTGTTTGCAAATGAAAACGCGACAGAAGAGCTGACTGAGGCGGATGTTACCCCGAAAACTGACCCGACCAACCATGTGGGCGGCACGGAGATTCGTGACGCGAAAGACGCAACCTACACCGAGGAAGGTTACACGGGCGACACCTACTGCCTCGGCTGCGGCAACAAGATCGCAGAAGGTCATGCCATTCCGAAGCTGACACCCGCCCCGGCTCCGGTCCTCCCAGTCATCCCGAGCAAACCTGCGCAGCTCCCGTTCAACCCGAACGCTGGCAGCAACGTAAGCAAGTTCCCGTTCGCCGATGTTCCGTCCGATAGCTGGTACTATTCGAGCGTCAAGGCAGCGTGGGAGAACGGTCTGATCGACGGCGTGACGGCCAATGAATTCAAGCCGAACGCAACGCTGACCGTGGCGCAGACCATCAAGCTGGCGGCGGCTCTGCATCAGCTCGACCGCACTGGCGAAGTCAGCCTGAAAAACAGCGGCGCGAACTGGTATGACAGCTATGTCAATTACGCAGTTGTGAACGGCATCATCGAAAAGGACTACGCGAATTACACCAAGGCGCAGATGAATGCACCGGTCACGCGTGGCGAGTTCGTCCACATCTTCCATGGTGCGGAGGAGGCTTATAAGGCCATCAACACCGTGGCAGATAACGCAATTCCAGACGTGAAGGCGACCGACAAGTTCGCGGCTGAGATCTACGAGTTCTATCGCGCGGGCATCCTGACGGGTTCCGACGCGAAGGGCACGTTCCATTCCGCGAGCACCATCAAGCGCAGCGAGGCCGCGGCCATTCTGCTCAGAATGTTCGAAGCCTCCGCAAGAGTTTCTATTGATCTTCCCTAAGCAGTAATGATCCGGCCCCGGATGGATCTTCCGTCCGGGGCCAAGAAAAAACGGGTCTGTTCTCCGGAACTTTTGATAACGACAGTACGGTCTCCGCACGGCGCAGAATAGGACCGTCTGGCGAAGCCTGAATATAGAAATAAAATGGAAAGGAGCGCTGTTATGAAGCGCAGTGAGATCAACAAAGCTGCCTGTACGCGACGATGGTCCAGAACCCGGACGTGATGGGCTACGAAGGTATCAAGGCTGCGGTTGCCGCGCTGCAGGGCGGCACAGCTGACGGTGCTGTCGCCGGCACCGGCGTCACGGTTGTGACAGCTGAGACTGTTGGTTAAGAATAGATTTTAATTCAATGAAAGAGCAAGAATTTTGGGGTAACAGCGGTGAAAAGGAGGTATCGGAATGTCAGTAACAGAGAAATGTAAGCGTCTGATTAGCGGCGCTTTGAGTTTGATATTAGCTTTGGGAATGTGCTCTGGAGTGTCTGTGCAAGGTCATGGACCGGTAGCGGGAACTTTCTCGGGCAGCAATGCAGAAAAAACTGACCTTTTTTCAGCTCACTTTGAAAAGACGGATGCGGCGCAGGTGAAATTTGATCATGTTGCAGCGCAGGGCGTATGTGCAGTTGAACCCCGGGTCGATTCCTTCGTGGGGGAATTTACCAATTATTCGTCCGATAATCCGGTCAGTGTTAATAAAGAATTAACCTATGGCAGCGCGAGCGAGACAGAAAGAGCTTTGATCGACAGACGTATTGCCACAAAGCTTTGCGCGGTGAGTGCGCCTGGACTGCCGCTGGAAATTACATTCCGATTCAGCAAAGGAATTCAGCCTAAGGCCTACTATTTGACAGGCGCCGGGGACGATATGCGGTATCCGGAGCGTGTGCTGTCAGCATGGAAACTGTATGGCACAAATGACGAAGCTGGAGAATGGAGCCTTTTGGATTCCCATGAAGGCGTTACATGGCAGCAGAACAATGAGACGAAGATGTATTCTTTCTCTAATAGCCAGTCATATACTACGTTCAAGCTGGTAATTGAGAAATGCGGCAATACGCCAACAACGAATCCCAATGTGATCCAATTCAGTGGGTTTGGTCTGGGCAAAGAGGTTAAGACAACGGGCTCCGGCGAAGAAGTGAACTACTTGTATACCTCGCTGTCGGAAGGACCGAGCTACAACTGGGCTGCCAGATCAGGCGCCTGGTCTGGTGTGTCCTGCCTGCATATGGAAGGAACCACAACGGCAAAAGCTGCGAAAAATTATGTGGTTTTGTATGATGGCCTTGATATTCCTGTTGGTAAAAATACCAGACTGTCCTACCTGGTGTTTCCTGATATAGGGACAGATTACAATTTGAGTGCAAATGATCCGAACTATGCATACGACTTTGAATACACCAGTATGTATTCGGCGATCGACTTGGAATTTGACGATGGCACTTGCCTTTCTGACTACGAAGCCATTGATCAGTATGGCAATGTAGTGTCTCCTGCGGCCCAAGGAGAAGCACGCGTAATGGCGACGAACAACTGGCTGCAGATCAGCACGAAACTGAGCACAGATTCGAATCTGCTTGGTAAAAGGATCACAAAAGTGCTGGCTGGTTTTGAAAAAAATGATGCCACGCCTGGCAAGGATATCTCCGTCTATTTCGATGATGTGGAGATTTTTGAGCAGGCAGATCCGCAGGTCAAAAATCTGGCCGATTATGTGAATATTCTGCGGGGTACGTACTCTACGGGCAATGCTCCCGCCCGAGGCCTGAATGTGCCCATTGTGGCAACGCCTTTCGGCTTCAACTATTGGGTGCCCACGACGGACGGCAGTACAGACAATACGCCCTATGCCTACAGCGGAGCGGAAGCCCGGTTTAAGGGCATCAAGATCTCTCACGTAGCCAGCAACTGGATCGGGGAGAGCGGAACCTACTATTTCTCTGCCGATTCTACCACAACAGACTACAGTGCGGTAGGTAATGCCATCCGAAATAGAGGCTCTGTTTTCAGTCATGAAAATGAGATCGCCAAGCCGTATTATTACGGCGTGACCCTCAATGCGGATGATGCCGCAGCCCCCAATGTCAAGGTGGAGGTCACACCTACTGAGCATGCGGCAGTGCTGCGCTTCACATTCCCGGCTGGTGCTAAGGCGTGCAACATTATGTTTGACCCTGTGAATGCGCGGAGAAACTCTATCATCGAATTTAACGCGGGCAAGACTGAGTTCCATACGACCTCGGAAAACAAGGCAAACGGACAAACCACCATGCACATCGTGGGGCAGTTTTCTCAAGCTCCCGTTGCCTGGCACTCCGCCGGTGAAGGCTCTATGGGAATGTTCCAGTTTGCGCCCAACGAAAACAAAGAAACTGTTATCGAAATGAAGGTAGCTACCTCCTTTATCTCCAAAGAACAGGCACAGCATGCACTGCTCATGGAAATTGCTGGAGATGAAGGCTTTGACAAAGTGCAGGCCAAGGCGTTGAAGATCTGGAACGATACGCTGGGAAGCATTGAAGTTGAGGGTGGTAGCTACCACGAAAGAGTCACCTTCTATTCGAATCTCTACCGGGCATTTGTCTATCCCACAAGCCTGGCTGAGAATACAGGCACCAATGCGCAGCCGCATTGGCAGCATTATTCCCCCTACACTGGAAAAGTGGTAGACGGTCAATTTGTATATAACAATGGTTTTTGGGATACCTTCCGGACCGCTTGGCCGCTCTACTCCATCGTTGCACCAGAAAAAGCAACTCAGCTGCTAGATGGACTGATCCAGCACTACAGAGAGCAGGGCTGGATCCCCAGATGGATCGCGCCTGCGGGCACCGATTGTATGGTGGGCACCAACTCTGACAATATTTTTGCGGACGCGTTGAACAGAGGCGTTACGTTTGATGTCAAGGCGGCTTATGCATCGGCGCTGCGGAACGGATCGGTGTATTCTGTCAATAACAGGAAAAACTCCTACTCTGGCCGTGCGCACATGGATGGTATGGTGTTTCTCGGATATGTTCCTCAGGACGGACTGACTGGCGGTTGGGGAGGAGAAGAATTCAATTTCTCCTGGTCCATGGAAGGCAGCGGAACGGACTTTGCCATTGCGTCGATGGCAAAGTATCTGCGGGATCAGGAAGGCTCTGAGAGCGCTGCCTGGCAGAAGTACAATGACGAATACCTCTATTTTACTGCAAGAGCCACCAATTATGTCCATCTGTTCAATGAGAGCATGGGCGGTTGGTTCCGTGCCAAGAAGTCCGATGGGACGTGGCTGCAGACGGACGAGCAGTTCGATCCTACGGCACAGGGTTACGGCTATTGTGAAGACAATGCCTATAACTATGCATTCCCGCCCTATGATGGTCAGGGCTTGGCCAATTTGTATGGAATGGCCAGAGACCGGGATGGGCAAACGGCTTTGGGTGATAAGCTGGATGAAGCTTACTCGGCGGTTGGCACAGCCAATCCTGGCTCCTGGACCGGCCATAAGGAAAACTGGGAAGGCCGTGATGCGAAACAGGGGCAGATCCATATGACCAACCAGCCTGCGCATCACATTCCTTATATGTATCTCTATACAGACCGTCCGTGGAGAACTGCAGAGTTTGTCCGGGATACGCTGGATCGCTTGTTTGTGGGCGAAGAAGTTGGGCAAGGCTATTTGGGCGATGACGACAATGGCGAATTGAGCGCCTGGTATGTCCTTTCCTCTATGGGTCTGTATCCGCTGACCAACGGCAATGGCGTTACAGCCATTGGCACCCCACTGTTTGAAAAGGTGACGATCCACCGGGACGACGGTCACACCATTACAATTTTGGCGCCGGGCGTCAGCAGAGAAAACAAGTACGTCCAGAGCCTGTCCGTCAACGGTGTAGAGCAGACTGCTACCTACCTCATGCCCGAGGTGCTGCAGCGCGAGACTGTTACCCTGGAGTTCACCATGGGCACTACGCCGTCCAAAACCTGGGGCATGAAGGGCGCGGATATGCCGCCTTCCATCACGGAGGGCACGGGAAGACCGCAACTGCTGGTTGACCATACCAAGACAGAGGTTTCCACGGTAGGAGGCGGCGGAAATGAGGATACCATTGCAACCAATGCCATAAACACGGAAAAGCTGTTTAACAATAAGGCTCATGACGCCAACGGCTATGCAAGCTGGGATGGCAAGGAAAACGGATATCTGATATATCATTTTTCAAGCCCAATCCAAATCAGCATGTATACGCTGACCAGCTGGGATGCGGCGCACTCGCCCAAGGCATGGAAGTTCTACGGATCCATGAATGGTGAAAATTGGACCGAGTTGGATGCCAGAAGCAACCAGAGCTTTGTTTGGAACATCAATCCTACCGATGGCGGTGATAAGTACACTCGACCCTTCGCAATTTCTGAAGAGGATCAGGCTGGCTATTCCTATTATAAGATCGAGTTTGAGAATGCAGGCCAGGAGATTTACCTTGCGGAACTGGAGCTGCTGGGCGGCGAATTTGCCGGAGCCACCAAGGAGGCGCTCCTTGCTGCAATTCAGGAGGTGGAGGGGCTTACACAGGCAAACTATGCGCCGGAATCCTGGAATGCACTGCAGACCGTATTGAAGTCGGCAAAGATCGTGCATGAGAAGGAAGCCGCGACACATGAAGAAATTGGCGCAGCAATTTCGGCGCTGAACAATGCTGTCTCTTCTCTGGTTCGCCTGAAGCCGGCAGCAGAAAAAATCGAGGCGGTAAGCGCTGAGATTGCATCTGCAGGCGTCAAGTACGAGTCGACAAAAAACGCGACCGGTGAAGTGGAAGGTACGGTTTCCAATCTGGGTGGTTTGACGCCTGGAAGCTATGTGGGCTACCGCTGCGTGGATTTCGACATTCCGAAAGGCAGCTTCAGTACCATAATTCTGACCTATGCGGAGAAGAACAATGATGCAGATGTAGAAAATTCTAAGGTTACCGTTCATCTGGATAATTTGAACAGTGAACCCATTGCTGAATTTGTTCGCATTGAGGGAACCGGAGATGAGTGGAATACGTTTAGAGAACTGACTGCTGATTTGAAGCAGAAAGGTATCACAGGTGTGCATGATGTCTACCTGAAATTCCATGGCGCCACGAAACCAGTGATGAACCTGCATTCCCTCATATTTGGCGTGGACGACACACAGGCGGTCATTGCTGCTGATCTGAAGCATCTCAGCGGAGACAAGACGATGGTCGGGATCGGTGATAAGCTGGAATATACCCTGACGGCAGAAGAAGGATTTGAGCTGCCCGATACAATAGTGATCGTCATGGACGGCAAGACCCTCGGTGAGGGTGAGTACACTTACTCCAAGGAAACCGGCACGATTGTGATTGAGCAGGTAACAGGCAATATCTGCATTTCCGCAGAAGCTTCTTCTTCGCACGAGCACAGCTGGTCCAACGAATGGAGCAAGAATGAAACCCATCACTGGCATGCGTGCTCCGGCTGCGACGAGAAGAACGACGTAGAGCCCCATACGCCTGGCGCTGCGGCAACGGAAATAGATCCGCAGATCTGCACAGTGTGCGGTTATATCATCGCGCCCGCGACCGGCCACATTCATCACACCACGACGCTGGTTCCGGCTGTGGAAGCGACCTGCGTCGACATGGGTCACAGGGCGTATTACACCTGCTCCGGATGCAGCAAGCTGTTTGCAAATGAAAACGCGACAGAAGAGCTGACTGAGGCGGATGTTACCCCGAAAACTGACCCGACCAACCATGTGGGCGGCACGGAGATTCGTGACGCGAAAGACGCAACCTACACCGAGGAAGGTTACACGGGCGACACCTACTGCCTCGGCTGCGGCAACAAGATCGCAGAAGGTCATGCCATTCCGAAGCTGACACCCGCCCCGGCTCCGGTCCTCCCAGTCATCCCGAGCAAACCTGCGCAGCTCCCGTTCAACCCGAACGCTGGCAGCAACGTAAGCAAGTTCCCGTTCGCCGATGTTCCGTCCGATAGCTGGTACTATTCGAGCGTCAAGGCAGCGTGGGAGAACGGTCTGATCGACGGCGTGACGGCCAATGAATTCAAGCCGAACGCAACGCTGACCGTGGCGCAGACCATCAAGCTGGCGGCGGCTCTGCATCAGCTCGACCGCACTGGCGAAGTCAGCCTGAAAAACAGCGGCGCGAACTGGTATGACAGCTATGTCAATTACGCAGTTGTGAACGGCATCATCGAAAAGGACTACGCGAATTACACCAAGGCGCAGATGAATGCACCGGTCACGCGTGGCGAGTTCGTCCACATCTTCCATGGTGCGGAGGAGGCTTATAAGGCCATCAACACCGTGGCAGATAACGCAATTCCAGACGTGAAGGCGACCGACAAGTTCGCGGCTGAGATCTACGAGTTCTATCGCGCGGGCATCCTGACGGGTTCCGACGCGAAGGGCACGTTCCATTCCGCGAGCACCATCAAGCGCAGCGAGGCCGCGGCCATTCTGCTCAGAATGTTCGAAGCCTCCGCAAGAGTTTCTATTGATCTTCCCTAAGCAGTAATGATCCGGCCCCGGATGGATCTTCCGTCCGGGGCCAAGAAAAAACGGGTCTGTTCTCCGGAACTTTTGATAACGACAGTACGGTCTCCGCACGGCGCAGAATAGGACCGTCTGGCGGAGACTGAATATAGAAATTAAATGGAAAGGAGCGCTATTATGAAGCGCAGTGAGATCAACAAAGCGTTGAAAGAGCTCGAGGCTATGTGCGCACAGGAACATTGCTACCTGCCGCCTTTTTGCCATTTTACGCCTGAGGCATGGGAAAGCAAGGGGCACGAATATGATGAAGTGCGCGATTGCATGCTCGGCTGGGATATCACGGATTATGGTCAGGGCGACTTTGACCACTTCGGTTTTTCGCTTATCACGATTCGCAACGGAAATCGTGCCATGCCGGACAAGTATCCGAAGGTCTATGCGGAAAAGCTGCTGTATCTGAGGGAAGGGCAGTACGCACCGAACCATTTCCACTGGTTCAAGACTGAGGACATCATCAACCGCGGCGGCGGCAACGTATTGATCCGGGTGTACAATCGTCTTCCGAATGAAGAAATCGATTATGAATCTGACGTGGAAGTCCACACCGACGGCAAAAGCTATACCGTTCCGGCCGGAACGCAGATCCGGTTGAAACCGGGTGAAAGCATTTTCGTTTATCAGGGGCTGTATCATGATTTTTCGGTTGAGCCCGGCACTGGTCCCGTCCTGCTGGGCGAGGTCAGCCAGTGCAACGACGACAACACCGACAACCGCTTCAATCCGCCGGTTGGCCGTTTTCCGAAGATCGAGGAAGATGAGCCGCCTTACCGGCTGCTTTGCAATGAGTATCCGGCGGCAAAAGACTGACGGATGCTGACGCTGCAAAATCAAAACCTGACGCTGTGCGTCGATCCGTTCGGCGCGCAGATGATGGAGCTTGGCTCCAAACAAGGAACACAATTTCTCTGGAACGGCGACAAACAATACTGGCCGGACCGCGCGCCGGTGCTGTTTCCGTATGTTGCGCGCCTGACAGATGGCTGCTATACGCTCTGCGGCGAACGTTATTCAATGGACATTCACGGATTTGCAAAGGATTCTGTTTTCACTATCGAAGAGCAGTCTTCCGATTCTGTTACGTTCTGTCTGCGGCAGACACCGGAAACGCTGCGGCAGTATCCGTTCCGCTTTACATTCCGGGTACGCTATGCGCTGCGCGGCTGGACGGTCCATGTGACGTATTCCGTCTGCAATGAGGACGAAAAAGAGCTGCCGTTCGGCATCGGCGGACATCCGGGATTCCGGGTTCCGCTGACCGGCAGCACTGGCTTTGAAGACTATAAACTGTGCTTTTCGCAGCCATGTCTGCCAGACCGTATTGGCTTTACCGGAGACTGCTATCTCAACGGCCAGACAGAATGCTTCCCGCTGGAAGACGATACGACCATCCGCCTGCGTCACGAGCTGTTCGATGAGGATGCGATCGTGCTGAAAAATATGGCACGGTGCGTGAGCCTATGCTCAGAGAAAACGGGCAAATCGGTGACCGTAGCCTATCCGCAGATGCCGTATCTCGGTATCTGGCATATGCCGCACACGGATGCGCCGTATGTCTGCATTGAGCCGTGGGCGTCGCTTCCGTCGCGGCAGGACGTGGTGGAGGAGCTGAGCTGCAAGAGCGATCTTATCCATCTTGCGCCGGGAGCAAAGTATGAGAATCAATGGAGCATTACAATTACGGAGGAAAAAGAATGTATGATGTAGTTGCGCTTGGTGAGCTTTTGATCGACTTTACGACGCAGTCTATCGACTCGGACGGCTATCCCACAATGGCCGCGCATCCGGGCGGGGCCCCGGCGAATTTCCTTGCGGCGATCGCCAAATTCGGCGGGAAGGTGGGGATGCTCGGCAAGGTGGGCACGGACACGTTCGGCAAACTTCTGACCAATACGCTGCGGGGCGCGGGGATCGAGACGAAGGGACTTGTGGCGGCGGACGATGTGTTCACAACGCTGGCGTTCGTGACGCTGGACGAAAACGGCGACCGCGAATTTGCTTTCGCGCGCAAGCCCGGCGCGGACACGCAGCTGACGTTTGACGAGTTGGATCTTTCGCTCATCGACGAAACGCGGGTGTTCCACTTCGGGACGCTCTCGCTCACGGGCGAGCCGGCGCGGACAACGACGTATCGCGCCGTGGAATATGCAAAGGCACACGGCAAGCTCGTCACCTACGATCCGAACCTGCGCAAGCCGCTGTGGAACGATCTCAATGAGGCGAAGGAGCAGATGCTCTGGGGCCTCCGGCAGGCCGACGTGGTGAAGATCAGCGACGAAGAGGTCGAATTCCTGTTCGGCCTCGGCGTGCAGGACGGCGCACAGTATATTCTTGACCACTATCCGGTGAAGCTCGTGTTCGTGACGTGCGGCGCGGACGGCTGCTGGTTCCAGAACCGGAACGCAGGCGGCCATGTGGACAGTCTGAAGGATATCAAGGTTGTCGATACGACCGGCGCGGGCGACATCTTCGGCGGCAGCGCCGTGTGGAAGCTCTTGCAGACAGGCAAGCGTCCGGAAGATCTGGACGAAGCAGAATTGACCCAAATCGTTTCATTTGCGTGCCGGGCCGCGGGTCTCTCTACGACGAAGCATGGCGGCATTTCGAGTGTGCCCGATTCTATATCTTAGACCATAAGCAACGGTTTACAAGGGGCTACAAGCGGTATAAAGAAACAAGTGGTTTGACGGAGTGGAAAATAGGTCATATTTTCCACTCTATCTTTACATAGTCGCTGGTTGCGCTAATTGATGAAATCAGGCCGTCAGCGGCTTTCCTTTTGTCCTCAAAGCTGATGTTCTCCCAATCGTCCAGATAACCGGACAGCAATTCAATCTGCTGGGAGGACAGCGTTTCAACGGACAGGTCTGCAATCGCCTTGGACAGCGTTTTGCGGCGGTTGTCCAAGTCCTCGATTTTCTTGTTAGCGTAGGCAAGCAAGGTGGCGTTGGCCCCGGTCAGCGTATCAAGCAGTTTTTCAATCTCGGCTTCAACCTGTGCAAGCTCCACCTGATAGGCGGTGATCTTCGGGTTGGCCTTTTCTTCGCCGCCCCGGAGTAGCTTGAACTCCCGGAACTTTTCTCCCATAGCGGTGAAAATGAACTGTTCAAATTCATTCTTGCGGAGCGTACCGCACCCCGGACAGCCCTTGTGGTCGGCCCGTTTGGAACAGCGCAGATATTCATAGCCGGAGGGGTTGTGGGTCGTTTTGAGAGCGTACCCGCATTTCCCGCATTTGATTTTCCCGGCCAGCCAAGTGTTCCGGGCCTTGCGTCCGTTCTGGAAGGTGATGTTTGTCATCAGCTTCTTGCGGCACCGTAACCAAATGTCGGAGGGTACAAAGCCCTCATGGGGAGCAATCACAAGTATCTGGTCTTTCAGGCTTTTGTCCTTGTCCTCCTTCACATCCCGGCCCTGATAGAGATAGCAGCCATTTGTCCCGGCAAAGTCGGCGGCGTCATTGACTACCACCGCACCCTGACTTTTGAAGAACTCGTACAATTCCAAATCGGCCTGTGCATAGACCGGGTTTCGGAGTAGCTGGGACAAGAAGGGGCGTGTCAATGACTTCCCATAAATCTTGATACCCTGTTCCTCAAAATATCGGGTAATGTCTCCAAAGGAGGTTTCCGGCTCGGCATACATTTCAAACATCAGCCGCACATGGTTTGCGGCCACGGGGTCAGCCGCCATCATCTTTGTGCGGATACCCTCTACCACCGTAGGCTCCAATTCAAAGCCATAGGGGGCTTGGCCGCTCATGTGAAAGCCTTTCAGACACCGGGAGTAGTAAGCGTCTGTAACACGCTTCTGAATTGTCTCCCGTTCAAGCTGGGCGAATACGATACAGATATTTAGCATGGCCCGGCCCATTGGGGTCGAGGTGTCAAACTTCTCCGTGGAGGAAACAAACTCCACATCGTATTCCTGAAACAGCTCCATCATATTTGCGAAGTCCAGAATGGAGCGGCTTATTCTATCCAGCTTGTAAACGACTACCCGGCGAACCTTGCCCTTGCGGATCTCGCCAAGGAGCTTTTGAAACTCGGGCCTGTCGGTGTTCTTTCCCGAATAACCCTTGTCCTTGAAAACCCGGCAACTGCCTCCCTTCAACTCATACTTGCAGAAATCAATCTGGCTCTCAATGCTGATACTGTCCTTGCGGTCTACCGACTGTCTTGCATAAATTACATCTTCTCTAATATTCATGTTGGGCTCCTTTCCTGTGGGAATGGAGCTACCAACCTACAAGTATATTATACCATTGATAGCCCCGGACAACAATGTTGTGGAGCGTTAGTGCCGTTTGTCCCCGGCCACTCGGTATTTGCTGAATACATCATACAAACAGCGTTCAATCTCTTTTTTCCGTTTCTCCTTTTCCTTGGGGGAAAGTACCGGCGTAAGACTCTCCAGCACAATGGTTTTCCCCTGAAAAGGGACGGTCTTGGTTTCGCTCTGATAAGTAACGGATTGCACCATAGAAGCCTCCTTTTCAAAGTGGGTTGACTGCCAGCATATTTCCCGCATTGTCTCGGTGGGGAAACACAAAAGGACGGCACCAAGAGAACGGTGCCGTCCTTTTGTGTTTCTCTACGCTTCGGGCCAAGTTGGCCCGAGGTCAGGACTGCCAGTTTTCAAAATAATCCGCCGCTTCTTCCACAGCGCAGAAGTCAAAGACCTCATAGAGCTCGGTCAATACCTGTTGGATTTCCTTTGCATGGAAGCCGCAGTTTTCCATCGCTTTGATGACATAGCCACGGCAAGCGTTGTTGCTCCATTCTTCACCCATAGTTTTATTTGCCCCTTTCATAGAAAGCTGGGAGTGCTGGCCCTGTATGTTTGGCCTGTCACAAGACAACGATATTTTTCCGCCAGCACTCCCGCCGGATTGTGCGGCAAGTTGGAGCGGATAAGCCGCCAGCTTATCCCTTGCGGCCCGTTGCAGATCGTGGCCGTGGGGTGGCTTGTCCCCACCTGCGGCATGGGTAGTGATCGCTCGTTTCCCTCACGGAAAAGTCTTTGCGTACCTGCTGCCTGGCTCCCTGCTGGGTACTCCAAGTTGCCCGCTATTCAGTTGTAGGAGGATTGTTTTTTCCTCTCATTAACCGTGTCGCTTGGAAGATCAAAAACAACAGGCTCACAGAACATTTTTCAAATATTTTTTCATGTTTTCCAAGCCTCGGCGGATAGCGGCGGTAATGGCCTGTTCCGTCACGCCCTCGGCGGCGGCAATCGCCTTGACCGAGTGGCCCAGCAGATAGTGTTCAAATACCCGCTGGCCCTGTGCGTCTGGCAGACTGTTCAGAGCGTGGCAGAGATATTCAAACCGTTCCATGCGCTCCATTAGTTCCTGCGGCGAAGGGTTAGAGAAGCAGGCGGAATACTCGATACCGTCCTCGGCGTCCAGCGAGAAGTGCGCCTTATTGCGGTAGACACGGCGGCGGCTGGCCTTTATGTACCGCTGACCTGCCAGCAATTCTTCCGCAACTTCTTCGGTGACTTCGATAATGACATCCTCTTTATACCACGGGTAAAAATCCCGCAAATTGATTTCTTTCATTGTGTACCTCCGTTTCGGTGTTGGGTGTTGACAAGTGATCGAAACAAAGGCCGGTGGTGAGCGGCACCGTGGCTGGACTTCGGGCCAAGTTGGCCCGAGGCGGCCCCGTGAGAAAAGAAAAACGCCCGGACGGCGTGAAGCCGCTCGGACGCATGAAATTACATTATCTGCATTGTACTGATATATTGTACCTGTATAGCCGGACTGTCCCGGAGGGGGAGCTACGCTTTTTTTAGCTGGTGAAGGTCATGGGAATTGTGAGAAAGTAAGATGGACACGGCGACACCCTCCTATGGGCCGCCGTGCTGGTCGCTTTTTAAGGTCGTCAAAAGTTCCTGATAGGCCAAAAGAAACGGCGGCTCTGAAAATCAAAGCCGCCGTTTGATAGGCGCGTGAAAATCTCTCTGCTGTACGACGGCTTTTTTTCTTTTGCCGTCGTGCGGCAGATTATCAAGTCAATTCTATTTTGAACTACTCTTAAGCCACCTGATGTTTGCAATAGGAATAAAGTGCCAAGAACATAAACACGAATACTTCAATTCCTGCTGAAATCAAAATAACATAAGGTGTCCAGAAACTCATTCCACCGAGATGCAGATAATTGAAATTCGCAAGCTGATAAAGGAAGTTGTTCTGCATACCAATTCCGGCAGATGGCAGTATGGTAGAAAGCCATGTTGCACCACCCATCGCTGCATAAGCAAAAAGCGGCATAAGAAGAACTACAATAGAAATCAGCAAAACTGTCAATGTATCTTTGCACTTTGCAGACAGGAATAGCGTACAGCTAACTGTTGCTAATACTGAGAGCAAACCTGCTGCGGCAAGAATAATCTGCAACTGTCCCAAGTTGATGTTTGGCAGGTTGATGATAGAGTATAGCATTTGGAACGATGTTTTTAAGCAGTCCGTCCCGAACGCTACGTTCAAAATCAGAATGTGTACCGTAATCCCAACAAGGAAAGTAACAATGAAAAGCGTAAATGCCGCCAAAATTTTGGTGACTGCCAATCGTGTACGCCCATGCTTGGTGGTTCGCAGAATACTGTCACCGCCCGTTTGGTATTCTCCGGCGAAAGTAGGCGCTGCGATTGCCACGCACAGAATAGCAAGGAACAAAATATAAAACTCGATATAATCAAATACATCCTTAGAAATTCCAGAGTGCAGATAAAATGGCTTATCAAGTTCTGAATATTTTTCAAGAGCCTTTTGCTGTGCGGTTTCATATTCTCTTTGCTCATTCCGCATAACATCACGCAAATGTTCCGCACACTTTTCATAGTAGGTTTGGTCGATGGCATTTGGGTCAATATCCATCAAATCGGCACCAATACCTGTTGATGGATCGGCAAACACTTCGGATAGACCTTTCAGCAAAGGGCGGATCGGAACGATTTTTTTAATATTCACCGACAGCGGAAAGCCCTCTTCCTCAACCGGCCCGTATTCCTGAACACAGTTTTGATAAGTTTCCAAAGCGGCCTTGATCCTATCCGGGGTCACTTCACCGGAGGACGCTTCGTATAAACCCCGTTTGTATTCGATAGCTGCCAAACCATCCAATTCTGTAACAGTCCCATCTTCATTTGGTCGGTTGATACCCTCAAATGAAATAGGCAGATATGCCATAACTGCGGAAAGCAGAAGCGCAATCATGAGTAAAATCAGGGTGCGCCGTGATTTCAAAATACGTTTTAATTCAAGTCTAAAAAGTCGCATATTATCTGTCCTCCTTTTCCAAGTCTGTTTGCGGGAATAGCCACAGATACAAATCTTCCAAGCGTGGTTCCGTTGTCACAGACCCCTCAATTTCCAAATGGTCGGATAGATAACGAATGGAAACTTGATTGTGATCCTCGCCACGCTGATTGATAATACGTAGCCGCATTTCACATTCCGGCAGCTTTGATGCCGGAATTGTGCAATTCCAGACCTTGCCCTCAATTTGTTTGACAAGCTCCGTGGTCGTTCCTACGTCAACAATTTCTCCACCTTTCATAATCGCATTGCGCGTGGAAATATACTCTATATCAGATACGATATGGGTGGAGATCAGCACAATCCGATCATGCGAAAACTCGGAAATGAAGTTTCGCAGTCGAACACGTTCTCCGGGGTCAAGTCCTGCTGTCGGTTCGTCCATAACAAGTATCTCTGGATCGTTTAACATCGCCTGTGCAATACCAACACGTCGCTTCATACCACCAGACAGATTAGAGATTTTTTTCTTTTTCACATCGGAGAGCGAAAGAATGTCCAGCAGATGATTGATCTTTTTGGTGGCTGCCCTTGTCGGAATATCTTTTAGAGCAGCCATATACTCCAAATAGTCCTTCACTGTGAAATCCCGGTGATACCCAAAGTCCTGCGGCAAAAAGCCAAACTTGCTTCGATAGGCTTCTCCCAATTCTCGAATATCTTTCCCGTCATAGTAAACTGTTCCGCTGGTTGGTGTCATAATATCAGCGATCATACGCATAAGCGTGGTTTTTCCTGCGCCATTCGCCCCCAAAAGCCCCCAAACACCTGGGGTCAATGTCAGGCTGACATCGTTTACTGCGGTTTTGTCTTTGAACTGCTTGCTTAAATGTTCTATTTTCAGTTCCATACCTACACTCCTTCCTTTTGCTTCAGCTGAACAAGGAAAAGCCCTTGTTCGATAATCATTGTACCGAACAAGGGCTTTATAATCTCAAAAATCATACACTTAAATTCCTAAGCAATTCCTAAGATCGTGTTCCTATTTTCCTAAGCGGAGATAGGCAATGTAATCACAAAATCAATGGTTTCATTTTGGCTGGATGCAGTAATCGTTCCACCGTGTAAATGTATGATCTCTTCTGCGATAGAAAGGCCAAGTCCTGCGCCGCCTGTATTTGAAAGCCGGGCTTCATCCAGCCGATTAAATTTCTCAAATATGCTGTTAAGCTGCTCCTGCGGGATTGTTTTTCCACGATTTTCAAAAGCAATCTGAATATCATTCCCTAACCGTTTGGCCGATATAGTGATCTCTGTCTGCGGATAACTATATGAAGCGGCGTTTCGTAATAGGTTGTTGAAAACTCTCGCCAGTTTTTCTGGATCGGCGTTCACAGATAAGTTGTCCTCCGCAGTAAATACCGCCGTGTTGCCATTTGCAGAGAGCGTCGGGTATATTTCGTCTATTACCTGTGCAATCAAGCAATGCAGGTCCACGTTCTCTTTTTTGATAATGACCGTGTGTGCATTGTATTTTGTGATTTCAAAAAGCTCATTGATGAGCTTTTCAAGACGCTCCGCCTTGTCTAACGCGACCTTGACATACTTTTCCTTTTGCTGTTCAGGCATATCCGGAGCTTCATGGAGCAAACTCAAATATCCGATCACTGTTGTCAGCGGAGTGCGTATATCATGTGCCAGATACATGACAATTTCATTTTTCTTTTCCTCTGCCTGTTTTGCGGCCTGTTTGCTCAGCAGAACTGACATTTTGATTTGATTTAGCTGTTTCTCTAACTCTTTTAGCGGGTCAGACAAGGTTACTGTATGATCGTTCTGCTCATAGACCGTTTGGGTTGCCGTAATTACTTCATCCAGATACCCCCACGGCTTTTTCCAATAGTATTTGAAGATACATACAAAGCCTATCACCAAATAGATCATAAAAAGTGCATCAATTCGCCAGTAGAGCCATGCCAGAATACCGTTGTCAAATTTTGAAAAGATGTAATTCAGCAGGATTGTTAAACCATATCCTACAACGGTATAACTCAGCAATGACAGGTATAGGCGCACTCTAAGACGCTTTTCTGTTGCTATTTCTTTATTCGACATAAATGCACCTCCTACCGATTGGCAAACAGAATAATTCCAAGCAGTCCGATTACAATAACGCTTGCTGTGACCGCCAGAACAGAAAACAGGCGGTTTGTTTTCACTCTATTTCCAAGCAGTCGAGCTATCATTGAATATACAACAAGCCCTAAAAGGCCGCCTACCGTATTTGTGAGTACATCGGTAATATCAGAACGTCCGATTGCTAAAACATATTGCATGGTTTCCAACAAAAAACTTGTTCCTGCAATCATCATTATCTTCACATATAGTTTTGCTTTTGGCAGTAGCATTTGAAGATAGATACCCATAGGCATGAAAATCAAAACATTTTCAAGTACCTCTGTTAAGTGAAATGCCGCTCCCATTTCCTCGTCATAGTGAAATGGTATGAGGTTCACACTTCTTATCTTGTCCAGATCGCTGATTGAAAATTGTAGTTTGAACAATATGATCCAAACCAAGAGTGCCAGATAAATTAAGAACAGAATAGTTGCCAAGCAATTTGATTTTCTTTTCATGGCGTTCTCCTTTCGCTTAAATTTTGTAGCCGACCCCCCAAATCGTTTTAATATACTGGGGGGTATCGGAAGTATCATTCAGTTTCTCGCGCAGGTGCCTGATATGCACGGTAATCGTGCTGCTGTTTTTAGAGTAGTATTCATCCTTCCAAACCGCATGAAATAAATTCTCAATGCTTACAACATTTCCGGCGCTTGCCAAAAGGACATGGAGAATAGAAAACTCTGTCGGGGTCAGAGAAACAGGTTCACCGTCTAACAGACATTCGTGGGTCTGCACATTCAAGCGTAATTTGTTGTATGAAAGCTCTGATGGAACTTTTTCTGTTGTTGTACCAAGTGAATATTTTTTGTAACGTCTCAACTGTGCTTTTACTCTGGCAACTACTTCAAGCGGGCGAAAGGGTTTTGTTACATAATCATCTGCTCCCAATGTCAGACCTGTGATTTTATCAGTTTCCTCGATTTTGGCCGTTAGCATGATGATCGGATAAGTGTACTTTTCGCGGATAAGCTGGCAAAGCGAAAAACCGTTCATATCCGGCAGCATAATGTCTAAAATGGCAAGGTCAAGATCAGTAGTATTAATACATTCAAGAGCTTCTTTTGCTGTATAGAACTTGAATACAGTATAATTTCTGTCTCTTATACACATCTCCGAGCCCACGAGACAAGAGGCAATCTC
>OJPW01000472.1_pt1 | contig 34344 bp, 27 predicted proteins | sample 1598571 | NCBI WGS metagenome assembly OJPW01 (sample SAMN03922493, study PRJEB24848) | human gut metagenome | isolation source: stool sample | host: Homo sapiens | place: Germany | collected 2011-05
CCTTTACGAAAGCAGTTTCTAATATGGCAATTATGGATATTACGGATATTGAACCGCTTTTTATGGCTGTTTATGAACTATTGGAGGAAAACGGGATTTTTGTCTTTGCAACGCAGCACCCTTGTTTTATCACATTGACTGAAAAATATATGACACCGCACAGTTACTATGATATAGCGATCGAAGGGCAGCCGGAGGAGCAGATTTATTATCATCGTTCCATACAAGATATTTTTAACCTTTGTTTCAGAGCTGGATTTGTCATTGATGGATTTTATGAAGAATGTTTCAAAAACAATAAAGAAATTCCTATGGTAATGATAGTAAGGCTTAAAAAGGTAAAACGTGATAGCTTAAAATAAATTCAAGTTTGCCGGATAAATAGCAAACCCGGCCGAGCCAGTCAACGGTCAAGATGAACGGGCTTCGCCCGCCGTTGACAGCCCCGCCCGGTTTTGCAGTTAGGCAGTCAAGGAGCGACAGCCTAAAGTGCTGCCGCCCCTTACTATCATAAAAAGCAACTACTAACCAGCCACAGCCCTTTTGGGAGGAAAGGGGGATTTTCCATGACCTGTACAGAAGAATATCGGGAACATATCGAGTACACTTTCCATGCCTTTTGCAAAGTCGTTATCCGAAATGCAACGATCAACGCAGCGAGGACACGGAGCAGGAAGCACAAAAGAGAAATATCCCTTGAATACCTCACAGACGAAAAGCACTACCCTTTAGGCACGACAGATGAATATTTCCAAGCCCCGGAGCCGGACGAGGAATACATACTTACCCTTTGCGGCGATACGGTCATTTTCAGCAGCGGTTTACTTGCGGAAGCCCTGTCACGGCTGGACGAACGGGAGCGGGAAATGATTTACCTGTCCTTTTTCAAGCGTATTCCACAGCACGAAATTGGCAGACAGTACGGGCGCAGCCGCAGCACAGCGGGCTACCATATCCGAAAAGCCCTACGGCAGCTCCAAGCGGAAATGGAGGGAATGGCATATGAGAAATAATAGGCTTCTCCCCTATGAAACAATCGTCCAAGCCGCCAGCGGGGAGCCGGAAGCGGTGGGAACTGTATTGCAGTATTACCGCCGCCGCATACAATGTGCCGCCCGTGTGAATGGACGGGTAGACCAAGATACAGAGGACTACATCACCCAGACGCTTCTCACAGCTATTTTCAAGTTCCGCTTTGGGAGATAGCCCTACCGCCTACAACTGAATAACCGCCGCTTCGCCGGCAACCAGAAAGCAGTAAATCTATTCAACAGATTTGCTGCTTTTTTTCGTTCCTGTTTGGCATTTTTGAAAATCCCCAGTATGAAAAAACAAAAGGGAAAATAGCCGCCGCAGTTGGCAAAATCCCTTACTTATCCGTAGAGGGTATCAAAGAAAAAAATACTGCCATTGTCCGCCTATTCCGGCTTGCGTGGTGTTGTAGGGAATAGAGGGGAAATTCTAAAAATCTCCGTCCATTTTGCTTTGCGTGGTGTTGTAGGTAGTGAAAGGAAAATTTTCAAGATAAGCCGGAATAGCGGGTAGCAAAGCCCTTTTGAAACGTTTTGTTAGCGGAAAGGACGGGAGCCGGGGAACGCCGGAGTTTTTCAGAGCAAGATTCTACCGAGGTGCCAAAATTCGCTCTCCGCTTATTTTTGCCCCTGCGGGAATCTTGTTGGGGAGTGCCTTCCCCAAACCCTGCTATGCGCCCTGTCGGGCGAGAAAGGAGGTCACAGACCATGCGAAAGAAATACAATACGCCCCACCGCCGTCATGTGGTAAAGACCCGCATGACCGATGAAGAATACGCCGACTTCACCGGGCGGCTGGCGGCTTATGAAATCAGCCAGTCCGAGTTTATCCGGCAAGCCATACGGAAAGCGACCATACGCCCCATTGTCACCGTTTCCCCGGTCAATGACGGGCTGCTTGCCGCCCTCTCCAAGCTCACGGCAGAGTACGGGAAAATCGGCGGCAACTTAAACCAGATTGCCCGGAGCCTGAACGAATACGGAAGCCCCTACCGGGGGCTGGAAAAGGAAGTGCGGGGAGCCGCCGCCGACCTTGCCGCCTTGAAGTTTGAAGTCTTGCAGAAAGTAGGTGAAGCCGTTGGCGATACTCAAACATATCAGCTCTAAAAATGCCAACTACGGGGACGCTGAAAAATACCTCACATTCGAGCATGACGAGTTTACCATGAAGCCCACCCTTGACGCAGACGGGCGGCTCATACCGAGGGTAGACTACCGCATATCCTCTCTGAATTGTGGCGGGGAGGATTTTGCCGTTGCCTGTATGCGCTCCAATCTCCGCTACGGCAAGAACCAGAAACGGGAGGACGTAAAGAGCCACCACTACATCATCAGCTTTGACCCACGGGACGGCCCGGACAACGGCTTGACCGTTGATCGGGCGCAGGAGCTGGGCGAGAAGTTCTGCGCCGAGCATTTCCCCGGACACCAGGCCCTTGTCTGCACCCACCCGGACGGACACAGCCACACCGAAAATATCCATGTGCATATCGTCATTAACAGTCTGCGGATTGCGGAGGTTCCCATGCTGCCCCACATGGACAGGCCAGCGGACAGGAAAGCAGGCTGCAAGCACCGCTGTACGGACGCAGCTATGAACTATCTGAAAGCCGAAGTCATGGAGATGTGCCACAGCGAGGGGCTTTACCAGATAGACCTTTTGAACGGCAGCAAAGAACGCATTACCGAGCGTGAGTATTGGGCGCAGAAGAAAGGACAGGCTGCCCTTGACAGAGCCAACGCCCCTATTGCTGCGGACGGTATCGCGCCCCGGCAGACCAAGTTTGAAACGGATAAGGCGAAGCTGCGCCGGACTATCCGGGAAGCCCTTGCCGCTGCTTCCGGCTTTGATGAGTTTGCCGCCCTGCTTCTCCGGCATGGTGTGACCGTCAAGGAGAGCCGGGGGCGGCTAAGTTACCTCACGCCGGACAGGACGAAGCCAATTACCGCCCGGAAGCTGGGGGACGATTTTGACCGGGCTGCTGTCCTCTCCGTTTTGGAGCAGAACGCCGCCAGAGCCGCCGAAAAACCCGCAGCCATAGCGGAATACCCCGGCAGTATCAAAGACCGCTTACGGACGAAAAAAGAAGCGAAAAACGCCCCGAACAATGACGCTGTACAGCGCATGGTAGACATAGCCGCCAAGCGAGCCGAGGGGAAAGGACGGGGCTATGAGAAGTGGGCGACCATGCACAACCTCAAACAGATGTCGGCTACCCTCATGCTCTACCAGCAGTATGGCTTTTCTTCCCCGGACGAGCTGGACGCTGCCATTTCCGCAGCCAACACCGCCACGCAGGAGAGCCTTGCCGGACTGAAAGGGCTGGAAGCCGCTATCCGGGAGAAAAAGGAATTGCAGCGCAACCTTTTGGGCTATATCGGCACGAAGCCCGCCCGTGACGGTCTGAAAGCGCAGAAATCGGAGAAAGCCCGGAGAGCCTACCGGGAACAGCACGAAAGCGATTTTATCATAGCGGACACAGCCGCCCGTTATTTCCGGGAGCATGGAATAACCAAGCTGCCAGCCAGCAAAGCCCTGCAAAGGGAGATTGAGCAGCTTACCGTCCAGAAGAACGCCGGATATAACGACTACCGGGAGAAACGCCAGCGGGCGCAGGAGCTTCAGACAGTCAGACGCAATATCGACCAGATTTTAAGGGGCGCACCGAGCCAGCAGAAAAAGCGTGAACAGGAGCGTTAAAGACCGCCCCGAAATGATACCGAAACCCTACAAAAATACAGGTATGATATGAACCCTTACCGCAATACTCCCCGACTTCCAAACGGGGCTTACAGGGCAGAAAAAGCCCGAAAATGATACCGAGAACATACAGAAAATGCCCCCTATCCCGCTACACCGATAGGAACGGCAGAAAGGAGCTTACCATTGCCGAGAATGAGCAAGAAGCGGCGGCTGGAATGGTCTTTCTTCCTCAACCACCGCAACCGTATCACTTACAACGACCTATGCCGGGGCTGCACCCGTGACTGCAAACAGAGCTTCCGGGCGGTTATCATACTATGCCCTCGCTATTATTCCAAACGCTGGAAAAAGGAGGACGCAGCCTATGGCAGATAACCGCAAATATTACTACCTCAAGCTGAAAGAGAGCTATTTTGACGATGATGCAATCGTTCTGCTGGAAAGTATGCAGGACGGCGTTATCTATTCCAACATTCTCTTGAAGCTGTACTTGAAATCGCTGAAAAACGGCGGGAAATTGCAGCTTGACGAGAATATCCCCTACACCGCCCAGATGATTGCGACCATTACCCGCCAGCAGGTAGGTACCGTAGAGAGAGCTTTGAAAATCTTTATGAAGCTGGGGCTTGTGGAGCCTTTGCCAAGCGGCGCACTCTACATGAGCAACATTGAGCTTTTAATCGGCCAGTCCTCTACCGAGGGGGAGCGCAAGCGCAGGGCGCGGCTGGCTTTGCAGGAACAAAAAGCCCTGCCGCAGACAGGGGCGGACAAATGTCCACCATATCGAGCGGACATTTGTCCACCAGAGATAGAGATAGAGAAAGAGATAGATATAGAAATAGAAAAAGAGAGAGAGTTAGAAACGGGACACCCCGCCCCCGCCGCCTATGGCAGATACCACAATGTCATTCTTTCCGATACGGAGCTTGACGGGCTGAAAACAGAGCTTCCCGGCAAGTGGGAGTATTACATTGACCGCCTATCCTGCCATATCGCTTCCAGCGGGAGGAAATACAAGAGCCATGCAGCCACGATTTTCAAGTGGGCGCAGGAGGACGCAGCCAAGAAAGCCCCGAAAAAGGGCATACCCGATTATACCTGTAAGGAGGGCGAGAGCTTATGACGAATGGATTTGATGAAATGATTTTGAATATGACCGACACCACGCCGGAGCCGGAGGACTACACCGGCGAGGACGGGCTTTTATACTGCGGGAAGTGCCACAAGCCCAAAGAGGGCTATTTCCCCAAAGAAACCGCCGCATGGCTGGGGCGTGACCGCCACCCGGCAGAATGTGACTGCCAGCGGGCAGAGCGTGAGGAACGGGAAGCCGCAGAGAAACAGCGCAGTCACCTTGAAACTGTCGAGCGGTTGAAGCGGCGGGGCTTTACAGACCCGGCTATGCAGGGCTGGACGTTTGAGAACGACAACGGCAAGTGCCCGCAAATGGAACACGCCCATTTCTATGTGGAGAACTGGGAAACCATGAAAGAGCGCAACATTGGCTATCTGCTATGGGGCGGCGTTGGCACAGGCAAGAGCTATTTTGCGGGCTGTATCGCAAATGCCCTTATGGAGCGTGAAATCCCCGTGTGCATGACAAACTTTGCATTGATATTGGGTGACCTTGCCGCCAGCTTTGAGGGCAGGAATGAATATATCTCCCGACTTTGCAGCTTCCCGCTGCTTATCCTTGACGATTTTGGAATGGAACGGGGAACGGAATACGGCTTAGAGCAGGTCTACAACGTGATTGACAGCCGTTACCGCAGCGGCAGGCCGCTGATCGTCACGACTAATCTCACGCTGGAGGACTTGCAGCACCCGGAGGACACCGCCCACGCCCGCATTTATGACCGTCTGATTGAAATGTGTTCTCCTGTCCGCTTTACCGGGAGCAACTTCCGAAAAGCCACGGCGCAGGAGAAAATGGGACAACTGAAAAAGCTGATGAACAGAAAGGAGAGCCGCCTATGACCAACACCCCAAAGAATGACCGCAGCACCCGCCGCCCGGATTGCGTGACGGAAATCCGCATAGGTAATTCTGTCCTTGTCGTTTCCGGCTATTTCAAGCAGGACACCACCGCCACCGCCGCCGATAAAATGCTGAAAGTGCTGGAAGCGGAAGCTGCTACACAAAAATCGGCAATTTGACGGGACGTAAAGAAGCAGAAAGGACTGTACAGCCAGCCCCGGCGTGTGGTATGATAGTCATACGGAATAGTGGGGCTGGCTGTCGGAAATGGAGGACACTATGTTAAGACAGACCACCCGAAACCTTATTACCGCCCTTTATCCGAGATTATCCCACGAGGACGAGCTGCAAGGTGAGAGCAATTCTATTTCAAACCAGAAGCGTATTCTTGAAACCTATGCGAAGCAGAACGGCTTTTCCAATCTGCAATGGTACACAGATGACGGTTATTCTGGGGCGAACTTCCAAAGACCCGGTTTTCAAGCCATGCTTGCGGACATTGAAGCCGGAAAAGTCGGCACCGTTATCGTCAAGGATATGTCACGGTTAGGGCGAAACTATCTGCAAGTGGGAATGTATACGGAAATGATTTTCCCACAGAAAGGCGTCCGCTTTATCGCTATCAATGACGGAGTGGACAGCGCACAGGGCGACAATGATTTTGCCCCTCTGCGGAACATTTTTAACGAATGGCTGGTGAGAGATACGAGCAAGAAAATCAAAGCAGTAAAACGGTCTAAGGGTATGAGCGGGAAGCCCGTCACGAGCAAACCCGTATACGGCTACTTTATGGACGAGGACGAAAATTTTATCATTGACGGGGAAGCCGCCCCTGTTGTGCGGCAGATTTACAGCTTGTGCCTTGCCGGGAACGGGCCGACCAAGATAGCCCGTATGCTCACAGAGCAGGAGATCCCCACGCCGGGAACGCTAAGCACCCGCCGCTACCACCCCGGCTATGAGTGCAAGTGGGCGACCAATACCGTGGTACATATCCTTGAAAACAGGGAGTACACGGGCTGTCTGGTAAACTTCAAGACGGAGAAGCCGTCCTACAAGACCAAGCACAGCGTAGAGAACCCCATTGAGAAACAGGCGATTTTCGAGAACCACCATGAGCCTATCATTGACACCCAGATGTGGGAGCGTGTGCAGGAGTTACGCAAGCAGCGCAAACGCCCGAACCGCTATGATGAAGTGGGCTTATTCTCCGGCATACTCTTTTGTGCCGACTGCGGCAGCGTCCTTTACCAGCAGCGTTACCAGAACGCCACCCGCAAGCAGGATTGTTATATCTGCGGGAGCTACAAGAAGCGTACCCGTGACTGTACGGCGCACTTTATCCGCACCGACCTGTTGACCGCCGGAGTGACCGACAATCTGCGGAAAGTCACCAGCTATGCAGCGAAGCACGAAGCCCGGTTTATGAAGCTGCTGATCGAGCAGAACGAGGACGGGGGCAAGCGCAGGAACGCCGCAAGGAAAAAGGAGCTGGAAGCCGCCGAGAAGCGTATCAGCGAGTTATCCGCTATCTTCAAGCGGCTGTATGAGGACAGCGTGACCGGGCGCATTTCAGACGAGCGTTTCACGGAGCTGTCGGCAGACTATGAAGCCGAGCAGAAAGAACTGAAAGAGAGAGCCGCCGCTATCCGGGCAGAGCTTTCCAAAGCGCAGGAAGCCACGGTAAACGCAGAAAAGTTTATGAATGTTGTCCGCAAGTACACCAGCTTTGAAGAACTTACCCCTACCCTTTTGCGTGAGTTTGTGGAGAAAATCGTTGTGCATGAGTGCAGCTATGACGAGAACGGCACACGCAGACAGGACATTGATATTTATTACTCTTTCGTTGGCAAGGTAGACCTGCCCGAATGACCGCCCGACCTATCCGGCGCAATGCGCAAACGCCGGATAGGAACGGCAAAATTTTTTACACTTCTACTACTTCTTTATCACACATCAGCAAAAACACAACGAAATAAACGGCTATTGGTGTAGAGACGGCATCATTCGCCAAAGACGGTTTCCACCACCCGGCTGCATTCCGGCGGGGAATACCGCCAGCGCCGCAGCACCCCCTCGGTGAGGAAATACTGCACCGGCTGCGGGGCGTAGGGCGCGTCAAAGGCATCCACGATGATAAGCTTGATCTTCATTTTTTCCGGCAGGATGCTTTTAATATACACGCCCGCGTGCTGGCCGGCGCGCACGCCCTCGCAGGGCTCCGCCAGGCCGGCCAGGTTGGGGGTCAGCTCCACAAAGACGCCATAGTCCTCCACGCTGCGGATGATGCCCGCCACCGTTTCTCCCGGCAGGTACAGCTCGGCGTTTTGGGCCCAGGTGCCCAGCAGCTCCTTGTGAGAAAGCTGCACCCGACCCTCCGGCTCCACCGCCTTTACCACGGCGTAGATGCTCTCTCCCACAGCAAAGCGGTCCCGCGGGTGGCTGATGCGGGAGACCGAGATCTGATCGATGCTGATGAGGGAGGGCAGCCCGCAGCCGATATCCACAAAGCAGCCGAAGCTTTCCAGGTGCGTTACCCGCGCGGGGATGATCTCCCCAGGGGTCAGATGGTCTATGTATTCGGAACGGCAGCGCAGTTGGGCCGCCCGCCGGGATAAAATGGGCCGCGGTGCTCCGGCCTCATCGTGCTCTATCGCCGTGATGAGAAAGCAGACCGACTTATTCACCCGGGAGATGATGGCGATATCCCGCACCGTCTGCTCTTTTATTCCCAGGGCACCCTCCTCCCGGGGGATGATCCCGCGGCAGCAGCCCATATCCACCACCAGGTTGTGGTCATAATCACACAGCAACGCCCGTCCCTCCAAGATTTGACCGATGCGCATGGCGCTTTGCAGTGTTTCCTCATTTTGCAGATAATATCGGTTTTCCTCAGTTTCCAGCAGCATGCCCTCCGGCCAGTAATATCCCATGCTTTACCCTCCTGTTTTGCCTGTTGCTTTATCTATATTCGGCGGCAGGCGGGACTATACCGGGGGAAAATTTGGTCCGCCCGCGGTGGGGTGGCTTTTCCGGGATGAAAAGTGAGTAAAAGAATTTTTGGATCAAGATTGTAGTCGCCTTCGGCGGCGCGGAGTTTTACAAAAGGTATTCATTTGTACGCCTACCCGGCGTGGGCCTACTTTTGTTCGTGCAAAAGTAGGCAAAACACGGTCAAGGGGGACAGATTCCCCCTTGACAATCCCCTTTCTGTCGCTTGCAGTGCTGGATACGAATTTGGATTTTTCTTGAACGAAAAATCCAAATCCGTACTGCGCACAGATACGCTCCAAAAGTAGCCGCAGGCGCATCTGTCCCTTCCCCCTACCCCTCCCCCGTGGCGGGGGAGGGGCCGTCTATCCAAATAGCTGCTTATCCAACCCATAGGCTCGGCAGCGTGACTTCCTGCTATCGGTTTGCAGGTACCCCCACGTAAAATGCGCCGCAGGCCCCTTGAAAGCGTATCTGCGGCGCCGCACGGGCTGTCACCTTTTGGTGACTCAGCGACGCCGAAGGCGAAAGGAAACTTTGGCATAATTTGTGTCGACAATCCCTCCGTCACGGCTGCGCCGTGCCACCTCCCCTTACACAGGGGAGGCTTTAGGGGGGCAGGCGAACAGCTTAGACCTTTGTAAAAGGCTTTCGCCGCCGATAGGCGACCACAATCTTAGCTTGAACACTTTTTGCTTACTTCTCCTCAAGGAAAAGTAAGCCCCTGCCCCCTCATTGCAAAAACTTTTCCCCCGTGGTATAATATAAAATCGACTTAATGGCAAAGGAGGGACTCCCATGGATGTCCGCGTCGGCGATATTCTGCTGATGAAGAAAAAGCACCCCTGCGGCGGGGAGGAATTCACCGTCACCCGCAGCGGCATGGATTTTAAGCTGGTATGCCGCACCTGCGGCCGGGAGATCATGATCCCCCGTGCCAAGGCCGAACGCCATATCAAAAAAATCACCCACCCGGAGGAGCAGTAGCGGTGCCTTATGCCACTAAATTCGCATAAGGAGTTTTTGCCATGCTCGAAGGACTTTTGGCGGCGCACCGCCGCTACGATGAACTTTCCGCCCAGCTTTCCCAGCCCGATGCCGCGTCGGATATCGGCCGCTACCGGGCCTTGATGAAGGAATATAAGGAGCTGGAGCCGCTCTCCCGCCAGTACCTGGCGCTGGCCGCTGCCGAGGAAGCGCTGGCCGAAGCCAAGGAGCTGCTCTATTCCCACGATGCCGAGCTTTCGGCTATGGCCGCCGAGCAAAAAGCGGAAGCTGAGGAGGAGATCACCCGCCTGACCGAGGAGGCCCGGCTGATGCTGCTGCCCCATGACCCGAGGGATGACCGCAGCGTCATTATGGAGCTGCGTGCCGGCACCGGCGGGGAGGAGGCCGCTCTTTTTGCGGCAGACCTGTACCGCATGTACAATCTGTATGCGGCGGCCCGCGGCTGGCAGGTGGAGCTGATGAACGCGGGTGAAACGGAACTGGGCGGCTACCGGGAGATCGTTTTCTCCATCGAGGGGGAAAAGGTTTTCTCCCGCTTAAAGTTTGAAAGCGGCATCCACCGGGTGCAGCGGGTGCCCGTCACCGATAGCCAGGGTAAGATCCAAACCTCCGCCGTCACGGTGGCCGTCCTGCCGGAAGCTGATGAGGTCGAGATCCGTATTGACCCAAAGGACCTGAAGATAGATACCTTCCGTTCCAGCGGGGCGGGCGGCCAGCACATCAATAAAACCGAGTCCGCCATCCGCATCACCCACCTACCCACCGGGCTGGTGGTGGAATGCCAGGACGAGCGAAGCCAGTATAAAAATAAAGACCGCGCCATGAAGATCCTGCGCAGCCGCCTGCTGGAGCAGGCCGAGCAGGAGCAGAATGACTCCATCGCCGCCGACCGCCGCCGCCAGGTCGGTTCCGGCGACCGCAGCGGGCGCATCCGCACCTATAATTTTCCCCAGAACCGGGTCAGCGATCACCGCATCGAGCTGACGCTGTACCGACTGGATGCCGTGATGAACGGCGAACTGGACCTGCTCATCGAGCCGCTGCTGGCGCACGAGCAGGCCGAAAAACTGCAGAACAGGGAGTATCCCGAATTATGATGAAAACCGAACTCATCCGAATATATGACCCCGCTGAGGACGCCGAGGGCGTGCTGCGCGCCGGGGATATCCTCGCGCACGGCGGACTGGTCGCCATTCCCACCGAAACGGTGTACGGCCTGGCCGCCAATGCCTATGATGAAGCGGCTGTCAAGGCGGTATACGCCGCCAAGGGCCGCCCCAGCGATAACCCTATGATCGTCCACATCGCGGAGCTTTCCGCCCTGCCGGAGCTGGTGACCGCCATCCCGGAAAACGCCAAAATTCTGGCGGAGGCCTTTTGGCCCGGTCCCCTCACCATGGTGCTGCCCCGCTCGTCCAAGATCCCCCTGACCACCACCGGCGGTCTGGAAACCGTTGCCATCCGGATGCCCAGTCACCCGGTGGCCCGTGCCGTCATCCGGGCGGCAGGTGTGCCGCTGGCTGCCCCCAGTGCCAACCGCAGCGGCAGTCCCAGCCCCACCACCTTCCGCCACTGTGCGGATGACCTGTGGGGCCTGGTGGATGCCATTGTGGAAAGCGATGACTGCACCGTCGGGGTGGAATCCACCGTCGTTTCCTTCCTGCCGGACGGGACCCCGCAGGTGCTGCGCCCCGGCGCTGTCACCCCGGAGGAGATCCAGCGGCGGTGCGGATGCGTCTCGGTCGCCGAGGCCGTCCTACATATGCTCCCGCAGGATGCCGCGGCCCCCAGCCCCGGCATGAAATATAAACACTACGCCCCTGCCGCCACCCTTACGCTGCTGTGCGGCAGCCGGGAGGATTATGCCGCCCGGGTGAACGAATACTACGAGACCCTGCAGCGGGCAGGGGAGGAGGACGGCTTCTACGCCATGTGCTTCGATGAGGATGTTTCCCTGCTGGAGGCTCCCACCATCAGCTACGGCGTGGCCTACGATTATCCCTCCCAGGCACAGAACCTCTTTGATGTGCTGCGGCAGCTGGATAAGCTGCAGGCCACCGAGGTGTATGTCCACGCCCCGGAACCGGAGGAAATGGGCCTTGCCGTCTACAACCGCCTGCTGCGCGCCGCCGCTTTCCGGGTGGTCCACCTCTGATTATTTGCTTTGCCCCGCTGCCGTCGGCGCCCGTCTTGGCAGCCACCGGCTTTTCCCACTCAAACCAGAACTGAGGTGATCCCATGCTCCGCATCGGCCTGACCGGCCCCACCGGCAGCGGCAAATCCACCGTGACCGCCCTCATGCGCCGCTGGGGCGGCATCGAGATTTTGGATGCCGATACCATCGCCCACGAGGTGAATAACAGCCCGGCCTGCGCGGCGGCCATTGCCGCGGCCTTCCCCGGCACCCGCCTGCCGGATGGCACCATTGACCGTCCGGCCTTGGCAGCCGCGGTTTTTGGCGAGCCGATGGAGCTGAAACGCCTGGTCGGCATCACTTTTCCGCTTATCCTGGCGGAGTGCGAAGCCCGCATGGATGCCGCTGAAGCGGCCGGCTGCCGCGCCTGCGTGCTGGACGCCCCCACCCTGTTTGAAAGCGGCGGCGATAAACTCTGCGATGTTATTGTCAGCGTGGTGACCCCGCGGGAGGAGCGCCTGCGCCGGGTACTGGAACGGGACGGCATCACCAGGGAAGCCGCCGAAGCCCGTATGAGCAACCAACACGAGGACGAGTATTACACCCGCCGCTCCCACTTTGTCATCACAAATTCGTCGGATCTTGCCCACCTGGAAAAAGAGGTGGAGCGCTGCCGCCGGTTTTTGTGCCTATAAATCCATAAAATTATCAAAAAACCGAAAGGAGTAAAATACCCATGAGTGAAAAAACCAAGGGCGAGCAGCTGCGCGAGGAGCTGCTGATGAACCCCAAGAATCTCACCGAGACCATGTCCGAGGAAGAGCTGAAGGCTGCTTACGATTTTTGCGAGGGCTATAAGACCTTCCTGGATGCCGCCAAGACCGAGCGCGAGGCTGTTACCACTGCCGTAGCCATGCTGGAAAAGGCCGGCTATGTCCCCTTTGACCACGCCAAGCAGTACAAGGCAGGGGATAAGGTCTACCTCAATAACCGCGGCAAGGCCCTCATCGCCGCTACCCTCGGCCGCCGCAGCGTCGCCGAAGGCGTCCGCATCGGTGTGGCTCATATCGACAGCCCCCGTCTGGACCTAAAGCCCCGGCCCCTGTATGAGGAGGGCGAGCAGTGCTTCCTCAAGACCCACTACTACGGTGGCATCAAGAAGTACCAGTGGACCGCCATCCCGCTGGCCCTGCACGGCACCATCATCCGCAAGGACGGCTCCAGCCTGTCCGTAGCCATCGGCGAAGAAGAGGGCGATCCCGTATTCTGCGTCACCGATCTGCTGCCGCATCTCGCCGCCGACCAGATGCGCAAGACCCTGGCCGAAGGCATCGAGGGCGAAAAGCTCAATATCCTCATCGGCAGCGCTGCCCTGCGGGACGATACCGGCTCCGAGAAGGTCAAGATCGCCATTGCCAAGCTGCTGTTTGAAAAGTACGGCATCGTGGAAGAGGACTTCCTCTCCGCCGAGCTGTGCGCCGTTCCCGCCTTCAAGGCCAAGGATCTTGGTTTCGACCGCTCCATGATCGGCGCCTACGGCCATGATGACCGCGTCTGCGCCTATCCCATCCTCATGGCGGAGATCGATGAGAAATCCCCCGAGTATACCTCCGTGACCATTCTGGCGGATAAAGAGGAAACCGGCAGCAACGGCCCCACCGGCATGAACTCCTACTTTCTCAAGGATTTCATTGAGGATCTGGCCGATATGGCCGGCTGCAAGGTGCGCCATGTGGCCGCTAACAGCCACTGCTTCAGCGCCGATGTCAACGCCGCCTTCGATCCCATCTACGGCGAGGTGCATGAGCGCCGCAACGCCAGCTACATCAATTACGGCGTAGTGGTGACCAAGTACACCGGTGCCCGCGGCAAGGCCGGCACCAATGACGCCACCGCTGAGATGATGGGCTTCGCCCGCCGTATTCTGGATGCCGAGCATGTTGGCTGGCAGACCGGCGAGCTGGGCAAGGTAGATCAGGGCGGCGGCGGCACCGTTGCCATGTATGTCTCCCAGCACAATATCGATACCGTCGATCTGGGCGTTCCGGTGCTTTCCATGCACGCCCCGTTCGAGGTCGTCGCCAAGGCCGATGTCTACATGACCTATCGTGCTATGCGTGCCTTCTACAAGTAATTTCCCCTCTGCGTCATCACGCTCCGGGCCTGTCCCATTTATGGGATAGCGTCCGGGGCGTTTCGCCGTCTTTCGGGGCGTTTCTGGTCAAAATTTCCGTCACTAAAATTTCACCATTTTTTTTGGAATTTCTGCTTGACAAGGCCCCGTTTCGGGACTACAATAATATACTGTATCATAATGGCTTTTTATGACTAAACGGTATTGTCAAGTGTGCATAAGTCACGATAATACTCTCGTGATACTGTGCATAATCAACAAATATTTATGCAGTCATTGATGTCCAAGTGATGGCGAAAAAATGATGGAATGGAGTGGAACATCGGATGGTAAACACCAAACCCGTAAAACTGGGCAAAAATATCCGCCAGAGCTTTGCCCACATCGATGAAGTGGCCGAGATGCCGAACCTCATCGAAGTACAGAAAAATTCCTATCAGTGGTTCCTGGATGAGGGTCTTCGGGCCGTATTCAAGGACATCTCCTCGATCACCGACTATCAGGGCAATCTGCAGCTGGATTTCATTGATTTTACGCTGGATGACAAACCAAAGTACCCCCTGCTGGAGTGCAAGGAGCGGGATGTAAACTATGCCGCCCCCCTGCGCGTGCGTGCGCGGCTCATCAACAAGGTCACTGGCGAGATCAAGGAATCCGACATCTACATGGGAGATTTCCCCCTGATGACCGATGCCGGTACCTTCATCATCAATGGTGCCGAGCGTGTCATCGTCTCCCAGCTGGTGCGTTCTCCCGGTGTCTATTATGGCATGCACCACGATCCCGCCGGCAAAAAACTGTTTGATTCCACCGTGATCCCCAACCGCGGCGCCTGGCTGGAGTATGATACCGACTCTGCCGATGTGTTCAGCGTCCGCATCGATAAAAACCGCAAGCTGCCCATCACCACCTTTATCCGGTCGCTGCTGCGCCTGCGGGATGATGTCACCGTCGAGCAGATCAATGCCGATGTGAACAACGCCCTGACCGACCTGCGCGGCACCGATGAGGAAATCTACGAGGTGTTTGGCCGCTATGCCTACCTGGTAAAGACCGCCGAAAGCAAGGATGCCGAAATGCTGGGCGATGAGGCCCTGCTGGAGGTTTACCGCAAGCTGCGTCCCGGCGAGCCCCCCACCATCGAATCGGCCGTGAAGCACCTCGCTCAGCTGCTGTTCGATCCCCGCCGCTATGATCTTTCCCGGGTGGGCCGCTACAAGTACAACAAAAAGCTCTCCCTGGTGCCCCGCATCACCGGCCAGGTGCTTTCCCGCCCTGTGGCCGATCCCCGCACCGGTGAGATCCTCTTTGAGGCCGGCGCCCTGCTGAGCCGCGACGACGCCCGCCTGCTGGAGTCCCACGGCGTTGATACCGTCTGGATCACCACGCAGGGCCTGACCCCCGCCGGCCTGCAGATGGCCGAGGACGATGGGGTGGAGGAGCTGAAGATCTTCTCCAACGGCATGGTGGATATGGCCGACTTTACCGACTACACCGCCGAAGAGCTGAAGGCCATGGGCATCCGGGAAAGAGTGCGCTTTGCCGTCCTTTCCGAGATCCTGGATATGGGCCTTTCCCGCGAGGAAATGGCCGAAGAGCTGACCCGCCGCGCCGATGAGCTGGTCCCCAAGAACATCCGCAAATTTGATATTTACGCCTCCATCAACTATATGTGCGGCCTCCGGTACGATCTCGGCACCACCGATGATATCGACCACCTGGGCAACCGCCGCATCCGCAGCGTGGGTGAGCTGCTGCAGAACCAGTTCCGCATCGGCTTTGCCCGCATGGAACGCGTCATCCGGGAGAGAATGACCACCCAGGCCCAGGATATCGAGTCCATCACCCTGCAGGCCATCATCAATAGCCGCCCCGTTATGGCAGCAGTCAAGGAATTCTTTGGTTCCTCCCCCTTGAGCCAGTTCATGGACCAGACCAACCCCCTGGCCGAGTTGACCCACAAGCGCCGTCTTTCCGCCCTGGGCCCCGGCGGCCTCAGTCGTGACCGTGCCGGATTTGAGGTCCGCGATGTGCATTACAGCCACTACGGCCGCATGTGCCCCATCGAGACCCCTGAAGGCCCCAACATTGGTCTGATCTCGTACCTTGCCACCTTTGCCCGCATCAATGAGTACGGCTTTGTGGAGGCCCCCTACCGTCCCGTGGATAAGGCTACCGGCAAGGTGCTGGATACCGTCCAGTATATGACCGCCGATGTGGAAGATGAATACATCGTGGCGCAGGCCAATGAGCCGCTGGATGAAAACGGCCATTTTGTCAACGAAAAGGTTTCCGTCCGGTACCGCGACAGCGTCCAGGAGGTCCCCCGCGACAAGGTGGACTACATGGATGTTTCCCCCAAGATGGTGGTTTCCGTTGCCACCGCTATGATCCCCTTCCTGGAGAACGACGATGCCAACCGTGCCCTGATGGGCGCCAACATGCAGCGTCAGGCCGTCCCGCTCATCAAGACCGAGTCCCCCTATGTCGGCACCGGTATGGAGTACAAGGCGGCCCACGACTGCGGCGTAGTAGTGGTTGCCAAGGAAGACGGACATGTAAGCTATGTCGATGCTGATCGCATCATTGTGACCGATGCGGAAGGCGTGGAGCATGAATATGAGCTGGTAAAGATGCTGCGTTCCAACCAGGGCACCTGCATCAACCAGCGGCCCATTGTGGTAAAGGGCGAGGAAGTGAAGAAGGGCGATGTGCTGGCCGACGGCCCCGCCACCGCCAACGGCGAGGTTTCGCTGGGCAGGAATATGCTCATCGGCTTTATGACCTGGGAGGGCTACAACTACGAGGACGCCGTTCTCATCAACGAAAAGCTGGTGCGGGACGACCTGTTCACCTCCATCCACATCGAGGAATATGAGACCGAAGCCCGTGATACCAAGCTGGGCCCGGAGGAGATCACCCGTGAGATCCCCAATGTCGGCGATGATATGCTGGGCGCTCTGGATGAGCGAGGCATCATCCATGTCGGCGCCGAGGTACACTCCGGCGATATCCTTGTCGGTAAGGTGACCCCCAAGGGCGAGACCGAGCTGAACGCCGAGGAACGCCTGCTGCGCGCCATCTTTGGCGAGAAGGCGAGAGAGGTGCGCGATACCTCGCTGAAGGTGCCGCACGGCGAGTATGGCATCGTGGTGGACATCAAGGTGTTCACCCCAGAAAACAGCGACGAGCTTTCCCCCGGCGTCAATGAGGTGGTAAGAGTTTACATCGCCCAGAAGAGAAAGATCTCTGTCGGCGATAAGATGGCTGGCCGCCACGGCAATAAGGGCGTAGTTTCCCGCATTCTGCCGCCGGAGGATATGCCCTTCCTGGAGGACGGCACCCCGCTGGATATCGTGCTAAACCCCCTGGGCGTTCCTTCCCGTATGAACATCGGCCAGGTGCTGGAGGTGCACCTGGGCATGGCCGCCAGCCGCCTGGGCTGGCATGTGATGACCCCAGTCTTCGACGGCGCCCACGAAGAGGATATCCGGGAGTGCTTCCGGATGGCCGGGCTGCCTGAGGACGGCAAGAGCGTCGTCTATGATGGCCGTACCGGTGAGAAATTTGATAACCGTGTTACCGTCGGCTATATGTACTACCTCAAGCTGCATCACCTGGTTGATGATAAGATCCATGCCCGTTCCGTTGGCCCGTACAGCCTGGTCACCCAGCAGCCCCTGGGTGGTAAGGCGCAGTTCGGCGGCCAGCGCTTTGGTGAGATGGAGGTTTGGGCGCTGGAGGCTTACGGCGCTGCCTACACCCTGCAGGAGATCCTAACCGTGAAATCCGATGATGTGGTGGGCCGTGTGAAGGCGTTTGAGTCCATTGTGAAGGGCCAGAACATTCCGGCGCCCGGCATCCCCGAGGCGTTCCGCGTAATGGTGAAGGAGCTGCAGTCCCTGGGCCTGGATGTCAAGATCTTGGATAAGGACAACGAGGAGATCGACATCAAGCAGACCTACGATGAGGACGAGAACATGCCCATGGCCAGCGACTACTACGATGAAAGCGATGTAGCCGTGGATTCCGAGATCGAGGACAACTACACCATGGAAAACCCCGATGAGGACAGCGATTCCTATGACGATGCCGACTTTGACGGCAGCGAAGATGAGGACGACGACGGATTTGATTTTTAATGATGGAGGGGAAGAACTTTGGATAATAAATCTTTTGAATCGATCAAGATCGGGCTGGCTTCCCCCGATGCCATTCGCTCCTGGAGCTACGGCGAAGTAAAAAAGCCTGAGACCATCAACTACCGCACCCTAAAGCCGGAGCGCGACGGCCTGTTCTGCGAGCGCATTTTTGGACCCACTAAGGACTGGGAATGCTACTGCGGCAAGTATAAGCGTATCCGCTTTAAGGGCAAGATTTGCGAGCGCTGCGGCGTGGAAGTGACCCGCGCCAAGGTGCGCCGCGAACGGATGGGCCACATTGAGCTGGCTGCGCCCGTTTCCCACATCTGGTACTTTAAGGGCACCAGCAGCCGCATGGGCCTGCTGCTGAACCTGAGCCCCCGTGTGCTGGAAAAGGTGCTGTATTTCGCATCCTATATCGTCATCGATCCCGGCAACACCAAGCTGAAGAAGTACGCCTTGCTGAGTGAGCGGGAGTATAACGAGTACCGGGAAGCCTATGAGGATGAATTTGATGCCGGTATGGGCGCCGAGGCGGTAAAGAAGCTGCTGCAGCAGCTGGATATCGAGGCGCTCTCGGTTGAGATCAAGGAGGAGCTGGAGAAGGCCACCGGCCAAAAGAAGGCGAAGCTGCTCAAGCGCCTGGATGTGGTGGAAGCGTTCCGCACCAGCGGCAACAAGCCCGAGTGGATGATCATGGATGTGCTGCCTGTCATCCCTCCCGATATCCGCCCCATGGTACAGCTGGATGGCGGCCGCTTTGCCACCAGCGACCTCAATGACCTGTATCGCCGGGTCATCAACCGCAACAACCGCTTGAAGAAGCTGCTGGAGTTGGACGCCCCCGATATCATCGTGCGCAACGAGAAGCGGATGCTGCAGGAGGCGGTGGACGCCCTCATCGATAACGGCCGCCGCGGCCGCCCGGTGACCGGCCCCAACAACCGTGCGCTGAAATCCCTGAGCGATATGCTGAAGGGTAAGCAGGGCCGCTTCCGCCAGAACCTGCTGGGTAAGCGTGTAGACTACTCCGGCCGTTCCGTTATCGTGGTAGGCCCCGAGCTGAAGATGTACCAGTGCGGCCTGCCCAAGGAGATGGCGCTGGAGCTCTTTAAGCCCTTTGTAATGAAGCGTCTGGTAGATTTGAAGGTCGCTGAGAATATCCGCAAGGCCCGCAAAATGGTGGACCGTGGTTCCCCCAAGGAGGTTTGGGACGCGCTGGAGGTGGTCATCAAGGGCCACCCCGTGCTGATGAACCGTGCGCCTACGCTGCACCGTCTGGGTATTCAGGCATTCGAGCCCATTCTGGTGGAGGGCCGCGCCCTGAAGCTGCATCCGCTGGTTTGTACCGCATTCAATGCCGACTTCGACGGCGACCAGATGGCGGTCCATGTGCCGCTTTCCGCCGAGGCGCAGGCCGAGGCCCGCTTCCTGATGCTGGCGGCCAATAACCTGCTGAAGCTCTCTGACGGCCGGCCCGTGGCTGTGCCTTCTCAGGACATGGTGCTGGGTTCCTATTACCTGACCACCATCATCGATAAGGTGTACGCCACCGATGAGATCCGCAACCCCGGCGTGTTTACCTCCATTGCCGATTGGGAGAAGGCCTACGAGGCCAACCCACACGATGTGAAGATCTACCGCAGCCCCGATGAGGCGCTGATGGCCTATCAGACCGGGGTGCTGGATCTGCATGAGCCGATTCTGGTGCGTACCACCAAGACGCTGAACGGCAAGACCTATACCGGCAGCATCTATACCACCATCGGTATCAATATCTTCAATAATCCCATCCCGCAGGATCTGGGCTTTGTGGACCGCAGCATCCCCGGCAATGAGCTGATCCCTGAGGTCGGCTTCCAGGTGGGTAAGAAGCAGCTCTCCAAGATCATTGACAAGAGCATAAAGAAGCATGGCACCACCGATACCAGCGAGGTATTGGACGCCATCAAGAGCCAGGGCTATAAGTATTCCACCCGGGCGGCACTTACCGTTGCCGTCTGCGATGCCACCATTCCCCCCAACAAGAAGGAGGTGCTGGCCGCTGCCGAAGAAAAGGTAGCCAAGGTCCGCAAGAAGTACGACCGCGGTTATATTTCCGAGGACGACCGTTACCAGCAGACCATTGCCATCTGGCGTGACGCCACCAACGAGGTAAAGGCCTCGCTGAAGGAGAACTTCGGTAAGCTGAACCCCATCTACATGATGGCGGATTCCGGCGCCCGTGGTTCGATGGACCAGATCAACCAGCTGGCCGGTATGCGCGGCAACATCGCCAATACCTCCGGTCAGACCATCGAGATCCCGATTCGTGCCAACTACCGTGAAGGCCTGAACATCTTGGAATATTTCCAGTCCAGCCGCGGCGCCCGTAAGGGTCTGGCCGATACCGCTCTGCGTACCGCGGACTCCGGCTATCTGACCCGCCGCTTGGTCGATGTATCCCAGGAAGTGATCATCCGTGAGGAGGACTGCGGCACCCACGAGGGCATTGATGTGGAGGCCATCACCGACGGCAACCGCGTCATCGAGGAGCTGGCCGAGCGTCTGACCGGCCGGTACCCCTGCGAGGATGTGGTGAACCCCAAGACCGGCGAGCTGCTGGCCAGCCGGGAGGAGATGATCACCTACAAGACCGCAGAGGAGATCGTAGGCGCGGGCATTACCAGCCTGAAGATCCGCAGTGTCATCAACTGCCGTGCCAAGAACGGCGCCTGCAGCCGCTGCTACGGCGCTAACCTTTCCAATAACGCCCCTGTTGCCATCGGCGAGGCCGTGGGCATCATCGCCGCACAGTCCATCGGTGAGCCGGGTACCCAGCTGACCATGAGAACCTTCCACACCGGCGGTATCGCCTCCGCCAGCGATATTACACAGGGTCTGCCCCGTGTAGAGGAGCTGTTTGAGGCCCGCAAGCCCAAGAGCGTGGCTGTTATCGCCCATAACGGCGGTTTGGTCAGCTTTGATAAGGACAACAAGGGCGTGGATGTGGTGAAGGTGGATGACCCGCAGACCGGCGACCACTTTGAGCATCAGATCGTATTCGGCAGCAAGGTGCGCGTCCATGAGGGCGACTTGATCGAAAAGGGCACTATGATCACGGAAGGCTCCGCCGACCCCAGCGAGGTACTGCTGGTGAACGGCGAGCTGTCGGTTCAGGAATACCTGATCCGCGAGGTTCAGATGGTTTACCGGACGCAGGGCGTAGATATCAATGATAAGCACATTGAAGTCATTGTCCGTCAGATGATGAAGAAGGTGCGCATTGAGGAGCCGGGCGATACCGACTATATCCGCGGCATGATGGCCGACCGCGCTGAGGTACTGCACCTCAACGAGCAGATCGACCGCGAGAACGCCGAGGACGGCGGCAGCCGCCAGAAAGCGACCTATACAGCCATTCTGCAGGGTATCACGAAGGCCTCCCTTGCCACCGATAGCTTTATGTCCGCAGCGTCCTTCCAGGAGACCACTCGTGTACTGACCGAGGCGGCCATCAAGGGCAAGGTAGACCCGCTGCAGGGCCTGAAGGAGAATGTCATCATTGGTAAGCTGATCCCCGCCGGTACGGGCCTGGTGACCTACACCGAGGAGGAAAAGGCCGAGGAAGAAGCCGATGAGGCCAACCTGGAGGCGCTGATGGCAAGCACCAACGCCATAGTGATGTAAGCAAAAAGAAAAAGTCAAATTCCCCAAAACGGGACTGTAAAGTTGGTGAAAAATATCCAAATCACCGCTTGACAATCCCGGGGGGAATTTGGTAAAATATTTAACTGGGCGGGCATTGTTCCGCAAGCTGAATCCGTCATGCAAGCACAACCCGGAAACCCTCCGGGTTTGTGCCCATGAATAAATACTTTTTGATGAAAGGAGGACAACCATGCCAACCTTTAACCAACTGGTTCGCAAGGGCAGAGAAACCGTAGAGAAGAAGGCGACCGCGCCTGCACTGCTGAAGGGCTGGAATGCCAAGAAGCGTGTAATGACCGATCAAAATTCTCCCCAAAAGCGTGGTGTTTGCACCGCTATCCGTACCTCTACCCCCAAGAAGCCCAACTCCGCGCTGCGTAAAGTAGCAAGAGTACGGCTTTCCAACGGCATCGAGGCTACCGCTTACATTCCTGGTATCGGCCATAACCTGCAGGAGCACAGCGTAGTGCTGATCCGTGGCGGTCGTGTAAAGGACCTTCCCGGTGTTCGTTACCACATTATCCGTGGTACTTTGGATACCCAGGGCGTCCAGAACCGCAACCAGGCCCGTAGTAAGTACGGTGCCAAGCGGCCTAAGAAGGCTGGTGCCGCGAAGAAGTAATCACACCCGTAATAAGTGCCAAGAAAGATGGCTTTTTAACATAGCCTCTGGACTGGCCGACGGGAGTGGGGACTTACTTTCGAGTACCGAAGATCTCATTTTATTATGAAGGAGGGAAGCGAAGTGCCAAGAAGAGGTAATATCGCAAGACGCGACGTTCTGCCGGATCCGCTTTATAATTCCAAGCTGGTCACCCGTCTGATCAATAACATCATGCTGGATGGCAAAAAGGGCGTTGCACAGAAGATCGTCTACGGTGCATTTGACATCGTAAAGGAAAAGACCGGCAAGGACCCGCTGGAGGCTTTTGAGCAGGCGATGGAGAACATCATGCCCGTTCTGGAGATCAAGGCTCGCCGTGTCGGCGGCGCCACTTATCAGGTACCCATGGAGGTACGCCCTGAGCGCCGTCAGACCCTGGGTCTGCGTTGGCTGACCACCTATAGCCGCAACCGCAGCGAAAAGCTGATGGCTCAGAGACTGGCTGGCGAGATCATGGACGCTATGAACGGCCAGGGCGGCGCCTGCAAGAAGCGCGAGGATACCCACAAGATGGCCGAGGCCAACAAGGCTTTTGCCCATTTCAGATGGTAATTCCGGCGACTACTGCATTTTAACTGTTCTTTGCCCCTGTGGGCATGGAATTCGCAAACTTATTAGGAGGGCATTATGCCAAGAGATGTATCCTTAGAGAAAACGCGTAATATAGGCATCATGGCGCACATCGACGCCGGCAAAACCACCACCACCGAGCGTATCCTGTACTACACAGGCGTAAACTACAAGCTGGGTGAGACCCATGACGGCAGCGCCACCATGGACTGGATGGAGCAGGAGCAGGAGCGTGGTATCACCATCACCTCCGCCGCCACGACCGCCTATTGGAAGGGCCACCGCATCAATATCATCGACACCCCTGGACATGTTGATTTCACGGTAGAGGTAGAGCGTTCCCTGCGCGTGCTGGACGGTTCCGTAACCGTTTTTTGCGCCAAGGGCGGTGTAGAGCCGCAGTCTGAGACCGTTTGGCGCCAGGCTGACAAGTACCATGTGCCGAGAATGGCATTTGTAAACAAGATGGACATTATGGGCGCTGACTTCTACAATGTAGTGCGCATGATGCGCGACCGTCTGAAGTGCAACGCTGTTCCGATCCAGCTGCCCATCGGCGTCGAGGATACCTTTAAGGGTATTATCGACCTGGTAGAGATGAAGGCCTATGTGTACTACGATGACCTTGGAAAAGATATCCGCGTGGAGGAGATCCCCGCCGATATGCAGGCCAAGGCCGAGGAGTACCACCACGAGCTGCTGGAGCATGTGGCCGAGCAGGACGAGGAGCTGCTGATGAAATATCTCGACGGTGAGGAGCTTACCATCGAGGAGATCAAGAGCTGCATCCGCAAGTCCACTATTGCCAACCACATGGTTCCCGTATGCTGCGGCAGTTCCTACCGCAACAAGGGCGTACAGAAGCTGCTGGACGCTGTGGTAGACTATATGCCGGCCCCCACCGATGTCCCTGACATCAAGGGTGTAAACCCTGACACCGAGGAAGAGGAGACCAGACCTTCCAGCGATGACGCGCCATTTGCCGCTCTCGCTTTCAAGATCATGACTGACCCCTATGTAGGCAAGCTGTGCTTCTTCCGTGTGTACTCCGGTACTGTGGATGCCGGCACCAGCGTCTATAACTCGGTGAAGAAAAACAATGAGCGCATGGGCAGAATTCTGCAAATGCATGCGAACCACCGCAAAGACATTGAGACCTGCTATGCCGGTGATATTGCCGGTGCCGTGGGCCTGAAGAACACCACCACCGGTGATACCCTGTGCGACGCCAAGCATCCGATCATCCTGGAATCTATGGAATTCCCAGAGCCGGTTATCCGCGTTGCCATTGAGCCGAAGACCAAAGTCGGTCAAGAGAAGATGGGCCTGGGCCTTGCCAAGCTGGCTGAGGAGGATCCCACTTTCCGCACCTACACCGATGAGGAGACCGGCCAAACCATCATCGCCGGCATGGGCGAGCTGCACCTGGAGATCATCGTAGACCGTCTGCTGCGTGAGTTTAAGGTAGAAGCGAATGTGGGTAAGCCCCAGGTTGCCTACAAAGAGACGGTGCGCAAGATGGCCGATGTGGACCACAAGTACGCACGCCAGAGCGGCGGTAAGGGCCAGTACGGTCATGTAAAGATCCGTCTGGAGCCGAACGAGAGCGGCAAGGGATATGAGTTCCGCAACGAAGTAGTGGGCGGCGCTATCCCCAAGGAGTATATCCCCGCTGTCGATGCCGGTATCAGGGGCGCGATGGCCAGCGGTGTACTGGCGGGTTATCCCGTAGTAGACTGCATCGTGACGCTGTACGATGGTTCCTACCATGAGGTAGACTCCTCTGAAATGGCGTTTAAGATTGCCGGTTCCATGGCCTTCAAAGAGGCAATGAGAAAGGCTGACCCCGTTATTCTGGAGCCGATCATGAAGGTTTGCGTGATCGTTCCCGAAGAGTATATGGGCGATGTTATTGGTGACCTGAACTCCCGCCGCGGTCAGATCCGTGGCTTTGAGGACCGCCCCGGTGCCAAGCAGATTGATGCCTTTGTACCGCTTTCTGAGATGTTTGGTTACGCCACCGACCTGCGTAGCAAAACGCAGGGCCGCGGCCAGTACACCATGGAGCCCAGCCACTACATTGAGCTGCCCAAGAACATCGCGGAGAAGCTGGTCACCAGCCGCACCAAGGCTGAGTGATGAACCCCAAGCATGATCCCGAACCCGGAAAACATAAAGGGTAGGGAAAAATAATATTAAAAAAACAAAGTATAACAAAGGGAGGATTTTACGATGGCTAAACAGAAATTTGAGCGCAACAAACCCCACGTAAACATCGGTACCATTGGTCACGTTGACCATGGTAAGACCACTCTGACCGCTGCTATCACCAAGGTTCTTGGTCTGAAGGGCGATGCCGAGTTCATGGCTTACGACATGATCGATAAGGCTCCCGAAGAGCGTGCCCGTGGTATCACAATCAACACTGCCCATGTAGAGTATGAGACCGACAAGCGTCACTATGCCCATGTTGACTGCCCCGGCCATGCCGACTATGTTAAGAACATGATCACCGGTGCTGCCCAGATGGACGGCGCTATCCTGGTAGTTTCTTCTGCTGATGGTCCCATGCCCCAGACCCGTGAGCACATCCTGCTGGCCCGTCAGGTAGGCGTTCCCTACATCGTAGTTTACATGAACAAGGTTGACCAGGTAGACGACGAGGAGCTGCTGGAGCTGGTTGAGATGGAGATCCGTGAGCTGCTTTCCAGCTACGATTTCCCCGGCGACGAGATCCCCGTAATCAAGGGTTCCGCTCTGCAGGCTCTGGAGTGCGACAGCAAGGATCCTTCCGATCCCGCTTACGCTTCCATCCTCGCCCTGATGGACGCTGTTGATGACTATATCCCCACCCCCGAGCGTAAGGCTGACCTGCCCTTCCTGATGCCCATCGAGGATGTATTCACCATCACCGGCCGTGGTACCGTAGTTACCGGCCGTGTTGAGCGTGGTCAGGTTAAGGTTGGCGACGAAGTTGAGATCGTTGGTATCCATGACACCCGCAAGACCGTAGTTACCGGTGTTGAGATGTTCCGCAAGCTGCTGGACTATGCTGAGGCTGGCGATAACATTGGTGCTCTGCTGCGTGGTATCCAGAGAACCGAAGTTGAGCGTGGTCAGGTACTGTGCAAACCCGGCTCCATCCATCCCCACACCAAGTTCCGTGGCCAGGTTTATGTACTGAAGCAGTCTGAAGGCGGCCGTCATACCCCCTTCTTCAACAACTATCGTCCTCAGTTCTATTTCCGTACCACCGATGTTACCGGCGTTATCTCCCTGCCCGAGGGCGTAGAGATGTGCATGCCCGGCGATAATGTTGAGATGGATGTTGAGCTGATCACCCCCATCGCCATCGAGAAGGGTCTGCGCTTCGCTATCCGCGAGGGCGGCCGTACCGTTGGTTCCGGCGTTGTTATCGATATCGAGGAGTAATTCCGAGAGTTGCGCAATTAGCCTAAATAAAAGAGAGTGTCCCGATGAGGGGCACTCTTTTTTGGTATGAAAAAGGGGAGGGGCGCCCGCGGAGCGGGCGAGGATCGTCCGGAGCGAAGCGGAGGTGCGGTCCGAGGGGGAAGCGGAGTGGGCGCCCCGGGCGGAGAGGAAAAGAAAACGGCTCTCATAGCAGAGAGCCGAAGATATATGAATTGCGGGCTTACAGTACGAGACTGAGTGCCAGCAGAAGTTGACCGATATAGTAAGTGGTAAGATTGGCGAAGCGTACCCAACGGGGGCACTTGCGGCGGGTGTAGAAGTAGAGAGGGATCATCAGCAGGTCAGAGATGAGAAAGAGGGTAACGCCAATGCCGGACGCCCAACCATTGAAAGGAACATGGACACTGAGAAACGGCGACCATGTGATGCATTTGATGGAAGCACCCAGCCCGACCGAAAACATAAGAGTGACCACCATATAATAAAAAATGGCGGCAGGACGGGTACGACGGCTGAAATGGAAGGAAGGGTGTCGTGTGATATACATCATCACTAAAAGGGCGATGATGGGCAGGATAAAGTGATACCATTGCATGGGACAGAACTGGGTAAAGAACAGGAGATAAAAGACATGGGCAATGCAGAAAAAGCCGACTCCTGCCATGCCGGAGACCGAATGGGAAGCGCCAGTCGCACCGTGACGGTTATTGGCGACGCCGATAGCGATATCACCGAAAGCAGCGAGGCAGAACGCGGCAAGCAGCGGCCAATAGGTGAACATATTCATGCCGGAGTGGCGCCAGGCCAAAACAGAGATAACTACAAAAAGGATACTATTGATTGCCTTAAACAAGGTGTAGTTCTGGAACAAGCGGGGGGTGTAGGCCACGGTAAGCAGGGCAGCCAGCCAGATAATGTAGAACCCGGAAAGGATGAGAAGTGTCGTCATAGCGGGAAACTCCTTTAAGAGGGGGTGAGGGAGAGAAAAGGGGCGAAGCGCCAGGCGCCCCGCCCCCTTATTCAGGCTACTAATTCAGTTAGAATCAGGCATCCTCGAAGCCGGTGAAGGCTACGATACGAGAGATGCAGGACTCGCCGCCGACCAGTCTCCAGGGGAAGCAGCCGATTACGCAGCGCTGGTTGGAGAGCTTGTCGATGTCGCCGCCCAGGCACTCAGCATGAATGCACTCGTAGGGCTGGCAGAACAGCTGGATATGCATTGCCTGATACTGCTCGGGCCAAGGATACATCTCCTGCAGGGTCTTGCCATACTTCTCCTGCATGTACTTATCGCACTTAGCAGCATCCATGGGGCACCAGTCACGAATCTTGGTGTTCATGGGATGGTCAGCAGAACCGCAGTCAACGCCGATCCAAGCGATCTTCTTCTCCTGGCACCACTTAACGAAGCTCAGGGACGGACCGGGATGACGAACCATGTAGCGCTGCTCATCAGCCTCGGGGGAATCCCAACCATACTTATGATAACCGGTGTTGATGATGAGGATATCGCCCTCACGAACTTCAGCGCGCTCCTCGATCATTTCGGGAGTGTAAATGCCGAAGTCTTCGCAGCAGGGAGCATCGGTCAGGTCAACAACGACGCCGGGACGAACCAGCTTGGTCAGCTCGAGCTGATCAACAGTACGGCCGGAAGTATCGAAATGCAGAGGGCCGTCCAGGTGGGTACCAACATGGTTGGAGTGGGTGAGGATCTGGCCGTTAGCACCATTGGAAGACAGACGCTTAAAGAACTTCATCTGTACGGGCTCATAGGTGGGCCAGGGGGGGCAGTTTACGCCGATCGGGATAGAGAGATCATAGACCTTAACATCAGACCACTTAGACATAGTGTTTTTCCTCCTAAAGTTTGTTATATGTTTGTAGGTGGGGGAGAGGGGAATCCTCTCCCGTCACCAAAACAACGATTAGATTATGCGAGAGAATCAGCCCTCAGCATACTTGGCTACGAAAGCCTCAATCGCCTGCTCGAAGCACTCCATGGGAGGATGTACAACGCCGGCGCCGACCTGACCAACACCACGACGGTTGCAAGCAATACCGGTGTTGATAACAGGACGGATACCAGTCTCGATGACCTTGCGGATATCGATACCGGTAGCGGAACCGCGGAAGCCCAAAGCGGGGATCTGATAAGCAGTGCCCTCACCCTCGGTGATCTCGTACATCTCGGTGGAGTACTTGATGGAGTCGGCAACGGTGCCGCCTACGAACTTAACGATAGCGGGAGCAGCAGCCATGCAGAAACCGCCGATGCCGGTGGTCTCGGTGATGCAGCTATCGCCTACGTCACGGTTGGCATCAGCCTCGGTGAAGCCGGGGAAGTAGAGGCCCTCGACCTTCTCGGAGGTGTAGTGGAACCACTGACCGGGCAGACCGGCTACGCGAACACCAAACTCGGTACCATTGCGGCACATGGTGTAAACCAGAGAGCAATACTCAATGCCCTCGATGGCGTCCATGGTGCACTTGCAGGCGGGCATGGTGAGGTTCAACCAGGTGTGGTCATTGGAGTTCAGGAACTCGAGAGCACGAACCTTGACGTCCTGATCAAAGTGAGTCTTAACGATGGCGGGAGCCAGCTCACGGATCAGCAGGGAAGTACCGGCGCGGTTACGGTTGTGGCCGTCATCGCCCATCTGCAGCTCCTGAGCGATGAGGACCTTCAGGTCGATCTCGCCACGGATCTCCAGAGCTTCCTTGATGACAGGATAGAACTCGTTGCGCAGCCAGTGCAGACGGGTGATAACGGTATCATCATAAGCACCGAAACGCAGAACCTTGCCCAGACCCTCATTGAAGGTGCAGTAAGCCATGTTGCCATGAGCCTTATTGATGACCTTCCAAACGGGCATGGAATAGGAAACGATACCGCACATGGGGCCTACGGCATTGTGATGGTGGCAAGGATCGAAGGTGATCTCGCCGGAAGCGGCCAGCTTTTCAGCCTCTTCGGGAGTCTTGGCCAGACCCTCATAGATCAGAGCGCCGATAACAGCACCCTTGGTGGGGTCGCACATGTTCTCCCAGGTTACGGGAGGGCCGGAGTGCAGAATGGTCTTTTTGGTCATACCGGGAATGTCTTCGCCGGCAGTGCCAACGCCGATCAGGGTAGGCTGAGCGCCCAGAATGATCTTCAGGGCTTCGGCATTAGCGGCATTGATTTTCTCGCCCAATGTCATTGTTTTTTCCTCCTAAATAAATTATTTAGAAAAATCACCTTCCCGCAGCGCGGGAGTGGGTAATTACTTCAACATACCGAGCATACCGGCCAGTTTCTTGTTGCCGCCGGCTACGGGTTTCCAGTCAACATGGATGACCTCGATATCCTGGGTGCCCGCTTCTTTCTGAGAGAGCATATCCTGGTAGAAGGTCTCTACGCCGATATTGACCATGTGGAGCTTTTCTCCGAACAGTTTATTGATCTGATGCATTAATACTTACCTCCATTCAGCTTATCCAGCATATGGTGTACCAGATAGGTGGACTGAGCGTTGGAGCGAACAACGATAGCGCCGGCAGCTTCCAGCTGCTTGCGGGTCTCGGTCAAGTTCTGGGGGTCGCCCTCGGTACCTACGATAGAGCAGATAGCGGAGATGTAACGGCCCTCGCTCGCAGCGATCTCCTTGGCCTTGGCAATGGCAGCGGAGAGCTCCTCGGCGGGGTTGGCATTGGAGCCGTAGCCGATAACGCAGTCGCACTGCAGAATAGCCAGGGTGGGATCATGAGCATCACGCAGGATACGCTCGCAGCGCAGGGTCAGGTCGATCATCGGATGGGGTTTACCCTCGGTGAACTCGTCCTCACCAAAGTCGATGCAGGTGTTCTCCTTGTACTCAGCGGTCAGGGGATTCTCGATTTTATCCTCGGGCTTGAGGGGAATATTGGAATAGATGTGGCCCAGCTTGCCGATGGAGAGCTTCATGGACTCATCCGCCAGGGTGCCGCCGGAGAAGAAACCACGATAGTACTTCTGGGTGGGAGCCATCTTGGAGGTTTCGCGTTCGATGAGAGCTTCCAGCTCAGCCTTAGGCATATCGATATCCAACATATCAGCGGGAACGGGCTCGCCCTTGGAGAGAGCAACAGCCTTGCGGGCAGCGTCTTCCAGGTTGTAGGCAGCGGTCAGACCGTACTCCTTGGGAAGGTTGGGATCGCCGCCGATGAAGTCTACGACTACGGGCTTGATGTGGTCGTTGCACTCCTTAGCGATGGCCAGGATCTCCTTGGCAACATGATCCGCGGGCGGCTTGGAGAGCATGATAATGACCTTGGTATCGGGGTCAGCGATGAGGGCGTTGAGGCACTGCTTGAACATCAGGCCGCCGATCTCCGCCTTCAGGTCACGGCCGCCGGTGCCCAGAGCCTGGGTGATGCCGGAACCGAGCTGGTCGATGAGGATGGTGAGCTCCTGAGTACCGGTACCGGAAGCGCCGCAGATGCCGATCGGGCCCTTATGGATCACATTAGCGAAAGCCAGGGGCAGACCGTTAACAACAGCAGTACCGCAGTCGGGGCCCATCATGAGCAGCTCCTTGGAAACGGCGTACTCTTTGAGCTTCTTCTCTTCTTCCATCGAAACATTATCGCTGAACAGCATAACATTGATGTTCTTGTCGAGAGCGTCCTTGGCAACATCGTAAGCATGACGGCCGGGAACAGAGATGAGCGCCAGGTTGATCTTGGGATCAGCCTTGAGGGCGGAAGTGAGGGTGGGGGGATAGTACGCAGCGCTGCGGCTCTCCTCCTTCTTATTCAGCTGCTCCTCCAGAGCTTTGAGAGCAGCAGCCTCGACCTCTTCGTTTTCGCAATCCAGCGCTACGAAGAAATCGTTGGGGGTGATGGCTTCCAGCTCGGGGCTGGAAAGACCGGTTACCTTGGCAATGTCAAGGTTCAGATCGGTGCCCATGCCGACCAGAGCTTCCTTTACGCCCGGGACCTTCTTCAGCTCTTTGGAGATGATCATCAGGGTAATGGAGTCGTAGTAGGTGTTGGGTTTGATTTGCAGACTAACCAATGCCGTTTCCTCCTAATTTGGATAATTTTTTTGTCCGAAATATATACCGGTCAGGATATCTGTACCGGATGTTTCGCCAAAGGCGATAACATTCATCGCAGCAGACGGTAGCCGCAGCGATAGGACACTGGAATAAAGGGTTCGGATGAGAGTGAGCACATCCGAGGAGAGCTGCCCTGCGGCAGCCTGCCGCAGAAATGCGGCACTGATGAGATTGGTGCGGGGGGCAGCTCGTTCGGCCATAGCGGCGGTAAGGGGCAGCCATTCATTTTGTTCCCCGCAGGCAATGGCCGAAGCCAGTACCGACGCCATGACTCCGCAAAGGAAGTCATCGGCGGAGGGGGTGAGCCCAATGCCGCAGCCGGCGATGGAATAGGCAGCCTCAGCGGCGGCTTCGGCATCCTTCTGCCGCAGGGCGGCGAATAGAGCGGGGATGCGCTCTGCCGCATAGCGGACATAGAGGTTATCGGGCAGGGGAGAGGGGTCGTCCTCCAAAATAGTAAACAGAGGAGCGAAGCCTTCCGGCTTGCCGTTGGAAAGGATGATCTCCCGCAGGGCCTGCGGAGCCGCCGGGTGGGGCAGCTGCAGGGGAAGCAGCGGAGAGAAAAGCGAAAGGGAATTGACGGCCGCCCGGTGAAGCTCGATGGTGTGGCCGCTGTGGGGGAAGGTGATGCGCTCCCGCGAAAGGAGAGCTGGTTCCCCGGCGGCAACGGACGGAATAGAACCGCCAAGCCGTACGGCACAGGGATAAAGCGGACGGGTATCATCCAGCAGAGTGACCAGTTGCCCCTGATACAGCAGATTGGCCGAGGTATGGAACACCGAATGAACGGTGGCCTCCGCGGGATGCTGCGGCAGCAGGGCCAGCAGCTGGGCCGAGATGGCCTCAGCGGTGGAAGTTGACTTCATAGATCTTGAGGGCAATTTGTAGATTCAGCATCTGGTCGGCGTTATCAAAGCTGACATGGGCCAGCTCCTTGATGCGCTGGATGCGGTAGGCCACAGTATTGTAGTGGACCCCCATTTCTTCTGCCAGACGCTTGAGATTACCGCCGCACTTGAAGTAAAGCGAAAGGGTATGTACCAGCTCGGAATCGCGGTCGTGGTCGTAATCCACCAGCACCTTGAGCGTTTCATTGTAGAAGATGATGAGCTCCGGGCGGAGATTTTCGTAGGAAAGGAAGCGATAAACGCCGAGCTTTTCAAAGTAGTGGACACGGGAATTATCAATGTTCCAGCAGGCAGCCGCGCGGCGGGCTTCATTAAAGCTCTTCCACAGGCTGGTGGCATCAGCATAGCTGCGGCCGACGCCGATAGACGCCATGGCGAGAATCCCCTCCGCCTCTAAAGAGGAAAGTGCGGTATCGATGAACGCCTGCAGCAGCCGGCGGTATTCTTCATCTTCCCGCAGGGGGGATTCAAAGACCAGCACGATGCTGTCACACTTATTGACGAACAGAACCTTGATGCTGCTATCGCGGCTGATGCGCCGCAGGATATTGACAATGCTGTTATTGGTTTTGTAAAGGGAGCTATTGCCGATGGTGGAGCTGCCGGAAAGGACCCGAATGACCGCCACACGATGCTCGGCATCCACATCGAAATCGAAGTACTCGGCATTGGCCAGCGACTTGCGCTGCCGTTCCTCATCGTGAACCAAAAGGTCATCAAGAAAGGTGGCCTTGTGGTTGTTTTCCATCTCGTACATCGAGATCTTTTTGATCATATCCAGCGCGATGAGGGAAGTAGAAGCTTCCAGAACGGCCAGGTCTACGCCGGTGATCTCACGGTTGTCTTCCCAGATGTAGATACTGCCGTATTTTTTCTTATCGCTGTAAATGGGGATGATGATCTTATTGCAGATGAGGCCATCAATGCTATCGACCTCACGGCTGCTCATCAGGGAGACAGTCTCTTTGCTGGAGGAGCCGGAACGGACGAGATTTTCCATCCGACGCGAAATGCTTTCACGGCGCTGCTCGCTGCAGGCCAGCACAAAAGAAGAAAAGAAGTCATTGTAAATGGCGACGCTGTTGCCAAAACGGTCAAAGAGCGTCTGTACGATGGACTGCAGGTTGCCGCCGCCCAGCATGGTAGCGGTCAGCGCCTTTTGCAGCTCGTAGATATCCCCCAGGGTCTGTGCCTGATTATTGACGATGGTGGTCATGATGGGGGTGATGATCTGGGAGAAAGAGATGCTGTTGGGAATCTCGAACAGCGGGAAGCTCAGCTCATTGCAGAGATCGAGGATGTTCTGCGGCATCTCATTGATGTAGCTGTTGAACTTCAGGCCAAGACCCACCACGCCGTGTTCTTTCAGCTGAGGGATCAGCTGCATAAGTTGGGGGATATTCTCCCGGATGGCGTAGGCGGTGGAAACCAGCAGCTCACCGCCGGTCACGGCACTGACGATGTTGGGATCGACCATGACGCTGACCGAGGTAACGATCTGATCGGTGCCGGAAGCACCGGCCAGCAGGCGGGCATCATGCAGGATATCCATGCGGAGAATAGAGTTCATCGAGATGCCGTAATTGGTATCCATGCGTGTCGCCCCCTTTGCGGTTCCGCCTCGGCGGAGATAGTGGAAACAGGGAGCAGCTGTTTACTACTTACCCATGTTCTTTCTAATAGCTATTCTACTATTAAATAATATAAAATGCAATAGGTGTTGTGGAATTTTTACATTGTAGAAAATTTGATTCCTTTTTGATGAATTTTGACATATATATTTTGCACAATAAAAAACTCTATAAATGGTGCAATACACACAAAATAATAACTGTCTCTTATACACATCTCCGAGCCCACGAGACAAGAGGCAATCTC
>OJPW01000474.1_pt1 | contig 34194 bp, 16 predicted proteins | sample 1598571 | NCBI WGS metagenome assembly OJPW01 (sample SAMN03922493, study PRJEB24848) | human gut metagenome | isolation source: stool sample | host: Homo sapiens | place: Germany | collected 2011-05
GAGGTGCTTGTGTCCGTAAGGTCGTGTGGGTTCAAGTCCCATCGCTCGCACCAGAGAATAAGAGACACACGAAGGTGTGTCTCTTATTTTTCTGCGCGGTGATTTTCCTGCACAGAGTCGGTCGCCTGCGGGCGGCTGTTCGTGCCCGATCTGACCTTTGGTGAGCATATCGAGATGGACGAGCACATCTTCTCCTATATGGGTGAGACGCAGGAGCGCGGCGTCTTCTGCTGGCTGGACGCACCGGTAAGCAAGTGAATACGAACAGCGCCGGCCGCGTTACCCACACGCGGCCGGCGCTGCTTTTGAGGTCTCCCTCATGGAAAAGAAAAGTAAAAAGTATGGCCTGGCTGGACCACGGCGCTATGATATCACAGAGAAAAAGATTTGGGAAGCGCATGTTTGTTCTTGAAAACATGAGAAGATGTATAGTACAATGACCGCAGGGCGGCTGCTCTATTGTCCGTCAGATACCGCGTGCCCGCCTGCGGCGGGCAGTCGGTACCGGCGAACAGCAGACCGCAGAAGCGAGGTGCGCGATGAATATTTCCAAATACCAGATATTTCTGAAGGTCGTTTCCTGCGGCAGCTTTTCCAAGGCGGCGGAGGCGCTGAGCTTTACCCAGTCCGGCATCAGCCACGCCATCAACTCGCTGGAAAACGAGCTGGGCGTCATGCTGCTCAGCCGCAACCGCGGCGGCGTGGTGCTGACGGCGGACGGACGGGCGGTGCTGCCCAAGATCGAAAAGCTGTGCGCCGCCCACCACGCCCTGATGCAGACGGTGGAGGGCTTGAAGGATATGGACAGCGGCCTTGTGAAGATCGCCACGTTCTCCAGCGTGTCCGCTCAATGGCTGCCCCGCATCCTCAAGAGCTTCGGCGAGCTTTACCCCAACATCGAGTTTGAAGTGGTCACCGGCGACTTCTACGACCAGATCGAGGGCTGGATCGTCAGCGGCGCGGTGGACTGCGGTTTTCTGCGGCTGCCGCCGGTGAAGCGCTTGCAGACCTACGCCCTGCACCGCGACGAATTGCAGGTCATCGTCCCCTGCGACCACCCCTATGCCGACCGCGACCCGTTCCCCATGTCCGCGCTGGCCACAGAGCCGTTCATCCAACTGGAGGAGGGCGATGACTACGAGATCATGGCGGCGTTTGATGAGATGGGCATCCGCCCAAACGTGAAGTACATCGCCCGGGAGGACAGAACGATCCTTGCCATGGTGTCCGAGGGGCTGGGCATCAGCCTCCTGCCGGAGCTGATGGTGCGCCACAGCCCCACGCCTATCCGCATCTGCCGCGCGCCGCTGCACTTCTATCGCACCATCGGCATCGGCATCAAGGACAAGAAGGCGCTGTCCAACTCCACGCGGCTGTTCGTGGACTATGTGCGGACGTGGGTGGCGGAGAACGGGGAACGGTGACGCGCCCGCAAAGCCCCGAAATCCCGCGATTTTCCGCGGATCTCCGACAGACGGATATTGACAATGTGAATAAACTGGGATATACTGACATCCGTCAGGTTTTGGACGTTTTCACAAGCCTTGATGGCCTGAAAAACAGCGTCCGGACTTCATGAAAAACTGGATAGATCAAGCTCGGGGACGCCGCGCGGCTGTTTGTTGTAACGACGAGACATCGTCAGACAGCAGCTTAGAAGGAATTTTGGGTCAGAAGCCCACCGCGGACGGCACTGTGAGCGCAAGGAGATGACCGAAGCAGCATACGCTGCCGGGGTAACACCGCCATTGGGAGCATCGCTCCTGAGAAGGTAGGTCATGTACGTGGAAACCGTTGGGACACAAGGGCTTCCGTGGCGCGAGGACAGTAGAATTGCACGGCTGAGAGCTTACCTGCAGCGGCGCTTCTTCGTTGTGACATATCAGAGGGTGGACTATGCGCCGATGGCTTCCGAAGGGGAGCGGTCGGCGTTTTTGTTTTACCCGATAAGCCGCTGGTGGCTCCGGAACGGAGCGCCGGCGTTTTTTATGCGAAAAGACCGCACATCCCCCGTCAAGCCGAGACGGCCCGCAAAGGCCGCCTGCTTCCCATAAGGATGGAGAGGGTGCCGGCCCTCTCCATCCCGCACCTCTTTCCGGCAGGGCCGAGACGGCCCGCAGCACACCTGTACAGCACGCGCGGCCCTGTGCCGCGGCGTTTGAGAGAGAACACACAAGGAGGAAACAGAACTTGAACACCAAGAGAATGCACCGGCTGCTGCCGCTGGCCATCGCGCTGGTCATGGCACTGAGCCTGCTGCCCACGAAGGCGTGGGGCTACTACGTCCTGCAGGGCTCCGGCACCGAGGCCAGTCCCTACCTGATCTCCAGCGCTCAGGCGCTGGAATCTCTGGCGGAGCAGGTCAACGACGGCGCACTGAAAACGGAGGGCGTCTACTTCCGGCAGACCGCCGACATCGACCTGTCCGGCTTCAAGAACAACTCGTGGGTGCCCATCGGCAACGCCACCGGCCCCGGCGGCACGGGCCGGACCTTTGACGGTATCTACGACGGCAACGGCTTCCGTATCAAGAACTTCGTGTTCGAGGATACCACCCGCAAGTATTACGGTCTGTTCGGCCTGCTGTCCGAAAGCGCGGTCATCAAGAACCTGACGCTGGACAAGAGCTGCTCCGTCACCGCCCGCACCTATGTGGGCGGCCTCGTCAGCCGCGCCGCAGGGGCCACCCTCATCAACTGCACCAGCTACGCCACGGTGTATGCCGCCGGTTCCGCCGGTGAGATCCCGTATCCCCGCGTGGGCGGTCTGGCGGCGGAGGGCCACACCTTCATCAACTGCGCCAACTACGGCAGCGTCAAGGCCAACCCCGACTCCAGCGGCTTCAGCAGCCCCGGCGGCTATGGCGCCGGCGGCATCGCGTGCACGGCGCGGGTGATGATCGGCTGCGCCAACTACGGAAGCGTGGTGGCCGGCGGTCAGGCCGGCGGCGTGGTGGGCGAGATCAGCTGCTATGGCAGCACCGAGGAGAAACCCGTGGGCGTCATGGTGGGCTGCGCCAACTACGGCACCGTGGAGGCCCGGGAGTGGGCCGGCGGTCTGGCCGGCGATGCCGAGGGCATCATCGAGGACTGCTACAACCTGGGCACCGTGAAGGTGGAGAGGACGCAGGTGGGCGGCCTGGTGGGCCGGTACAGCACCAGCACCTACAACGCCCTGAAGGTGGGCATCCACAACTGCTACCACGCCGGCTCCGTGCAGTACGGCGCGGAGGAGGCGGAGCCCGTGGCGGGTCATCTGGTGGGCCTTGTGCAGGGCAGTGCGGACGAAGCCACCGCCAAGGCATACCTCAGCGGCAACTACTATCAGAACATCGGCCTGCTGCCGGCAGTGGGCAGCATGGACATCGGCGACAGCGCCGTGGCCATGGAGCTGGCCGATATGCAGAAGCAGGAGTTCCTGGACAAGCTGAACAGCTACACCCATGTGGCGCTGTACGGCGCCGCGTGGCAGTTCAGGTATATCACCGGCCAGGGGCGGATGCCTGTCTATAAGGAGTATCAGGAGCTGCTGGACTACTCCTGCAAGCTCAAGGGCGTGACGGTCAACGGCATGCCCGCCATCGCCGCCGACGGCGGCTACACCTGGGTGCTGCCCTACGGCACCGATCTGACACAGATCAAGGTGGTCACCAGCATCAGTCCCCGGGCCACGGCGGAACCGGCGGACGGCACGCTGGACTTCTCCAAGGGCCCCGTGACGTTCACGGTGACGGCTCAGGACGGCGTACACCGGCAGAGCTATCCCGTGACGGTGACGGCGGCGGCCAGCCCCGACGGCCTCAGCGCCCTGCGGGTGAAGATGAAGTCTACGGGCGACGTGACTCGGGACGATTATCTGCACGGCCTGACGCTGGTGGAGCCGGAGAGCTTCCAGCAGGATGTCACCACCCGCGACTACACCGTATACGACTATAACGCCGCACAGCGCGGCGCCTTCGACACGAACAGCTGGAACGGCTACTATTTCTGGGCGGTGCCCGCCGAGACCGGCGCAGCGATGACCGCCGCCACCCCCACGCGGACCAGCACCATCACGGCCTGTGCGGACATGATGGATAAGTCCGGCCAGTACGTCTACTACGGCGACAGCATGCACCTGGGCGACAACACCATGACCCTCACCGTGACACCGCCCTCCGGCGGCAGCGGCAAGGAGACGGTGTATACCTTTCATGTGAAGGTCCTGCCCTCTCTGGGCAGCGTCAGCTTCAGCGACAGCGGCACGGAGCTGGCGGGGACATTCCACCCCCTGACCTTTGCGTACAGCATCAAGGCGCCGGACTATCTGACGGGCCTGACGCCCACCGTCACCACCACCCTGAACGAGGGCGAAACGGTGACGTATAGCCCCGCGCTGGAGGACGGGAAGATCCCGCTGGACAAGCTGACGGACGGCAAGTTCACCATCACCGTGTCCGACGCGGAGGACAGCACCCTCAGCACCACCTATACCTTCACGGTGGAGCAGGTAGCCACATTCACCGCCAGAATCGTCACCAATGTGGCGGATGCCCACATCCGCGTGTATCAGGGTACAGACCTGATGACCCCCAACGCCGGCGGGGCCTACGACCTGCGGGGCGACAGAGACTACCGCTTCGAGGTGGCGGCCAAGGGCTACGTGTCCGTCAGCGATGCGCTGACGCAGGACATCCTGTCCGACGGCGTGCTGGAGCTGTATCTGGAGGAGGTGCCGGCCGGCGATCTCCCCAACTACGGCTCCTCGTGGCCCAGCTTCCGCGGCAACGACGAGAATATGGCCATCACCACCGTCAGGACCCCCATCGGGCCCTACGCGGAGGAGGACGATGTGGAGCTGCTGTGGAACAGCACCAGCGGCAGCGGCTTTGACAGCGGCGCCGTGGGCTGCCCCATCTTCGTGGACGGCTATATGTACGCCTACGCGGGCACCAACATCCTGAAGCTGGACCCCGCCACCGGCGAGACGCTGATCTCCAAGCCCATGGAGGACGCCTCCGACTTCGCCATCATCCCGCCCACCTACGGCGACGGCATGATCTTCGTGGGCCTGAAGAACGGGCGGGTGCAGGCGTTCCGCGCCGATACGCTGGAGTCCCTGTGGGTCTACACCGACCCGCTGGGCGGCCAGTCCAACTCCCCCATCACCTACTCCGACGGCTGCGTGTACGTGGGGTTCTGGCGGGGCGAGAGCGGCGCGGCCAACTTCGTGTGCCTGACGGCGGACGATGAGAACCCCAACCGCAAGACGGAGCCCAAGATCCCCCTGTGGAGCTGCACCAACGACGGCGGCTTCTACTGGGCGGGGGCCTACGCCAACGACAAATACGTGATGGTCACCACCGATGACGGGTACAGCGGCTATTCTCACAACACCGGCAAGCTGCTGATCTTCGACAAGCGCACCGGCGAGCTGACGGATTCCAAGACGACCTACACCGGCGACCTGCGGTCCAACGTGGCCTATGATAAGGCGAGCGGCCGCATCTTCTTCACCAGCAAGGGCGGCGCGATGTACAGCGAGATCGTGGGCGCGGACGGCAAGATCGACCGCAGCGCCAGCAAGACGGTGGCGCTGGGCGGTATGAGCACCTCCACCCCTGTGGTCTGCAACGGACGCGCCTACGTGGGCGTGGCCGGTACGGGGGGACAGTTCACACCCTACGGCGGCCACCACATCGCCGTCATCGACCTGACCGACTGGAAGGTGGCCTATACCGCCCAGACACAGGGCTATCCCCAGACCAGCGGCCTTATGACCACCGGCTATGACGATGGCGTGTACGTGTACTTCATGGACAACTACACCCCCGGCGTCATGCGCGTCATCCACGACGCCCCGGGCCAGACGGCGCTGGAGGGCGGCGTCACCGAGGAGTTCACCTCCGACAAGGGCGTGTCCGGTACCTATACGGACTGCGCGCCGGTGGTGTTCACGCCCCGGGGCAGTCTGGCGCAGTACTGCATCGGCAGCCCCGTCACCGATGAGTACGGTACGCTTTACTTCAAGAACGACAGCGGCAACCTCATCGCACTGACCAGCGCCGTGCGGGAGCTGAAGGTGGCGGAGAAGCCGGAGATCGCCAGGACCGAGGACGGTCAGTGGGAGGTCACCGGCGGTAAGATCGTGGCGGTGCTGGCCAACGGGCTGGAGCGCGACATCACCGCTCTGGTGGAGTACCGCGACGACGGAAGCGGCGGCGTGGAGGCCGTGTATACCTACGGCACCAGCGTCCAGCCCTATACCAAGTCGGTGCGTACCGTGTCCCTCAACGGGGCTTCGGCGGCGCAGCCCGGCATCGGCAACGGCGCCGAGGAGGGCGTCACCGAGAACGGCGTTACCAGCTTCAAGGCCGGTACGTCCGCCGGTGCGCCGGAGATCCGCGTCACCGCGCCGGCCAACGGCTGGGCCGCGGGTGAGAATATCTTCACCGTGGCATCTGACGGCGACGCCGCCTGCACGGTGATGGTGAAGAAGGCCGACGGCACGCTGGTGCGCCTGACGGCGTCCACTGCGGACGGCACGCACAGCTTCACCGCCGTCCTCGCCGAGGGCGACAGTCTGGTGGTGGGCCTGAAGGGTGACGTCAACGGCGACGGTGAGATCACCAGCCGCGACATCGTGCAGGCACAGGCGGGCTTCCTTGGCAAGCTGACGCTGCAGGATCACCGCCGGCTGTGCGGCGCCGTTTTCGGCGGCGATGCCATCGGCAGCCGTGACATTGTCCAAATTCGAGCAGCCTCCCTGGGAAAGCTGACTCTTAAATGGTAACAAAAATCAGAAAGGAAAGAGAACATGAAGCACATCGCAAAGAGATCCCTGTCCATGCTCCTGGCGCTGGTCATGCTCTGCTCCCTGTGCGTCAACGCACTGGCCGCAGACGAGGTCAAGGTCAACTCCGCGCTGAGCGCCACGGAGCTGGAGAAGAGCGCCTCCGCCCAGACCGTTCGGGTGACGGTGGCGCCCGCGTCCGCCGTGACCGTCTCCAACTATGAGGTGAAGCTGGAGGTGCCAAAGGGCTGGACCATCACCAACATCGAGAACGACGACCCCAACGCTGCCCTGACCGCCGCGGACTATAACCTCGCCAACGGCCAGATGGGTTGGACCAGCAAGGATGCCGAGGATAAAAGCGTGAGTAAGTTCGCCACCTACACGGTGGAGATCCCTGCCAACACCGCCGCCGGCAAGTATGAACTGAAGGTCGTGGGCGTTATGGCCGATAAGAATTATGGGCAGGACGCAGTGCTGACCAAGGGCCAGCACGACAGCACCCTGACCCTGACCGTCAAGGAAAAGACCACTGCCACCGGCTACACCGCCGAGCTGTCCACGTGGTACACCCGGCGTGAGGTGGGCCAGACCCTGACCCTGCCCATCTACATCACCAGCACTGAGGCGTCCGTCACCACCTGGAACGCCGCCACCGTCAAGATCAAGTACGATCCCAGGTACGTGTCCTTCTCTGATATGCAGCAGTTCGGCCTGCAGGCCAGCGAGGTCTACGACGACAAGACCAACGGCGTCGTGACCATCAGCCGCTACGGCGACAGCGTGGAGTGCGGCAACGGCAACGGTACGTTCTTCATGGCGGTCTTTGACTGCAACGCCGTGGGTGTCGCCAACTTCCAGCTGACGGAGGCCCGCGTGGACCTGCAGGACAACGCCAACGTGCAGGACGCCCCTCAGGCCACCGTCAAGGGTGACCTGTTTATCCAGATCGGCACCCCCACCTACAAGGTCAGCGGCGCGGAGCAGGAGCTGAGCTATGAGCCCACCGCCGAGGCCGGCAAGGACTTCATCATCAACATGCAGGAGGGCTATGTGGTCAAGGGTCTGGACGTCCACTATAAGGTCGGCGGCAAAGACTACACCGCTTCGTGGGATGCGGATGAGAACACCTTCATCATCCCCGCCCAGCACGTCACCGGCGACATCGAGCTGTATGTCTCCTACCACAGCTACAACATCACCAAGACCGGCAGCGGCGCCGCGGACGTGACCCTGCCGCAGCAGGTGCTCGACTACAAGGCTGACTACACCTTCACCCTGGCCAAGAAGGACGGCTATGCCTACACCGTGAAGGTCACCATCGGCGGCCAGGAGATCACCTGCACCGTCAACGAGGCCGGCACGGAGTACACCATCCCCGGCGACAAGATCCTGGGCGACACGGTGGTCACCGTGACCCGCACCAAGGAGGCCTCTCAGATCACCTTCACCGGCAGCACCGACGATCTGGTGGGCGAGGTCTCCCGCAGCGCTCCCGTCGGTCAGGACTTCACCTTCACCCTCACGAAGGATGCCGACTATGAGTACACCGTCTCCGCCAAGTACACCGAGTCCGGTGAGACCGTGCCCGTGACCGACAACGGCGACGGCACCTACACCATTGAGGGCAAGTACATCACCGGTGATGACATCTCCATCACCGTCAGCAAGATCTCCCCGCTGGATAAGTTCGACTTCAGCGTCTATGAGTACGTGAAGGTGGACGGCGGCAAGTCCGCGTTCCTGATCCTGGCCAACGTGAAGAGCGGCGAGACTCTGGGCGAGGGCAAGGTCCCCGCCTACGACGGTTCCAACATGTATACCGACATGTCCGGCCGTTATAACTCCGCCTATTCCTGGCTGGTGTTCTCCGACAGCACTGCCGCCACCCTGTTGGCCGATGTGAAGAACCACATCACGCTGGTGACCGGCGAGGCCAAAAGCTACAAGTCCAACAACGATGTGAACTACACCGGTACTGCCGACATCAACGACGCCCAGTTGGTATACAACATCTACAACGCCAAGTATGACAGCTTCGACGTGGTGGAGATGAAGATGTTCCTCAGCGCGGATATCAACGGCGATAAGCAGGTGAACTCTTTGGATGCCAGCGCCATCGCAAGAGGCACTGTTCTCTTCTGATAAGTAAACCGCATCACGGGCCGTGCGCTGCACAGGATCTCCCCTGCCCCAAGGGGGCAGGGGAGACAGCCCGTTTTCAGGGGCATGTTTCTGTGGCTCATATCCCGCGTCGTATGGGAAATGGAAACGGGTTTCTGAACAAAACAGGAGGAGAAAATAAGATGAAGAAAGTATTCTGCGCCCTGCTGGCGGCGCTGACGCTGCTGGCGGCGGCCGTCGTCCCCGCCTACGCGGTGGACAGCAGCAAGTCCTATCTCTTCGAGCTGTCCATCGACGGCGGCGACACCAAGCATGCCGCCGCCGGCGACATCGTGACGGTGCTGCTGACACTGAAGCGCACCGACAAGGACGAGGGCTACACCATGTACGCCATGCAGGACGAGATCTGCTACGATCCCGCGTTCTTCGAGCTGGTGCAGGGCAGCGCTATGTCGGCGGCGGCCATCGAGACCACGGACATCTCCCTGCGCGGCGGCCTGCGGGCGTTCTACATGAACTTCGTGTCCTTCGGCGGCGGCGAGGACTGGAACGCCAGCACCATGATCGGCACGTTCCAGCTGAAGGTCATCGGGACCTCCGGCTCCTCCGTCATCCGGAACACGGAGAATCTGGTGTCCACCGCCGACGGTATGGACAGCTATGCCGCCGAGGCCCGGGACGTCACCGTGGTGGTGACGGACGACTGCACCGTGAAATTCGAGAGCAACGGCGGCTCCTTCGTGCCGGAGCAGGTGGTCAAGCGGGGCCAATATGTGACCCGTCCCGAGAATCCCACCAAGGAGGGCTTCGTGCTGGAGGGCTGGTATACCGATTTCGACATGACCCGGCCCTGGGACTTTGACCGCGACACGGTGACGGCCAGCATGACGCTGTACGCCAGATGGACGGACGGCACGGCCATCGCGCCGGTAGACGAAAACGGCGGCGGTCAGGTGCCGGTGTGGGTGTGGATCGCGCTGGGCGCGCTGCTGCTCCTGCTGGTGCTGTTCCTGCTGCTGCGCCGCCGGACCGTGAGGTTTGAGACCTTCGGCGGCACCGCCATCGACAGCCGCAAGGTGCGCCGCGGCGAAAAGCTGACACCTCCCATGCTGCCTGTGAAGGAGGGTGCGGCCTTCGGCGGCTGGTTCGCGGATCAGGCCTGCACCAAGCTCTGGAGCTTCGACAGCGACACGGTGGAAAAGAGCATGACACTGTACGCCAAGTGGCAGTAACCGCGGAAATAGAATGAGGGTGCAGATGAGAAAACGGATCACAGCCCTGCTGCTGGCCTTTGTCATGACGGCGAGCCTGCTGCCGGTGACGGCGCAGGCGGTCTCACCGGAGGCGGAGGCGCAGGCGGCAGTTATCACCACGGCGGCGGAGTTTGCCGCCATGGCGCCGGACGGGAATTACCGTCTGGAAGCGGACATCACGGTGGACGAGCCCTACGGCAGGACATTCACCGGCAGCTTCGACGGCGCCCACCATATCATCACCATAGATCTTCATGCCTCGGCCGGTGGACCGGTCGGGGCATGGGGCCTATTCGGAGAGCTGGACGGCGCGTCGGTAAAAGACCTCCGTCTGCGGGGCGAACTGACCGCGGCGGAGGACAGCGGTGTCCGGAGCCTGGGCGCACTGGCCGGTACGGTTTCCGGCGACACGGCTATCGGCGGCTGCCGCAGTGAGGCGGCGGTGCAGTCGGAGGTGTCCGGCGGCAGCGTGGGCGGCTTTGTGGGCCGCGTCACCGGCGGTACGCTGACCATGACGGGCTGCGCCGGCGCCGGCGTGGTAAAGGCGCTGGACAGCGCCGCGGCCGGCGGCCTTGTGGGCAGCCTCGACGGCGGCAGCATGACGCTGACGCGGTGCTACCGGTACGGCGACGTGCTGGGCGGCGTGTGCGCTGGCGGCTTAGTGGGCCAAGTGGCGGAGCAGGCGGACTGCACCGCGTCGTACGGCTATGCCGCCCTGCGGCCTGCCGCAGAGGACGCGGCAGCACCGGAAAACTGGGGCGAGCTGCAGACTGTCAGCGCGGAGAAGACCGGCGCACTGTGCGGTGAAGGTACGTTCAGCGCGGAGAGCAAGGCGCTGTTCTGGTCGGGCAAGGCGTTCGGAACGGACGCTGTCCCTGCCGGTGGGCGGTTCGAGGAGACGGATGCCGCCGCGGTGCTGGCGGCTTTGAATGAGGGCGCGGCGGAGGACGATGCCAACGGCTTTCTGCTGACGGCGGAGAATGGCGGCTGGCCCATGCTGCGCTGGGAGCTGACCCAGCCCCAGACGCCGTCTGCCGCAATAGAGCAGGAGAAGGAGACGCTGCGCACCCAGTTGGCCCAGCTATGGAGCCAATACAGCGAGACGGCCTATGAGCCGGAGAGCTGGGCGGCGTTGACCAAGCTCTATCAGGGCGCGCTGGCCGCTGTGGACGCAGCTGTGTCGGCAGAGGAGCTGCCGCTGCTGACGGTGCTGGCCGCGGCCATGGCGGAGGTACCCGTCAAGGCCCAGACCTACACCACCCTGTCGGAACAGGAACGGCAGGCGGTGATCCAGCGGCTCCAGACAACGTATGAGACATATTTACAGCAGATCGAGGACAAGGCATCCGCCTTTGCCGAGGCCAGCCGCGGCGTGTGGCTGAAGCGCACGGCAGAGGGGCGGGAACAGCTGGACACAGCCCGCCAGACGCTGGTCCGGCAGCTGACCACGGCGCTGACAGCGCTGAAAGACTGCCATACCACGGCGGACGCTCAGACGCTGGAGGATGCCTTCTCGGCCTCCGCCCAACAGACGGCGGAGGGCGTGGATCCCACCGTGGCGGATAATCGTGTGCCGCAGGGGGACAAGTGGGACGGCACGTCCCGTACCCGGCCTGCGGAGGGCAACGGCACGGCGGAGGACCCCTATCGCATTACCACTGCCGCGGAGCTGGCGTGGTTCGCAGACCAGGTCAACGGCGGCCAGCGGACGCTGTGTGCCCGTCTGGCCTCGGACATCGACCTGAACGGCTATGTCTGGACGCCCATCGGCAGCACCGGCGGCAAGAGCTATCAGGGGACGTTTGACGGCGGCAACAGCGTCGTCCACGGCCTGCGGGTGGAGAGCGCCGCCTACGCCGGACTGTTCGGCGTCATCGGCATGTCCGGCACGGTGCAGCGCCTGTGTACGGCGGGCACCATCACCATCACCGCCGCTCAGGGCAACAAGATCTCCAGCGTGGGTGCGGGCGGCATCGCCGGATACAGTATGGGCATTATCTTTCAGTGCTTCTCTACGGTGTACGTCACCAACGACCGCACCAGTTACAGCGCGGTGGCCGGGGGCATCGTGGGCAAGGCGTCGGCGCAGGCCGTGGTGGACAGCTGCGGCAGCTACGGCGCCGTGGGCGGCCGCAGGAACATCAACTACATCGGCGGTATCGCGGGCGTGGCCCAGAAGGGAGCCGTCATCCGCTACTGCACCAACTACGGCGCCGTCACCGGCAGCCGCGGTGTGGGCGGCATCGTGGGCCTGCTGACGGACTACGCCCAGGTGCGCCTGTGCGAGAATCAGGGCGCTGTGGACGGCGAGAGCCGCGTGGGCGGCGTCGTGGGCTGGGTCTGCGGGGCGGACTACATCTCCGGAAACGTGCTGGACGTGACCATCCGGAACGTGGGAAGCTACGCCGATGTCACCGCCGATGGCTCCCCCGCTCTGGGCTACGGCGCAGGCGGGATCGTGGGATACATCGACACCGCCGATGATACGGGCCTCACCGGCCCCTGCACCCTGTCCTGCGCCTACAACACCGGCACGGTGACGGACAACGGCGGCACCACGTCTCAGGGCGTGGGCGGCATCGTGGGTGAGTGGCACGGCGGCGTTCTCAGCCATGTGCAGAGCGCCTCCGGCAACACGCTGTGGGGCGTGGTGGACATGGCGGTCACCGCCAGCCACGACGCGGCGCGGGTGTCCACGGTGACACCGGCCTATGACATCACCGGCGGTGACCGCTGGGACAAGGTCAGCGCTGCGGTGACGCTGCTGGCGAAGCTCATCCGGCCCGAGGCCGGCGATGAGGGCTACGCCGCCTACGGCAGGGACCAGAGCATCCTCTATAACGGCGTGATCCTGTCCTATCTGGAGCGCATCGAGTCCGCCGCAGACAGCGGCGAGACGGAGACGCTGCTGCGGGAGTGTCAGGAGCAGCTGGACGCCGTCCTCACCGGCACGGATGCCAGCGGCCAACAGCTGCTGGAGGACCTGCGCGCTTACGCCGGAAGCCGCGTGTACGCGGCGGCGGAGCAGGCGGAGGCGGATGCCCTGCTGGCGGCGGCGGAGACGGAGATCGCCGGTGCCGCTACCATCGCGGACATCAGCAATATCCGACTGAAATATCTGGGCGACAACGGCCTGCTGACCAGGATCACCACCTATCAGGCCAAGCGGCAGCAGGATCTCTACAATACCTACATCTACAACAGGAACTATATGCAGGACGATATGGCCGCGGCGCTGGCCGTCTATGAGAGCTGGCGGGCCAGACTGGACGGCGCTTCCTCCGTGGAGGAGGTGGACGCCATCTACGCCGACGCCCGCAAGGCGCTGGCAGACCTGACCGCAGGCTTCACGGAGGGTGATACTGCGCCGGACATGGACGCGGCGGCAGCCGCAGCCCTGCAAAAGACACGCGATGAGGCGCGGCAGGCTCTGGATGATCTGGCGCAGCAGCGCATCGCGGCGCTGACGGCGCAGCTGGACGACATCAGCGGTTTCGACGAGACACGGCGGCAGCTGCTGACCCAGGCGCTGGAGCGGGGCGTGACATCCATCCGGGAGGCCGCTGCGGTGGAGCTGGACAGCCTTACCGACTATACCGCCATCCAGCAGGCCCGGAAGGAGGGCCTTGCCGCCATCGAGCAGGCGTACACCGCCGCCGCCGGCAAGCTGAAGAAGCTGCTGGAGTCCTCCCGGGCGGAAAACGGCTGGGACGGCATCACCGCCAGCCGGCCCCACGGCAGCGGAACGGAGGCCGATCCCTACCAGATCGGCACGGCGCAGGAGCTGGCGTGGCTGGCCTATGCGGTGAACAACCAGACGGAGAGCGGCGGATTCAGCGCCGTGCTGACGGCGGACGTGGATCTGGGCTATTGCCAGTGGCCGGTGATCGGCACGCGCAGCAGCGGCAGCCAGCGGCCCTATACCGGCACCTTTGACGGCCGGGGACACACCGTGTCCGGCCTGTACATCACTTCGTTGGGCGGGCGGCAGAAGCTGGGCCTGTTCGGCGTGGCGCAGGACGCGGTGATCCGGAACCTGACGGTGCGGGGCAGCATCGAGCTCACCGGCGTCCGTTCCTACGACGGCGACACGGCGGGCTACCTCATCGGCGGCCTGCTGGGCAGCGGCGAGGGCATCGGCGTCACCATCAGTAACTGCGTGTCGCAGGTGGATGTCTCCGTGTCCTTTGCCAACGACCAGAAGGCGCAGCGCGCCGCCGTGGGCGGTCTGGTGGGCCGCCTCAGCGGCAGCGGCAGCCACACGCTCACCGACTGCCGCAGCGAGGGGCGGGTCTACACTGCCTTCGCGCCCGGCGCCTGCTATCTGGGCGGCTCCGGCGGCGACGGCGGGCAGGCCGGCATCGTGGGCTTTATCAGCGCCGGCGCACGACTGGAGCGCTGCGTCAACGCCGGCGAGGTCTACGCAGGCCGCGCCGCAGGCGTGGGCGGCATCGTGGGAAGCGCGGGCAGCAGCGGCACGGAGGTGACGCTGTTCCAGTGCGCCAATCAGGGCGCGGTGTCCAACGATACTGCGGCGGTGCTGCTGAACAAGGGCGGCACCGGCGGCGTCCTGGGACTTGCCGTGGCGGGGACCGTAACGGTTCGCAGCTGCTACAACACCGGCAGCGTGGCGGGCAGCACCATCGTGGGCGGCATTCTGGGCGGCGAGCGCGGCGAATACTCCGCCAACGCTCAGTACGGCTGCCGGGGCCTGACGCTGGAGAACTGCTACAACGCAGGCGGCCTGCTGGTGGGCACGGCCACCGTTCGGGTGGGCGCGTTGGCGGGCTACCCGCTGGACGGCCGGTACTACACGGGACTGACGGTGCGCAGGGGCGCCTGCCGGTTCGTGATGGGCTGGAAGTGCAGTCAGGGCGACAGCGTGAAGGAAAGCGCGGTGCTGACGGCGGATACGCTGTTTGAGGGACTGGTGGACAGCATTGGCGGCGTCAACAGCGGCTATCCCCTGTTTGACTGGCAGCTTCTGGAGCAGCGCTGCCGCGAAGAGGTGGTCAGCTATCTGAACGACCGCTATGAGCGGGAGATCAAGCCTATCGCCACCGTGGCCCAATGCCAGGAGATCGAAAGGCTGCTGGCCGAGACGGCGGAGACCATCCGCACCGCCGAGACCACGGCGGACATCGCCGCGGCCTACGATGCCATGGTGGACCGCATGAACGCGGACGACCTGCTGGCGGCAGCAAAGGAAGCCGCGCAGAAGCAGCTGGATAAGCTGTATGGCAGCGCAAAGAAGAATTATAAGGATATTGCAGAACAGCTGAACAAGCTGTATGAAACACAAAAGGCCGCCATCGAGGCCTGTACCAAGTCCGCGGATACGGACACGGAGCTGGATCGGTTTTCTGCCGGTGTGGCGGATCTGCTGATCACGGCACGGGTCAAGACCGGCGCGGCTATGCGGGAGCTGGCCGCCGCGCTGCCGGAGGTAACGGCGTCCTACAAGGAGCTGACCGCGGCGCAGAAGGAGATGCTGGTCAACGGCAAAAAGCTGACGGATGCGCAGAACCTGCTGGCCACCTATGAGCGTGATCTCGAATCACTGAACCAGTGGGTAGACAGCGATAAGACCAAATATTCCGCAGTGAAAACCGAGCTCGGCAAGCTGGCGGCGGAGACCCGCACAAAGCTGGAAGACTGCACAAGTGCCGCCGGCATGACCAGGGTGTTGAACGACTATTCTGCCGGTGTGGCACATCTCCTGATGGAGAAGCTCAACTTCACCGCAGGCAAGACCACGCTGGGTGAGCTGAACAAGCTCTCTCAGGTGATCGAGCAGGCATCTGCTGCCATCAACGGTCTGACCGAGGAACAGAAAGCCCTGCTGGAGAAGGCTCAGGTGGCAAACTGCACCGCAGCCAAGGAACTGCTGGCCGTTTACAAGGCGGCAGCGGAGCAGCTGGAAAAGTGGAGCAGCGAGGATCAGAGTAAGTATACAGACCTGAATACAGCGCTGAACAGTCTGGCCGCGACTGCCCGCAAGGAGTTGGAGGCCAGTGTGGATAGGGACGGCGCGGCCAAGGCACTGAACGGCTACTGCGCCGGGGTCGTGATGGAGCTGATCAAGTCTGTCGGCACAGTCAAGACCGTTATGACCGAGCAGGAAGCGGCCCAGGTAAAGTCGAAGATCCAGCGCGCTCAGACTGCCTACGGCAACCTGTCGGCTGATCAGAAAAAACTGGTGACCAGCTATACGGCTTTGCAGGCTGCGGATACCGCCTATAAGGCTTATGAGCAGAACTATGCGGCAGCCAAGAATGTCATGGAGCTTATCAAGAGCATCGGCAAGGTGAATGAGGTCATGACCAGAACGGAGGCCGATGCGGTCAAAAAGAAGATCCAGACCGCGCAGGACGCCTACAATAAGCTGACGGCGGAACAGAAGCAGATGGTGACCAATTACGCCGACTTGCAGGCTGCGGCGGCTGCCTATCAGACCTACGAGACGAATTACGCGGCAGCCAAGGCGACAGAGGATCTGATCAAGGCGATCGGCACAGTGACAAAGGACAGCTATGACGCCATCCAGAAGGCCACCGAGGCCTATAACAAGCTGACGGCCACGCAGAAGAAGTTGGTGGACGCCAAGCTGGTGCAGCAGTTACAGGATGCCTCTGCCCGCTATAAGGAGCTGCTGGAGCAGACCACCGACGCAAACGGCGAGAAGGTACCGACCGACCAGCTGTTGGTACCGGATGAGGTACAGACGGAGGACACGCCCTTCGATTGGAGCATCGTCTGGATCAGCCTGGGTATTCTGGCGGCGGCAGGCGTTATTACCTTTGTGATCCGCTGGTTTATCGCCATGCGGCGTGCCAAACAGAAGAAAGAAACGTAATACCCGCAAGAAGGGGGAGGTGAAACACCGCCCCCTTCCTGTGGCGTTTACAGGAGGAGCGTGAAACATGAAAAAAAGGCTGGGAAGCGTCATACAGACCGCTGTTGCCCTGCTTCTTTGTCTGGCCACGGCGCTGTGCGTGACGCAGCTGCAAATCGGCCACGCACCCCAGGAGGAGGCCCACGCGGCGTCCCGTATGCTGCTCTCGCAGGGTGAGGTGCTGTATGACGGCGACCGCATCGCGGGCATGGACAGCGCCAATGACGGCGAGGATCAGGAAAATGATACGCCAGACGAACCGGATACACCGGATGAGTCGGATACGCCAGAGGATCAGCAGACCGAGCCGGCTCAGACGCCGGAGAACGACCGGCAGGACGGACGGCAGGATCCCCAAACGCCTGATGAGGATAATCCCTCCTCCGGCGACGGTACAACGTCAGAGGGCCGGGGCAATATTGATGACATCCTGGACATTGTGGATAATGGCGGCGGCTCCGGTGGGCAGATCCCCGACCGCACCCCCACTGACGCCATCACTGTCCCGGAGGTCAAAGACCCTGCGGCCTATTTTAAGACCAGTATCATCGACGGTTCGACGGTGGAGAGCGAAACCTATGGCTTCTCGATCCAGCACCTGACCACTCTTGAGGTCACCGGGATGTCTGCGGCGGTGAATGGGAAGGAATATCTATTCCCGGCCAACAGCCGCTATATGAATGTACATCTGGCAACAGCGGCCAACACCATTACGGTCAGCGTAAATTACCGCGAGGCGGATGGCAGCACTGTTTGCGCGTCCAAGAGCTACACGGTTTATTACGCCCAGCCCGGGGAGCTTATCATCGTGGCGAAGCGCACCTCGGACGGGCGGCAGCTGGGTGAGCTTGGCACCGTGTCGGAGGGCGCGCTGACCTTTACCGCCTGCGCCGAGCGGGACGGCAGTACCTATCCGGTGCAGTCCGTGGAGCTCAACGGCAGGACCCTCGCCGGCAGCGGCGGCAGCTACACCGCCGACCTGAATTCCGGCGAGAACCGCATCCGCGTCAAGGCAAGCTATCAGTCCTCCACCGCCGAGGAGACCTATACCATCACATACAACGCCAGCGCGTTTCAGATCAGCACCACCATCTCCGACACGGTCATCGACGACAGCACGGCCCAGAGCAGCGCGTCGTTCGAAAAGGTGACGGTGGACAGCCAGCAGTACAAATTCCGACTTCACCTGATCCAGAGCACCGGTAAGGAGTCCATCGACCGCGTCCGTGTCAGTGACAGCACCGGCACCGTCTCACTGACCGCGGACAGCGAAGAGTATTACACCGTGGACATGGGCCGCGAGGACCGGCAGCTGTACATCGACTACAAGGATTCCACGGGCCGGAGCAAGACCTATAAGTACCTGCTCCACTTCCAGCGGGGCGCGGAGGGCACGCCGGAGGACCGCCAGCCCACCATCATCGCCCAGGTGGAGGCGGACGGCACCGTCATCGGCCTGACCAACGGCCTGACCATGAAAACGCCCGACCTCATCGTGCTGGTGGATGGCCGCAGCTACAACGGCCAGCAGCTCTACGCCAACAACTACACCGTGTCGGTGAACGGTACGGTGGTGTCCGCACCCATCAGCCAGTCCGGCTACCAGTTCGGTTACACCGCCTACCTCTCCAACGTGGGGGCCAATATCATCACCATCACCGCCACCGACGGCGATGGCTACGCCACCACCCGCAGCTGGACGGTGTACTACGAGGAGGGCACCGTCACCGTCACCGTCAGCGTGGAGGCCACCACCGTGGGCCTCGGCTATCTGGTGGCGCCCACGGAGGTGACGGTCCCCGGCGGCACGGACGCCTGGACCGTGGTGCAGCAGGTGCTGACGGACAACGGCTACACCGTCAGCGTCAGCGGCAGCTATCTGTCCGCCATCCAGCGCAGCGGCATTTGCAGCGGCTTCTTCATCGACCCTGAGCTGATGGAGCTGATCGTGGCCGACGGCATGGACGAGAACGGTGCGGGACTGGATCCCCAACCCTTCTCCATGGACAGTCTGGGCGAGCTTGACTTCTACCGCTGGTCGGGCTGGATGTATTCCTATAACGGCAGCTATCCCGGCTACGGCATGAACGTCTGCAAGCCGCAGGACGGCAGCGTGATCCGCGTCCGCTACACGCTGGCTCTGGGCAAGGACATCGGCGGCTATTCCAGCGCCAACGGCAATTACGGCGTTTCCAGCGGCAACTACTATAAAGAATGGTAAGAGGAGAAAAGCAGATGAATACCAGCGTAGAAAAGATCCTGCATGAAGTGAAAAAGGTCATCGCCGGTAAGGACGATGTGCTGGAAAAGATCATGATGACGGTCCTCTCCCGCGGCCATGTGCTGCTGGACGACGTGCCCGGTACCGGAAAGACCACCACCGCGCTGGCCTTCAGTCGTGCGCTGGGTTTGCAGTACGGGCGTATCCAGTTCACGCCGGACGTGCTGCCCTCGGATATCGTAGGTTTCTCCATGTACCATAAGGAGAGCGGCAGCTTTGCCTATCAGCCCGGCGCGGTGATGACCAACCTGCTGCTGGCCGATGAGATCAACCGCACCTCCAGCAAGACCCAGTCGGCGCTGCTGGAGGTGATGGAGGAGCGTCAGGTCACCGTGGACGGTCAGACCCACAAGCTGCCGGATCCCTTCGTGGTCATTGCCACCCAGAACCCGGTAGGCTCTGCCGGTACGCAGCTGCTGCCCCAGGCACAGCTGGACCGCTTCATGGTGCGGCTGGAGATGGGATATCCCGATTTTGCAAGTCAGGTGAACATCCTCCGGGATCGCCAGACCAGCGATCCGCTGGAGGAGGTGGCCACCGTGTCCTCCTGCGCGGAGGTGCTGGCTATGCAGAAGGAAGCCCAGTCAGTCCATATGGCGGACGCCATGCTGGAATACGTCACCAGCCTGGCGGAGGCCAGCCGCAGCCACCCGCTGGTGGTGCTGGGCGTCAGCCCCCGTGGTGCGCTGGCGGTGTGCCGCATGTGCAAGAGCCGGGCCTTCATGGAGGGCCGCGACTATGTGCTGCCGGACGATGTGGCCTATATCTTCGCGGATGTGTGCGCCCACCGTCTCATCCTGTCGCCCAAGGCCAGGATCGCCGAGACCACCGCCAAAGACGTGCTGGCAGAGGTGGTGCAGCAGGTCCGGCGGCCCGACCACATCTGAGCGATGGCGAAAAATCGGATCGTTTTTATTGTATGGCTGCTGCTGTGGCTGGCAGCGTGGGCACGGGGCGTGGGCAATATGGCCGGCGGCATCCTGCTGGCCTCGGTGCTCTGCGCCGCGGCGGAGATCGCCGCGGCCTGCGCCCTGCGCAAGCGCCTGACGGTCCAGCTGTCCGCCGCTGTCTCCTGCCGCAAGGGGGAGGAACTGCCGGTAACGGTAACGGTGGCAAACAGCGGCCTTCTCAGCTGCCTGCGGGTGCAGGCAGACGTCCAATGCCGGAATCTGCTGACCGGCGAGGTGACGCATGCCGCAGCCTGCCTCCCTGCGGCAGGGCACGCCAAGGCCCAGACGGTATGCACCCTCCGGCCCCGACACTGCGGCAAGCTGGAGCTGACGCTGACGGCCCTGCGGGTCTACGACATGTTCGGTCTTGTGGGGGCGAAGAAGCCGGTGGGGCTGACAGCCCCGTCTCTGGTGCTGCCGGATGTCTGGCCGGTGGAGCTGACGGTGTCGGAGCGCCGGAGCCCCGACATGGACAGCAGCGAATACTCCATGTATCATCCCGGCAATGATCCCAGCGAGACATTCGCCCTGCGGGAATACCTGCCCGGCGACCGGATCAAAAACATTCACTGGAAGCTGTCGGAAAAGACGGATCACCTGCTGGTGCGCCAGCTGGGTCTTCCGGTAAACAACGCCATTCTGCTGGTGCTGGACAACACCGCTGATACCGCTCCCTCTCCGGAGGAGCGGGAGGCGCTGGGCGAGGCGGCTGTCTCCGTGTCTGCGGCCTTATGCGAGGCGGGCCTGCCCCATCAGGCGGCGTGGCTGGACCGCGAGACCATGGAGCCGCGGCTATGTGCCATCGGCGACACGGAGGAGCTGACGCAGGCCCTGTCCGGCCTGCTGTCGGCGGAGACGGAGCCGGACACCCGGACGGTGACACGGCGTCTGGCGGAGACGCAGGGACTGGACTACGCCCACGCGGCGGTGCTGTCTCTGCGGTCGGAGCCGGAGGACCTGACCACCGCCTCCGGTACGCCCGTGACCCACGTGGCGGTCTCGGCCGCCATGCTGCGAAGTAAGGAGGGGATCTATCTTGCGCTTTAATGGCGCCCGCTTCGGCGGACTTCTGACCGCATCCCTTCTGACGGCAGGGCTCATGACCCTGCTCATCACGCTGCTTTCCCTGCCGGTATCGCCCCTGTGGCCGGTGCTGCTGGGCGTTTTAGCGGCGGCCACCGTGTGTCTGACGGAAGGCACGCGCCTCTCGTGGCTGCCTGACGCAGCATGGATGGCGGGCTGCCTGCTGACGGTGCTGGCACTGCCGGGTACTGTGACCAACGGTCTTGCCCAGCTGCTGGACGCGGCGGTGCAGACGTGGCAGCAGCTCCACGCCCGCAATTACACCAGCTTTCTGGCGCAGGACGACGGCGCCGCGGGCCTGACGGCGGTACTATGCCTGCTGGGCGTGGTCTGCGGCCTGTGGTGCATGGCCTGCGTGCGCCGCCCCAGCGACCTGCGCTTCTGGCCCATGGCGCTGGTACTGGCTGCGGCGGCGGTGCTGTTTGCGCCCCTGACCGCCGTATGGTGGCTGCTGCTGGCGGCTTTGACGCTGCTTTTGCTCTACGCCGTGCGCTTCGGCGGACGGCACGCGTCCTCCGCCCCGCTGCGGGCGTGGCTGCGTCCTGCGGCGCTGCTGCTGGCCTGCGTCACGGCGCTGGGCTGCTGGAACGGCGACGCCGCCCACCCTGCCGCCGTGGATACCGCCGCCCGCTGGACAGCGGCACAGGCGGATATCCTGCGCTACGGCAGCAACGCGGGACTTCCGGAGGGCGATATGACCAAAGTCGGCCCCCGCCGCACCACGGAGGACACCATGCTGGAGGTCACCATGACCCAGCCGATCTCCTACTATCTCCGGGGCTTCGTGGGCGAGGCGTATGCCAACAGCCGCTGGAGCACGCTGGACAGCAAGACCCTCAGCGAGGCCGCGGATACCTTCTACTGGCTGCATCAGGACGGATTTTACGCCCAGAGCCAGCTGACCACAGCGGCGCAGGCCGGTGTGTCGGACGTGCTGCGCTATGACAACACCGTGACGGTGCAGAACGTCGGCGCGTCGGGGAAGTATCTCTATGCGCCCTATGAGCTGCTGGCGGACAGCGATGTGCTGGATGCGGCGCAGATCGGCGACCGTACCCTGCTGGCCAGTGGCCTGCGGGGGCAGCGGACGTACAGCTTCCACGCCAGCGACAATATCATCACCCAGTACCAGCGGCTTGCTGCGGCACTGCTGGAGGAGACGGAGCAGACCAATGCCTTTCTGAATACAGAGGCGGCCTATAACCGCTTCGTCTACGACCACTATACGGACATCCCCGATGATATCCGCGGTTTTCTGGAGGAGAAGCTGGGCGGCTATCAGAAAGACGAGGGGCAGGTACACTTCGATTACCAGCGGGCCAAGCAGAACATCCTGTTCTATCTGACCACCTACATCACCTATGAGGAGAATGTCCTGCCCATTACGGGCGGCGACTTCGCCCTGACTTTCTTGGACGGCACCCAGACCGGTTACGATGTCCACTACGCCACGGCAGCGGCGCTGATGTTTCGTTACTACGGCATCCCTGCCCGCTACGTGGAGGGCTATTTGGTCACTAAGGATGACGCGGCTCATATGAAGTCTGGCCAGACGCTGAATGTGGGCGGGAACCGCGCTCACGCATGGGTGGAGTACTATCAGGACGGCCTTGGCTGGCTGCCCTTCGAAGCCACGCCCACCTATTTCTCCGCCATGGAAAAGGCGGAGCAGTATCAGAATATCTCCGGTCTGGTGGGTCAGGCCCCGCTGGAGGACACACCGGAGCAGCCGGACGACACCGACGCCCGGGACCCCGTGACAGAGGCACTGCGGGAGCTCTGGCTGAAGCATGGCATGACCGTACTGCTGGTGCTGCTGGTATCACTGGCCGTGGTACTGGCGGCGGTGCTGCTGGGCCGTATCCTGCGGGAGCGGCGGCGGACACGGCAGCGGAAAGCGTCGTTTTTCGGCGCGGACGCGGCGGCCGCCATCGACGCCATCTTCCGCTATACGATGGATGTGCTCCGTGCCCGGGGCATGGCGGCGCGGAACTGCCCGCCGGAGGACTATGTGGCCTATATGGATCAGGACCTGCGGGAGGACTACCTGCTGGCGGCCCGACTGTGGCAGGAGGCCCGCTTCCGGGGCCGGCCCATGACGGAGGAGCAGCGCCGTCGGGTACTGCGCCTGAAGGACGAGATCTGGCGGCGTACCTGGCACAACGCGGGGCTAAGGCAGCGCCTGCGCCTGAAATACGTGGAATTCCTGTAAGGAGGGGATCGGATGAAACAGAGTATAGCGGCCCTGCTGCTGGCAGTGCTGGTGCTGCTGCCCGCCTGCGGCGCGCAGCCTGTGCCGGAGGCCCCGTGGCAGACGGCCTGCCGCGAGACGGGGGCCTATCTCCAGACGCAGGGCGCCCCCACGGCGGGCTCCATCGGCGGTGAGTGGGCGGTGATCGGCCTGAGCCGCGCGGGGCTGCTCAGCGACACGGCGGCCCGGAGCTACGAGCGGAGCGTGGAGGATTACGTGCAGCAGGCGGGCTCCGTGCGGCTGCACCACGCAAAATCCACCGAGAATTCCCGCACCATCCTGGGCCTGACGGCCGCAGGCTGCGATGCCGCCAACGTGGCGGGCGTGGACCTGACGGCGGGTCTGAGCGATATGACCTTCGTCCGTGCCCAGGGTCTCAACGGCCCCATCTGGGCGCTGATCGCGCTGGACTGCGGGGCTTACGATATCCCGCAGTGCGCCGACGGCGAGGAGCAGACCACCCGCGAAGGCCTGGTGGCGGAGATCCTGTCCGCCCAGTGCGCCGATGGCGGCTGGACTCTGATGGGCGACGTTTCCGACGTGGACATGACCGCCATGGCTTTGACGGCTCTGGCATCTTATCAGGAGGAGACAGACGTCAAGGCGGCAGTTGACGCGGCGCTGACCTATCTGTCCGATGCCCAGCAGGCCGATGGCGGCTTCATGAGCTGGGGCGAGAGCAACAGCGAGTCCTGTGCGCAGGTGATCGTGGCCCTGACGGCGTTGGGCATCGACCCCGCATCGGATGAGCGCTTCCTGAAGGACGGCGCGTCCCCGTTGGACGGCCTGTGTGCCTTTGCCTGCACCGGCGGCGGTTTTCGCCACAGCGCCCGGCAGACGAAGCCGGATGGCATGGCCACGGAGCAGGGCTTCTACGCCCTGACGGCCTACGACCGCTTCCAGCAGGGCAAGACGCGGCTCTTTGACATGACGGACATCGCATGATGCGGCACACCGCCGGTCCCCGCAGGGGCCGGCGTGTTTTTTTATGTGCCGTGATTGCATAAGCACACGCTTTATGGTATGCTAAAAGTATCCGATGGGGCGAAACAGGGGAGCGTCCCCAAATTGCAGAAAAAGGAGAAAGACTATGGGACTTATCAGAGCGGCGATGGGCGCGGCCGGCGGTACGCTGGCTGACCAGTGGAAGGAATATTTTTATTGTGACGCCATTCCCGAGAACGTGCTGGCGGTAAAGGGACAGAAAAAGACCACCCGACGCTCCAGCAACCGTCACGGCGATGACAACGTCATCACCGACGGCTCCGTCATCGCGGTGGCGGACGGCCAGTGCATGCTCATTGTGGACCAGGGCAAGATCGTGGACATGTGCGCCGAGACCGGCGAGTATACCTACGACATGTCCTCGGAGCCGTCCCTGTTCTGCGGCAGTCTGGGCCAGGGCCTGAAGAACATGTTCGGTACCATGGCCAACCGCTTTACCTTCGGCGGCGAGGCCCCCAAGGATCAGCGCATCTACTACTTCAACACCAAGGAGCTTATCGGCAATAAGTACGGTACGCCCAGCCCCGTGCCCTTCCGCGTGGTGGACCAGCGGGCCGGCATCGACATCGACGTGGGCATCCGCTGCTTCGGCGAGTACAGCTACCGCGTCTCCAACCCCATGCTGTTCTACACCAACGTCTGCGGCAACGTCAGCGAGGACTACACCCGCGACCGGCTGGACAGCCAGCTCAAGACCGAGCTGCTGACGGCCCTCCAGCCCGCCTTCGCCAAGATCGGCGAGACCGGCATCCGTTACTCCCAGCTGCCCGGCCACACCATGGAGCTGGCCGACGCCCTCAACGAGGTGCTGAGCAAGAAGTGGCGCGACCTGCGGGGCATCGAGATCGTGTCCTTCGGCGTGTCCAGTGTCACCGCCGATGAAGAAGACGAGAAGATGCTCAAGGAACTGCAGCGCAACGCGGCCTTCATGGACCCCACCCGTGCGGCGGCGCACCTTGCAGGCAGTCAGGGCGACGCCATGAAGGCGGCGGCGGCCAACAAGGGCGGCGCGGCCATGGCGTTCATGGGCATGAACATGGCGGGTCAGGCCGGCGGCATGAATGCACAGGACCTGTACGCCATGGGTCAGCAGCAGACCGCCCAGCCGGCGGCGTCCCAGCCCGCAGGCTGGACCTGCTCCTGCGGCCATACCGGCAACACCGGCAAGTTCTGCGGCGAGTGCGGCGCACCCAAGCCCGCACCGGCGGGGGAATGGAAGTGCTCCTGCGGTGCGGTGAACACCGGCAAATTCTGCGGCGAATGCGGCAAGCCCAGACCTGCCGACGAGTGGACCTGCTCCTGCGGCAGCGTCAACAAGGGCAAGTTCTGCGCCAACTGCGGCAATCCCCGTCCCTGACACCGTGTGACATGTGAAAGGAGAAGACCATGCAGTTCATCGATTACTATTATTATGAGTACCAGATGGCCCCCAGCCCCTTCGCCGGCTTCCTCTCCCTGCTGCTGGGCGTGGCGGGCATCGTGGCCTGCTGGCTGCTGTTCAAAAAGGCGGGCAAGCCCGGCTGGGCCTCCATCGTACCCTTCTACAATGTCTATACCGTCTTCGAGATCACCTGGGGCAGCGGCTGGCGTTTTCTGATGCTGCTGATCCCCATCTACAACATCGTCCTGGGCATCCAGACCTGCATCAGGCTGGCCAAGGCCTTCGGCAAGAGCGGCGGCTTTGCGGTGGGCCTGATCTTCCTGCCCTCCGTGTTCACCATGATCCTGGGCTTCGACAGCTCCGTCTATCTGGGCGTCCCCGGGAAGGGCGGCTATCAGCAATCTGCACCCAATCAGGATTACGCCCCTCGTCAGGACTATGCGCCCCGGCAGGACACCGGCTTCCGGCCCACGTTCTGCCCCAGCTGCGGCGCCAAGCTGGAAAATGACGGCAGCAAGTTCTGCCAGAACTGCGGACGGCCCCTGTAAGGCCGCCCCGGTCAGACTGTGAGAGGGAGGAAAATTATGGCATCCCAAGTGACCAACTATAAATGCCCGGCCTGCACCGGCCCGCTGCACTTTGTGGGCGCGTCCGGCAAGCTGGAGTGCGACTACTGCGGCGCACAGTACGAGGTGGCGGACATTGAAAAGCTGTACGCCGATAAGGAAGCCGCCGCAGCAGCGGCGTCCGAAAAGGCGGAGGCCAAAGCTGAGGCAAACCGCCAGAAAATGGCGGACATGGAGTCTCGGGGCTGGGACACCTCCGGCCTGAGCAGCGACTGGGGCGCGGAGGCCGACGGCATGAAGGCCTATAACTGCCCCTCCTGCGGCGCGGAGCTGATCTGCGACGCCTCTACCGCCGCCACGTCCTGCCCCTACTGCGGCAATCCCACCGTGGTGCCGGGCCAGTTCAGCGGTGCGCTGAAGCCGGACTTCGTCCTGCCCTTCAAGCTCAGCAAGGAGGACGCCGTGGCTGCCCTGAAGAACCACTATAAGGGCAAGCCCCTGCTGCCCAAGGCGTTCACCAGTGGCAACCACATCGAGAAGATCCAGGGCGTGTATGTCCCCTTCTGGATGTTCGACGGCCAGGCCGAGGGCACTGTGGACTACGAGGGCCTCATCCACCACGAGTACGAGACCTCCGACTATGAGGTGACGGAGACGGAGCACTACGACGTTCACCGAGGCGGCTCCATCTCCTTCGAAAAGGTACCGGTGGACGCGTCCAGCAAGATGCCCGATGACCACATGGACTCTATCGAGCCGTATGACTACACCGATCTGAAGCCCTTCTCCACCGCGTACCTGCCCGGCTTCCTGGCCGACAAGTACGATGTCAGCGTGGAGGACAGCCATGACCGCGCCGACGGACGCTGCGCCGCCTCGCTGGAGAGCGCCCTGCGCCGCACGGCGGAGCAGTACGACAGCTGCATTCCCCTGCGGCAGGACATCCGGCTGCGGCGCGGCAAGGTGCATTACGCCCTGCTGCCTGTCTGGATGCTCCACACCAAGTGGAACGGCAAGGATTTCCTGTTCGCCATGAACGGCCAGACCGGCAGGCTGGTGGGTGACCTGCCCACGGATATGGGCCGGTTCTGGACGATCTTCGCCGCCGTGGCGGCGCCGGTGGCGGCCATTACCGCCGCCATCATGATGCTGGTATAAGGGAGGCGGCGCAATGAAAAAGAGAATTTCTACGTTCCTGCTGGCTCTGCTGGCAGCACTGACGCTGACCGTCCCCGCATGGGCGGAGACCCAGCCCGGCGACGCCCTGATCTACGACACGGAGAGCCTGCTCACCGACGGCGAGCGCCAGCAGCTGGAATCTCTGGCCGACCAGATCACCTGGCAGTACGACTGCGCGGTGTACGTGGTCACCATCTACGACTACGAGCAGTACGCCGACGGCGTCTACGAGGCCGCCTGCACCATCTACAACGACTACGACTTCGGTATCGGCGAGGACCGCGACGGCGTGCTGCTGCTCCTGAGCATGTACGACCGCAGCTACAGCCTGTATGTCCGCGACGGCTACGCCCAGAGCATGATCGGCAGCTATGCCCAGCAGCAGCTGGAGGACAGCTTCCTGGACTATCTGGGCGATGACGACTGGTACGGCGGCTTTCATGCCTATCTGACCACCTGCGCCGACATGATGCAGCAGGCATCGGAGGGCCACGCGGTGCGCAAGCCTCTGGGCAAGGTGATTTTCCCGGCGCTGCTGGTGGGCTGCGGCGTGGCGCTGGCGGTGTGCCTGGTGCTGAAGGGCAAGATGAAGTCCGTCCGCCGCGGCGCGGAGGCGGATGTCTACGTCACCGCCGAGGGGCTGAACCTGACGGAGCGCTCGGACATTTACACCCACACCACCGAGACCCGCCGCAAAAAGGAGAAGAACGACTCCCAAAGCGAGTCCGGCGGAGGCGGCTCCGGCCGCAGCGGCCACTTCTGATAAAAAAGAGGACTGTCCATCGGACAGTCCTCTTTTTTGCGCTTTTTTGAAAAAACAGGGGGAAAAAGACCGATACTATGCAGCCAGCTTATTGAAATCACACAAAAATAGGTGTATTCTATCGTTGTAATGACCTGCCGGCATATACCGGCGGAGATCATAAAGAAAAGGGGAGTTTCTGTGAAAAAACGTATCCTATCTATCCTGTTGGCGGTTCTCATGCTGCTCAGCGCCCTTCCGCTGGGCATGGTGGACACCGCCTGCGCCGCCGAGACCTCAGGGGTCGCGGCGCAGAGCTACTATGTCGCCGGCGGCCAGTGCGGCGACGACCTGACCTGGACGCTGGACAGCAGCGGCACCCTGACCATCAGCGGCACCGGCCCCATGTACGGCTATGACCTCCATAAGAATCCCTGGTGCGACAGTGCGCTGGGAAGCTCGGGGATCAGAACCAGAGTGGTGAACGCGGTGGTTTCCTCCGGCGTTACGACATTGGGATCACACGCGCTCAGCGCCTGTGATTCAATGACCAGCGTTTCCCTGCCAGAGACGCTGCTGGCGGTAGGGGAAGACAGCTTTTTCTGTTCGAGAGCACTGCGCAATATTACGATTCCTGACAGCGTCCGGTCCATCGGAGGGAGTGCCTTCACTTGCTGCGAGGGATTGAACCGTATCACACTGGGCAGCGGCCTCAAGGGCATCGGCAGTCAGGCCTTCAGAGAGTGTAGCAGCCTCAGCAGCATTGTCATCCCTGAGGGGGTCAAGACCATTGAATCTTTCACGTTTCAGGATTGCTCCAACCTGATGGAGATCACCATCCCCCGCACGGTGACGAGCATCGGCATCTACGCTTTCGACGGCTGCTATGGCCTGTCCAAAGTGACCTTTACCGGTACGAAGGCGCAGTGGAACGCCATTGATGTCGACAGGTATAATACCCCGCTTCAGGATGCCACTGTCGTCTTTGCCGGCAGCGGTCCCGCCGCCCCCACCGTCACCGGCGGCAAGGACAGTCAGGGCCGTCCCACCCTGAAATGGAACGCCGTGTCCGGCGCGGCCAAGTACGAGGTCTACCGTTCTTACAGCGAGAACGGCCCCTATACCAAGTACAGCACCGTCACCGGCACCACCTACACCAACACCGCCTATCTGGAAAACGGCACGACCTACTACTACAGGGTCCGCGCCCTGAACAGCAGCGGCGTCGCCGGTGCGTACAGCTCCGTGGTGTACGTCACCTATAAGCAGACCCTGTCCGCCCCCACCATCACCGGCGGCAACGACAGTCAGGGCCGTCCGACCCTGAAATGGAACGCCGTGTCCGGCGCGGCCAAGTACGAGGTGTACCGCGCCCGCAGCCGCAGTGGTGAGTACATCAAGTATTCTACCGTCACCGGTACGTCCTACACCAACACCAGCTACATCGAAAACGGCAATACCTATTACTACAAGGTCCGCGCTCTGGATGCCAACGGCACGGCGGGCGCGTGGAGCAGCATCGTGTCCGTGACCTACAAGAAGACTCTGTCCGCCCCCACCGTCACCGGCGGCAACGACAGTCAGGGCCGTCCCACGCTGACATGGAAGGCCGTCACCGGCGCGGCCAAGTACGAGGTGTACCGCGCCCGCAGCCTGAACGGCGAGTACATCAAGTATTCCACCGTCACCGGCACGTCCTATACCAACACATCTTACATCGAGGACGGCAATACCTATTACTACAAGGTTCGCGCTCTGAAATCCGACGGCACGGCGGGCGCATGGAGCAGCATCGTGTCCGTGACTTACCGAAAGCCTGCCGCCGCTACGGTGGCCAGCGGCAAGTGCGGTGACAGCGCCAGCTGGAAGCTGGACACCGAGGGTACTCTGACCGTCAGCGGCACCGGTGCGACCTATGACTTCTTCAACGATTATAACTGCACCGCTCCCTGGTATGACGCCGAGCTGCGTCTCCAGATCAAGAAGGCCGTGGTGAACAAGGGCATCACCTACGTCGGGACCTATGCGTTTAGAGACTGCGCTGAGCTGACCTCTGTCTCCCTGCCCGCGGGGCTGGAGGAAATGGGCAGCAGCGTGTTCAGATATTGCGAGAGCCTGACCTCCATCACCATCCCTGCCGGTGTGACGTCTATCGGCGGCGACTTCTTCTATGGCTGTGCGTCCCTGAAGTCCGTCACCCTGCCGGACAGCCTGTGGGATGCCGGCGGCTGCACCTTTATGGACTGCACCAGCCTGACCAGCGTCCGCCTGCCCGCGAATCTCAGAGATATCGCGTGGTGGATGTTTAAGGACTGCACCAGCCTGACCTCCGTCACCATTCCCCGCGGCACCGTGGAAGTCAAGAAGGAAGCCTTTGACGGCTGCACGTCCCTGAAGAACGTGACCTTCACCGGCAGCACCGCCGACTGGAAGGGCGTGACGATCCGTCCCGGCAACACGGCTCTGACCAGCGCCGCCATCAAGTGTACCGGCAGCACCGTCCTCACCGCACCCACCCTGACCCTCAGCGTCAGCAAGAAGGGCCAGCCCACCCTGAAGTGGAGCGCCGTCAGCGGCGCGGCGGGCTATCAGCTCTGGTACAGCTATGACGGCGGAGATGACTATGATCCCTGCTATCGTTGGCTTGCCAACAATGACAAGACCGCCACCAGCTACACCGTACCCACGGACTACCTGGAGAAGGGCCGGACCTACACCTACAAGGTCCGCGCCGTTACGTCAAGCGGCGCTGTGGGCTCCTTCAGCAAAGAGGTGACCTTCACCTATAACCCCGCCGCATCTCTGGCCGCACCCACCGTCACTGCCGGCCTTGACGATCAGGGCTATCCCGCCCTGACCTGGCCTGCCGTGCCTGATGCGGCCCGGTACGAGGTCTATCGCGCTGCCAGCGAGGACGGCGATTTCGCCCAGCTCGCCGCCGTCACCTCCAACAGTTACACCAACAGCGCCGTCCTGACGGACGGCGCTGCCTACTACTACAAGGTCCGCGCACTGGACAGCGACGGCGAGGCCGGCCCCTTCAGCGATGTGGTCTCCGTTACATACACCGCCCGGCCCGCTCTGGTGGCCAGCGGCAAGTGCGGCGACAGTGCCAGCTGGAAGCTGGATGCCGACGGTGTTCTGACCATCACCGGCGCCGGCCCCATGGCGGACTACGGTGCATACGGTCCCTGGTACATCGCCCACCTCACAGACATCAAAAAGGTAGTGGTGCAGGAGGGTGTGACTACCATCGGTGACCACGCCTTTGCAAATCTGGAGCGCGTTACCTCCGTGACCATCCCTGAGGGCGTCACCTCCATTGGGAGCAGCGCGTTTGAGAATTGCGGCCTTATGGCCTACGGCGGTCTGGGCGCGGTGACGCTGCCGGAGGGGCTGACCACCATCGGCAGCAGCGCCTTCAGCGGCTCCTATATGGACTCACTGACCCTGCCGGAGAGCCTGCGTACCATCGGCGGTGCTGCTTTTGAGAAATCTCATCTAAAGACCCTGACCATCCCCGGCGGCGTCACCTCCATTGGAAACGGCGCATTTAGTAACTCGCACCTGACATCCATCCAACTGCCCGACGGTGCGCAGCTGGGAGCCATGCTGTTCTATCAGTGCTATGAGCTGACAGACGTGACTCTGCCCGCTGACCTGACAGTCATCGGAGACAGCATGTTCGAAAACTGCACCAAGCTGACCCATGTGACCATTCCCTCCGGCGTGACCCGTATTGAGCGGGAGGCCTTCACCATGTGCGGCGCGCTGGAGGAGATCCGGCTCCCTGAGGGCGTGGAGACCATTGGGGTTATTGCGTTCTCCGGCTGCGTCGCCATGACCGGAGCGTACCTGCCCCGCAGTCTCACCACTATTGAGAGTGGGGCGTTCAGCGCCTGCCGCAGCCTGACCGACGTGTACTACGGCGGCACGGCGGCGGAGTGGGCGGCCATCTCCGTGGCTGACCGCAACGACCCGCTGCTGAACGCGGCGCTCCACTGCACCGGCTCCGCTTTGGTGGCCAGCGGCAAGTGCGGCGACAGCGCCAGCTGGAAGCTGGATGCCGACGGCGTTCTGACCATCACCGGCGCCGGACCCATGGCGGACTACGGTGCATACGGTCCCTGGTACATCGCCCACCTCACAGACATCAAAAAGGTGGTGGTGCAGAAGGGCGTGACCGCCATCGGTGACCACGCCTTTGCAAATCTGAGTTACGTCACCTCCGTGACCATCCCCAGCAGCATCACCTCCATCGGCGCCCATGCATTTGAGAAGTGCCGCCTTGGCGGCGCAGTGACCCTGCCGGAGGGCTTGACCGCCATTGGCGACTTCGCCTTCTCCGGCAGCGGCATGGCCTCTCTGACCCTGCCGGAGAGCCTGCGTACCATCGGCAACAGCGCCTTTTTGTTCTGCTCGCTGCGCGAACTTACCATCCCCGATGGCGTTACCTCCATCGGGACCGGCGCATTCTGCAACGCGAGCCTGACCTCCGTGAAGCTGCCTGCCAGCGGGGTAACGCTGGGTGACAGCCTGTTCCAGGAGTGCGAGAATCTGACGGACGTGACCCTGCCTGCCGACCTGACGGTCATCGGCCCCAGCATGTTCGAAAATTGCGGCAGCCTGAAGAACGTGACCATTCCCTCTGGTGTGACCCACATCGGGAACGCTGCCTTCGCCGCGTGTGAAGCGCTGCCGGAGATACGGCTCCCCGACGGCATGGAGGCACTGGGCTCCGAGGCATTTGTGGGCTGCCGTGCCGTGACCAAGGTCTATATCCCCCGCAGCCTTACCAGCATCGGAGAGGCCGCGTTCCGGATCTGCGAGGGCCTGACCGACGTGTACTACGGCGGTACGGCGGCGGAGTGGTTGGCCATCTCCGTGGCTGACCGCAACGACCCGCTGCTGAACGCGGCGCTCCACTGTACCGGCCAGTCCGCAAGCCGGCTGGATGTGCCCGCCATGACGCTGGGCGAGGATTGCAGCGACGGCAAGCCCACCGTCTGGTGGCCCGCCGTCACCGGCGCGGAGCGCTACGAGATCTGGCGCGCACAGGCCGCCTCCGACGGCAGCGCCGCTTCCGCTTCCGCCTATACCCTCATCGTGTCGGCGGACGTCACGTTCCACAAGGATACCACCGCCGAGGCCGACACCTGGTATTACTATAAGGTACGCGCCGTCAGCGGCAGCACGTACAGCGACTTCAGTCAGGCGGCCCGCCGGTACTGCGAGGCGCCTCCCACCATGGACACGCCGGAAATCACGTCTCTGGAGCTGGATGACAGCGGCAAGCCGGTGCTGACCTGGCGCACCGTGGAGGGTGCTGCCCGCTATCAGGTGTTCCGCTCGGAGGATAACGGCTTCTCCTACTCTCCCATGGGCACGGTGCTTCCCACCGGCTCCGACACCATCACCTGGACGGACACCACCGCTGTCAGCGGCACCGGCTATTACTACGGCGTTGGCTGCTATGATGACAACGGCCATTACAGCAGCTTTGGCGGCGGTGAGTGGTGGGTTACCGCCCGCTGACCCAAGCCCCGCATACGCAAAAGGAGAACGGCGGAAGCCGTTCTCCTTTTGCGTATGCTTTCTTTTTTTACACGTACCGCTGGGAGCCCACGTCGAACACGCCGCGGGTGGTGATGCGCAGCGTGGGGATCACCGGCAGCGCCATGAAGCTCAGGGTCATGAACGGGTCGATGCCCTC
>OJPW01000482.1_pt1 | contig 33874 bp, 31 predicted proteins | sample 1598571 | NCBI WGS metagenome assembly OJPW01 (sample SAMN03922493, study PRJEB24848) | human gut metagenome | isolation source: stool sample | host: Homo sapiens | place: Germany | collected 2011-05
CGCTGCTGGAGCTGCCGCTTCCCACCGTCCTGTCGAAATATCACAGAGCATTGAAAAAGATGCGCAGCTGTCTGGAAGGAGATGACGCCCGATGACCAATGAGAAGCTGGAGCAGAGGCTGGCTGCGGCGCTTGAAAAGACTGCGCCGGACGATGTGAGCGGCGTTCTCTCCCGCTGTGAAGCGCGGAAAGGAACGGTAATTCCCATGACAACAAAGAAAACGGTAAATCGAAAATGGACAACTCTGGTAGCTGCCTGCCTTGCGGTGATGCTGCTGTGCGGCGGAGGCGTGTTCTATCAGCAGGCGCATGCGGTGGCGTCCGTGGTGTCGCTGGATGTGAACCCCAGCATTGAACTGAAGGTCAGCAGGAACGAAAAGGTACTGGCCTGCGTGCCGCTCAACGAGGATGCAAAAGCCATCCTGGCGGATATGAGTAATGGGGCTGACCTCAAGGGCGCAAAGCTGGATGTGGCGGTGAACGCCATCGTGGGCAGTCTCGTGCGAAACGGCTATCTCGACAGCATTTCCTCCGCCATCATGATCTCGGTGGAGGACAAGGATACCGCCCGTGCGGAAAAGCTCCAGCGTGAGCTGACCAGCGCCGTGGACGGCGTGTTGCAGACCAGCGAAGCAAAGGCCGCCGTCCTGACGCAGACGCTGACGCAGGATGCGGCGCGGGAGCAGCAGGCCCGGGAGAACGGTATTTCTACCGGTAAGGCGGCGCTGGTGAACCGCGTGCTTGCGCTGAACCCCGCTTTGAAATTTGACGCGCTGGCAAAGCTCTCGGTGGAGGAGCTGAAGGACCTTGCGGAAGCAGGCGCGCCCGCCATGCCCATCGGCAGGGATGCCGCCGCTTACGCCGCGGAGCAGTATGCCGGGACAACGGCGCTTGATTCCGTCACGGCTGAGGTCGATCCCGAGCTGGACGAATTCCCCGCGCACTACGAGGTGGAGCTGCACACAGCATGGGGTGAGTTTGAGTATCTGGTGGACGCCTACACGGGGAAGGTGCTCAGCGGGCAGAAGGACTTGCTGACCACGGCCCCTGTAGGGGACGAGACGGCAAAGCCTACTGTGCCCACCGGCGACATCGGCCATGCCAAGGCGAAGTCCATCGCCCTGAACCACGCGGGCGTGAGCGAGAACAAGGCGTATGACATGGAGATCGAGCTGGACGATGAGGACGGCACGCTCGTCTACGAGGTCGAGTTCAAGTCCGGCAATATGGAATACAGCTACGAGATCAACGCCGCCAGCGGCGCGATCCTCAAGCACGAGGCAGAGATAGACGACTGAGAGAAAAGGTGCGAGCCGCTGCAATACAGCGGCTCGCGCCTTTTTACGGGTTATACAGGATCATGTGCAGAATGGTGGTTTGGTCAGAGATGTTGCGGTAGGCGTGGGTGGTGTCGCCCTGAAAGCGGACGCTTTCGCCCGCCTGAACGACAATGGCCTTCTGATCAGCCGTGATTTCGATTGCACCGGCGAAAAGGGTGACAAACTCGGTGGTACCCCGCAGATGCGGCTCCGACTGCCAATGGCTGCCGGGAGCCAGCTCCATATAGTAGACGGAGAACTTCCGGTTTTCATCGTCCGGAAAAAGGCAGTAGTTCTTTACCTTGCCGCCGTCCTCCAAGATGGGCTGCATCTCCGCAGTTCGCACCACCTCATAGGGGGCCTTGGGGGAAACGGTCAGCGCGTTGAAGGGAACTTTCATGCCGTTGGAGAGCTTCCACAGGGTGGAAAGCGTCGGGTTACCCTCCCCACGTTCCACCTGTGCCAGCATACTTTTGCTGACACCACTGAGCTTAGCCAACTCGTCCATACTCAGTTTCTTTTCTTCTCGCAGTCGTTTGATATTTCGTGCGACGATTAAATTCATTGAGTTCATTGTATACTCCTACTATTGACAATATAATGCACATGATATATTATTATATCGCACAAGTAACGATAGTATTATACCGCAAACAAGAAGAAAAGAAAAGGACTTTGTTCCGCACGTTTTGAAGCAAGGAGGCAGCGCATGAAATTTGATTTTGACCAGAGGATCGACCGCACCCAAAGCATCTCTATCAAATGGTCGCCGGAGCTGCGGCAGCAGATGTACGGCGAGAGAGATATTATCCCCATGGGTATTGCGGATATGGACTTCAAAACCGCTCCGGCCGTGGCGGAGGCCATTCAGCGCCGCGCCGCTCACGAAACCTACGGCTATGGCTATCCTGCGCCGGAATATTTACAGGCGTGCGCGGACTGGCAGAAGCGCCGCAACCATTGGGATGTGAAGCCGGAGTGGATCGTCTATACGCCCGGCGTCAATATGGCGCTGGTGTGCGCAATCGAAATGTATACGCAGCCGGGCGACAATGTGGTCATCCAGTCGCCGGTCTATTACCCTTACTATGACTATGTGCGCGGGACGGGGCGCAATGTGGCGCTGAACGCACTCGTTAATCGCGAGGGCTATTATGAAATCAATTTTGCAGAGCTCGAAGCGCTTGCAAAAAAGCCGGAAACAAAGCTGATGCTGCTCTGTAACCCGCACAATCCCGTAGGCAGAGCGTGGACAAAGGACGAACTGGAGCGCGTGGGCCGGATCTGCCTTGATAATGGTGTGATGATCGCGGTCGATGAGATCCACGGGGATCTTGTTCTGCCGCCCTACCGTCATACGCCCTTTGCCACGGTGTCTGAAGAGCTCGCGCAGCACTGCATCGTATGCACCTCGCCCTCCAAGACCTTTAATCTGGCGGGACTTCTGGTGTCGGATATCATCATTCCCAACGATGCGATCCGAGAAGCCTTCTGCAAGAAGATGGCACCTTACTACCTGTGGCCGGGAAATTTCGGAGCTGTGGCACAGATCGCAGCCTACACCGAGGGTGAAGAGTGGCTGGAGGCGCTGCGTGCATACCTGAAGGAAAATGCGGAGTATATTGCGGCGTTTATTACGGAGCGGATGCCGCAGGTAAAGTATCGTATCCCGGAGGCCACCTATCTTGCGTGGCTGGACTTCCGCGCCCTTGGTATGAGCGATGAGGCGCTCTGGTACTTCATGCGCCATGAGGCGAAGGTTGCAACGGACAACGGTGTGATGTTCGGCTTGAACGGAGAGGGAAGTGGCTTCCAGCGGTTGAACTTCGCCTGCCCGCGTAGCCAACTGAGCGAAGCCCTGAACCGCATCGCAGATGCGCTGGATACGCGGTCTTTGTATAATAACTGACTTGCGTAGTGGTGCTCAGTTGAACCGAGTCGTATGACCTGCGAGGCGCGCAGACTACTATTTGACTACTACCGCAAAGAACCTCGGACGCCCTGTCCTACAAGGCTTCCGAGGTTTTTTCTCAAAATGCCCAAAATTTGTGCAACACCAACCAAACCGTTGCACTGCAGGGCTTTCCGGCTTGACGGCCTGATAACTCCGACTCTAAAGGCCGCTGGTTCGAATCCAGTCGGGCGTACCTCTCACCTCCGAAAGCCCATGGCTTTTGGAGGTTGTCCTTTGCCGCAATTGACAAATACGGCTGTCCCATGGTATAATAAAACTCCAAAATAAGTGTGGATTTTTCTGGAGCATCGCATCCATTTTTCGCCACGCATCCGACAGGGTGTGCGGCGTTTTTTATTAGGAGGAACGACGGATGAACATATTTTACCAACTCATCGGGTTCGGCGCACTGATCGCCATGGGTCTCAGCTACTGGCAGAATGACAAGCGTACCATCTTGCTGTGGCAGGTGGTGGCCAACCTGATCTTCGCCATGCACTACACGCTGCTCCACGCATGCTCCGGCGCACTGTGCAGCTTTTTCCAGATTGTCGTGCTGCTGCTTTTCCTATTGCAGGAGAAATTCAACTGGAGTAAACTGGTCACCGCGATACCCATCGTGGCAGTATTTCTGCTGATTGCCGTGGTGACCTATGAGACGCCAGTGACGGTACTGCCCATCGTGGCATCGTTGGCGGCGTTGCTGCCGTTCTTCCAGTCCAGGCGGCGGGTGATACAGGTGGCGGGCATTGCCAGCGGCCTGTCGTGGCTGGTGTATGTCATTGCGGTACGGTCGTATTCCGGCATGGTGACAGAGTCGGTACTGACCATCATCACGGCGGCGTCCCTGCTGAAGAAGGAATCCAGAAAGCCCTGAACGGACAGCCCCCCGGCACATTGCCGGGGGAGTCTGCCGAAGGGGTGCGCCGCGTCAGGCGTAGTGCTTCAGACCCTGCGCCATGGATGAGGCGGTGCAGCGGCGGGCATGGCAGGAGAGCGTGTCACGTTTCTCTCCGGCGCACCGGGTGGCTGCTATCAGCGCGGCCAGTCTCCGCTTGCGGGGGACTAAGGGAGTATCCTGTTTCATTTGCTTTGCCATGGAATATACCTCCGTTCGTTTTACTACCGCTATCATAAAACAACGGACGGTCTGTTCCATTGGCAAAAATGAATGAACATTTCTCTGAAAATTGTGATAGTATCACAAGGGGGCAGAAGCCATGACATCACAGCACACAGCGGACTATCCCACACTGCAGGAGGTGCTGCGCCTGCCCGTGTTCGCGGGCTGCACGGTCTGCGGCGGCGCGGCGGGACTTGGCCGTAGGGTCAGCGGTGTCAATCTGACGGACACACCGGACTACGCGCGCTGGCTGGCGCAGGGAGAACTGCTCATCACCACTGGTTTTGCCATCGCAGACGATCCGCAGGCCGTGGATGCGCTGCTGCCCACGGCGGCAGAAAAAGGCCTGTCCGGCGTGGGTATCAAGCCGGGGCGCTACCTGCCCAGCCCCCTGCCGGCGGCGCTGGCGGAGAAGGCTGACCGACTGGGACTGCCGCTGCTCCAACTGCCGACCGATATGCGCTTTGCCGAGTTGGCCGATGCGGTGTCCCGCGAGATCGCACGGCGGCGAATACCGGCGGAGCAGGAGCGGCAGCTGGCCGTACTACTGCACCATCTCATCTCTGGCGCGCCGCTGAGCGAAGCGATGGAGCGGCAGGCGGCGGAGTCCGGTATCCATTTGGAATGTCCGCATACCCTGTTGCGGATACGGGCTGATGCGCCGGAGTTGCAGCGGCGCTCTTGGCTGCACGAGGTAGAAGAGCGCTGCCGGGCGTTGGGCGCGGACATGTGGGGGGCACTGTCGGAGGATGGCTTTCTGCTGGCGCTGGAGGCGGACGACCTGTTCGCGCTGGAGATGCCGCTGCGGCAGGTGATGGCGGACTTTGCCGCCGTCCACGGCGTTATCTGCGGCGTCAGCCGCCCCTACGGCGGTACGGTGGGCTTTCAGAAAGCAGACCGCAGCGCCCGTGCGGCGCTCCGCATGGCGGCGCGATCGGAAGCACCCTGCGTGACAGACGACCCAGCGGGGGTGGTACGGCTGCTGGAGGAATCCTCCCCGGCGGAAACGGACGCCTATATCCATCGGCAGCTGGGAACGCTCCTGCGGCAGCCAGAGCCGCGGCGGCAAGAACTGCTGGACACGCTGGCGAGCTGGCTGCGCTGTATGGGCAACCAGCGCCGGATGGCACGGGAGCTGCACCTGCACTACAACACCGTGAGTTACCGGCTCCAGCAGCTATGGATGCTGCTGGAGGCCGATCCAGTCGATCCGATGAAGCGATTGGCATTGGAAACGGCCCTGTATCTGTACCGGTACAGGCGCACATAAAAGAGTGACTGATCATGGATAAGAGCAGGACGAGCGGTGAATGGGAGCAAGACTATCTGCGTTCGCAGTGCGAATCAGCGGAATGTGCAGTATCTCGCCAAGGTATATGGCGAGATCATCGGCACGGCAAGTCTGAACCGCAAGCCCCGGCGCATGAGCCATCGCGGAGAGTTTGGCATCAGTCTGAAAAAAGCGTGGTGATTCAAATGGCACAAAATGATAATAACATGACGACACTGGAATTGGTGTTGAACATGCTGGCAGAGGCCTCTACCACGGAGATATCCAAGCAAAAAGCTCCCGGCATACCACGCGCGTGGTATGCCGGGAGCCTTTTTGCGCGAAATTTATAGGTGTATGCCGCGGCGCAGGTCAGAACGCGAACGGGCTCCGCCCGGTGTCCGTGTCATGCGCTCTGTCCGCCGCGCCGGGGATGACCTCTGCGATCATCAAACCTCACTCGGCACTGTTCAGGCCTTCATCCCACTTCCAGCTGCGAATCTCGGGCAGATCCACACCGTTGTCGCGGATGTACTGGCGATGCTCTACCAGCTTATCCTGCATCTTCTGGACCAGGTATGCGCCGCGATTGCCCAGCTGCGGCAGACGGCGCACCGTGTCGATGACCAGATCAAACCGGTCAATGTCGTTGAGCACCCGCATATCGAAGGGCGTGGTGATGGTGCCCTCCTCCTTGTAGCCGCGGACATGGAGATTCCGGTTGTGCCGGCGATAGGTCAGCTCGTGGACCAGGGTGGGATACCCGTGATAGGCGAAGATAATGGGCTTATCCTTGGTGAACAAACCGTCGTATTCCTCGTCGGTCAGGCCGTGGGGATGCTCCGTGTGGGGCTGGAGCTTCATCAGATCCACCACATTTACCACACGGATCTTCAGCTCCGGCAGCTCCTTACGCAGAATGCTGACGGCAGCCAGCGTTTCCAGCGTAGGTGTGTCGCCGCAGCAGGCCATGACCACATCCGGCTCCTCGCCCTGGTCGTTGGAGGCCCAGCTCCAGATGCCGATGCCCTGGGTGCAGTGCTTCACTGCCTGCTCCATGGTCAGCCACTGCTGGCGGGGGTGCTTGCTGGCCACAATGACATTCACATAGTTGCGGCTCTTGATGCAGTGGTCAAAGCAGCTCAGCAGGCAGTTGGCATCCGGCGGCAGATACATCCGCACCACATCCGCCTTCTTGTTGGCCACATGGTCCAGGAAGCCGGGGTCCTGGTGGGTGAAGCCGTTGTGATCCTGCTGCCACACGTTGGAGGCGAGGATATAGTTGAGGGAGGCGATGTCGTGCCGCCAGGGCAGCTCACTGCACATCTTCAGCCACTTGGCGTGCTGGGCAAACATGGAGTCCACGATGCGGATGAACGCCTCGTAGCTGTCAAAGAAGCCGTGACGTCCGGTGAGCAGGTAGCCCTCCAAAAAGCCCTCGCAGAAATGCTCGGAGAGCATGGAGTCCATCACCCGCCCGTCGGGGTCCAGGTGGTCGTCAATGCCGGGGATCTGCTGGTCCAGGAAGCGGCGGCCGGTCACATCGAAAACGGCCTGCAGGCGGTTGGACGCCGTTTCGTCCGGCGCAAAAATGCGGAAGTTCCGGGCGTCCATGTTCAGCTTCATCACATCCCGGACGTAGGTGCCGAGAACATACATATCCTGGGCCTCCACGGAGCCGGGGGACTTGACGTCCACGGCGTAGTCCCGGAAATCGGGAGTGCGCAGGTCCCGCAGCAGCAGACCGCCGTTGGCGTGGGGATTTGCACCCATGCGCCGGCTGCCCGCAGGGGGGAAGGAGGCTACCAGCTCCACAGGCGTACCGTCGGCGTTGAACAGCTCCTCCGGCCTATAGGACCGCAGCCACGTCTCCAGCTGGGCCAGGTGTCTGTCCGCGTCCGCGCCCATGGAGATAGGCACCTGATGGGCCCGCCAGCAGTTCTCCACCGGCAGTCCGTCCACCTCCTTGGGGCCTGTCCAGCCCTTGGGGGTGCGCAGCACGATCATGGGCCAGCGGGGACGCTTGGCTTCGCCGGATTTCCGGGCCTCCCGCTGGATGCGCTTGATCTCACGGATCGCCGCGTCGAGAACGGACGCCATCTGCTGGTGCATGGTCATGGGGTCGCTGCCCTCCACAAAGTAGGGCTTCCAGCCGCAGCCAAGGAAGAAGCACTCCACCTCCTCATGGCTCATGCGGGAGAAGATGGTGGGGTTGGCGATCTTGAAGCCGTTGAGGTGCAGAATGGGCAGCACCGCACCGTCGGTAATGGGGTTGACGAACTTGTTGCCGTGCCACGAGGTGGCCAGCGGGCCGGTTTCCGCCTCGCCGTCGCCCACCACGCAGGCGGCGATCAGATTGGGGTTATCCGCCACCGCGCCGAAGGCGTGGGCCAAGGAGTAGCCCAGCTCACCGCCCTCGTGGATAGAGCCGGGGGTCTCCGGTGCTACGTGGCTGGGAATACCGCCGGGGAAGGAGAAGCGCTTAAAGAGCTTCTGCATTCCCTCCTTATCCCGGGTGATATTGGGATACACCTCCGTGTAGCTGCCGTCCAGCCAGTCCTGGGCCACCATGGCGTTGCCGCCGTGGCCGGGGCCGGAGAGATAGATCATGTCCAGGTCGTCCCGCTTGATGACCCGGTCCAGGTGCGTATAGATGAAGTTCTGCCCGGGGCAGGTGCCCCAGTGACCCACCACGGTCTGCTTGATGTCGCTCCTGACGAGAGGACGCTCCAGCAGGGGGTTATCCAGCAGATAGAGCTGGCAGGCGGTCAGATAGTTGGCAGCACGCCAATAGGCGTCGATCTGCCGGAGTTCCTGTTCGCTCAGGGGTGCCTTGCTGCCAAGGCGCACACGGGATCTCAATGCGGACATGGGAATTCCTCCTTACAAAACAAAATATGAGATCGTTGCGGATGAAAGAAAACATACGGTCACAAAGAGGCGCACGGCTGCGCCGTCAGATGTGGAGGGCATCCTCGAAGTAGGTGGTCCGGACAAGCTCCTCCACGTTCTCCAGCCGGCGGCTTTGCAGCGTTTCCAGCAGGCAGCGGTGGGCGGCAATCAGCTCCTCGCCGCGCCCGGTGTTGAGCATAGTGGCTACCGTTTCATAGCGCATGGCATGGGTCAGGGTGCGGACGACGCGGCTGATCTTGTCGGCCAGGGGGTTCTTCCCCATCTGTGAGATCAGGTTGTGGAAGGCGTTATCCACCTCGAAGAAGCGGTCTACCACATTTTCACCGCTCTGCACGATGCCGGTCATCTGATCCAGTATGGCGGCCAGTGCGCGGCCCGCCTCCTCGCTGTATTTTGCGCTGGCCAGCCGCATAATGCCGGACTCCACCATTTCCCGCAGCTCCATCAGGTTTTCGGAGGAATCCTGATTGAGGATGATGCCATAGATCATGGGATCGATCATGCTCTCCTGAAAGCCGCTGCAGACAAAGGTACCCTCCGCTCGCTTACTCTCCAGCACACCCAGATACGACAGGATCTTGATGGCCTCCCGCACGGAGCTGCGTGCAACGCCCATAGAGGCGGCCAGCTCCGGCTCAGGCGGGATGCGGTCGCCGGGCTTGAGCTCCTTGCTGCGCATAGCGTCCGTCAGACAGTTGATGACGCTCTGCACAACAGACTCCTTCTTTAAATTCTTCACATAAGCCGGGGTTTCACTCATGGCAGTTTGCTCCTCTCCTTATACGCTACTATGTATAACATAGTACAAAAGGCGCTCTGCGTCAAGAAGGAACTTCCATACGGTACATGGAAAAGGCGCCAGACGGCAAGATATTTGCCGCCTGACGCCTCCAAAAGCGCCGCGCCGGCTTTGCTCAGCGGCCCAGATAGATGGACTGCTTGGCCAAAACCAACTGCAAAAGCAGATCGTTGCAGGGGGTGGGGACGTGATGCTCCCGTCCCAGACGGCACACAGCGCCGGTGATGATGCGGATCTCCGTTTCCTTGTGGTGGGTCACATCCTGCACCATGGAGCTGATGGTCTCGTCGGTCATTCTGGCAACCTCGAAGGCGTGCTCCAGCTCCGCGTCATGCTCCAGCGTGCAGCCGCAGGCGTTGGCCACCACGATGGCCTCCTCCACCAGCATACGGGCCGCCTCGTGGGCGTAGGGATTGGCGTCTACAAAGCCGTTTTTCGTTTCCAGCAGGGCGCTCATGCCGTTGATGGCTACATTGGCCAGCAGCTTGTGCCAAATGGCGTTCATCACATTCTCGTGAACCTGTACCTCCAGACCGGCGGCACGCAAGCCCTCCGCCATGCACTCCACATTTTCCATGGGAGCCTTCAGGGAACCCATGTTGGTAACGCCGGTGCCGGTGTGCCGGACATGACCCGGCTCGATGGGGGTGGAGCCGAAGGCGGTGTTGCCGATGATGATCTGCTCCTCGGGGACCACCTTGGCGATCTCGTCATAGTTGCCCAGACCGTTTTGCAGGCACAGGATCATGGTGTGCCTGTCGATCATAGGCAGCGCATTGCGGACAGCCGCCTCCAGGTACTGATAGTGTACGAAAACGATCAGCAGATCCACCACACCGATCTCCTTGGGATCGGTGGTAGCCATGGCGGGACGATAGGATACGGTTTCGCCATTCCCGACGCCGGGAACGCATTCATCCAGCAGAATGCCGTTTTTCCGGATAGCCTCGATGACCGGGGCATAGGTGTCCAGCACACAGACCTCGTGTACCTTAGAAAGATAGCTTGCATAGCAGCTGCCGATGGCGCCGCAGCCGACAAATCCGATTTTCATGGAAATATCCTCCTGTATGTCTGATTTATTTCCGGGCCAGCTCCTGGGCCAGCTCCACAATATGCTCCACCGTCACGCCGTTGATGGCCAGCAGACGCTCATAGGGAGCGGACTGACCGAACTGATCCTGAATGCCCACGCGCTTGACGATGCCCTTGCCCATTTCGGCAGCCACCTCGCACACGGCGGAGCCGAGACCGTTGAGAATGTTGTGATCCTCCACGGTGATGATCTTGCCAATGTCGTTGACGGCGGCGGTGACGGCCTCCACATCCAGGGGCTTGATGGTGTGCATATCCAGAACGCGGGCGCTGATGCCCTTGCCTGCCAGCTCCCTGGCGGCCTCGATGGCCAGACGGACGGTATCGCCGTTGGCGATGATGGCAACATCCTTGCCGTCCTGAATGGTGTGAGCCTTACCAATGGTGAACTCCACATCCTCGTCATAGATCTGAGGCACTGCGTCACGGGTGAAGCGCAGATACATGGGACCGTAAGTCTCAGCGGCCTGCCGCACCAGCTTGCGCGCGGCGTTATAATCAGCGGGCATGATGACCGTCATGTTGGGGATGGTACGCAGCACGCCCATGTCCTCAATGGACTGGTGAGAGGCGCCGTCGTTGGCAGGGGTCACGCCGCCGTGGGAGCAGGCAAACTTCACATTCAGGTTGGGATAGCAGACCTCCTGACGGATCATCTCGCACATACGCAGAGAGCCGAACACCGCGTAGGTCACCACGAAGGGGACCTTCCCGCAGGTGGCAAGGCCCGCAGCCAGACCGGCGCCGTTTTGCTCGGCAATGCCCACATTGATATACTGCCCGGGCAGCTCCTTGCGGAAATCACCGGTCTTGCAGCTCTTGCCGATGTCGATATCCACGACCAGCAGGTCGGGATTTTCCTTGCCCAGTGCTACGATCTCGTGGCCGAAGCCGTCGCGGGTGGCGATATTCTTCTTTTCGCTCATTTCATGTCCCTCCTTGCTTAGTGAACCAGCTGGGCCTTCAGCTCAGCCATGGCCTGCTTATACTGCTCATCATTGGGGGCGACGCCGTGCCAGCCGCACTGGTTTTCCATAAAGGAGACGCCCTTGCCCTTGACGGTGTGTGCATAGATGCACTTGGGCTTGCCGTTCCGGGAGGCGTAGCACTTATCCAGTGTAGCTACGATCTCCTCCATGCTGTGGCCGTCGATCTCCAGCGTTTCCCAGCCGAAGGCGCGGAACTTCTCACCCAGATCGCCGTTGGGCATCACCTCGTCGCAGGTGCCGTCCAGCTGGAGATTGTTGCAGTCTACAAAGACGATCAGGTTATCCAGCTTGTACTTGTGGGCGGTATTGGCAGCCTCCCAGATCTCGCCCTCCTGCGATTCACCGTCGCCCACCACGCAGAACACCTTGTAGTCCTTGTGATCCAGCTTCCCTGCCAGCGCCATACCGGCGGCGCAGGCCAGACCCTGTCCCAGAGAGCCGGTGGAAATATCAATGCCGGGGCATTTGTTCATGGAGGGGTGTCCCTGCAGCATGGAGCCCTCCTTGCGCAGCGTGTCCAGCTCGGACTCGGGGAAGAAGCCGACGCTTGCCAGGCAGGCATACTGGATGGGGCAGACATGACCCTTGGAGAGCACCATGCGGTCGCGATCCGGCCAGCGGGGGTTCCTGGGGTCGAGGTTCATGTACTTGAAATAGCAGGCGGTAACAAAATCTGCGGCGGAAAGAGAGCCGCCCGGATGGCCGGACTGTGCCTTGTAGATCATGTCAATGACCTTCATGCGCATTTGCACGGCGGTGTTTTTCAGCTCCTGAATGGGAATGTCTTTCATAAAAATCACCTCATAATAACATTTTCGAAGGGGGTATTGTAATATGTCTGACAAACTATGAGTACAGTATACTCCTTTGTCGGACAAAGTCAATAGGGTTTTTGACTTTTTTGGTTTTCTACAAATCAGAGGGCAGCTTTTTGTACAAAATGCGGGAGCAGCTGTCCGTTCCGGGGCTTTTTTGCAGGAAAGCTCCGGGAGGAGAGGTACCCGGAGCTTTCCCGCAGGGTCAACCAACAAGCATGGTGGACAGAGCGGGGATATAGGTGACGAGGAGCAGAACGACCAGCTCTGCCACAAGGCAGGGGACGATGCCCTTGGTGATCTCCTCGATCTTGATCTTGCCGATGCCGCAGGCCACATACAGGTTGACGCCCACCGGCGGCGTGAACAGGCCCACGGCCAGGTTCACGATCATCACCGTGCCCAGATGAATGGGGTCAATGCCCAGCTGCAGCGCCACCGGCGCGAACAGCGGCGTGAAAATGTACAGCGCGGAGGTGGAGTCCAGGAAGCATCCGGCGATCAGCAGGACGATGTTCACGATGATGAAGAAGATGATCGAGCTGCCGCCGGTGACATTCATCATAAAGCCCTCAATGGCCAGATCCAGCCGGGCGCGGGTGAGCACATAGCCGAACAGCGTGGCGCCCATGGTGATGAACATGACGGTGGCCGTGGTGCTGCAGGAGTCAATGAGGATGTCCTTGATCTTCTTCAGGTCGATCTCCCGATAGACGAAGATGCCCACGATCAGCCCGTAGAACACGGAGACGGCGGCCGCCTCGGTGGGGGTGAAGATGCTGCCATAGATACCGCCGAGGATGATGACGGGCATCAAAAGACCCCAGAATGCATCCTTGAACGCTTTCCAGCGCTCCTTGCCGGTGGCCTTGGGAAGCACCTTCAGATCCATCTTCCGGCCGACGACCAGCGCAGCGACGATCAAGCCTGCGCCCATCAGCAGACCGGGGATCACGCCGGCCTTGAAGAGGTCAGTGATAGAGGCGTCCGCAATAGAACCATACACGACAAAGGTGATGGACGGCGGGATCACCACGCCGATGGCGCCGCCTGCCGCCATCAGAGCGCAGGAGAAGGCGGCGGGATATCCGGCCTTTACCAGGGCGGGGATCATGATCAGGCCCAAGGCTGCCACCGTGGCGGGGCCGGAGCCGGAGATCGCTGCGAAAAAGCAGGAAACCACCACGCAGACCATGGCCATGCCGCCGCGGATGTGGCCCAGGCACTTCTCCGCCAGATTGATAAGGCGGCCGGAAATGCCGGCCTTTTCCATCACATTGCCGGAGAGGATGAAGAAGGGGATCGCCAGCAAAACAAATTTGCTGCTGGCAGAGGAGCACAGACGGGGCAGCACGCTCATAATGGCGTCCAGAGGCTTACCTGCACCCTGCGCCAGAATAGCGCCTACGCTGGACATACCCAGACACACGGCGATGGGTGCGCCGAACACCAGCAGCACCACAAAGATGCCCAATAATACGATTCCGACCATTATTTCTCGCCCTCCTGTTCTTTATATTCCTTGCACATGACCAGCATGGTCTGGAAAAAAGCAATTGCCGCAAAGGCTGCGCCGATGGGGACGAAGGCCCCATAGATCCACTCGGGCCACTGCATATTGGCAGTTTCCTGACCCAGCCGATACTGGCTGATGACCATCTGTACACCGAAAAACACGATCAGCAGACAGAACAGCGCGGAGATGCCGTACATGACCAGCTGGATAATCAGCCGCGTATGGGGACTGACATGGTCGGTGATGATGGAAAGCCCCAGATGCGCTCTGCGCCGGGCCGCGATGGCGGTACCCATAAAGCTCATCAGGACAAATAGGTAGGTGGACATTTCATCCGAAACCGCCAGAGAATGCTTGAACAGGAAGCGGGCGATGACGTTTGAAAAGACCAGCACCGCCATAATGGAAACGCACGCGCAGGAAACGAATTTTTCGATTTTCTCAAACATATGGATCCTCCTCATTCAATGCCGAAAGCGGCACAGGCGGCTTCGCCATATTGGGCCTTCAGCTCAGCCGTTACGTCACTTACCGCGTCCTTAAAGGCCTGAAGCTGCTCCTCCGTCAGGATATCCACCTGCATACCGGCGTCCTGGAAGCCCTGGATCAGCTCGTCCTCCTCGGCCTCCAGCCGGTCGCGGCCCCATTCGCAGGCATCGGAGGCGCACTGCTGGAGAAGCGCCTGTGTATTTTCGTCCAGGCTTTCCCAAACCTTTTTGTTGGCCACAAAGAGATCATTTTCATAGCTGTAATTCCAGATGGTCATGTACTTCTGAATTTCATCCATCTTGGCGGATTTGGTCACGGAGCAGCCGTTTTCCTGTCCGTCAATGGTCTTTTGCTGGATGGCGGTGAACACCTCGCTCCAGCTCATGGCCGTGGGACTGGCGCCCAGCGCCTTGAATACGCCCATATATACCGCCGAGCCGGGAACGCGGATCTTCAGATCCTTCAGATCCTCCGGTGTGGTGACCGGATGCTTGCTGTTGGTGAGCTGGCGGAAGCCGTTGTGGAAGGAACCCAGATACATGATGCCCTTTGCATCCAGCAGCTCTGCGTAGTAAGCACCGCCGGTGGTGTCGATGACCTGCCGTGCCTCCTGATAGGAGGTAAAAGACCAGGGCAGCGTCGCCACGGACATCTTGGGCTCTATGTTGGCCAGGACGCAGGTGGCATAAGCTCCCAGATCCGCTGCGCCTACGGCGATATACTCCACGCCCTTGGTGCTGTTGCCGCCGGCCAGCGTGTCGTTGGGAAACACATCAATGGTGATGCTTCCGCCTGAACGCTCCGCCACCAGGTCTGCGAAGTGGTGGGCTACCAGCGAGTCGATTTGCGTGTCTGTTCCGTTGACCGCCATGGACAAATTGATTTTCCGATATGCGCCGTCCTCACTGTCAGAGGCCGTTGTGCCGCTGCAGCCGGACATCGTGCCCAGCAGCAGTACGGCACCCAGTAGTAATGCGAGCCATCGTTTGCACCGATTCATGTTCCATACCTCCAGCAAAACTTCGTCTTTTGTCATGTGTCTGACAAAGGCATTTATAGTATAGCAAGCCCCATTCTTTTCGTCAACCCCTATTGAGAATTTCAACAATTCGCACTATTCTGACAGAATGGTTTTGTGCAAAACAGAGGGACTGCTCCTTGGCCGCCTGTGCCTCTCCTGCAAGTTCAAGGAGGAAACGGGCGAGAGTCTGACGGACGTCATCCTGAAAGAAAAAAACGGAGAAGGCCAACGCCTCCTCCGTTATTCGGATAAGCCCCTCACCGCTATCGGCTCATATCCTGGCTTTTCCTTTCCGTCAGTATGGAAACCCTTTTCAAATCCGAAAGCACTTATGCAGGGCTTTATACTCACCCAACGCCAAAATCGTAATGTCATCGGACAATATGGTGTCCGGCGTAACGGAAACATCCGTTTCTCCTGCGCGTTTGATGCCGAGAATGTTGATGCCAAACTTTCTGCGGACGTTCAGCTCACCAACGCTTTTCCCGATCCACGCCTCCGGCACCTGCACTTCAAAGATGGCGTGCTGCTCGTCGATCTCTATGTAGTCGAAAATATGGTCGGCAGTGAATCGGATCGCCGCCCATTTTGCCACCTGCTTTTCAGGGTAGACTACGTTATCTGCGCCGTTGCGGAGCAGAAACTTCGCCTGCACATCGCGTTCGGCGCGGGATACCACGCATTTGGCACCCAGCTCTTTCAGCAGCGAGGTGGTCTCCAGCGAGTTCTGGAAGCTGCCGCTGATGGTCACAAAACAAACATCAAAATTTCCGATACCGAGCGAACGCAGAAACTCCGCATTGGTGCTGTCGCCGATCTGTGCGTTGATGACAAACGGAAGCACATCGTTGATCCGTTCCTCATTGGTATCGACTGCCATGACCTGATGCCCCAGTTGAGAGAGCTGCATGGCGATATGCCGCCCGAAGCGGCCTGCTCCGATCAATAAAACATTTTTCATGGGATAGATACTCCTTTGCTTATCCAATCGTGATGCTTTCCTGCGGCAGCTTTGCGCTGCCGGTTTTCTTGCTGGACACCGCCGCATAAATGAGCGTAAGCCCGCCGACTCTCCCCAGATACATCAGCGCGATCAATACCATTTGCGAGGGAATATGCAGCTGCGGCGTAATACCCAATGTCAGTCCCACCGTGCCTACCGCCGACGCTGCTTCATACAGGCAGGAGGACAGCGGAAGATTCTCGTATACGCTGATAAAAACGCCTCCGCCAAAGAACAGGGCAAGATACATCGTCAGGATGGTCGCGGCGGTTTTGACGGCGCCGCAATCGACTCTGCGCCCAAAGAGCTGGGCGCTGTCCCGCTGGCGGAAGGTTGCGGCAGCATTGGCAAGCAGGACTGCCAGCGTGGTGGTTTTCATGCCGCCTGCCGTGGAGCCGGGAGAACCGCCAATGAGCATCAGAAGGATCATCACGCTCAGAGATGCGCTGGACATGGCGGGCAGATTGACGGTGTTGAAGCCCGCCGTTCTCGGCGTGACCGATTGGAACAGGGCTGTCTGAATCCGCTCTCCGAGGGGAAGGGCATCAAAATCCGCAAAGAAGAAAAACAGCGCCGGAAGGACGATCAGCGTGAGTGTCGTGACAAGAATCACCTTGCTCTGCATTCGATAACGGTGGAAGTGCAGCTTGTTTTCGCAAATGTCATCCCATGTCAGGAATCCGATGCCGCCGGTTATGATCAGCAGCATGACCGTGATATTGATTACCGGATTTTGGACATAACCGGTAAGGGACGGATACAAGTTATTGTTCGTTCCCAGAATGTCAAACCCGGCGTTGCAAAAGGCGGAGACGGAATGAAACACCGCCATCCAGATCCCGTGCCATCCGTAGTCCCGGCAAAACACCGGCAGCATGACGAGTGCGCCGACCAGTTCGATCAGAAATGTTCCCCGCAGGATGAACCGGGTCAGCCGGACGATTCCTCCGACCTTCGGCGCTGAAATGGCGTCCTGCATGGTGCTGCGCTGCATCAGAGAGATCCTTCGCCCGGACAGCAGCGCAACCGATGCCGCCACGGTGACAACACCAAGCCCGCCTATCTGAATCAGCGTCAGGATCACCGTCTGACCAAAGCCCGACCAATAGCTGCCGGTGTCCTGCACCACAAGCCCCGTTACACAAACAGCGGAGGTCGCGGTGAAAAGCGCTTCATGAAATGGCGTTACGCACCCGGCTGTTGTGGAGAGCGGCAGCATCAGCAGCAGCGCACCCAGCAGAATGACCCCGGCAAAGCCTAATATGATAATTTGAAAAGACGAAAGGCGGCGCTTTCTGCAAGGCATTTCTCCCGTCATTATCCTCACTCCTTTTGAATCGCGTAATCGCTTTACTGTGCGCAGGCCAAACAGACGCGGCATTGCCTGACTGTGATGAAGGATACCCTGTACGCACTCAGCTCGGAGACCGTAAAGTAAATGTCGTATGCGTCTGCTTCATGTTCTGAAATAGAACATCGGCTTTCACAGCTTCCGGTACAAAGTAAGTCGGCTCCAGCGCTGAACGCATAACATTCTTCCGCCTTCTGTTCACGCAAAAAAGACACACCTATACCCGATACCGCAGTAAAGGGCGCAGGTATGCCGCATATGAACAGGCCATATAAGAGCGGTTAACCGTTATCGTCGCTGCTGTCGTTTTCCACGGAGCTCCTCTTTTTAACTGTGTGCTTACATCATAGCATTTCCCCAGTGTAGATTCGGTAAAGAAACAAGCGCAGAGCAATACCTTCCCATGATGCCGGATGAGATCGGAATCGTCCCGGTGTCCGCCGTATGGCGGTAGACATCGTCGATGCAAAGCTGGTGCATGGCTATGGGCCAACCATCTGAGGCCTGCCGGGGCCCACCGAAGGGATACCGTGAGACCGGCCGGCTGCGGGCTTGACTGCTGGCTCATTTTACCGTCCGGGCTGTTTGACAGACCTGCATATCACCGGGCCAGCTGGGCCACGGCGGCCACGGCGGCGTCGATCTCCTCCTCCGTGTTGAAGGGGGAAAAGCTAAAGCGCACCGCACCCTGCTCCCGGGTGCCCAGAGCCTGGTGGAGCCGGGGCGCGCAGTGGGCGCCGGGGCGGGTAGCAATGCCCCAGCCCTGCAAAAGTGCATCAGACACCTCGCCGGAATCCAGGTCCCGGATGTTCAGGGACACGATGGCCGCCCGGCAAGGGGCGGAAAAGTCGCCATACACCCGGACGCCGGGAAGCTCCCGGACGCCCCGGTAAAACCGCAGCATCAGCCCGTGCTCCCGGGCGTACAGGCTTTCCACCCCCTCTGCCAGCAGGTATTCCAGAGCGGCGTGAAGCCCCGCCAGGCCATGACTGTTCAGGGTTCCGGCCTCCAGGCGGGTGGGATAGGCGGCGGGCTGATCCCTGTCGAAGGAGTGAACGCCGCTGCCGCCCCGCAGCAGGGGCCGGACCTCCACCCCCGGGCGGATACACAGGCCGCCGGTGCCCTGGGGGCCCAGCAGGCTCTTATGGCCCGTAAAGCACACCACGTCTGCCCCCAGGGCCGTCATGTCCAGGGGAATGGCTCCCGCCGTCTGGGACGCGTCCAGGATCAGCAGCGCACCGCAGCGGTGGGCCATGGCGGCAATGCGGGGGATATCCAGCACGTCGCCGGTGACATTGGAGGCGTGGGTACATACCACGGCCCGGGTATTGGGCCGGAACAGCCTTTCAAAAGCATCATAAGAAACCTGCCCGTTTTTGTCCGCCGGGACAAAACTCAGGGCCATTCCCTGCCGCTGCAGGGCATACAGGGGCCGGAGCACCGAGTTGTGCTCCAGGTCCGTGGAAATGGCGTGGTCCCCCGGGGACAGCAGGCCGCATATGGCGATGTTCAGAGCCATGGTGGAGTTGGCGGCAAAAACCACATGGTCCGGCCGGGGGCAGCCCAGCAGCCGGGCCGCCAGGCAGCGGGTATCATACACCGTCCGCAGGGCGGACAGGGACGCCCCATGAGCGCCCCGGGCGGCGTTTCCCGCCTTACAGATGGCCTCTGCCACCGCCTGGGCCACCTGGGGCGGCTTGTGCAGGGACGTGGCAGCACTGTCCAGATAAATCTCCGTCATCAGAACATCTCCAATACGCAGCAGGGGCCGTGGCCGATGCCGTTTTCATCCAGCGCCGCCGTCAGGACGGTTTCGTCGCCGGGGTCCGCCTTCCAGGCCAGGCCGCACCCGGCGGAAATGCGGGACGGCAGCGGAATGATGCGCCCCGGCAGAGACAGCCGCCCGAACAGGGCCTCCGCCGCCAGGGCCTGGGCCGTCTCCTGGAAGGAGATCACCAGGGCCGGAGTCCGTTGGCGGGTCAAGGCCGGATCACCAGGGTGGCGTTCATCTGCTTCTCGGCGATGACGTACATATTGGTCACCTGACCCACCCGGAGCTTGTCGGCGATGCCGTAATGATTCAGACAGGTGCCGCAGGTCAGGATCTCCACCCCCAGCGCCTCCAGCTTGTGCAGGTCCTCCAGGGACGCGGAGCCATCGCAGGTGACGAAAGCGCCGCCGTTGTAGAACAGAACGGTGCGGGGCAGCTTCTCCTGCTGGGTCAGGGCAAACAGGAAGCCCTTCAGCAGCACCCGGCCCAGGGTGTCGTCTCCCTGGCCCATGTGGTCGGCGGAGATTACCACCACGGTGTTCTCGGGCCTTTCGGAGGGAACGGTGCAGATGCCGTCGGCGGTATCGGGCAGCTGGGCTCCGGCCTGGGCGGTGATGGTGACCCGGAAGCGGTTTTCCGCCAGCTGCTCCGTTTCGATGGTGCAGCCCTTGCTCTGGGCCAGACGGGTCAGATTCTCCACGGCGATGCGGTTATCCACCAGAGTCTCCACGGTGCCGGGACCGGACAGAGTCTTCAGAGCCTGCAGGGTCTTGACCACCGGAATGGGGCAGGCGTCGCCTACGGCGTTGACTTGGATCATGATGAGAAGCCTCCTTGCTTTTGAGTCGGAATAACAATATGTTCATTATAAACGTTTCCCCGGGGGATTGCAAGGGGTGGGCCCCGCAAAAGGCGGCGCGGTGTGCCGCAAAAGTCCGGGACGCCTTGCACAGCAAGGCCCCGCTTTGGACGGGGGCCTTATTCTGCATGAAAATCCTTTTCATTTGTCTGGATATGCGGTATAATATACCCACTATGTATCCTGGAGGTGCCGCATATGGAGAAGACCCGCCGCGAGATCATGGACCGGGTATATCTCACCTATCTGCCTGCCAAAAAGTTCAAAACCGGCTGCCTTTCCGCGCAGTTCATCACGCCCCTGCGCCGGGAGACGGCGTCCTGCGGCGCGCTGCTGCCGCTGGTGCTCCAGCGGGGCACCATGCGCTGTCCGGATATCCAGCAGCTGTCCGCCGCCATGGACCAGCTCTACGGCGCACAGATCAACCCCACCATCCGCAAGCGGGCGGAGTGCCAGTGCATCGGCTTTGTGGCCTCGGTAATGGACGACAGCTTCGCCCCCCAGGGAGAAAAGCTGCTGGAGCCCACCGCCGCCCTGCTGGGGGAGCTGCTGCTGGACCCCGTCACCCGCAACGGCCGGTATCTGGCGGAATATGTGGACAGCGAGCGGGCCAATCTGCTGGACAGCATCCGTTCCGTCCGCAACGACAAGCGGGACTGGGCGGACCTGCGCCTTTTGCAGGAGATGTGCCGGGACGAGCCCTACGGCGTCAGCCGCCTGGGAGACGAGACTGCCGCCGCGGCCATCAACAACCAGAAGCTCCATGTCTACAGCCAGGGAATGATGTCCGCCTCCCGGCTGGAGCTGTTCTACTGCGGCAGCGCTCCCATCACCCGGGTGGAGGACGCCCTGCTGGAGGCCTTCGCCGCCCTGCCCCGGGGCGCGGCCCGGGACCCGCAGCCGCCCCGCCGGGTGGACGCCCCGGCCCAGCCCCGTGTCATCCGCGAGACCATGGATGTGACCCAGGGAAAGCTCTCCATGGGCTTCCGCTGCGGCACCGACGATGTGCCCGCCATGCTTCTGGCCAACCTTCTGTTCGGCGGCAGCAGCAATTCCAAGCTGTTTCTCAACGTCCGGGAGAAGCTGTCCCTGTGCTACTACGCCTCCAGCAATTATGTCCGGTCCAAGGGCATCCTGACGGTGTCCTCCGGCATTGAAAGCGCCGACTATCAGCGGGCCCTGGACGAAATTCTGCACCAATTGCAGGAGGTCCGGGACGGGCACTGGGAGCCTTGGGAGCTGGAGGGCGCCCGCAGCACCATGCGCAGCGCCCTGGCCTCCCTGCCGGATTCTCAGGGCGCCCTGGAGAATTATTGCCTGGGGCAGGCCGCCACCGGCCAGAGCGAGGACCCGGAGACCATGCAGCGCCTGCTGGACCAGGTGACGCCGGAGCGCATCCGGGCCGCCGCCCAGAGCGTGACCCTGGACACCGTATACTTCCTGCACGGAAAGGAGGAGGCCTGATGAAAACCCTTACCTACCCCCGCATCGGGGAAAAGGTCCTGTGGGAGACTCTGCCCAACGGCCTGCCTGTGTGCGTGGTGCCCAAGCCCGGCTATGCCCGGAGGTTTGCCTTCTTCACCACCCGCTACGGCGGCATGGACATGCGTTTCCAGCTGGACGGCCGGTGGCTGGACACCCCCGCCGGCATCGCCCACTATCTGGAGCACAAGATGTTCGACACGGCGGACGGCAGCGCCATGCAGGAGCTGGCCAAGGGCGGGGCCGAGCCCAACGCCTTCACCAGCAACGCCGTCACCGCCTATTATTTCGACTGCACCGAGCATTTTTATGAAAATCTGCGGATCCTGCTGTCCTTCGTGTCCGTGCCGTATTTCACCGACGAGAGCGTGGAAAAGGAACAGGGCATCATCGCCCAGGAGATCGGCATGATCGAGGACAACCCCGAGTGGCAGGTATACCGCCAGATGATGCAGGCCCTGTACCGCCACAGCCCCGTGCGGCAGTCTGTGGCCGGGTCCGTGGAGAGCATCCGCCGGATCACGGCCCAGACCCTGTACGACTGCCACAAGGCGTTTTATACCCCCGCCAACATGTGCCTGGTGGTGGTGGGCGACGTGGACCCGGAGGAGGTTCTCCGGGCCGCCCGGGAGGTTCTGCCCCGGGAGAGCGGCCCCGCCATCCCCCGGGACTATGGCCGGGAGGAGGACCTGACGCCTCATATGGCCCGCATAGAGGACCGGATGGAGGTGGCCATGCCCACCTTCCTGCTGGGCTTCAAGTGCCCGCCGGTGCCGGAGGGAGAGGAGCGCATGCGCCTGGATATCCTGGGGGACCTGGCCTGCGACGTGCTCATGGGAGAGTCCAGCCCCCTGTTCACCCGGCTGTACAGTCAGGGGCTGATCAACGGCACCTTTGACAGCGCCTATGACCTGCTGCCGGGAGCCGCCTATGTGTTCTGCGGCGGCGACAGCAACGATCCCGAGGCCGTGCAGCAGGCCGTTCTGGATGAAGCCCGCCGGGTGGTCCGGGAGGGGGTGGACCCGGCCTATGTCCAGCGCATCCGCCGGGCCAGCTTCGGCGCATCCATCAAAAGTCTGAACTCCTTCGAGGCTATCGCCTCCACGGCGGCCGAGGGCTGCTTCCAGGGATACGATCCCTTCCGCTTCCCGGAGGTGTACGATTCCATTACCCAGCAGGATCTGCTGGACTTTATCCGGGACAATATCCGGCCGGAGCGCATGGCCCTGTCCATCATCTATCCAAAGGAGTGACGCTATGAACGAGAATTGGAAATTTTCTGATATTCCCTATACCAGCCCGGACGTGGAGGCCCTTCAGACCCGGTACGATGCCCTGACCCGCCGGGCCAGGGCTGCCGCCTGCCCGGAGGACCTGCTGGACGTGGTCCGGCAGCGGGACGCCCTGCAGCAGGAGGTGGCCCTGTGCCAGAGCATTGCCACCATCCGGGCCTTCCACGACGTCACCGACGAATTTTACCAGCGGGAGCTGCAGGAGACCCTGCCCCGGCTGGAGACGCTGGATACCCAGTCCCTGTCCATGGCCATTGCGGAGAGTCCCCACGCTGCGGCGGTGGACGGGACCTTCGGCCCCCAGCTGCGCCGCCTGCTGACGCTGGATCAGCGGCTCCACACCGGCGGCAAGGAGCTGCAGGCCCGCATCTCCCGGCTGACGGCCCAATACCAGCAGCTGACGGCCTCCGCCAGGTATCAGGTCCAGGGCGAGACCCTCAGCGGCGGCCAGCTGCGCTTTGCGCTGGCCAGCACCGACCGGGAGCGCCGCCGGGCCGCCTACGAGGCCCAGCAGCAGACGGCGCTGGAAAACGCCGAAGCCCTGGAGCAGCTGCTGCGGGACCTGGTCCACGCACGAAATCAGCTGGCCCGTGAAAACGGCTTTGACAATTTTGCCGACTACGGCGATCTCTGCATGCAGCGTCTGGGCTATGGCCGGGCGGAGCTGGACGAATTCTGCCGCCAGGTGCAGACCCACATCGCCCCCCTGTATCTGCGTCTCCAGGAGGAGCAGCGCCAGCGCCTGGGGGTTGAGGCGCTGCTGCCCTATGACCGGGCGCTGGTGTTCCCGGAGGGCAACGCCGTCCCCGTGGCGGCGGAGGAGCTGCCTGAGGCCGCCCGCCGGATGTACCATGCCCTGAGCCCGGAGGCAGGGGAATTTTTCGACGAGATGGTCCGCCACGACCTGCTGGACGTGACCGGCTCTCCCAATAAAATTTCCGGCATGGGCTTCTGCGACATGCTGGGCGCCCCCTACCGGATGCCCTTCATCTTTGCCAACTGCGACGGCACCGCCGGTGACGTCACCGTATACACCCACGAGCTGGGCCACGGGCTCCAGGGGTATCTGTCCATCCGCAGCCAGCCGGTGGCAGACTATGCGGGCCTGAGTCCGGACCTGGCGGAGGTCCACTCCAAGACCATGGAGCTGCTGGCCCAGCCCTACGCCCGGGATTTCTTCGGGAACCACGCTCCCCAGTTCCTGACGGAGCACCGCTATGACTTCATCAAGGAGCTGTGCGCCTTCTGCTCCATCCACACCTTTGAGACGTGGCTGTATGAGCATCCGGACGCCTCTCTGGCCCAGTGGGCAGAGGAGTTCAACCGCATTGAGAAGTCCTTCGGCCGGGCCCGGAACAACGAGCCCTGGCGGAAGCAGGTGCTCTCCGGCTGCGACCTGTTCACCAATGTGGCCCTGTACATGTTCCCCAGGTATGTGATCAGCTACGCTCTGTCCATCGTCTGCGCCCAGCAGCTGAAGGCTGCCTATGACGCCGACCCCGCAGACGGTTGGGCCCGGTATCACGCCCTGTGTGCCTCCGGCGGCAGCAAGCTGTATGCCGAGACCCTTTCGGATGCCGGACTGCCCCTGCCCTACGCTCCCGGCGTGGTGGAGAGCCTGGCCCAGGACCTGGCCCGCCAGTTCTGGGGATAAAACCTCCTCTGCAGCCGCCGGCTGCGGAGGTTCCGGCCCCGGTTGGTAGACGAAAGAGAATAGACCGACGGCGGATGCACAATGCATCTGCCGCCGGTCCCTTTTTATAGGTTTTTCGGGTGGTCAGAACAAATCAGGGTACAGGGCCGCCACCTGCTGATACCAGCTCTGATATTGGGAAAGGGCGCTGCCGTCCGGGGAGTATACCTGCCATGCGCCGGCTGCATCGGAGGCGGTGAGGGGCTGATCCGTCAGGGGGTATTTGCCCAGCTCCAGCTCGGTGGGGAAGTACATGCCCGCGTAGTCGGAGTCGCCGGGGTAGGCGGTGAGGAACAGCAGGTAGGGCCGTCCCTTTTCCATGGGCAGATAGCCGCCCTGGGTCCACAGGGCATCATCCAGGGTGTAGCACTCCTCGGTGATGACCAGCTGCTCCGGGGCCTGGCCCTTCAGCACCTGGGACACCCTGCCGGTGGTCCGGGTATAGCCGGAGGAGACGTTGCCGTCGCTGTAGCGGGAAAGGACGTTTTCCTGAGTTTCCGGGGTGAATACCACGATTAGATCGCTGATCTCCTGCAATTGGGACACCGTTGCCGCCTGGGTCAGACGGTCAGCGGATATCTAGTACACAGTTTCCCGCTGTCCGCAGGCAGTCAGCAGAAGCAGGGACAGCAGCAGACAGGAAAGAATAAGCCGTCTTGTACGTTTCATGGAAAGCCTCCTTTATGATTTAATAATAGAATTATATCATACATGGGGAGAAACGCAAGGGAAATGTACTCGACCTACAGGGTAGTCTCGAATTGCTCCAGGCCCTGGCCCAGCAGCCGGGCGGCCTCGTCGCCCTGTCCGGCGGCGATGAGGTCCGTAAACCGGGCCAGAGTGCGCAGACTCTCCTCCCGGCCCACGGAGCGGATGTAGCCGGACCAGAACTCCAGATTAACCTTCTTAAAGGCGTTGAACAGCAGGGGCGTGATGGTGTTGCCGCTCAGGAACACCACACCCCGGTGATACCGGAACAGGGCCTCCGGCAGCTCCTCCTCCGGAGCCGTCTGGGCCTGGCGCAGCAGCTCCCGCAGCGCCTCCAGGTCCCCGGGGGTGTGACCGGCAGCCAGATCCCGCAGGGCCGGAGCTTCCAGATAATACCGCAGGCGCAGGATGCTGCGGGCGGTTTTCTCGTCCGGCAGGCCGCCGTGATAATCCATAATGGCCGTCAGCGTTTCCAGGCTGCCGGTCTGGGCATAGTCCGCCACGGTGACGCCCCGGCGGGAGGCGATGTCCAGAAAACCCAGGCGGTGCAGCTCCCGCAGGCCCTCATGGACCACGGTTTTGCTGATGTGCATGGTGTCGGCCAGCTCCCGCTCCGTGGGCAGCCGGTCGCCGGGCTTCAGCTGCCCGGACAGAATTGCCCCCTCCAGCTGCTGAATGAACAGCTCCCGGATGGACGGGGCCACAATGGGGCGGAAATCCATAGCATATCCTCCTTTTGGTCCGACCAGGACCATAAAATAGGATATCATAACTTTAGAGAAACAGTCAATAGCTTTTTGCGGCAGAAGTTGCTATTATAATAGTGAGTTAGTATCGAAAAAACCGCCCGTTGGGCGGAAATGAAGGAGATTTGACATGGGAAAGAACATCAACGGCGATCGTCCCACCGCGTTCCCCCTGGAGCAGGAGAAGCTGCCCTTTACCATCCCTGTGGTGGACGAGCCCCGGCCCAAAATTGCGAAGCTGGTGGCCATGATTACCGACCGGGTGCCCGCCAAGCTCAAGGGCGTCAAGGGCAACGACCCGGAATACTGGGGCCTGGCGGACCTGGTCACCGACGAAATGGCGGACGTGGCCCTAAAGATGGGCGTCCGCAAGCCCAAGACCATCGGGCAGCTGATGAAGCTGACCAAGCTGGAGCGGGAGCCTCTGCAGAAGCTGCTGGACGACATGGCCTGGGTGGGCCTGATCGAATACAACTGGGAGAATCTGGACGGGAAGAACCCCAACCACGAAAAGCGGTATGTCCTGCCCCAGTTCGTCCCCGGCAGCGCGGAGTTTTTCAACATGCGGCGCAGCCAGATGGACGAGCATCCCCAGGTGGCGGCCTTCTTTGAGCGGATGACCTTCCTGCCCCTGGAGAAGATCACCCCCATGGTGCCTCCCGGAGGCGCCGGCATCGGCATGCACGTGATCCCCGTGGAAAAGGCCATCGAAACGGAGAACGAGGCCGTGGGCCTGGAGAAGATCTCCTATTGGCTGCACAAGTACGAGGGCAAGTACGCCAAGAGCATGTGCTCCTGCCGGGCCAGCCGCCAGTATCTGAACGAGGGCTGCGGCGACGACCCGGAGAGCTGGTGCATCGCCGTGGGCGACATGGCCACCTATATCGTGGAAACCGGCCGGGGCGAGTACATCACCTATGACGAGGCCATGGAGATCTTCAAGAAGGCCGAGGACAACGGCTTCGTCCATCAGATCACCAACATCGACGGCGAGGACAAGATCTTTGCCGTCTGCAACTGCAACGTCAACGTCTGCAACGCTCTGCGCACCAGCCAGCTGTTCAACACTCCCAATATGTCCCGCAGCGCCTATGTGGCCCGGGTGGAGACGGACCAGTGCGTGGCCTGCGGCCGGTGCGTGGAATACTGTCCCGCCGGTGCGGTGAAGCTGGGCCAGAAGCTGTGCACCAAGGACGGCCCCGTGGAATATCCCCGGCAGGAGCTGCCGGATGCGGTGAAGTGGGGCCCCGACAAGTGGTCCATCGACTACCGGGACAAGAACCGCATCAACTGCTACGACACCGGCACCGCCCCCTGCAAGACCGCCTGCCCCGCCCACATCGCCGTGCAGGGCTATCTGAAGCTGGCGGCTCAGGGCAAGTATCGGGAGGCGCTGCAGCTGATCAAGCGGGAGAATCCCTTCCCCGCCGTGTGCGGCCGCATCTGCAACCGCCGGTGCGAGGATGCCTGCACCCGGGGCACCGTGGACCAGGCCGTGGCCATCGACGAGGTGAAGCGGTTCATTGCCCAGCAGGACCTGGACACCGCCACCCGGTTCGTGCCGGAGAAGGTGATCCCCAAGGTAGACGGCGAGTTCGATCAGCAGATCGCCATCATCGGCGGCGGCCCGGCGGGCCTGTCCTGCGCCTATTACCTGGCGGAGAAGGGCTATCGCCCCACCGTGTTTGAAAAGGAGCGCCGCCTGGGCGGTATGCTGGAAAACGGCCTGCCCAGCTTCCGGCTGGAGAAGGACGTGGTCCAGGCGGAGATCGACGTGCTGCGGGAGATGGGCGTCCAGTTCCGCTGCGGCGTGGAGGTGGGCAAGGACGTGACCATTGCCCAGCTGCGGGAGCAGGGCTATCAGGGCTTCTATGTGGCCGTGGGCCTGCAGTCCGGCGGCAGGCTGAACATCCCCGGCGACGACGCCCAGGGCGTCACGGCGGGCATCGACTTCATGCGCCGGGTCAACGGCGGCCAGGAGACGAAGCTGGAAGGCCGGGTGGTGGTCATCGGCGGCGGCAACATCGCCGCCGACGTGGCCCGGACGGCGGTGCGCTGCGGCGCGGAGTCCGTGGACCTGTACTGCCTGGAGAGCTATGACGATATGCCCATGGGCCCGGAGGACCGGGGCGAGTGCGAGCGCGACGGCGTGACCATCCACGCCGGATGGGGCCAGACGGAGGTGACGGTCCGGGACGGTCATGCTGCAGGGATTCGCTTCCGCAAGTGCCTGCGGGTGAAGGACGACCAGGGGCGCTTCGCACCGGTGTTTGACGATAACGATGCCTGCGAGGCGGCCTGTGCCACGGTGCTGTACTGCATCGGCCAGAAGGTGGATTGGCGGCAGCTGCTGACGGGCACCGCCGTGACCTTCAACCCCAACGGCACCGCCCAGGTGGACCCGGTAACGTATCAGACGGCGGAGCCCGACATTTTCGCCGGAGGCGATGCCGTCACCGGCCAGAAGTTCGCCATCGACGCCATTGCCGCCGGCAAGGAGGGCGCCATTTCCCTGCACCGGTTCGTGCAGAAGGCAACCCTGACCATCGGCCGCAACCGCCGCCGGTTTGTGGAGCTGGACAAGGAGAACGCCCTGATCCCCGTGGGCTTCGACAACACGCCCCGCCAGCGGATCGGGTACAACGAGGCCCTGCGCCGGACCTTCCGGGACGAGCGGGTGGCCTTCACCGCCGAACAGGTGCAGAAGGAGACGGCTCGCTGCCTCAGCTGCGGCGCCTCCGTGGTGGACCCCAACAAGTGCATCGGCTGCGGTGTGTGCACCACCAAGTGCGCCTTTGACGCCATTCACCTGCACCGGGAGCGGCCGGAGTGCACCAACATGATCCCCTCCGAGGATAAGATGAAGGCCATCCTGCCCTACATGGTGAAGCGGGAGATCAAGATCCGGAAGGCCGGGAGGAAATAATGCACGAGCTGGGCATCGTTTTTCATGTGATCCGGGCCGTGGAGGACATTGGGCGGCAGCAGCAGCTCACCGATGTGGCGTCGGTGACGCTGGAGCTGGGCCAGGTGTCCGGTGTGGTGCCCCATGAGCTGGAGAGCTGCTGGAAATGGGCTGTGGCCCGGACGGAGCTGATGCCCCGGGCACAGCTGCGGTTCGAGACGGTCCACGCCATCACTCACTGCGATGGCTGCGGCCAGGACTATGACACCGTACCCCAAGGCCGGGTATGTCCCTTCTGCGGCAGCGAGGACACCTGGCTGGTTCAGGGAAATGAAGTGAATATCAAAGAGATTGAGGCGCAGTAGCCTGTGTCCGCCCCCGTTTGCCATTGACAAGCGGGGGCGGACGGCGTATAATGACAATATATATTGAATGCATTGAGAGATTGAGTCATGCAAAGGGCCGCCCGGGAGACCGGGCGGGCTTTGGTGTGGCTCTTTTTTCGCGGAAAGGAGCACTTTGTATGCAGGATGTGGTCATCATCGGCGGCGGCGCAGTGGGCTGCGCCGTGGCCCGGGAGCTGAGCCGCTGGCAGCTGGACGTGTGCCTGGTGGAGCAGGGAGAGGACGTATGCGTGGGCACCAGCAAGGCCAATTCCGCCATTGTTCACGCCGGGTTCGACGCCCCCACCGGCTCTATGAAGGCCCGGTTCAACGTGGAGGGCAGCCGCCGGATGGAGGCGCTGTCCCGGGAGCTGGACTTCCCCTATCGCCGCAACGGCGCGCTGGTGGTGTGCTTTGAGGAGGCGGGCCTGCCCCGGCTGGAGGAGCTTTTGCAGCGGGGCCGGGCCAACGGCGTGGAGGGCCTGGAGATCCTCCGGGGCGGCAGGCTCCATGAGCTGGAGCCCGCCCTGTCGGAGAAGGCCGTGGCCGCTCTGTACGCCCCCACCAGCGCCATCATCTGCCCCTTCGGCATGACCATCGCCCTGGCGGAGAACGCCGCTCACAACGGCGTGACCTTCCGCTTCGACACCCGGGTGGAGCGCATCCGCCGGACCCAGGCGGGCTATACCCTGGAAACCAACCGGGGGACCATGGAGACCCGGGCCGTAATCAGCGCCGCCGGTGTGTGGGGCGATATGCTCCATAACCAGGTGTGCAGCGATACCGCCCGCATCGTGCCTCGCCGGGGTGAATACTGCCTGCTGGACAAGAAGGACGGCGGCCTGGTGCAGCGCACCGTGTTCCAGCTGCCGGGCCCCATGGGCAAGGGCGTGCTGGTAACGCCCACGGTCCATGGCAACCTGTTGGTGGGCCCCACCGCTGCGGACCAGGAGCAGCGGGACCTGACCGCCACCACGGCGGAGGGACTGGCCTTTGCCCAGGATATGGCTCGCAAGAGCGTGCCGGGTCTGCCGCTGCGGGACGTGATCACCAGCTTTGCCGGGCTGCGGGCCCATCTGGCGGAGGGGGACGACGATTTCCGCGTGGGGCAGCCTGTCCCCGGCTATTTCGAGGCCCTGGGCATCGAGTCCCCGGGGCTGTCCTCCGCTCCGGCCATCGGCGCATATCTGGCGGAGCAGGCGGCGGCGTATCTGAATGCGCGGCAGAAGCAGAACTTCGACCCCGTGCGGCGGGACATCGTCCACCTGCGGGAGCTGCCCTTTGCCCGGCGGCAGCGCCTGGCAGAGGAGAACCCCGCTTACGGCAACATCGTGTGCCGCTGCGAGGGCATCAGCGAGGGGGAGATCGTGGACGCCATCCACCGGGTCCCCGGGGCCCGGTCCCTGGATGGGGTGAAGCGCCGGGTGCGGGCCGGTATGGGCCGGTGCCAGGGAGGCTTCTGCACCCCCCGGGTCATGGAGATCCTGGCCCGGGAGCTGGGGGTGCCCCAGACGGAGCTGACGAAAAACGGCGGAGCATCCCGGCTGCTGACCGGCCGGACCAAGGAGGAAGCATGATGAAACACGTACAGCTTGCCATTATCGGCGGAGGCCCTGCGGGCCTGGCCGCCGCCATCGCCGCCCGGAGGGCCGGGGTGCAGGATCTGCTGATCCTCGAGCGGGACCGGGAGCTGGGCGGTATTCTGAACCAGTGCATCCACGCGGGCTTCGGCCTGCACACCTTTTCCCAGGAGCTTACCGGGCCGGAATACGCCCGGCGGTTCGCGGACCAGGTCCGGGAGCTGGAGATTCCGTATCTGCTGAACACCATGGTGCTGGACCTGTCCCGGGACCGGGTGCTGACGGTGACGGGCCGGGAAACGGGCCTGGTGCAGCTGGACGCCGATGCGGTGATCCTGGCCATGGGCTGCCGGGAGCGGCCCCGGGGCGCGCTGAACATCCCCGGCTGCCGCCCGGCGGGCATTTACTCCGCCGGTACCGCCCAGCGGCTGGTGAACATGGAGGGGCTGATGCCCGGCCGGGACGTGGTGATCCTGGGCAGCGGCGACATCGGCCTGATTATGGCCCGGCGCATGACCCTGGAGGGGGCCAAAGTCCACGCAGTGGCGGAGGTCATGCCCTATTCCGGCGGCCTGAAGCGGAACATCGTCCAGTGCCTGGAGGATTTCGATATTCCCCTGTACCTGTCCACCACGGTGGTGGATATTCACGGACAGGAACGGCTGGAGGGTGTGACCCTGGCCCGGGTGGACGAAAACCGCCGCCCCATCCCCGGCACGGAGCGGGACATCCCCTGCGACACCCTGCTGCTGTCGGTGGGTCTGCTGCCGGAAAACGAGCTGAGTCAGCAGGCAGGCGTCCGGCTGGACGCCGTTACCGGCGGCCCGGAGGTTGGGGACGATCTGTCCACCTCTATCCCCGGTGTGTTTGCCTGCGGCAACGTGCTGCATGTCCACGATCTGGTGGACTTTGTGTCCCAGGAGGCGGCACGGGCAGGAGAAAACGCTGCCCGGTACCTGCTGGAGCAGCGGCGGGAGCGGCAAACCGTCCGCCTGACCGGGAAAAACGGCGTGCGGTATACAGTGCCGCAGTATCTGGACCCGGAGGGGATGGAGGAGTCCGTCACCGTCCGGTTCCGGGTGGGGAAGCCGTATCAGAACGCCGACCTGGCGGTCTACGCCGACGGAGCGCTGCTGCGCCGGGTGCATAAGCGCATCCTGACCCCCGGCGAGATGGAGCAGCTGACCCTGCGGCGGGCAGACCTGCCCCGGGAGTTGGCGGAGATCACCATTCAGGTGGAGGAGGTGGCACAATGAGCATCCGCGAGCTGACGTGTATCGGCTGCCCTATGGGCTGCCAGCTGACCGCCGTTATGGACGGCAGCCGGGTGACGGAGGTCACCGGCAACACCTGTCCCCGGGGGGACGCCTACGCCCGGAAGGAGTGTACCCATCCGGCCCGCACCGTTACCGGCACCGTCCGGGTCACCGGCGGCCTGCTGCCGGTGGTGTCTGTCCGCACCCGGGGAGACGTACCCAAGGAAAGGGTGCTGGATGTGTCCCGGGCGCTGTGCCGGGTGCATCTGACGGCCCCGGTACACGCCGGGGACGTGGTGATCCCCAACGTGCTGGGCACCGGCGTGGACGTGGTGGCCACCCGGTCCGTGTAATCGTATAGGAAAAGAGCATCCGCAGGGGCCTGCGGATGCTCTTTTTAGCCCGGTACAGGGTCTGCCGCTTGGGGGAAACGCCTCCGGGAAAAACACCGGTTGACAGGGATGCGGGAACAGTATATAATAACTTGAATCATAAATCCCTGTTAAAATGATTGTTTTCACTACGAAAACTGATATTTCATATTAGCAAATAAGGAGGCTATACATGGATATTTTTGAAAAATGCAGCGCCCCCTCTCTGGCCAAGGAACTGAAGGAGGCGGGAGTATATCCCTATTTCCACGCATTGCAGTCCCGGCAGGACGTGGAGGTGCAGATGGAGGGCAAGCGCCGCATTATGCTTGGCTCCAATAACTATCTGGGCCTGACCATCGCGCCGGATGTGGTGGAGGCAGGCATTCACGCCCTGGAGCGGTACGGCACCGGGTGCAGCGGCTCCCGGTTCTTAAACGGCACCCTGGAGATGCACCTGGAGCTGGAGGCGGAGCTGGGGGAGTTCCTCCATCAGGAGGCCGTGATGACCTTCTCCACCGGGTTTCAGAGTAATTTGGGAATCATCAGCGCCTTGGTTGGACTCCATGACTACGTCATCTGTGACCGGGAAAATCACGCCAGTATTTACGACGGCTGCAAGCTGAGCTACGGCAAGATGCTCCGCTACCGGCACAACGATATGGGGGACCTGCGGCGGAAGCTGGAGCAGGTTCCGGAGGGCTGCGGCTGCCTGGTTGTCACAGACGGCGTGTTCTCTATGGGAGGAGATATTGCCAACCTGCCGGAGATTGTGGCTCTGGCCAGGGAATTTGGCGCCCGGGTGATGGTGGACGATGCCCATGGTCTAGGCGTCATCGGGGAAGGCGGTCGGGGTACCGCCAGCTACTTTGGCTTGGAGGATCAGGTGGATGTGATTATGGGCACCTTCTCCAAGTCCCTGGCCAGTCTGGGCGGCTTTATGGCGGGCAAGGAGCGGGTGGTGGATTATGTGCGCCACAATTCCCGGCCCTTTATTTTTTCCGCCTCCATTCCCCCCTCCAACTGCGCCGTGGCGCTGGAGGCCCTTCGGCAGCTCAAGAAGCGGCCGGAGCTGGTGGAGCGGTTGACGCAGCTGTCGGCTTACGCCCGCAAAGGGCTGACGCTGTCTCTTATACACATCTCCGAGCCCACGAGACAAGAGGCAATCTCGT
>OJPW01000487.1_pt1 | contig 33472 bp, 28 predicted proteins | sample 1598571 | NCBI WGS metagenome assembly OJPW01 (sample SAMN03922493, study PRJEB24848) | human gut metagenome | isolation source: stool sample | host: Homo sapiens | place: Germany | collected 2011-05
CGCATCCTTGGTAAGGATGAGGTCGGCGGTTCGAATCCGCCCAGCAGCTCCAAAAAGCACCGAAAACTTTGGTTTTCGGTGCTTTTTTGCTGAAAAAACGCACTTTTATGTGCGGGCCAAAATGTGGGTCAACTGCCTGACCCACACCGTGACCCACACGGGGAAATGCTCGGAAAGGGCAAAAGATGAGCGGACGGAAAAGCCGTTATTCTGAAAGGCCTTTTCTTTGTTTCGCCGCGTTCTTGTATTTTGCGGCAGGATATGCTACAGTACCTGCCGTTGATTCTTTCTGCCTCTTACGAGGCTGTGCGAGGTATTTATGAAGCTGTTACGATGGTGTAAGGCCAACGCCATGCCGGTGATTGCGGTGCTGGCCGCGGCGGTGACGGCGGTGTTCGTGCCGCCTGACGCGGCCTATCTTGGCTACTACGATGTGAAAGCGCTATCCTGCCTGCTGTGCGTGCTGGCGGTGGTGGGTGCGCTGCGCCGTGTGGGACTGTTTCCTCTGCTGGCGCAGAGGCTGGTGCAGGTGTTCCACACCACCCGCGGCGCGGTGACGGCGCTGGTAGGTATCACGCTGGTGGGCTCCATGCTGCTGACCAACGACACAGCACTGCTGACGTTCCTGCCCCTCAGCTGGTTTGTGCTGGAGCGCACCGGCCAGACGAAATGGACGGCGCTGATGTTCATTCTGCAGAACTGCGCCGCCAACCTGGGCGGTATGCTGACGCCCTTCGGCAATCCCCAGAACCTGTATCTGTTCAACCACTACAACATCCCTAACGGGGAATTCCTGTCCATTATGCTGCCGCCGTTCCTGCTGTCCACGGCGCTGATCCTGCTGTGCTGTCTGTTTCTGCCCCGTGAAGGGCTGACTGTCCCCCGGCAGGAGACACTGCCGGACAAGCGTCGTACTGCGGTATACGGCGTACTGTTCTGCGTGGCGGTGGCTATGGTGCTGCGGGAAATCCCCTGCTGGCTGGGACTGCTCGTTATCGTGATGGCTCTGCTGGTGCTGGATCGCCGTGCGCTGCTGGGCGTGGACTGGGGACTGCTGGTGACGTTTGCGGCGTTTTTCACCTTTTCGGGCAACATGGCGCGGATTGAGCCGGTGCGTGAGCTGTTCCGGAAGCTGCTCACCCACGGGGCCATGCCGGTGGCGGCACTGACCAGTCAGGTCATCAGCAACGTACCGGCAGCCATCCTGCTGAGCCGGTTCACCGACGACTATCGAGGACTGCTGGTGGGCGTGAATATCGGCGGCGCGGGGACGCTGGTGGCGTCACTGGCCAGCCTGATCACTTTCCGGGAATACACAAAGCACGTCAAGGGGCAGACGGGGCGGTTCATGGTGCTGTTCTCCGCCATCAGCTTCGGTTTTCTAGGCGTCCTGTTGGTAGCCATGACACTCTGGATGCGGTGAAATGAGTAAACTAGAGCTCCTGCCCCATGGGCAGGAGCTCTAGTTTGTTATTGTGGTGCAGTTTGATCAGCTCACATCACCTGTGCCATGAAGCTGCCCATGGTCTGTGCGGCTTCGTCCTGCTTTTGACGGGTGGCGTGGGTGTAGGTGCGGAGAGTGAACCCCGCATCGTAGTGCCCCAGCATGCTGCTGACGGTTTTCACGTCCACGCCGTTTTGTAAAGCCAGCGTGGCAAAGGTGTGCCCTTACGGTATAATTACGACAAACCGGAAAAGCCCCGTACATCAAGGGTTTTCGGTTATCTGGCAAGGTTTTTCATCCTTTTCCAAACCGAAAAATCGAGCCGCGAAGTAGTTATATCGTAGGGGGTGTTATAGTAACGACAAAAACTAAATACTGTTTGGGCGGGCTGTCAGCCCGTCCAAGAAATCAGGACATTTCCTCTGAAAAGAAGAAATGTCCTTTTTTTGTACCCAAAATCCAATACCGACAGGAGGAAAACAATGCCGGAGAAAACCACGCAGAAAGAGCATGGTAAAAAGACCGCGCCTCCCTCGGAAAAGGAAGTACAACCGGAAGTCGTTATCCAAATCCCACTTGCCGAACTGCATCCTTTTCCAGATCACCCATTTCAGGTGAGGGATGATGATTCCATGAGGGAAACCGCAGAAAGCGTCAAGGCGTATGGCGTACTCGTCCCCGCGATTGTCCGTCCACGGGAAGAAGGTGGATATGAAATCATCGCCGGACACCGCCGCAAACACGCCTGTGAACTGGCAGAGCTGGCTACCATGCCTGCCATCGTCCGAAACATGGACAGGGACACCGCAACCATCATCATGGTGGACAGCAACCTTCAGCGCGAAAACATCCTGCCCTCTGAACGCGCCAAGGCATACAAGATGAAAATGGATGCCATCAAACGGCAGGGCGCACGGACGGATTTAACTTCGCCGAATATTTCGGCTAAGTTCCGAAGCGACGATGAAATCGGACAGGAAGCCGGTGTGAGCGGTGATACCATCCGCAACTATATCTCCCTGACGCAGTTAGTCCCGGAGCTTCAGCAGATGGTGGATGAAAAGAAAATCGCCCTTACCCCCGCATATCAGCTTGCGGCGCTTACCCCCAAGGAACAAGCCCTATTGCTTGAAACCATCGACAGTGAACAGGCCACGCCCTCGCTGTCCCAGGCGCAGAGAATGAAGAAACTCAGTCAGAGCGGCGAACTGAATGAGGACACCATGCTCTCGATTATGATGGAACAGAAGAAACCCGAAGTGTGGAATTTAACCATTCCCATGGACAAGATCAAAAAATACTTCCCGCGCTCCTACACGCCGCAGCGCATGGAGGAAGTCATATTCAAGTTACTGGACGCATGGCAGAAAAAGCGCCAGCGCGACCAAAGCCGATGATCGGACAAGCCCTGTTTGCTTGCCCGATATTTTTATGCCCGGAAGGAGGAACCCATGTATATCAATACTTTCAAATACAGTCCGCAGGATGTTAGCTGCCAGCTCTGCACCGAGTATGTGAAAAAAGTGGGCTGTACCGCTCTGCGCTGCCCCTGGCTGGCAGAACGCATTGAGGCTGGTGTGGTAGGCTACCGCGAAGCGATCACGGAAACCTTTTCTTATGACCGCCGCCTGTTCTACCGCTTCAAGCTGCTTATCAAGCATTTCCACGGAAGCCTGTGGAGCAACGAACAGCATGAGCGCAGGATGCAGTTTGAGCGCGCCGTTCAGAAGTATCGCCGCTCCCGTGATACCAACGCCTATTATGCGGCGATGTATCTGCTGACTGCCAATGATGACATTCACCGCCGCACGGCAAACTGCTTCTGCAAGCACGGTATTGAGTTTGGTTATGCCGTACTTCGCAATATCTCCCCCCATAACTACGCCCTGTTCATGGCGGCGCGTGACCTGTACTCCAAAACAGAATCCGTCACCGTGGAGGACTTGTCAGACCCGGAGATCATCGACCCGGAGGCGCTGCGCCTGATCGTCAACGCCACCCTTATCGCCAGATATGGCCTTGCCGCCTTTCAGATCAAAGCGCGTGGTGCCGAGTATGGGAGCTGATGCTGACTTCATCGGCGGTCACGGCATCCTCGCGCTGGAACGCTTCATGGATGAAACCCGCCACATGATTATTTTCGATGTTCTGACTTGGGAAGCCCCTGTGGGTGATAAGGGTGAGCGGCTGCGGCTGTTCCTCTCCGATGAGGGGTATGCAAAAGCCCTGGCATCCGAAAAACGCGGTGAAATCAAAATCCGCAAACACGCCGCCATCATCGAGGGACATATCCTCGCTGACCGGAAAAAGCGGCGTCACTAAAACGACTGGAGGGATTTACCTTGAACAAAGTAACAGAACTGGAAAATGCGCTGACCGAGCTTTTCCGTAAAGGTACGGAAGTCGGCTATTCCGAAACGGAGATCGACGAGTTTCTGGAGGACATAGACTACGATACCCTGCTGCAAGCGGTCTGGAACAATGCCGAAACGGTCTACTCTTACCGCGCTGACGGTGAGCATGAGTTCAGTATGGACTATCGCGGCACTGAGTTGTTTAAGCAGAGAGCAACCCTGCTGTATGAGGATATGGGTGAGGGCTTCGCCGGTGCGGTAGTTGCCGCCCGTTCTATGGAGCTGTGGCTACTTGAAGATATGGGCTTTGCCATCGTTGCAAACTTCTATGTTGAAGTGGGCAACGGCGAGTACATCACCGAGTACCGTGTTTACAAGGGCAGCGATTGGACGGACAGCGACCTTGATCTGGATTTGGAGGACTTGGTTGCCGAGCTTGCCGCCATGTGCGAACCCTACTACGACCACAACCAGCCCATCTACGAGCTGTAACCCGCAGAGCGTATTTCCACAGAAACAGGTGAAAAAACATGGCTGTATTTCGCGTTGAACGGACGCGGGATTATACGGTGATGTGCAATCATCACCTGAAAGACAGCAACCTTTCCCTCAAAGCAAAGGGGCTGCTATCCATGATGCTGTCCCTGCCCGATGAGTGGAACTACACTACGCGAGGACTGGCGGCAATCTGCAAGGAGGGTGTAGATGCCATAGGCAAAACGCTCAAAGAGCTGGAACAGGCAGGCTACATCATACGCCGACGGCTTCGCGGCAAAGATGGGCGGATCTCCGATACGGAATACACCATCTTTGAGAAACCCCGGAAACCGAAAAACTCTGCACCTGATACGACCTTACCAGATACGGAAAACCCGTATATGGTAAATCCAGATATGGAGGAATCAGATGCGGAGGAACCGGATACGGATAATCCCGCGCAATTTAATACTAAGAAATCAAATACTCAAAAAACAATTACTGATCTATCAAATACTCATTCATTCTTTCCTTCTGCTGCGCCTGCGGCGGACGGACTGACGGACGGATTTGATAAGAGAGCAGAAATCAAAGAGCAGATAGAGTACGACTGTATCTGCCAGCAGCATGACCGTATGCAGCTTGACGAGCTTGTGGAAATCATGCTGGAGGTTGCCATGAACCGAAGTCCTACCATCAAGATCGGGCGGGATGCGGAATATCCCACGGGATTTGTCCAACAGCGGTTTGAGAAAATAACCTCCATGCACATCGAGAAGGTTATGGACGGTATCCGGGAAAACACTACCCGCGTCTGGAACACAAAAGCCTATCTCATGGCGGCGCTGTTCAACTCCGTTTCCACCATCGACAACCACTACACCATGCTGGTCAATCACGATTTTCACAGCGGCCTGTAAAGGGTCGCTATTTTCATGCCCGAAACGGGAGAAAGGATTTAGATACCGATGAAACGCCCTATTGCCTACATCACCGCCCCTTGGGGCGAGAACGAATTTGAAAACACCGAAAATGCCGCCAAATATTGCAGGGCTGTCTATGACGCTGGCTTTTCGCCCATCTGTCCCATGCTGTTCCTGCCTCTGTTCCTGAGTGATGAAATCCCCCAGGAGCATAAAGACGGCATCGACATGGCGCGTGAATATCTGCGCCGCTCCCATGTGCTTGTTGTCTGCGGCGATACCGTGGATGAAAGCATGAAGAACGACATTGCTGTTGCGGAACGCCTTCGGATCACCGCTACCACGCTGGACGGTATCCTGACCGTTAAGGGACAGGGACGCGCCGAAGGAGGACACCGCCGTGAATAAGAACGATGAAAAGAAACGGGCAGAGTTCTATTTGCGCGTATCCAAAATCCTGCGGGAAGCATCCATCAAAATAGGGCTTCGCTCTGCGCTGGGTTATGTATTCACATCCGAGGAACAAAAAGCCATGTCGGACATTCAACAGATATTCTTCCCGGAACAGGAAACTTCGACGGAGGTGGATTACACCGTTCTCAACAAGGCTTCCGGTATTCTGATCGACGCATGGGCTGGTGTTCCCGTTGTATATCTGCCGCCCGTCAACAAACTACGGATTGCCGAGAATACGGCAAAGCAGCTTCGCAATCAGCCGGTACATTTCGGAGAAAGGAGAAGCAAGTGAGGATTATCTTTCTTCGCCGTTTGGTGGTTCCGCCTTAGTGCCTGCCTGTTCTCCCTGCAAATCTGAGGAAAGGAGCGTGATAAGTCGTGCAGGAAGAAGTTGAACAGAAAGTAGTTTCGCTGATCGTAGACTGCGGGAAGCTGGGCGAACAGGAATTAAAAAAAGCCCTTGCCAAGCTGGTGGAGCAGATGAAAGCAAGCCATCAAAAGCATCAGTACAACAAGGAAAATCCCCACGGCAAGATGACCGTCAAGCAGCTTGCCGCCAAGGACAAGGGCTTGCAAAGCATTGAAGTCACCGACAAGAACATCGGCTCATTCAACCGCATTGCCCGGAAGTACGGCATTGACTTCGCTCCGTTCAAGGTCAAGGGTGAAAACCGGTATTTGGTGTTCTTCAAAGCACCGGATGCCGATGCCATGACTGCCGCGTTCAAGGAATACACCGCCAAACAGGTCAAAAAAGCGGAACGCCCCTCCGTACTGGAAAAGCTCCAGCATTTCAAGGCGCTCATTAAATCGGCTGTGGTGGACAGGACGAAACGGAAGGAGCTGGAACGATGAAACAGATCAATTACAAAAAGCTCATTCTTCCGAACATCCCGTATGTGTTCATCGCGCTGCTTATCACCAAAGTGAGCGAAGCGGCGCGGCTGGCTCCCGGCGCAGACCTCTCCGGTAAGCTGCTGAACATTATGACCGGCATGAGTACCGCGTTCCAGTCCATCATGCCCAGCTTCCATCCCATTGACCTGTGTGTAGGCATTGCTGCCGCCGTTGTCATTCGGCTGGTGGTCTACTTTAAGGGCAAGAACGCCAAGAAATTCCGCAAAAATCTGGAATACGGCAGCGCCCGTTGGGGCAACGCAGACGATATTCGCCCCTATGTAGACCCCGTGTTTGAGAACAATATCATTCTCACACAGACGGAGTGCCTGACCATGAACAACCGCCCGAAAGACCCAAAAACGGCGCGGAATAAGAATGTTTTAATCATCGGGGGAAGCGGCTCCGGTAAGACCCGCTTCTGGCTGAAACCCAATTTGCTCCAATGCACATCCAAAACCTATCCGGTCAGCTTCGTGGTCACAGACCCCAAGGGCAGTATTGTGACGGAGTGCGGAAATGCGCTGCGGCGCAATCAGTACCGCATCAAAATCTTGAACACCATCAATTTCAAGAAAAGTCACCACTACAACCCCTTTGCCTATATCCATTCGGAAAAGGACATTTTGAAGCTGGTAACGACCCTGATCGCCAACACCAAGGGCGAGGGCAAAGCCGGGGATGATTTTTGGGTGAAAGCGGAAACCCTGCTCTATACCGCGCTCATCGGCTACATCCACTATGAAGCGCCGGTGGAGGAACAGAACTTCTCCACCCTCATTGAGTTTATCAATGCCATGGAAGTCCGGGAGGATGATGAAGAATTTCAGAATCCCGTTGACCTGATGTTTGCCGAGCTGAAGGAGCGCAAACCCAACCACTTTGCAGTCCGTCAGTATGCCAAGTACAAGTTAGCTGCCGGCAAGACCGCAAAAAGTATCTTGATTAGCTGCGGTGCGCGCCTTGCACCCTTTGATATTCAGGAGCTTCGGGAACTGACAGCCTACGACGAACTGCAACTGGACACCCTGGGCGACAGAAAAACCGCCCTGTTCATCATCATGTCCGATACGGACGATACCTTTAACTTTCTCATTTCCATGTGTTACACCCAGCTCTTTAATCTGCTCTGCGAAAAAGCAGACGATGTGTACGGCGGGCGCTTGCCTGTCCATGTGCGCTGTCTGATCGACGAGGCGGCGAATATCGGGCAGATACCCCGTCTGGAAAAGCTGGTGGCAACGATTCGTTCCAGAGAGATTTCCTGCTGTCTTGTCTTGCAGGCGCAAAGCCAGCTCAAAGCCTTGTATAAGGACAGCGCAGACACCATTGTGGGAAACATGGATTGCTCCATCTTCCTGGGCGGAAAAGAACCCGGTACGCTAAAAGAACTGGCGGCGGCGCTGGGTAAGGAAACCATCGACAGCTACAACACCGGCGAAAGTCGAGGGCGCGAGGTTTCCCATTCTCTCAATTATCAGAAATTGGGTAAGGAGCTTATGAGTGTGGACGAGCTTGCCGTTTTGGACGGTGGCAAGTGCATCCTCCAGCTCCGTGGTGTGCGCCCGTTTCTGTCCAACAAATATGATCTCACCAAGCACCCCCTCTATCGCTATACATCGGATTATGACAAGAAAAACGCCTTTGACATAGAGCGTTTTATGTCCCACCGCCTCAAACTCAAGCCGGATGATGCTTTCGAGGTGTATCGCGTAGACCTTTCCGGTGAACCTGTTGCCTGATGGCAGCAGCCTAACTTCATAACGAACCAGTGAAAAATTGTGGAATGAATGTACCTTCCAAAATCTAAATCAAAAAATTATTTTTTCGGAGGTACTTTTATGGCTTTCTTTAATTCTGCTGTTGGTGTTCTTCAGACCCTCGTTGTTGCTCTGGGCGCTGGCCTCGGTATTTGGGGCGCGATCAATCTGCTGGAGGGCTATGGTAACGATAACCCCGGTGCCAAGAGCCAGGGCATGAAGCAGCTCATGGCTGGCGGCGGCGTTGCCCTCATTGGCATCACCCTGGTTCCCCTGCTCTCCGGTCTGTTCGGTTAATCGGCGTTTCGTTTGTCACCCATAAATCCCCGGAGGGTGCCGCCCTGTGGCGGCATCCTCCTGAAAGGAGGGCAACCCTATGGATTTCTTATGGGATAAGATCACGGAATGGCTGAAAGAAATGCTTGTTGGCGGTATCGTGAGCAATCTGTCCGGGATGTTTGATGCGACCAATCAGAAGGTTGCCGAGATCTCCGGTCAGGTGGGCTTAACGCCGCAGGCGTGGAATGGCAGTATCTTCAACATGGTACAAAGCCTGTCGGAAACCGTGATTGTCCCCATTGCAGGCGCAATTCTCGCTTTCGTTATGACGCTGGAGCTGATCCAGCTCATTACCGATAAAAACAACCTGAACGATGTAGACACATGGATGTTCTTCAAATGGGCGTTCAAGTCTGCCGCCGCTGTCCTCATTGTGACAAATACATGGACGATTGTGATGGGTGTGTTCGACGCAGCCCAAAGCGTAGTTGCCAGCGCGTCCGGTGTCATCGTTGGCGATGCCAGCATCGACATATCCACGGTCATGGTGGATATGGAAGCGCGGCTGATGGAAATGGAGCTGGGGCCGCTGTTCGGCTTGTGGTTCCAATCCCTGTTTGTCGGCATTACCATGTGGGCGCTGACGATTTGTATTTTTATCGTCATTTATGGGCGCATGATCGAAATATACCTTGTGACCTCTGTTGCCCCGATCCCCATGGCAACCATGATGGGCAAGGAATGGGGCGGCATGGGACAGAACTACATCCGCTCTCTGCTGGCGCTGGGCTTCCAGGCGTTTTTGATTATCGTCTGCGTGGCGATCTATGCCGTGCTGGTACAGAATATCGCCGTTGTGGATGACATCAGCAATGCCATCTGGACTTGTATGGGCTACACGGTGCTTTTGTGTTTCTGCCTGTTCAAGACGAGCAGCCTTGCCAAGTCCGTGTTTAACGCCCATTAAGGTCGGAAAGGAGTGCAGCTATGGCCTATGTCAATGTCCCGAAGGACTTAACCAAAGTAAAAACCAAAGTGCTGTTCAATCTCACGAAAAGACAGCTCATCTGCTTCGGCTGCGGCGCGCTGATTGGCGTACCGCTTTTCTTTTTGCTCAAAGGCAGTATCGGCACCAGCCCTGCCGCCATGGTGATGATGGTGGTAATGATACCAGCAATGCTGTTTGCCATGTACGAAAAGAACGGTCAGCCGCTGGAGGTAGTCATCCGCAACATCTACCGAGTGTGCTTTCAAAGGCCGAAGCAGCGACCCTATAAGACCAACAATTTCTATGCCGTCCTGGAGCGGCAAAACCAATTAGACCGGGAGGTGTATCGAATTGTCCACAAAAAAGAAACTGACCCGCGCCGAAAGAAAACAGATCGAGGCCGCCATCGCAAGGGCGAACAGGACGGATAAGAAAGAGAAATCGGCGCAGGACAGCATCCCATATCAGCGTATGTGGCCTGACGGTATCTGCCGTGTGACCGATACGCGCTACACCAAGACCATCCAGTATCAGGACATCAACTACCAGCTTTCGCAAAACGAGGATAAAACCGCAATCTTTGAATCGTGGTGCGATTTTCTGAATTACTTTGACAGCTCTGTGCAGTTCCAGCTTTCCTTTGTCAACCTGTCGGCATCGCAGGAAACCTTTGCCCGGAGCATCACCATCCCGCCCTGCGGCGATGAATTTGATGCTATCCGCGCCGAGTATGCCGAGATGCTGCAAAACCAGCTTGCCCGCGGCAACAACGGTCTGATTAAGACCAAATACCTGACCTTCGGCATCGAAGCAGACAACCTTCGCACTGCAAAGCCCCGTCTGGAACGCATTGAAACCGACCTTCTCAACAACTTCAAGCGGCTGGGCGTTGTGGCTGCACCGCTGAATGGGTATGACCGCCTGCGCGTCATGCACGATATTCTCCGCATGGATGAACAGGAACCGTTCCGCTTTTCGTGGGATTGGCTGGCTCCCTCCGGGCTGTCCACCAAGGACTTTATCGCTCCCAGCTCCTTTGAGTTCAAGACCGGCAGGATGTTCCGCATGGGCAAAAAGCTGGGTACGGTCAGCTTCGTGCAGATTTTAGCACCGGAGCTGAATGACCGTATGCTGGCAGACTTTCTTGATATGGAGAGCAGCATCATCGTCAATCTCCACGTGCAGTCCATGGATCAGGTCAATGCCATCAAGACGGTCAAGCGCAAGATCACAGATTTGGATAAATCCAAAATCGAGGAACAGAAAAAAGCTGTTCGCGCCGGTTACGACATGGACATCATCCCGTCCGATCTTGCCACCTATGGCGCGGAAGCCAAGAAGCTGTTGCAGGATTTGCAGTCCCGCAACGAGAGAATGTTCCTGCTGACATTCCTCATTATGAATACGGCGGATACGCCCCGTCAGCTTGACAACAACATCTTCCAGACTTCCAGCATCGCGCAGAAATATAACTGTGCGCTGACCCGTCTGGACTTCCAGCAGGAAGAAGGGCTTATGAGCAGCCTGCCCCTGGGCATGAATCAGATCGAGATTCAGCGCGGCCTGACCACTTCCAGCGTGGCGATCTTTGTTCCCTTTACTACGCAGGAGTTGTTCCAGAGTGGCATGGAAGCCCTGTACTACGGCATCAATGCCCTTTCCAACAACCTTATCATGGTAGACCGAAAGCTGCTGAAAAACCCGAATGGGCTGATACTCGGCACCCCCGGCAGCGGCAAGTCCTTCTCCGCAAAGCGTGAGATCACCAATGCGTTTCTGATTTGCCCCAAGGATGACATTATTATCTGCGACCCGGAGGGTGAATACACGCCGCTGGTGGAGCGCCTGTCGGGGCAGGTCATCAAGCTGTCACCCACCGGCAAGGGCTATGACGGTCTTCCTTGCTACATTAACCCTATGGACTTGAATCTGGATTACAGTGATGACGATAACCCGCTGTCGCTGAAATCCGACTTTATCCTGTCGCTGTGCGAACTGATCGTTGGCGGCAAGGATGGGCTTGCTCCGGTAGAAAAAACCATCATTGACCGCTGTGTGCGTATCGTCTACCGGGACTACCTCAACGACCCCAAACCGGAGAATATGCCGATTTTGGAGGACTTGTATAACGCCCTCCGCGCCCAGGATGAAAAGGAAGCGCAGTACATCGCCACCGCACTTGAAATCTATGTCACCGGCTCCCTCAATGTGTTCAATCACCATACTAATGTGGATGTGAACAGCCGCATTGTCTGCTACGACATCAAGGAGTTGGGCAAGCAGCTCAAAAAAATCGGGATGCTGGTGGTACAGGATCAGGTGTGGAATCGCGTTACCATCAACCGCGCCGCACATAAGACCACAAGATACTACCTGGACGAGTTCCATCTGCTTTTGAAAGAGGAACAGACCGCTTCGTACAGCGTGGAGATCTGGAAGCGTTATCGAAAATGGGGCGGCATCCCCACCGGAATCACGCAGAATGTCAAAGACCTGTTATCCTCACGCGAGGTTGAGAACATTTTTGAAAACAGCGATTTCATCTATATGCTCAATCAGGCGGCGGGTGACAGACAAATCCTTGCAAAGCAGCTCAACATTTCGCCCCATCAGCTTTCCTATGTGACCCATTCCGGTGAGGGCGAAGGACTGTTGTTCTACGGCAACACCATCCTGCCCTTCGTTGACCACTTCCCGAAGGACACTGAGCTGTATCGGGTGATGACCACCAAGCCGCAAGAGGTGGCGAAGGAATGAAAAGAGAACCTCGCTTACACTTCTCCGATGCCGACCTTGCCGAGCCAAAGCTGAAAAAGCCCATTAAGAGGGTGGAAAAAGCGGCGGCAAAGGCAGATAAAGCACAGGCGAAAATCCCAAAGAAAACCGTTGTCAAAAAAGAGCGTGGTTTTGACCCTGCCACCGGCAAGGTGAAAACACACCTCCGATTTGAGGAAGTGGACAAGAAAAAACCTCCCTCCAAGCTGACCCATGCGGCACAGGATGCGCCTGCAAACCTTGTTCTTTCTCAGTTCCATCGGGAAGTCCAGCAGAGCGAGGACGATAATGTGGGCGTGGAATCCGCACACAAGCTGGAGGGCGCAGCCGAGAGCGGCGGGCGGTTGATACAATCCGCCCATCGTTCCCATCAGCTCAAACCCTATCGTGCTGCCGCCAGAGCGGAAACCCGGCTGGAAAAGGCAAATATTGATGCGCTCCAAAAGAAAGCGCAGATAGAACACCCCACCAGCAACCCCGTTTCCAAATGGCAGCAGAAACAGGCTATCAAGAAGCAGTATGTTGCTGCCAAGTACGGCAAGACCGCAAAGAACACAGCAAAGACCACGGAGAACACCACAAAGGCGGCGAAGAAAACCGCTGAGAAAACCAAGGAAGCGGCACAGTTCGTATGGCGGCACAAAAAGGGCTTTGCCATCGCTGCCGCGCTGTTTCTGATGCTGGCGTTCTTCCTAAACGGTCTGTCCTCCTGTTCCGTGCTGTTGGAGGGAGCGGGTTCCGGTATCGCCGCAAGCACCTATCCCTCGCAGGATGCGGATATGCGCGGTGCGGAAGCGGCCTACTGTGATATGGAAGCCGAGCTGCAAGAGTATCTGGACAGCTATGAGCGTACTCACGACTACGACGAGTATCACTTCGATCTGGACGATATTGAACATGACCCCTATGTGCTGATCTCTATTCTCACGGCACTGCATCAGGGCGAATGGACGCTGGATGAAGTACAGGGAACGCTTCAAATGCTGTTCGAGAAACAGTACATCCTCACGGAAGATGTTGTAGTGGAAACCCGCTACCGGACGGAAACCCGGACAGGCAGCTACACCGTCACCGACCCGGAAACCGGAGAAACCAGCATCGAGGAATACGAATACGAGGTAGAGGTTCCTTACGACTATTACATCTGTACGGTCACGCTGGAAAACTTCAATCTGAGCCATGTTCCCGTCTACATCATGGGCGAGGAACAGCTTGGGATGTATGCCACCTACATGGCAACCCTTGGTAACCGTCCAGACCTGTTCCCCGGTTCGGAGTATATCGGGAAGTATGCCGAGGGCAGCTACACCGATTACGAAATCCCCCCGGAAGCTCTGGAAGATGAAGTATTCGCCGCCATCATCACGGAAGCGGAGAAATACCTGGGCTATCCCTATGTTTGGGGCGGCAGCAGCCCGTCCACTTCTTTTGACTGTTCGGGCTTTGTCAGTTGGGTCATCAATCATTCCGGCTGGGATGTAGGCAGATTGGGCGCACAGGGACTTTGCAACATCTGTACCCGCGTATCTTCTGCCAATGTGCAACCCGGCGATCTGGTGTTCTTCACCGGCACCTACGATACCCCGGGTGTCAGTCATGTTGGCATCTATGTGGGAAATGGAATGATGATCCATTGCGGCGACCCGATTTCCTATGCAAACCTAAATTCAAGCTACTGGCAGTCCCATTTCTACTGTTATGGGCGCTTGCCGTAAAGGAGAGTGAAATATGAATCCCAAAATTACGAAGCTCCGCACGGAGTTTGAAAAGAACAAAAGAAAGATTTCCGATCTGCAAGGACGCAACCGCGAACTGGAAAAGCAGATTCGTGAGTTGGAGGACACCGACATCATCGGTATGGTGCGCGAAAACGGCATGACGATGGAGCAGTTTGCCGAACTGTTCCGCCGTATGCAGGGCGCGCCTGCCCCGATCACTTCTGAACAGGAGGAACCGAGCCATGAGTAAGACGAAACCCCGTATTCTTCTCAGCCTTTTGGCTGTGATTCTCTGCATCAGTATTTTCCCCGTCACCGCCTTTGCCAGCGGCGGCGATTACCACGACTATGAGCTGCCCCCTCCCGAAAGCACCGAAGCGGAAAAGACGGAGGAAGTCGAAACCGAGTACACCGGCACCGTGACCACCAACGGCGGCAACCTCAATGTCCGTACCGGTGCGGGGATGGACAATCAGGCGTTTACCCAGCTTGCCAACGGCACGGTGGTGGAAGTCATCGGCACAGATGGCGACTGGATCAAAATTCTGCTGCCGGAGCGTGTCGGCTATGTCCATGGAAAATACCTGACCATCAGCAGCACCGAGAAGAAGCCGACTGACACCGGCGAAACGACCACCCAGGAGCCTACGGAACCCTCCACCGTGCAGGGCGAGCCTTTCAGCGAGGAATCGGATATTTCCACCCGCGACCTTCTGTATGACAAGGAAACCAATAAGCAGTTCATCACCGTACAGGACAGGGATGGAAATACCTTCTACATCATCATTGATTACGATTCTCCCGTGGGCGAGGAAGAAGAACAGTATAAAACCTACTTCCTGAACCCTGTTGACCTTGCCGATATGGAAGGACTGGCAGAGGACGGCGGCGAAACGGAAGCTCCCACCTGTGTCTGTGCCAATAAATGCGTAGCTGGAAGTGTCAACACCGGTTGCGAGGTATGCGCGGTCAATATGACCGAGTGCATGGGCAAGGAACCCGAACCGGAAGTGCCTGATGAGCCTACCGAGCCTGTGGAGGAACCGGAGGAAAAAGGCGGCATGGGCGGCATTATCGCCTTTGTGCTGATCGCTGCCCTGGGCGGCGGCGCAGCGTTCTACTTCCTCAAAGTGAAAAAGGGCAAGCCGCAGACCAAGGGCAGCTCCAATCTGGATGATTACGACTACGGCGAGGACGAGGAATACGAGTTTGAGCAGTATGATGAAGAATCCGAAACGGAGGATGAAACGGAGGACGAGGACGCATGAGATACTTCACCAATAATCCGCTGGAACGGATGATGATGCAGAAACCCAAACCCATGCGGGAGGAAGCCCCTCCCGCAGCCCCCAAGGGGCATCCCTGTCATGGGTGCAGGCGTTTCGGAGAAGAATGTGTCCGTCCCTGCTACCGTGATATTCAGAGGATGGAGGTGGTGCCATGCGCCTTGTAATCGCTGAAAAACCCTCTGTGGCGCAGAGTATCGCCGTAGTCCTGAACGCAAAGAAACGGCATGACGGCTATCTGGAGGGTGGTGGATATTTGGTGTCCTGGTGCTTCGGTCATCTGGCAGAACTGGCAGACGCCGCCGCATACAATGCCGACTATGCCAAGTGGACGATGAAAGACCTCCCCATCGTGCCGATGAACTACCGCTTTACCATCCGCGAGGACAAGCGCAAGCAGTTTGATATTCTGAGCGGCCTGCTCCGCCGCGAGGATGTGTCCGAGGTAGTCAACGCCTGTGATGCAGGGCGCGAGGGTGAGCTGATCTTCCGTACCGTCTACTGCCTTGCGGGATGTTCCAAGCCCATTTTGCGGCTGTGGATCTCATCCATGGAAGATGATGCAATCCACGCCGGTTTCAAACAGTTGAAATCCGGGCGCAACTATGACGGGCTGCATCAGTCAGCCCTCTGCCGTGCAAAGGCCGACTGGCTGGTGGGTATCAACGCTACACGGTACTTCTCCCTTACTTATGGGCGCACCTTGAACATCGGGCGCGTCATGTCCCCAACGCTGGCGCTGCTGGTACAGCGGGAAGCGGATATTTCCGCATTTGTCCCGGAACCGTTCTACACGGTACAGCTTGATTGCGGCTTTATCGCCGCGACAGACAGAATGAAAGACAGAAAAACCGCAGACAGTGTTGCCAACGCCTGCAAAGGGAAAACGGCAACCGTGAAATCGGTGGAGCGCAAGGAAAAGGCAGAAAAAGCCCCAGCACTCTATGATCTTACCGCGCTCCAGCGTGATGCAAACCGTATCCTGGGCTACACCGCCCAGCAGACCCTTGATTATCTCCAATCCCTCTATGAAAAGAAGCTTTGTACCTACCCCCGTACAGACAGCCGCTTTCTGACCGAGGATATGGAGGACAGCATCAGCGGCCTTGTTTCTTCTGCCGCCGCTGTCTGCGGTGTGGTATCGCCCGCGACTATCCACGCAAAACAGGTGTGCAACAACAAGAAAGTGACCGACCACCACGCCATCGTCCCCACCGTCAGCGCAGGAAAAACGGATTTGATGTCGCTGCCCCTTGGTGAACGCGAAGTGCTGAAGCTGGCAGCAAAGGGCTTGCTCCGTGCCATCAGTGAAGCACACCGCTATGCAGAAACGGTCATTACAGTGGAATATGCCGGACACAGCTTCACCGCCAAGGGCAAGACCGTCCTTGTCCCCGGCTGGAAGTCCTATGAACAGGAACAAATGGAGGCGGCATCCACTCTCCCGGATGTTGCCGAGCATCAGCCTATTTCCGTATCGGATGCAGCGGTCAAGACCGGAAAGACCACGCCGCCCAAGCACTTTACCGAGGACACGCTGCTGTCAGCGATGGAAAGCGCGGGCAAAGAGGATATGCCCGACGATGCGGAGCGCAAGGGCATCGGAACCCCGGCAACCCGTTCCGGTATCATTGAAAAGCTGGTGTCCTCCGGTTTTGTGGAGCGCAAAAAATCCAAGAAGGTGGTAAACCTTCTTCCCACATCCACCGGCACGGCGCTTATCACCGTACTGCCCGAACAGCTCCAGTCCCCACAGCTTACCGCAGAATGGGAACACCGTTTGAAAGAGATCGAGCGCGGAGAAATTGTCCCGGACAGCTTCATGGACGGGATCACCGCCATGCTGGGTGAGCTGATGCAGACCTATAAACCCATCCCCGGTGCGGAAGTCCTGTTCCCCTCCGGGCGCGAGATAGTGGGCAAATGCCCCCGATGCAAAGCGGATGTAACGGAAACACCCAAGGGCTTTTTCTGCGAAAACCGCGCCTGCTCCTTCGCTCTGTGGAAAAACAGTAAGTTCTTTACCGCCAAGAAAAAGACCCTGACCAAAACCCTTGCCGCCACGCTGCTGAAAGATGGCCGCGCCCCGCTGAAAGGCTGTTACTCGGAAAAGACTGGAAAGACCTATGATACGGTCATTTTGCTTGAAGATGACGGACAGCGCGTGAGTTATAAGATGGTATTCGGCAATGGCTGATCTGCCGCGTATGGACGAGAAGCAGCTTCGCCGTTCCAGAAAGCTCATTCGGGGGCTGTGCTGCAACTATGACCACGGCAACTGCATCCTGCTGGATGATGGGGAACCTTGCGTCTGTGTGCAGGGCATTTCCTATTCGGTGCTGTGCAAATGGTTCCGAAACGCAGTCCTGCCCGCTGACTGTGAGCTGTACGCAGAGGTCATGCGAAACAGGCCGGAAAAGAGCTGCCTTGTCTGCGGCAAGCCTATCTTCTCCACTTCCAACCGCGCCAAATATTGCCCATCCTGTGCCAAGCGGGAGCGCAGGAAACAGGACGCGAAAAGGAAGCGTGAACACTACTGGAACCTCCGCAAATAGAGGGTATAAAAGCCCCTGTTTGCAAGGGTTTTCCGGCATGGAAATCCAAGGGGCTGATAGTTTACACCCGTAAGAGCAAAAACGAGTTCTATATGCGGAGAATTGCCCCTGTGCAGGATGTGTTTTCACCTGTGCAGGGGCGCTATTTTTTTATCTGAAAGGAGATCGTCATGGCTGAGAAACAGACCAGCAAAGACCGGATGCGGGAAATCGTAGACAGTATCGAAACCGGCATCAAGGAGCTGTTTGAAAGCGACAAGTACAGGCAATACCTGTCCACCATGAGCCGCTTCCACCGCTATTCGGTCAACAATACCATGCTCATTTATATGCAGCGCCCCGACGCCACCCATGTGGCAGGCTTCAATAAGTGGCGCGACCAGTTTGGGCGCAATGTGATGAAAGGCGAAAAAGGCATCAAGATCATCGCGCCCACGCCCTACAAGAAAAAGATTGAGGAAGTCAAGCTCGATCCCGACACCAAAACGCCGATGCTGGATGCAGACGGTAAGGTTATGGTGGAGGAAAAGGAAGTCAAAATCCCCATGTATAAGGTGGTATCCGTCTTTGATGTGTCGCAGACTGAGGGAAAGCCCCTGCCGCAGCTTGCTTCCGATCTGAACGGCAATGTTCAGCAGTATGAGGTTTTTATGGAAGCGCTGCGCCGTTCTTCCCCTGTGCCGATGGAGATAAGCCCCATTGCAAACGACACGGACGGTTATTTCAACTCCACCAATCAGAGCATCACCATCCGGGACGGTATGAGCGAGGTACAGACGGTATGCGCTGCTGTCCATGAGATCGCCCATGCCAAACTCCACAACTACAAGAAGGTGGAGGAACCCAAAGATGCACCCAAGTATCAGGAAATCGAAATATTCGATGTACCCGGTCTGTTCTCCAACGGGCGTATCGCCCTTGCCGACCTCCCCGATGGGCTGCATCGGTATGATTTGCGAGGTTCCGACTACGATCCCGGTATGCCTGTAACCGTCGAGCCGAATGTGGCGGTCAATCACGCCGGTGCAATTATTACAGCAAAACCCCTTGATCTTGGCGAAGATGACCGTCTGTACTTGACCGAGGACGAGGGTTTGAACTTTGTCGGCGGCGAAATCTCCGTCTATCAGTTCTTGAACGAACAGCGCAAAGACCGGCATACCGAGGAAGTGGAAGCAGAAAGCATTTCCTATGCTGTCTGCCAGTATTACGGTATTGAAACCGCTGAAAACAGCTTCGGCTATATCGCTACATGGTCACAGGGCAAGGAACTGAAAGAACTCCGCGCCAGTCTGGAAACCATCAGCAAGACCGCTTCCGGGCTTATCTCTGATATTGACCGCCACTTTGCGGAAATCTGCAAGGAGCGCGGCATCACTCCGCAAATCCAGGGACAGACGGAGATCCCCGAACAGACAGCGGAGCCGGTATCTCCGTTCCTGACCCAAGAGGAAATCACGGCATTTTCCAATGACTTTGCCGCCTTTATGGTAAAGGTCAATGAGGCGGAACCCGGTCAGAGCATCCCTGCTGCAGATGAAGCAGGGATAGCGGCATGGGCAGATGAAAGGATTAAAAACCACGATCTGCGCCCCATTTCCGATGCGCTGCTGGATGTATATAAGATCATCGGTGAGGATGGACAGCCCCGCTTTACCGAACAGGGCGCGCTTATGGACAGATTGGCGCAGCTCAACCAGCGGGAATTTGTTCCCACCGTTCCCGAACAGGCAACGGAACAGTCTGACCCTGCGCGGTTTGAGTACAAGCTGCACAGTAATTTCAATCGCACTACTTCCGATGATAACACCTACATTCAGCAGTACACGGTCACAAAGGATTTTGCCCTTGTTCCCGGCGATGTACTTTATGTGGGCGCATACGAAAAGTGCCTGGAATTGCAGGAAGCGTTGAAGTCCGGCACCATGACCCCCGAACAGGTCAAGGCGCTGGAACAGTCCGAAAAGCTCTATCTTGTATCGGACAGTACCTATCTCCACATCCAGAGAAGTGATGAAGGGTTTGACTACACCCTTTATGACAGGGAAACCATGCGTCTGCTTGACGGAGGACAGCTTGACAACCCCGATATTCTGCTTTCCACCGCCTGCATGGAAATCTGCAAACTGCACGATCTGGATACCTACGCCGTGCGGCTTGCTTCGCTGGATATGCTGGAAACCTTACAGGAAGCGCAGACAACCCCGGCATCTGCTATCGGTGAGGATATAGACACCGGCACGGAGGACAGTGCGGCAGCAGCCCCGGAAACCATGCTCCCGGATGCGCTCGAACAGGCTATGGACGAACCGCTCCCCGATCCCACCATCACGCCGAAGATGATGGAATACTACGGTTATACGGACAGCGATATGCTGCCCCTTTCCAAAGACCGGGCAATGGAGCTGGCAGAAAAGGACATCACCGTGTATATGCTCTATGCCGACAATACCGAAGCGATGGTGTTTGACACCGAAGATGTGGTAAACCATGACGGTCTGTTTGGTATCTCCCGTGAGGATTGGGAAGCAATCAAAGCAGATATTCCTCTGCGTGATGTGGAACAGCGGTTTTTGGACAGCCCCACCGATTCTATGGCGATCTACCAGCTTCGCCGCGATGCTCCGGTGGAACTGCGGTTTGCCCGGATGGAAAGTCTAACCGCACCGCCTGACCCTGCCAACTATGAAGCGATCTACACCCGCGAGGTCTATCCCGACAGCGACAGAAGCAGAATCCTTGAAAACTTCTACTACATTTTCAACGAGGAACGCCCCGTTGATTTCACCGGGCATAGCCTGTCTGTCAGCGACATCGTTGCGTTAAAGTTGGATGGGAAGGTATCATATCACTACTGCGACAGCGTTGGATTTAAGGAGCTTCCCGCGTTCCAGCGGCCGGAGAACCATTTGAAAGCCGCTGAAATGTCTATGGAAGATGATTACGGCATGATCGACGGTATCATCAACAACGGGAAAGCTGCTGACCATGATCGCAAGGAAAAGAAACCCTCCGTTTTGGAACAGCTCAGAAACCAGCCTGTTCAGGAGCGGACACACAAGACAGCGCCCAAAAAGAGCGCGGAAAGGGAGATTTGAATATGAACATCACTTTTGACGAGCAGCAGCTTATGAGCCTTTACAATCCCGGCACACGGGAGGGGCTGATCGCGGCGCTGACGGAAATGCGCGGCTACCTTGTCGCCGATGAAGCGGAACTGCGTGAGCTGACGGACAGCGCCATTGCAAAACTGAACGGGATGAGCGACGCGGAGTATGAAGCTCTGGACTTGTTCCCGGATTTTGAAAAGGAGGACATGGATGCCGAGTAAATTACAGTTCTACGCACAGATGGCAGACCACACGGCGGGGCAGATCACGGGAAGCTACCAAAAGTGGACGGCGTTTCTGACCACCGCTGCGAGGCTGTATAAGTACCCCTACAACGAACAGCTTATGATTTTCGCCCAGCGCCCGGAAGCTACGGCCTGCGCGGAATACGACCTTTGGAACAAACAGATGCGCCGGTATGTACGGCGCGGCAGCAAGGGTATCGCCCTCATTGACACCACCGGAGATAATCCCAAGCTGAGATATGTATTCGATGTATCCGACACAGGCGGCGGCGAGAACTCTCGCCGCCCTTACTTTTGGGAATATCAGCCGGAGCATCGGGATGTGGTATCTGCGGCGCTGGAACGCCGTTTTGATGTTTCCGGTGAAAACGGGCTTGCCGATCAGTTGGAGCGTGTTGCGGCGCAGCTTGTGGATGAATACTGGAACAACCACGGGCGTGACATCCTCGGCATCGTTGACGATTCCTTTCTGGAAGAGTATGATGATTTCAACATCGGAGTGGCTTTTCGGAACGCCGCCGTGGTCAGCACCACCTACGCATTGCTGTCCCGCTGCGGCATGGAGCCGGGAGAATACTTCGAGCATGAAGATTTTCTGAATGTCTTTGATTTCAATACTCCTCAGACCGTTGCCGCCCTGGGTACTGCTATCAGCCAGTCCAGCGAACAGGTATTGCGGCAGATCGAAGTAACAATTAAAAACTATGAGCGCGAGAAAGTCGCAGAAAGGAGCGAAAGCCATGAGCGAACTGACCTACACGCAGAACGGGGATTATCTGATTCCCGATCTGAGCCTGAGCGAACAGCCGCAGACCCCGTTGGGCAAGTACGGGAGGATGCGGAAGAATTATCTGAAGGAGCATCGTCCGGTGCTGTGGAACAGCCTGCTGCTGTCGGAGAAGCTGTACCCCCATCTGAGGGAGATCGAGGAAGCAGCGAACAACCGTCTGGAACTGATGATGCCCGAACTGATGAAGTCGGCGGGCGTGACGGAGGAACTGAAAGCCAGCGACCCGATGAAGTGGGCGGGGCTGATGAACACCCTCAAAGCACAGGCCGAGGAAGTGATCCTCGCGGAGCTGGTGTTCAGCTAAGTATCTTTGATGCCCCCGGCGGCGGGCAGCTATCCTTCTTCCCCACGGAAGCAGAACAAATCCAATCCATCGCACAAGCGGAGAGCGTAACAAAAACGCCCTTCGCTTTTTCTTTTGCCCAGGAGGAAATCGACCATTTCCTGCGCCTTGGAAGCAATGCTGACCACCACCGCAAAAAGATTGCCGCCGAGTTTTCCAAACAGAAGTCTGTGGAGGAAAATGCGGAATATCTCAAAAACCTGTTTTATGGCGGCAACGGCATAACAATCGGTGATAAGAGCATCAGCGCATGGTATGCCGAGGATGGCATCCATCTGGCAAAGGGCAAAACCGCCCGGTATTCTGCCACCGCACAGGTCATTTCATGGCAGGACGCCGCCGAGCGTATCGGTCAGCTTTTGGAGGACGGACAATATGCCACCAATGTGGAGCTGGAGGAAGCCCATGGACATGAGCGCGACCTGATTGCAAGCGCCCTTTGGCATCTGCGCGGAGATCTCAGCGAGGAAGCACGGGAGCAAGGGTATCTGTCCTGTTTGCAGGAATACCGCAGGGGTGGTTATCCCGAAGCTACCGCAAGACTGTCCGAAGCCCTCAAAAACCCCACTTTCAGACAGACCCTCTCCGATGAATATGCTGCCTTTTGGACAGCATACAGCCAAGATCGGAGCCTGATGCGGTTCCACTTCCATAAGACAGAAGAAATCTGGAACAGTCTGAAAGACCTGTCCCTGCCGCGCTGTGAGTTTTCCACCGCTATGGCAGAGCTGCCCGAAGCGAAGCAGTTTATCACCGAGGACGAAATCAACGCAGCCCTGTCCGGTGGGAGCAGCTTTTCCGGTGGGAAAGGTCGTATCTATGACTTCTTCCGGGAACCCCACACGCCCAAGGAGCAAACGGACTTCTTGAAAAAGGAGTATGGCATCGGCGGTCATTCCCACGCCCTTTCCCGTGCAACGGGAAGCCATGAAGATCACGATGGTAAAGGTCTGCGCTACAACAAGCGGGATTGCGCCGATGTAAAGCTGAACTGGAGTCAGGTTGCCAAGCGCATTGACGAGCTGATCCGCAAGGGACGGTACTTCACCCCGGAAGCTCTTGAAAAGTATGAAGCGGAAAAGGCAGAAAAGGCACAGGAAGAAGCAGGCATAATTGCGGAAGAAATCAACGAACAGGTGCCGGAAACCGTTTCGCCGCCCCCGGCTTTTCTGGACTACAACGACATCAAGCATGACCATCGGGATGATATTGTTCTGTATCAGGTGGGCGATTTCTTTGAGATGTACGGCGAAGATGCAAAAACAGCAGCCGAAAAGCTGGATTTGCATTTGACCACACGCCCCATCCCCGGTGCAGGCCGCGTGGATATGTGCGGCGTTCCCGCACACGCGCTGGAACAGTATGTGGAGCGCCTGCGTGAAAGCTACGGCGTAACCATTGCCGCCACCCAAGACGGAAGCACTGAGCGCAAGGTCTATTCTCTTGCCGCCATCAGCCGGGAGCCGGTGCAGACGGTCAGCGAACCGGAACAGACAAAACCTACCGTAAAGGAACTGTTTGAACAGTATAAGCTGTCCGTTGGTAATGCGCTGATTGCAGACACCGCCTATGTCAATGCTTGCCGCAATTCTGACCGGGAAAACGCCTACATCGAGGGCGCAGCCGCTATCCAGCGCATCATCACAGAATCCGGGGATCTCCAGCTTACGAAGCTCTATTTTGATATGCCGACCTTCCATAACCGTCTGCATCAGGAGCTTTTGGAGGAAACCTATCCCGCGCTGGCAACTACGGTGACACCTTCCCCGTATAAAGTCACACAGGCAGATATTGACGCGGCCTTGCAGGAATGGAACGGCAATATCGAAAGCAAACGCGCTGTTGTGCGCTATATGAAAGAGCATGGACGGGAAAAGGACACCGCCGCATGGCTGGCACAGGAATATGGCATGGGTGATGCAGCCCTGCCGCTGCAAATCTCCGTTGGCAATTCGGAGCCTGCGGTACTGCCGTGGGCAAAGGTACAGCGGCGTATCGCACAGCTTATCAAAGAGGACAAGTTCTATACCGAAGCGGAGTATGACCGTCTGGACGATGTTGACCCCATTGCCATCCGTGAAAACCTTGCCCAGCGCGGCATTGTAAACGGCAAAGTGGTTGACCCCGAAAAGCTCAACAATGACCCGTTCATCCGTCAGGTGATGAATGATGTGGAGCAAATCGCCGCACAGGAAAAGGCAATGGATGCTCCTGACCGCTATTCCATTCGTCTGCTGCCTTATGAGGGCGGCATTACCGGTATTTGGGATGATGCCATCAAGAAGTATTACGGTGAGGGTGGCCAACTGCTGCGCTTTGCGGAACAGGCAAACGCCATTGACTATCTTGCCGCTATCCAGCGCACCCAGGGCATCCCGGAAGCTGTGATATTCACAACGCCAAACGGCAGCACCTACCACCCCGGCGATCATCTGCTTGCATCCTTTGATGCCGACACCAAGGTTTCCATGGTTATTGACCGTGTGGACGAGGATGATGTTTGGTACACCATGCCAAGCGTACCGGAGCAGGAGCCTGTCAGCATGGAGAGAACCGACTTTGAGCGGTACATGGATCAGGGCAATATTACCGTTGTCCCTGCGGAACAGGCGATTGCGGCAGAAAAATCGGAGCCGGTTGCGGAAACCTCTGCGGCGGCATATACCGAAACACCCTACAAGGTGGGCGATACCGTCTATCTGGATGATACCCTCTTTGAGATCACCGAGGTTGGGGACTACAATGTGCAGCTCCGTGACCCGGCGCTGGCTTATCCCATCTTCCGTGCGGAGAGCAAGGCGCAGTTTGAACGCCTGTTACAGCAGGACTACCGCAACGGCGGCATCACAGAATTTCTCCCTGCGGAACTGGATATTACCGACACGGATTTGCAGGATGTGTTGACCGGCGAAGGCGGTCTGCTGGATGCAAGGGATAAAGAAATCATCTCCAAGTGGTTCTGCAACGGTGAGGGCAACAAGAAAATCAGTCACCGGATGTCCGAAACCTACGCGGGAACCGTGGAAACCATGACCCTTCTCAGCGGTGAGGAAGCAGACTTCCGAGCTACCACCGTGGGACTGGAAATTGAACTCCAGGACAAATTCAACACCAAGCTGTCGTTCAAGTGGGACGAGATCGTGCCTGTTCTCCGTGCCATGTATCAGCAGGAACGCGACGGTTTCTATCACGAACCCGTTTCACGGGAGCCGGTCACTCTGGAGGGCGTTCCGTCCTACAAAGTGGGCGATACCGTGGTCGTGCCGTACCCTGACCGCGACATCAAGGGGACTATCGGCTACATCGGAGAGATTGATGTGCGGATCGACACCGGCCCGTATAGCTGGAGCCATCAAGCCATTAACCGGGAAATGTTCGAGGACTACATCCGCAGGGATGAGCGCAACGCACACCTGTTCACACCGGAAGTAAGAGAAACCGAGCAGCCGCAGATCACCACCGAACCCGTGGCGTTCTATCCCGGCGAGAAAAACAATCTCCCCTATGACATTGTGGTAGAGCGGCTGCGGGTGGACGAACCGGAACATGACCCGCCTGCACAATCCGTTTCCGCTGATCGGGAACCCGATTTTGAGGAAGTGCTGGACGGGAATCCCGTATCTGTTCGGATTGATGGTGAGTGGCGCACCTTCCCCAACACCGCCGCTGCCGAGGAAGCTATGTATGAGGAATCCAAGGCGGAGATCCGCAGGAACGCGCAGAATTTCCATATCACGGACGATAATCTGGGCATGGGCGGCGCAAAAACCAAGTATCAGGCGAACATCAACGCCATTAAGCTGCTGAAATCTCTGGAAGCGGATGGCAGACAGGCAATCCCTGAACAGCAGGAAGTGTTGTCCCGCTATGTGGGCTGGGGCGGTCTTGCAGATGCCTTTGACCCCACAAAGGAAAACTGGCGCAACGAATACGCCGAACTGAAACAACTGCTGACCCCGGAGGAATATGAAGCGGCAAGAGCTTCCACCCTGAACGCCCACTACACCAGCCCCACCGTTATCAAGGCGATTTATGAAGCGGTTGGCAATATGGGCTTCCAGACCGGCAACATTCTGGAACCATCTATGGGTGTGGGCAACTTCTTCGGACTTCTCTCGGAGGAAATGCGAAACAGCCGCTTGTATGGCGTGGAGCTGGACAGCATCACCGGGCGCATTGCACAGCAGCTCTATCCCAAGGCCGACATTACCGTGGCGGGTTTTGAAACCACAGACCGGCGCGACTTCTTTGACCTTGCCATCGGCAATGTGCCTTTCGGACAATATCAGGTAAATGACCGGGCTTATAACAAGCTCGGTTTTTCTATTCACGATTACTTTTTTGCCAAAACGCTCGACCAGGTGCGTCCGGGCGGCGTGGTTGCTTTCGTGACCTCTCGTTACACCATGGATAAGCAATCTCCCGAAGTACGCAAGTATATCGCGGAACGGGCGGAGCTGCTGGGCGCGATCCGTCTGCCGAACAACGCTTTTAAGGCAAACGCCGGTACGGAAGTGGTATCGGACATTATCTTCCTCCAGAAGCGTGACCGTCCCATCGACATTGAACCGGAGTGGGTACACCTGGGGCAGAACGAGGACGGGTTTGCCATCAACAGCTATTTCATCGACCACCCGGAGATGATCTTAGGCAGACAGACCTCCGAAAGCACCCAATACGGCAGACAGGACTTTACCGTTGCTCCCATTGAGGGGCTGGAACTTGCTGACCAGCTTCACGATGCCGTGAAATACATACGCGGCAAGTATCAGGAAGCGGAGCTGCCGGAGCTGGGCGAAGGTGAAGAAATCGACACCTCCATCCCCGCTGACCCCAATGTAAAAAACTACTCCTATACTGTGGTGGACGGCGAAGTGTACTACCGTGAAAACAGCCGTATGGTGAAACCGGAGCTGAACACCACCGCCGCAGAGCGTGTCAAAGGCATGGTTGGCCTGCGGGATTGCGTGAATGAGCTGATCGACCTTCAGATGGACGAATACTGCCCGGAAAGCGCCATCCGTGAGAAACAGGCAGAGTTGAACAGTCTGTATGATGCGTTCTCCGCAAAATACGGTCTGCTAAATGACCGTGCAAACCGTCTTGCGTTCTCAGACGATTCCTCTTACTACCTCCTGTGTTCTCTGGAAGTGCTGGACGATGACGGGAAGCTGAAACGCAAAGCGGATATGTTCCACAAGCGCACCATCAAGCAGCAGACCCGTGTTGAAACCGTAGACACCGCCAGCGAAGCACTTGCAGTCTGCATCGGAGAAAAAGCCTGTGTAGATCTCGGCTTCATGGCCTCCCTTATGGGCGGCAGCGATAAAATCCCGCAGATCGTAGAGGACTTGAAAGGCGTAATCTACAAAGACCCCACCACCGGCGCGTTTGACTTGGAAGAAGGCGGTACGAATTGGAGCAAGGGATGGCAGACCGCCGATGAATACCTCTCCGGTAATGTGCGCCAGAAACTCCGCACCGCACAGCGGGCGGCGGAGCGTGACCCGTTCTTCGCCGGGAATGTGGATGCCCTGATCGCCGCGCAGCCCAAAGATTTGGAAGCCAGCGAAATTGAAGTGCGCCTGGGCGCGACATGGATTGACAAGAAGTACATTCAGCAGTTCATGTACGAAACCTTTGAAACGCCCCGGTATCTGCGCGGAACCATCGAGGTCAACTATGTACCTTATACGGCAGAGTGGCAGGTATCCGGCAAAAACTCCGTGCGCTACAACGATGTGGCGGCATACACTACCTACGGCACAGACCGCGCCAATGCCTACCGTCTGCTGGAAGATGCGCTGAATCTCCGTGACATCCGTATCTATGACACCGTGGAGGATGCAGACGGGCGGGAACGGCGTGTACTCAATGCCAAGGAAACAACTCTTGCGGCGCAGAAGCAGCAGCTTATCAAAGATGCGTTCAAGGATTGGATTTGGAAAGACCCGGAACGCCGTGAAACGCTGGTACGCCAGTACAACGAGGAAATGAACAGCACCCGTCCCCGTGAGTATGACGGAAGCCATATCGTGTTCTCCGGCATGAATCCCGAAATCACCCTGCGGGAACATCAGAAAAACGCCATTGCCCATGTGCTGTACGGCGGCAATACCCTATTGGCACACGAAGTAGGTGCGGGCAAAACCTTTGAAATGGTTGCCGCCGCCATGGAAAGCAAGCGGCTGGGCTTGTGCCAGAAATCCATTTTTGTTGTGCCGAACCACCTGACCGACCAATGGGCGGCAGAGTTTTTACGCCTTTATCCCTCTGCCAATATCCTTGTCACCACCAAAAAGGACTTTGAAACCCGTAACCGAAAGAAGTTCTGTGCCCGAATTGCCACCGGCGATTATGATGCCGTTATCATCGGTCATTCGCAGTTTGAGAAAATCCCCATCAGCCCGGAGCGGCAGGAGCGTTTGCTGCGCCAGCAGATCGAGGAAATCACCGAAGGTATCAGCGAAGTCAAGGCGAACAGGGGCGAAAACTTCACTATCAAGAGTTTGGAGCGCACAAAAAAGGGACTGGAAGCGCGGCTGAAAAAACTGCAAGACACCAGCCGCAAGGACGATGTAATCACCTTTGAACAGCTCGGCGTGGACAGGATGTTCGTGGATGAATCGGACAATTACAAAAACCTGTTCCTCTACACCAAGATGCGGAATGTGGCAGGACTATCCACAACGGACGCGCAGAAATCCTCGGATATGTTCTCCAAGTGTCGCTACATGGACGAGCTGACCGGAGGACGCGGCATTGTGTTTGCCACCGGCACCCCTGTTTCCAACTCCATGACGGAACTTTACACCATCCAGCGTTACTTACAGTATGACCGTCTGCAAGAGATGGGCATGGGACACTTTGACTGCTGGGCAAGCCGCTTCGGTGAAACTACCACCGCTCTGGAGCTTGCCCCGGAGGGAACCGGCTACCGGGCAAGAACGCGCTTTGCCAAGTTCTTCAACCTCCCGGAACTGATGAATATGTTCAAAGAGGTTGCCGACATCAAGACCGCAGACCAGCTCAACTTGCCGACCCCGGAGGTGGAGTACCACACCATTGCTACCAAGCCTACGGAAATCCAGCAGGAAATGGTGAAAGCTCTCTCGGAGCGCGCCACCAAGGTACACAGCGGTCAGGTCAAGCCCGAAGTGGACAATATGCTCAAAATTACCTCGGACGGGCGCAAGCTGGGACTTGACCAGCGCATTATCAACCCCATGCTCCCCGACGAGGAAACCACCAAAGTCAACCAATGTGTCGCAAATGTTCTGCAATACTGGCGCGACGGTGAAGCGGATAAGCTGACCCAGCTTGTGTTCTGTGACATTTCCACCCCTAAGACCGCTCCATCCCAAAGGGCGGCTAAGGCAGCACCCGGAAATCTGGACAGTCCGGAAATCCGTGCATTGGAGGATGCCATCCCTCTGGACGATGAAAAGGATGAATCTCCCTTTACGGTCTATGAGGATGTGCGCCAAAAGCTCATTGCCGGTGGTATGCCCCCGGAGCAGATCGCCTTTATCCACGATGCCAATACAGAAGTCAAGAAGCGCGAACTGTTCGCCAAAGTCCGAAGCGGTCAGGTGCGTGTCCTGATGGGCAGTACCGCCAAGATGGGCGCGGGAACCAATGTGCAGGATCGCTTGATTGCCTTGCACGATTTGGATTGCCCGTGGCGACCCCGTGACCTTACCCAGCGAAAAGGCCGTATTGAACGACAGGGCAACCAAAACGAAAAAGTCCATGTGTGCCGCTATGTCACCGAAGGAACCTTTGATGCCTACCTCTGGCAGACCGTGGAGAACAAGCAGCGATTTATCTCGCAGATTATGACCTCGAAATCCCCGGTACGCTCCTGTGAGGATGTAGATGCCACGGCGCTGTCCTTTGCGGAAATCAAGGCGCTGTGTGCCGGTGATCCGCGTATCAAAGAGCGTATGGATTTGGATGTGGAGGTTGCCAAGCTCAAAATTATGAAAGCAGACCACCAAAGCAAACAGTTCCGGTTGGAGGACAATCTGCTGAAATACTTCCCGGAGAAGATTGAAGAAAGCAAGGGCTTTATCCGTGGACTGGAAGCAGATATGCAGACCCTCGCGGCGCATCCGATCCCCGTGGAGGGCTTCATCGGCATGGAAATCCGTGGTGATAAGCTCACCGATAAGGAAAACGCCGGTGCCGCTCTGCTGGATGCCTGCAAGGAAGTAAAGGGCAAAGACCCGGTGCAGATCGGCAGCTATCGTGGTTTTGCCATGTCCGTTGCCTTTGATTCCTTCCAACAGGAATACACCCTGACACTCAGAGGGCAGATGACCCACCGTGTCGAACTCGGCACGGATGCAAGGGGCAACCTTGTCCGTATCGAAAATGCGCTGGAGAAAATGCCGGAGCGTTTGCGGAATGTGCAGGATCAGCTTGAAAACCTCTATAACCAGCAGGCGGCGGCAAAGGCCGAAGTCGGCAAACCGTTCCCCCAAGAACGGGAGCTGGCGGAGAAAACGGCACGGCTCATTGAGTTGGATATGGAATTGAATCTGGACAGCAAGGGACAGGCGCAGCCCGAACAGGCGATTGCAAAATCTGCCCGTCCCTCTGTCCTCGACAAGCTGAAAGCGCCGCCGGTACGCGGCACACCGGACAAACCCCACAAGAAAGAAATGGAGGTACGATGATGAAAGATGTTCCCGTTTATAAATACCCCGCGTCCCATGCCCAGGAGCATGACGAGCTGAACGCTTACCGTGCTTCCAACAAGGCGAATATGGCCTGCAAGGAAGCCATTGAAGCGGCGATCCGCGACCATTACCGGGATAACCACCTTGGCAGCGATGCCGTGAAACAGGTGGTGGAGCAGTTCGGGTATGACCGTGTTTTCCATGTGCTTGCCGTTACCGTTCAGCAGAAGGATTGGGATGGGCGCATTTCACAGGACAACAAGGTGTGGGCAAAAACTGTTCCCGTCTTTGAGAATCCCGATGCCTGGGGTACTGACCGCAACTGCTATCTTGTGGTGAACAGCCATCCCGGTTTGACTGATCTGTTTCTCTCTCAGGCACGGAAAACACACGCCCAGGAACAGCAAAAATCCTCTGTCCGTAACAAACTGAAAAAACAGCCCGAAGCAACTTCGCCGAAACTTTCGGCTAAGTCCAAAGGGCAGGAGCGTTAAGCTATGGCGAAGCGGAAAAGGGATATTCAACTTAAATTTCGTGTGACCCCACAGGAGCGGGAAATGATCGAAACAAAGATGGCGCAGTTTGGCACTACCAACATGGCGGCGTATCTCCGCAAGATGGCGATTGACGGTTATGTGGTGAAGCTGGACTTGCCGGAGCTGCGGGAGCTGGTGTCCCTACTTCGCTATTCCAGCAACAATCTCAACCAGCTCACCAAGCGCGCCCACGAAACAGGCCGTATCTATGAAGCCGATCTGGAGGACATTCAGCAGAATCAGGAACGGATATGGACAGCGGCGGAACAAATTGTTTCCGCGCTGGCGGCGCTCAAATAACACCGGAGGGGCGGCGGCAATTCGCCGCTGCCCCTCTTTTGCCGTATCATTGCAAAAAATGCCGGTACTCGGTATGCTTATATCAAGGAAGAAACCAACGCTGCGAAGAAAGGAGCTGCTGGAAGATATGCTGACAAATAAAACTGTTCTTACCGTATTCGCTGACTATCTCAGCCGCGATACGGATTTTGAAGTCATCCTCACCAGCCGGGGATATACGGTTATGGGCTGGGATAAATACCGCGAGGACTGGAACACCGTGGAATATTGCCCCTCACCGGAAGCCCTGCGGGATGCGCTGCTGGATGCCTATACCAGCTTTCGGGAAATGGAACTTACCGATGGGGAGCGCGACATGACCGCCGCTGAAAAAGCGAAGGTCAAAGCAGAGTGCGATGCGCTCACGGAACAATGCGTAAAGGAGGCTGCGATATGTTCATCTTGAAAATTCTCTTTGCGCCGGTATCGTTGGCGCTGACCCTGTTCACTTGGCTGTGCGCCGGTCTGATCTCCTGCTCCGCCTTTGTGTTCAAGCTGGCAAGTGCGCTGCTCTCCCTGTTGGCAGTTGCGGTGCTGATTACCTACTCCGTGAAGAACGGCATCATCCTCTTGGTGATCGCGCTTCTCATAAGCCCCCTTGGATTGCCGATGCTGGCAGTCTGGATGCTTGGGAAACTGCAAGGTGCAAACGCGGCAATAAAAGGATTTCTGAACGGATAAAGATAGAAAAGAAACGGTCTGCTTCGGCAGGCCGTTTTGTTATGTGTAGGCTCAGAAAAATTTTTCAAAAAACTTTCAAAAATTTTGCGACCAACGCCGATAAAATCGTACTTATAGGGTGAAAGGGAGTGTACGCCCCTCTGCGGCTATGCTGATGGGCTGCACGAACTTCAAAATACCGATACAGGAGGTGGAATTGGCAATGATGGTGTTCAATACTCCGTATGGGTTTAGGCGCTGGTCTGCTTATTTCGCTCTCTGTTATTGGAGGCTCCGATTAAAGATTAGCAGGATCGGCGCATAGCCCATACTTAAAAGGATTAGGCTATGCGCATCTATTCCGAAAGCTAATTCAACCACTATTGCTTTTCAAAAAGCATAGACAATAGGCGAAAGGAGCCTTATAATGAAAAAAGTGATTAGTATTATCTTGGCTGTTGTTATGCTCTTTTCTATGAGCGTTACAGCTTTTGCAGCAGAAAACAACATTGAAGATAGCGGTGTCATTTCGTTTCCGAGTGCGGAAACGCGAAGCGCCGGTCTGGCATTTGGCCCTGTTACCGTTGGGAACATTTCTTTCCGTGTTACAAATGCGCATTCGCACAATATTCCCGGATATGGGGTTGTTGAACATATCAACTTTCACATTGATAATGCTGATACGGGGAACGAAATCAAAAACTACCATATATTCACACAGATGGACGCAAACGGCAAAGAATGTCTTGTTGTTTATGAAAGCAAATCTAAAACCGAAGTTTTCCGAAATTGTAACGATACGCTTGGTTCACAGGTAAGCGCATTCTTTTCTATCGTATCTGAAATAGTAAGC
>OJPW01000493.1_pt1 | contig 33171 bp, 37 predicted proteins | sample 1598571 | NCBI WGS metagenome assembly OJPW01 (sample SAMN03922493, study PRJEB24848) | human gut metagenome | isolation source: stool sample | host: Homo sapiens | place: Germany | collected 2011-05
ACGAGATTGCCTCTTGTCTCGTGGGCTCGGAGATGTGTATAAGAGACAGAAAAAAGAGTATTCAAAAGTGGTTGCTCAAATGGAGTATATATTCCCACAATTTTCTGATCGTGATCCTGCAGTTTCTCTTAGCAAAATATTGACCTTCAAGGACATGAACAGCGCTATTCTAAAAATTCTCCCCTATTTACTGACCTCCTACTACTTTAACCTTTTTGGTAATCGACGTATTCGTCCAGATGTATCTGAGTCATTTGCCGAAAAACCAGATACAAAAATTATAAAAACCGGAACGTATAGTCGAGATGTAACCGCTTCTTGCGCTATGTTTTCATATCACACGTTCTTAGACAACTTTTTCTCTTCTGGCCGAAGCACTCATCTTTGCAAGATAGATGCAATAAAAAACAAATCTGATTTTATCTCTTATCTAACTAATAAAGAAAACATAAATACCAAATTAAGCCAAGTACAAGTATATAAAACTTTCATTTACTCAGTCATTGCAGTAGCTTGCATCGAGACACTTGATCACACCAATTTCTGTGTAGACTACAAATCCTCTTGGGATTTATTTGATAGGCATACTTGCGTATCTCCCACAGTCGCAACCCTACTTGCGCTTAATAAAGATGCTGTTTTGTCTGATAAAAATAAAGTCACCGCCACTCTGCCCACAAATGAGCCAGACGAATCAGCTATATACCGCGAAGTCTTGCAATCACACCTAAACTCAGAAAGGCATTCGCGAGCCCGTACTACTCTCTCTGCCGAGGGTGCACAGCACATTTTTAATGTGCTCAATGATATCGGGCTGATCATTCCTGAAAGTTTTGACCGTAACGAGACGAATTCGCACCAACATTTAGCTTACCGACTTCGTTTTCTGTGCAGTCCATTCGTATACTACTGCAGCGATTATCCCATCGTTCTACAAGGTTTGCTTGACGGCGACGACAAGTCTTTTCATATGCCCTATATGACAATCAATGCACGTGCTAAGCGCAGTAAGCAAAAGGATTCCAAATCAAAAAAACATAGCGAGGCAGATGGGCAGATGGGCGGCGACAAATAAGAATATTGGGAGAAAACCGCCATATAAGCATGAATTCCCCCCAATATTCCAAGTTTTATCTGCCCATCCGTCCATCTGTCCACTGTTCCATATCTGCCCGTTTCACCCGCCACTGCTTTCCAACTCTAAACGCCGGCAACTCGCCGGACTGGACCATCTTGTAGAAGGTGTTCTTCCCGATTGCCAGCAGCTCCATCACCTCTCGGGGCGTCAAATACTCGTTGAGCTCCAGTGTGCCGTCATAATCCTCACGCTCATAGCCGAACTCATCGTAACGGTCATCATATCTTGTCATCGTAAAAACCTCCTATGTTGTAATTGGCATAATGCCTTATATCCTTGTTGTCTCCTTTCGTCCCATTTAGTGTTATTTCTCACATCTCAACCGTATATTATTAGTAAGAGAAAGAGCCAGAACCCGAAGATCCTCGACGATCACGGGCTCTGGCTCTTTTTCGATTTTGCAGAGAAAATGATGGATTTTCTGCTCTGCAAGCTGCAAATCAGCGGAAAACACAAGAAAAATGCGAAAGGAGACTATGACTATGCTGCACCACTTACTGCGTCTCATCCGCACGGTTTTAGCGGAGATCGTCGGCGTTCTGCTGCGAAAGACCGTGTTATCGTGATGGACGCAAGGGACAGGAAGGGAGAAGATCACCAAGGATAATCAGAACTTGAATACCAACAACATCATTGAAATTTTGCTGGCCGCTGCCGCTGCGCTGCTCTGTGCAGCGATTGACTATTTTACAAAGGAGAAAGAAAACGATGACTGAACATTACACCTGCCGCCACTGTGGAGAAACGATTTTGACCACCCCGATCTGGATGAACGAAAGCCCCCTATGCGAGAGCTGTGCCGAGGAAACAACGATGCTCTGCTCCCACTGCGGTGAGCGCATCTATCGAAATGACAACGCCGGAGACGAATCCACGCCGCTCTGTCAGGACTGCTATGACCGTCACTACACAAACTGTCACAACTGTGGTGATCTCATTCGAGTCATCCATACTTATTATGCCTGTGAGAGCGATGGAAACGAGTATCCGTTCTGCTATGACTGCTACACGAGCCGCGCTTCCCGCAAGCCGATCCAGGACTATTACTACAAGCCTGAGCCGCTGTTCCGTGGGGACGGTGATCGCTATTTTGGCGTAGAGCTGGAAGTGGACGGAGCCGGTGAGGACAATGACAACGCCGCCGAGGTCATGTCCATCGCCAACGGCAACGGTATTGAAAACCTCTACTGCAAGCACGACGGCTCTCTGGACGACGGCTTTGAGATGGTGACGCATCCCATGACGCTCGCTTACCATCAGGCAGAAATGCCGTGGGCAGCCATCTTGCGAAAGGCCGTGCAGATGGGTTACACGAGCCATCAGGCGGGCACCTGCGGACTTCATGTTCACGTCAACCGCAATGCCTTCGGTGAAACGGAAGCACGGCAGGACGCCGTGATCGCCCGCATTCTGTACTTTTTCGAAAAGAACTGGGAAGAACTTCTGAAGTTCAGCCGAAGAACGCAGCATCAGCTCGACCAGTGGGCCGCCCGTTATGGCTACAAGGACCAGCCGAAGGAGCTTTTGGACCATGCCAAGAAGAGCGCTCACGCCGGTCGTTACACCAGTGTTAACCTCACCAACAAGAGCACCATTGAATTCCGCATCTTCCGTGGAACCCTCAAATACAACACGCTCATTGCCACATTACAGCTCCTTGACCGGATCTGTGATGTGGCTCTTTTCATGTCCGACGAGGAGTTGAAAGCGATGTCTTGGACGACCTTTGTCTCCGGCTGCACACAGCCCGAGCTGGTACAGTACCTGAAGGAGCGGCGCTTATACGTCAACGAGCCGATTGAAAGCGAGGCGGAGGTTTAATATGTGCTGCTTGTTCGGTCTGATCGACAGCCGGAACCAATTCAGCGCCAAGGAGAAGAGCCGCATCCTCTCCGTATTGGCGACGGAATGTGAAGAGCGCGGCACAGACGCCACCGGCATCGCGTACTGTTCTCACCGGCATCTGAGCATCTACAAGCGTCCCGTAGCGGCACACCGGATGCGGTTCCGTATTCCGGCAGACAGCAGGGTCATCATGGGCCATACCCGTATGACCACGCAGGGAGACGCACGAAAAAATCGGAACAACCACCCGTTCCTTGGCTACGTAGAAAATAAGCCGTTCGCCCTTGCACACAACGGCGTTCTCTGGAACGACGGCATTCTTCGCCGCACCAAGCACTTGCCAAAAACAAGGATCGAGACGGATAGCTACGTGGCCGTCCAGCTCATTGAGCAGAAAAATGCCCTCGATTTTTCCAGCCTTAAAGACATGGTGGAAACGGTCGAGGGCTCTTTTACATTCACCGTGCTGGATCAGCGGGAGAATCTGTACTTCGTGAAGGGGGATAATCCGCTTTGCCTCTATTTTTATCCCCACTGCGGCCTGTACCTGTATGCGTCCACCGAGGCTATTTTGAACCGCGCGCTGAAACGGCTGCATCTGCCCATCGGCAAGCTGGAGCGCGTCGAGCTGAACTGTGGAGATATTTTGAAGCTCCGTCCCTCTGGGCAGATGGAAAGGGCCTCTTTCGACGCGGCGAACCTGCTTTGCCCATGGAGCAGCTTTTCACTGTATCCCGTGCAGAGAAAAGCCGTCCCGCAGCAGCACAGAGCCGAGCAGGAATATCTGGACACGCTGAAAGGCGTCGCCGCCTACTACGGCTACGAGCCAAGCTCTATTGACGAGCTGCTGGACGTGGGCTTCTCCACCGACGAAATTGAAGAACTGTTATACGAAAGGATGATCTACTGATGAGCATTTACGAGATTGACGCGAAGGTCAAAGAGTTAAAGGAACTGCGAGACATGGAAGCCGAGGTAAAGTCCTCCATCGCGGCCATTGAAGATTCCCTGAAGGCAGAAATGCTGGCAAAGAACACGGATGTGCTGTCCGGAAAGGACTACCTCATTACTTGGAAAACCATCATTACAAACCGCTTCGACAGCGCCGCCTTCAAGCTGACGCACGCAGATCTGTTCAATCAGTTCAGCCGCAGCACCACTACACGGCGTTTTGTCATTGCGTAAGGGGGATTGCTCATGCAAGTTGTTATTGTGGAACCTGAGAAGAAACCGTTCGTGCAGAACATCGACGATACCCTTACTTCCATGCAGCAGATCGTCGGTGGAACCATTCAGGCGGTCTATCCTTTCGAGGAACCGGTTGCCCTGATCTGCAACGATGAAGGAAAACTGCTGAACCTGCCGCCGAACCGTGCGCTGCGGGACAGCAATGGAGCTATCTACGACATCGTGGCTGGGACTTTCTTCCTCTGTGCGGCTCCTGCTGACAGCGACCGCTTTGAAAGCCTGACCGATGAACAGGCGCAGACCTGCTTGGAGTGCTTTGCCGTACCGGAGCAGTTCATCATGGTCAACGGTGATATCTTCGTCCTGCCGTACCTGTAAGGCGTCCCGTTAGGGCATACCCCAGCGAGACGCAAAAAAAGAGTCCCATTAGGGTTACTTTCCGCATTTTGGAACGTTCCATTTGCGGAGAGGGCCCTAATGGGACATTTTGTTGAAAGGAAATTATTTTGTGAAAATCGGATATATCAGGGTCAGCACACAGGAACAAAATTCCATGAGGCAGGAAGTCCTGATGGAATCTCTCGGTGTCGATGAAGTCTATATTGACCGCATGAGCGGTAAGAACACTAACCGCCCGGAGCTGCAAAAGATGATGGAATACGTCCGCAGGGGAGATACCGTCATTGTAGAGTCCATCAGCCGCTTTGCCCGCAACACGCGAGATCTTCTGGATTTGGTAGAGAAGCTGTCTGAAAAAGGTGTGGAGTTCGTCAGTAAGAAAGAGGCAATCGATACTACGACACCGACAGGGAAGTTTATGCTCACTGTCTTTGGGGCTGTCGCCGAACTGGAACGGGAGTACATTTTGCAGCGTCAGCAGGAAGGCATTGCCATTGCCAAAGCAGAAGGGAAGTACAAAGGCCGCAAGCCGATTGAACGGCCGAATTTTGATACCGTCGTGAAGCAGTGGCAGGAAGGAAGAATCAGTGCGGCAGAAGCTATGAAGATGCTGCGCATGACGAAGACGACGTTCTACCGAAAGGCGAAAAAGCCCCGCTGATCACAGCAGAGCCTTTTCTTCATCCTTCATATTCATCGCTGCCACAAAGGTCTTGAGTAGCTGTTCGGCGTAGGCGCGTTCATTCTCCGAACAGTTTTCCAGCATCAGCGTAACGGCATCCGGATTTTCCCGCTCGGTGATCCCGTAGAGAATATAGTCGGTAGACAGGCGAAGCGTCTTAGCAATTCTGCAAAGAGTCGGTACCGACATTCCCTTTGCACCGGTCTCAATGTCTGCGCAGAACTTCGGCGTCACGTCGATCTGCTCCGCAAATTGCTCGCGGGTCAGGCCCATATACTCCCGCTGCTGCCGAATCCTTTTGCCGATCGCACTCCAGTCCATCGCAGAAACCTCCTGTGGTGAATATGCAATCATATTATCGCCACAAGTTATTCTCTTAAATAAACTATCAAGGGATTGCTGCGCCAACTTTCAGGCGGCGCAAAAATAAACTTTCAGAATACCGACAAATAGACAGAATGTGTCTAACCTCTTGGCTACAATGATCTCAGCATTTAGATAAAGGCCTAAATCAATAGAAAAAGGAGAGAGCAAAAATGGAAGAGAATAAAGAAAACAATACCGCCATATCAGAGACCACCGATGCAGAAGAGGCCGTTTCCGCTGCGAATGAGGAACCACAGGAGGCTGTTCCCGAAGTTGATCACGACGTTCCTGACGTGGTACCCAAAAAGCGCAGTGTGAAAAAGGTGCTGGCGGCGCTGCTGGATATCATCTTCGTCTGCATCATCGCTTTCGGTGTCATGCAATACTACGCCGATCAGTTCCGCGAGCAAATCGACAATATCGCTTTGGAGCAGGCACGCTCGGCACTCAGCGACCTTTCCTCCATGGGCATTTCCTTCTCGCTGGAGCCCGTTGATTCCGACATCCCAAAGGCAGAAAAGTACGCGTGGAAAGATTTACGCGACGGCGGTGGGCCGGCTGCTATGACGTTTCAGCTTATGATGTACAACGAGGATTTTCCTGACGTGATCAAGACAGGGAAAAGTGTCAGGTACCTGAACCTCACTCGTACAGTCAAGGTCTATGTCGATCAGGGCGAGAGCGGTGAAGCGGACTATGCAGGAAATGTTGATGTCAACATTGTCGCGTTTTATCAGAACTATGTGAAAAAAGGCATGATCTATCGCGCCGACGCAGAGCCCAATGCGGCGCTTGTCTCCTATATCGGCAGTTTTGTCGAGGCTCAGGAGCAGCAGCTTTTTGAGGATTCCTTTCAGCTCAAGGACAGCAGTGTGGACTTCTACGATGAGACCATCACGATCTATTACAGCTGGACCAACCCTCGGGATGAAGATGCAAATCCGATGTGGTCATTTTCTCTCAGCGCATCTCAGAACGGGCGTGAGCTGACACAGGATTATTTCAATTCCGAAACCGATTCCTTCAGTCAGCTGGCCCCCGGCTGTACCGGTGAATACTCCATCACTTACTATCTGCATGACACAAGCAGTCCCGTCAAACTGGTCGTCTCCAATCTCTACGGCGATAACCTGTTTGCAGATGACCGCCCCGGCGTAGAGTACGAGATCAAGTTGACTGACGGAAAGACAACCAGCGGTTCTCAGAGCAATTCTTTCTCGACCGGACAGAGCGATTCCAATGGCTATGATCTCTATGAGCAGTTCCAGCAGGACTTCAACAGCGGAAATTACACGATCGGCGATCCCGGCGCACATTACAGCGGAGAAGAAGTCCGTGATTACCGCAGCTATGATAGCGGAGAAGAACTGGCCGAACTCACGCTGCATGATTTTGGCAGCTACGGTGAGGTGAGCTTCTACGCCTTGGGAGAAGGTGAGCTTCACTACGATGTTACGCTGGTAGATTCTTATTCATGCAGCGGTTATACGGCAGACTATTTCCAGTTCTCTGACTATACAGGGCTTCAGGACCTCCTTGTTCTTCGCAGTGGGAGTTCGGAATGGCTTGTGACTTGGAATGCCCACCATCCAGATGGCGCTGTATACGAATACGAGCCGTAAAGGAGAGCGGGCGGCATTTTAGTGCCGCCCGTCCCCGTTAAGTTCTTACTCAATAATAACTTTGAGCGTTGAAATATTGGAACTATTGGTGTATACTTTTGGACAGGAAGATTTATTTTTTGTGCAGATAGACAAATCCTGTCCATGTATGCGTGCAGTATGACAGGCAGGAGGAGATTCAAATGGAAATTGAAAAGAGCGCACGGCTGCTGTATCTATATCAGGATTTTGTCAAGGGAGTCGGCGTGCAGAAAAAAGCTGCGGCTGACCACTTCGGCGTCAATGAGCGCAGCTTGCAGCGGGATATTGAAGACCTTCGATGTTTTTTTGCCGAGCAGACACCACCGGGAGAGATCATCTATGACGCACGGCAGAAGGTTTACCGACTTATTGAACGAGACAATGCGCATCTGAACAACAGCGAGGTGCTGGCTGTCTGCAAAATCTTGCTCGAAAGCCGCTCCTTGCGAAGGGATGAGATGCTTCCCATTCTCGACAAGCTGGTCAGCTGCTGCGTCCCAACAGAGCAGCGGCATGCTGTTGCAGAGCTCTTAGCAAACGAAAAGCATCTCTATATCGAGCCACACCACGGGAAACACCTGTTAAACGGCCTTTGGGAGCTCGGAGACGCCATCCAGAGGCATCTGGTGACAGAGATCACCTATGAGAAGCTCAAAAGCGGAGAAGCCGTTCAAAGGGTGATCGAGCCGGTCGGCCTGATGTTCTCCGAATACTACTTCTACCTTGTCGCTTTTATCCGGAATATTGACAGAAAAGCAGAGTTTGAAAATCCGGATGATCTGTTTCCGACCATCTATCGGGTGGACCGTATTCAGAGCTTCCGTGTAACAGACGAGCATTTTCAAGTGCCGTATCTGGAGCGCTTTCAGGAAGGCGAATTCCGCAAGCGGGTGCAGTTCATGTATGGCGGCAGGCTGCAAAAGATTCGGTTCCAGTATACAGGACCGTCCATTGAAGCCGTGCTCGACCGCCTGCCCACGGCAGAGATCGAGCAAAAAACCGCAGACGGCTGGATCGTCAAGGCCGAGGTCTTCGGCAAGGGAATCGATATGTGGCTGAGAAGCCAAGGAGAATATATTACACTACTTTGATAGGAGAGATGCGCATGGCAGCAACGGCTTCTGTTATTTCATTTGATAAGGGATATGTCCCGGATCCAAGCGAGTCCCTGTTCACAAGTATGTTTCAGCAGTATGAAAGAGTATTGATTGAAAGCTTGGTCACCTCTTTTGGCTTGGACTTTATCGTAAAAGACCAGCACGGCGGCGATGTTGATACAATCCATAGTGTACGGGAAGTCGGCGTAGACGGCAAAATGACGTATAAGTCTACACAAAATCAGTACAACTATGAGCACAGAGGGGAATATGATCGAGTCGCATACCATAAAGATCCGCGCTACACAAATACTGTGAAGGCCGCGAAAAGCGAATTTGACCAACATGGAACAAAGGTTGCGGATGCCTATATTCCCAGCAATCAAGTAATACCTCGCATGGAAAAGAACATCTCCCGTGGTCAGCAAGGACAACTGGATCATGTTATGTCAGCAGAAGATATCCACAATGACCCAGGCCGGGTTTTAGCAGGAATGGACGGATTGGAGCTGGCCAATCGCCCCGAAAATCTGCGCTATACCAATGCAGCTTTGAACCGAAACATGTCCAACATGAGCGTGGATGAGTACATTGCATGGTGTGAGGCTAATCCGAGCAAAGTGGACTGGAACGGAAAGAAAGGCGAGCCACTCCCTGAAGAAGTAAAAGATAGGCTACGGAAAGAATATCAGCGAGCAAAAAAGGACTACGATGCTAAATTGGCTTGTACTTACTATACCAGCGTTCAGTTTAGGAAAGATGTAACCTATGCGGCAGTTAATGTTGGTGCTCGCATGGGAGTCCGTCAGGCGCTCGGGTTTGTATTTGCTGAGATCTGGTTTGCTGTAAAAGACGAATTACAAAAGTTTGATAATCAAGAGGCAGATATAAAGGACTACTTGGAAGCAATCGCCAGCGGAATTGAGGCAGGTGTCAGCAATGTCAAGAAAAGATATCCCGAAATGTGTTCTCGTTTTTTGAACGGTGCAGCCGCTGGTGCGCTTTCCAGCCTGACGACAACTTTATGCAATATCTTTTTTACAACAGCAAAAAGCACTGTGCGTATCATCCGTCAATCCTACGCTTCAATCGTTCAGGCGATGGAAGTCCTCTTCATAAGCCCTGATAACTATGAATTTGGCGATAGAATGAGAGCTGTTGTGAAAGTCCTTTCCATTGGTGCAAGTGTGACAGTCGGTGTACTGGTCAGCGATGCTGTTGCACGTACTCCGCTTGGAGTCCTTGGAAAAACAGGAGAAATTGTACAGAGTTTCTGTGGCGCATTTGTAACCGGTATCATGAGCTGTACGCTGCTGATGTATTTAGACAGAAGCAAGATAACAAATCAGCTGGTACAGCAGCTCAACAATATCCACACATTAGAGACAGAGCTGAATTATTACCGGAGACAGGCTGCTTATTTCGAGCAGTACGCAGCTCAACTCATGCAGATTGACTTGGAGCAATTTGAAAAGGAAACCCAGGCATTTAAGGAAATTGCCGCAAAACTCGACGGAGTTCTGACTGCGGCAGAGTTAAATTCTGTATTACGTCAAGCGTTTATTGCAAGAAATTTGCCCTTACCATGGGAAGGTTTTGAGAACTTCGACTCATTCATGCACGATAACAGCGCGCACTTGGTGTTTCAATAATGTTTCCGTGTGACCAGTGCGGCGAGTGCTGCCGCAATTTACAACTATCTGAATTATATAGTGAGCTGGATCGAGGCGACGGGGTGTGCAGATATCTCGTTGGAAACCTGTGCAGCATCTATCCATCCCGACCTCTCTTGTGTCGGATCGATGAAAGCTACGATTACTTTTTCAAAGATTCTATGACTCGCGAAGAATTCTATCGTGCAAACCTGCAAGTATGCAGTAAGCTTAAAACAAAACGTACTTAGGAGGAATCAATTATGCCGTTACCCTTGATTTTAGGCGGAGCTGCCGCCATCGCCGGTGCTGTTGGAATCGGAAGTGCCGTTCACGGCGGTGTAAAGATGAAGGAAGCCAACGATACGATGAAATGGGCCGAAAGCAAGCATAGAGAGTCCATTACTGGTTTCGAAACGCAGAACAAGAAAACCACTGCCGATATGGATCGCTTGGGGAAAAAGGAGCTTGAAATTCTGGACAGTTTTCAGAAATTCTCCAACATTTTTGAGCAGATCCACAACCGTCCGGAATTTAAGCCTTATGAAAAAGAGAATGTCAGCATTCCTGCCTATAATGCAGAAGAGCTGAAGCAGGTCTCGGTCGGCGCAGGCGTTCTGCTGGGAGGACTCGGCGGCGCGGCAGTTGGCACAGCAGGCGGCTTTGCAGCGGCCGGTGCAACTACAGCAGCCGTTATGGCGCTTGGAACTGCTTCGACCGGGACGGCCATCGCATCCCTGAGCGGAGTGGCAGCCACCAACGCAACGCTGGCTGCTCTTGGCGGCGGTGCGATTGCCGCCGGTGGCGGTGGTATAGCGCTCGGCACGACCATTCTCGGTGCCGCAACACTCGGCGTTGGCATCTTAGTCGGCGGTGTCATCTTCAATGTGACCGGAAGCAAGCTCTCTAACAAGGCGGATGAAGCGTTCAAACAGGCGAAAAAAGAAGAGACTGAAGTCCGTAAGATTTGCCGTTACATGCGAACTCTGAGCGATGCAGAAAGCAGATTTGAGGATGCTCTTCAGACTGTTGATAAAATCTACCGCCGCCATTTGGAGAAACTCGGCGATTTGGTGGTTCTCAGCGGAAAGACTGATTGGAATGACTATTCTGACGCTGAGAAAAAGTTGACGGAAAACACCGCGCTGCTGGTTGGGCTGCTGTATAGCATGTGCAAGGTACAGCTTGTTCTCCAAAGCAACAGTGCCACTGAGCTGAACCGCGTCAATGAAGAAGAAATCAATGCTTCTCGCGAGGCAGCAAAGAACTTCCTTGCTGACAGTGGTCTTTCCGCACTGGTATAACCGTAGTAACCGCAAAATGGGCAAAGCACAGGCGGGCAGGTCGTTGACCTGCCCGCCTTGTTCATTTTCTTGTTCTGCTTTCGATTTGCAGCACAACTCTTCTACAGCCGACGCAGCAGCCTTTATTGCCGATTTGCTTCGTACAGATGAACACAAGCAGCTGCTAAATTATCCGCTTTAGCAACAATGATCGCCTCTCGCGTTTTGTTCGCAATGCGCTGTGTGTTGTCCGCGCCCCACGCAGCATCGAACGAGATGCTGCAAACTTTCTGGTCACGCTCAACGCAGTAAATAGGCAGCTGCCGCGTTGCGGCGGACGCCCGCACAGCGGCCGGTGCGTTCACCGCGCCGAAGATTGCCACCGCCATCAGCAGCGCCGCGCCGAACGTCAGCGTCCTGCGCCGCAGGACGAAAAAACACGGCTTCACGATCTCCCGCTTGCCCCGTTTCCTCCCGCGATGAAAATGCAAAAACATCCGCATATCCTCCCCTAAGCTGTTTTAGTAGAGGGTATGCGGATGTTTGGCAAGACATGCGAAAAAGCTGCCCGTCGACTCAGTATTTCTCCGGCGGGACGGTCGGGAAAACGCGCGGCCGATGTCTTTGCTCTGCTGGGTGGACAAGGTGTACTTCTGCCTGACAGAAATATCGTCCAGCACCGGAGCGGCGGCCTTGGTGATGGTATACGGCAGTGTTCTGTCCTCTGCTTTCTTGGTGTCCTTCCAAACGGTGTTCGCCTTGTCCTTACGGCATTATTATCCACTTACTCTGTCAGCTAACTGCTAGCTTCCCGCAAAGCGGATACTAATCCCTGGCAAAAGCAGGATATTGAACTGCAATTGCCAGGGATTTTCGGCGTTTTACTAGAGAGGCTTTCGCGAGAAAGGAGTTTGTTACTCCCTATTCTTCAACATTATTCCGCCAGTTCCACTTGAAGGACAACCCCGGTGAAGGGATCGATCTCCGACAGTTCTCCAGTATAGGTCACCGTCACTACGTCACCCACAGCGACGTCCGACAGGCCCTCAGGCTCCTTCTCGAAATTCAGGGCATAGCTGGTTCCGTTCTGGTCTGAAACCACGAACATAAAATCCTTTACCTCGTCCAGGGTTCCGGTGAGGATCTTCTCCTCAGCCGCTTCTCCGGACTTCTTTTCGCCGCAACCGGCGCAGGCCAGCAGCAGCATCGCCGCCATCATGCAGGCGAGTATCCGTTTCATCATCTTAATGTCACCTCATTTTAGTAATGTTTCATAGATTTCCGGCGGAATGACAAATTCGGGCATTTCCATAGAACCAGGAGCCGCGGTGTATTCATCGAACACCAGCACCAGTTCACCCTGCTCATTCCAATAGAAGTTTTGGTTCGGATCAATCTCTGTCAGCTCCTCCGGAAAATAGGCGGCACCAGAGTCCGCAGCCATTTGCTCCTCCATCTGCCGCTGCACCTCCTCGGTCAGCACACGGGAATAATCCGAATTCTCACGGAACAGGTCTTCCAGTTTCACCACCTGGTTTGTGGTTTTGTCAATGTGATAGAAGCGACTGAACTGATAGCCGCTGGCCTGGGTTTCCACCGCATCAACGCGAAGGGTAAACCAGGCCTCGCTGTCCGTCACCACGGAGCTGGTAACGGACAGGTCTTCGTAGCTCTCCCCCATGGTCTCGCAGGTCTCCTGAAACTGCTTGATAAGCCGGTCGGTGTAATCCTGCACCTGTTTATTGACTGTCTGAGCAGCTTCGTCTCCCCCCAACTCCGGCACGGAGATGTCCGCGCTGTGGAACCCGTCGTCATAGACATAATTCCGGAAGGTTATCACCCGCACGATGGCACCCAACACCGGTACATCTGCCATGGCGGCTGCTGCCGCCGGGGACACATTGGGCACCACGATCATCAGTGCCAGAGCCGCTGCGGCCCAGGTTACCTGCCGAAAAGGGTACCGCTTCCGGGGTTTTGGCTCCTCCAAGGCAGCGCAAGTCTGCAAGACCCGCCCGGCATAATCCTGCGGCAGGGGGAAGGGTTCCTCCCTCGCTCTTTTTTTCAAAATTTCATCAAACTGATTCATTTCTCACCTCATTTTTCTTCCAGCAGAAGGCGCAGCCGCCCCCGTCCACGGGACAGGCGCGTTTTCACCGCCGCTTCACTGATCCCCAGCACCTGTCCGATCTCACGCACGGAAAGGTCCTCGTAATAAAACAAGGTAACAGGCACTCGCAGGTCTTCCGGCAAGGACAGTACCGCCTGCCACAGCGTCATCCGCTGATCGTGGTCCTGACTCTCCGATGGTAGTCGGTCTGCCATATCTTCCAGATCTACGGTGGGACGCCGTTTCCGGCAGAGGTCATAACACTTGTTGGTGAGAATCCGCAGAAGCCAGGGCTTGAACCGCTGAACATCTCGCAGAGAGTCCCGACTGGCAAAGGCTGTGCAGATGGCGTCCTGCACAGCATCCTCGGCATCCTCATCCTGACGGAGAATGCTCTTGGCCGTACGGAACATGGTCTCCTGACAGGCAATCACCAATGTGCAGAAAGACCCCTTATCCAAGATTTCATGTGGTGTAAACATCCAGCGGCCTGCTCCTTCCTTGAAACAGAGAACGTGATAACAGAAACATCACGTCTCCGAATGACCGGTCATATAGATAGACGGTCCAGCCCGCTGATAGGTGACAACTATTTTGAAAAAATAACGGACGAAGTTCATTGTGATTCGGTGACACCGCTCTGATATGGACATCTTGCACTCCGTTAGGTTGCCGTTCTTCCAGGGACTGTTAATTGCAACATTTTTCGTATTGGAATGCTTTTTTGGTGATTATACCGCATCCGACACGGCCTAGTAACAACGCACGGTGGTTATAAAAAGTTAGATGAAAAATTTACAACCCTATTCTAATAAAAATTCTCAATTTGTCAACAAATACGGGACGAATCAACGTCTAGCGGGACGAATCGACATTTTTCATCCGGCTCAGCTCTTTTTCCCGCAACTTCTCAAAATAGAGCATCAGCGCGCTCTCCACATCGTTGCTGCTTTTAGTGAATTTGATATCACTTCAGCATCAACACCAAGTAAAAAAACTCCGCAGAAAACCTGCGGAGTTTTTTGAATTATCCTATAATCAAAGCCGCCATTCCCAGCACAACAGATGCCGCTGCCAACACCTTCGCCGTCAAAAAGGATTTTTCGCTTTTGCCGCAAATCTGTACCAGCAGTGCAATCACAGCCAGAGCGCCAAACGCCCAAGAAATCAACTGCTCCTTGATAAAATTGGTAGGATAACTATTCGCCGTCATCCATGCGATGACCATGCCCCATACCGCCATGAAGTAAAACACAGGCTTCTGCCTTTTTTCTCCTTTCAAAAGGAACAAAAGCACCAACCCCATCACACTAATGATGGTCATTACCATACAGATGATGCCATTCTCTGCATAATCAACCAGGAATTCTTATTGAATAAAAGCATCTCACGGTGCAATGCGATTTCAATGTTTTTCGCGTTGCACCGCGAGTTTTTATTGCTATTGGGCGTAATACTGCGGTCGGGCGATGGAAGTAAATCCCTCTATCCCAGTAATGACCACATTGTTATAGCTGCTGGCACAATGGACGATGAGGATATTTCCGTTTTCATCCCAACCGGCGACAATCCCCACATGGGTGTCATCCGGATAGAATACCAAATCGCCGGGAAGCGCGTCTGCCCAGGAGATTGCTGTGCAATAGTTGACCGTGGGTTAAAAACCACGGTCAACTCGTTATGGCGTAGCAGGTATTGCCAACAATCATGCCAACAAACCGTGAAATTCGAAAGAGTATCCCCTAACAGCAGTCGGCAGCGATCAACAAGCGGTTCCCCAAAAATCGCGTAATATCAGGGACTGCGAGGGACTCACAGTGATGCAACGCAACAGCTAAAAAGCTGTATCATGTACTCCTAAGCCCGAGGCCCCCGGTTCGAGCCCGGGCAGGCGCACCAAAAGCGCTGTGATCTCAAGGGATTGCGGCGTTTTTTCTTTTTGCTTATCAAGCAAATTTCACAGCTGTTATCGTGTCAAACGCCTGCATGGCACCACCAGCTGATCCCGAACCGTTTTCTCTATTTTCCCATTTCCGGCACACTCCTTGCCTTGTACATCGTGTACCTTGCTGTGTTATTTTTCCAATCTACCTCCGCAAACAAGCGCAGAGGATCGACCTCTCGGTCCACCAGAACCGTAAATCCCAAACTGGGATTTTTAGGCTTATTCGGTTTTGCCGGATTTTTAGGATTTTGGACTTACCGCGTCGACCAGACCATTTTCCCCTTCGTGTTTTTTGTGTTTTTCGGCTTTTTCGGATTTTTCTATGAGGGGAAAATGTCAAATACCCTGATAGACGAACGGTACAAAGAAAACAAAATGAGAGCGCAAAGCACAGCGAACAAAACTGCTCTGTCCATTATTTTTTTGCAATACTGATTCTGGGACAGGGAAGGCTCATGGGGCGCCTTGAATACACCCTAATTGCTCTTGTTATTGTGATCGCTCTTTCCATAGCGCTTGAACTATTCCTCAGTGAGTATCTGCTATATCATTATGACCATGATGAACCGTTTGATGAAAGTGAGGAATAAACGTGCCTGATTTTGAATGCCGATTAAAAAGTACAGGCTATTAAAAGATTTGACCCAAGAGCAGTTGGCGGCGCAGGTAGGCGTGCGGCGGGAAACCATCATGCGGCTGGAAAAGGCACAATACAATCCCTCACTTAAACTGGCGATCGATATTGCAAGGGTTGTCGAAGCGCCGATCGAAGAAATCTTTGTTTTCAAGCGATCTGTGCGGAACTAACCGGCCGGCAGTAAATGACGGTGTACTGCACGGCATGAAATGAGATAGCTGGCTTCTAAGCGTCAGTCCGCCAGTTAGCGTCTGGTCGGGGATGCCAAAAGGCCCTGGAAGCGCTGCTTCCAGGGCCTTTTTATTTTCTCTTATTTTATCGCACTGGGCGGGGCTCACGCCTGCATATCGGTCTGCCTGCGGTAGCTGCGCAGGAACAGGAGCGACATGACAAGGCACATCGCCTCGGAAAGAACGGGCGTGTACCAGATCGTCTCGCCGCCGAACGCGGCGGCAAGCGTCAGCAGCACCGCGCTTTGCAGCACAAGGCCGCGGCCGACGGAAATGCTGATGGCTGGGACGGGGCGCTCAAGCGCCGTCAAAAAGCCCCCGATGACGATGTTGAAGCCAAGGAACAGATACGAAACGCTGTAATGCCGGAACGCGCGCACCGAGTACGCGACCAGCTCCTCCCCCGCGTGCGAGAGGTAGAGGCGCACGAGCTGCGGCGCAAAGACGTAAAGTCCGAGGAAGAGCACCGGCGCGGCGATGCAAACGGTCGTGAGCGCATAGCGCAGGAGCTTTCTGCACGCGGCGCGGTCGCCCCTTCCGTACTGGAAGCTCACGAGCGGCTGCGAGCCCTGCGAGATGCCGACCATCAGCTGGATGATGAGCGACGTCACATAGGCAATGACCGTGTAGGTCACAACGCCGTCCGTACCAATATATTTGAGCACCGTGCGGTTGAAGAGGAAGATCATCAGTCCCGTGCACAGCTCCGTCACGCCGTCGGCAAGGCCGATGGGCAGGATGCGCGCGTAAAGGTGCGGATCGAAGCGGAATTTGCACAACCGGAACGTGCACTTTTTGCTGAAAAAGTGCGCAAAGTACGAGAGGCAAGTGACAAGCTGTGAAATGCCCGTGGCGACTGCCGCGCCGAAAACGCCCATGTCGAGCCAGAAAATCGCGATATAGTCGAGCACGCAGTTTGTCAGGCACCCGCCGATGACCGTGAAGAGCGCGTAGCGCGGGAAGCCGTCCGTCTTGACGAGCACCTCAAGATTGTAGGACACCAGATAGCACACGCTGAACGGCGCAAGGCCGAGAAGATAATGCTTGACATAGTCGAGCGTGATCTCGTCCGCGCCGAGAAGGCGGGCGAACGGCTCCAAAAACAGCAGCACGAGCGCCGTGGCCACCGCGCCGAGGATGAGCAGCGTGGCAAAATTCTGTGAAAAGAGGGTGTTGGCCTCGTGCCGTTTATCCTGCGCGATGGCAATGGCGATCAGCGTGGACGAGCCGACGGCAAAGAGCACGGCAATGGAAAACAGCGCGTTGGTAAAGGGGATGGCGAGGTTGACGGCGCTCATGGCGTATTCGTTAACGCCGAGGGAGACCATCAGGCCGTCGACCATCGAGTAGAGCGAGAATACCACCTGTGAAGCCACAGTGGCCGAAACAAATCGGACAAAGTCATGTTTCAGACCTTTGCCTGAGAGTAACAAAATAACACATCCTTAAATTATAATATTTTATTATGCGTTGATCTGACCGATCCCAAAGCTCCCTGCGCGGAGGGCTGCCGCCGCATCATAGACAGTGTGCGCCATAAGCGTCACCATCCGTTTCCGGCGCTGCAAAACGCGTGCGGTCATGTCCTGAAGAAGTGACTCACCTCCATAGAAAAAATCTCCTTCCAGCATTTGGTGTGATCTGAAAACGCCGTCTGCGGCAAAAAGCGGCCAAATATAAGAAAAGCAGCCGCAAAAACGGCTGTATCTTCGACGCCAAGGCGGCTTTTGATCGGTCTGTAATTTTATTATACCATAGGTTTGCCGGTTTTGCAATCACCTGTGCAAAACCGAAACACAAACGAAACACCTGCTCTCACCGCTGTCCTGCTCCCCGCTCCGTCCTTGTCAAGCGGCAGAGGAGGCGGCCTGCCTATGCAGACCGCCTCCTCTGTTTCCTTTTGGGCTTATCGCACGCTTCCCTCGCCGCCCATGAGGGCGGTCATCTCCTCGATGCGCTCGAGGGGGAACGGCGGCGCGCTGAGCGGCCGCATGGCGATACTCATGAGCTTCATCGGGTTGTCGTCCGCCGCCACACGATTCGAACTGAGCGCTCCGCAGCGCTTGCAGCGGTGGATGATCGCCCACTCGCCGCCTCTTCGCACCCAGACGGCCACGGGCTCCATGATGCCGCCGCAGTCGCTTTCGCGGTCGCCCGGCTCAATGTCCACGTGCAGGCTCGATAAGCAGTTCGGGCAGTGGTTGCGATGGTCGCTGCCGGCGTTTTCCGGCGTGCAGAGCCGCCCACAGACCTTGCAGGTGAAGGTGTCGCGGCAGGCGTGGGTCTTGTAATAGCCTTTTTCAAAGGTTTTGCGTTTGTTCTCGCGGTTCATGTAGTCCTCCTGAAAAGCATGGCTCTCGGGAGGAACGGCGTGTGTCAGTAAATTTGCCGGCCCTCCCGGTCAGCGCACACGCTCCAGTAACATCGTTTTAGACTTCAAAAAACGGCTCCTTCATTTTAAAAATTCCGGCAGCCCGGAAAGGCTTGCCGCAGCTATCGTAACGCCGGAACGCCCCGTTGTCAAGCGCTCCGCATTTTTCCCTCATTCCGCCGCACGCAGCAGCAGGACGGTGACGTCGTTGACGTTCGTGCCCGTCGCGCCGGTCTTGATGAGTCCGCCGACCGCGTCGAGCGCATGGTAGGCGTCGTTATCATTGAGCGACTGCACAGCGTCAACGCCCTTTTGGCGCATCAGCTGCGCGGTCTCGCCGTCGGCGATGCCGCCCGCGGCATCGGTCGGTCCGTCCGTCCCGTCGGAGCCGACGGAAAAGACGAGCGCGTTCGAAAGTCCCTCAATGCCGAGCGCTGCGGAGAGCGCGATCTCCTGATTGCGCCCGCCAAGGCCCTTTTCCCTCAGGTGGACGACCGTTTCGCCGCCCATGAGGAACGCAAGGTTTTTCCCGTCACGCGCATGCGTGCGCGCAATGGAAGCAAGCATGCTCCCCGCCTCGCGCGCCTCGCAGCAGAGGCAGTCGGTGAGGATCATCGGCTCGTAGCCGAGCGCTTCGCACGCCGCGGCGGCCGACGCGCAGAGCTCGCGCACGCTGCCGGTGATCTGCGTTTCGACATTTGTAAGCGTTTTCGGTGTTTCCTGTGCCAGAAGCGCCCACGCCCGCTCCGACAGGCGCAGGCCGTACCTTTTCGCAATATCGAGCGCCTGCGCACAGCTTGAGCTGTCGGGATACGCGGGGCCCGAGGCGATCATGTCGAGCGGGTCGCCCAGAATATCGCTCAGCACGACAGCGAAGACCTGCGCCGGCGCGCAGTGCCGGGCGAAGCGTCCGCCCTTGACGGCGGAAAGCCGCTTGCGGATCGTGTTGATCTCCACGATGTCCGCGCCCGCGGCAAGGAGCTGATTCGTGACGTCCTGCAATTCCGCAAGCGGAAGCAGCGGCTTTTCAAAAAGCGCGCTGCCGCCGCCCGAGAGCAGAAAGACGACCGTGTCGCTTTCGGACAAATCTTCCGTCAGCGCGAGCGCGGCGTCCGTGCCGCGCAGGGAGTTTTCGTCCGGCACGGGATGCCCGCCCTCAAAGCACGCGACATTCGCGATCTCACCTTTCACGTGACCGTACTTCGTCACGACCACACCGCCGCAGAAATTATCCTGCAAACACGCGCGGGCGGCGTGCGCCATCTGCCACGCGGCCTTCCCCGCCGCAACGAGGTACACCCTTCCTAAAAAGGTCTTGCCTTTCAGCGCGCGCTCGACCGCCGCGTCCGGCAGCACCGCCGCGATGGCGCGCGTGATGATTTTCTCCGCGTCCGCGCGCAGGTTATCCACAGGTTTCGACTTTTCCTGCATAAGCGCCCCTCCTTTTGAAAAAAAGCTGCCGAAAAACGGCAGCTTTTTCGTTATCTTTTGATTTTACCATGCCCGTCTTACGGACACAAGCGGAATTCTCAGAATTCCAGCTTCTCCATGCGGTCGAACGCCTGCTTGAGCTGGTCAATGCCGACGGTGCAGGCGATGCGGAAGTGGTTTGCGCCGGTCTTGCCGAACGGGCTGCCCGCGCTGACGAGCACGTGCGCGCGCTCAAGTAGCTCCTTGCAGAACTGCTTGTCGTCGAGGCCCGTCTTCTCCACGCCGGGGAAGAGGTAGAACGTGCCCTTCGGGCGCACGAGGCTCAGATACGGGATCTTCTCGATGCGGTCGGCAGAGTAGAAGATGCGGTCGCGGTACGCGGTCACGTACTTCTCGCGGATTTCTTTGCGCATTGCGAGCGCCTGGATGCCCGCGCGCTGGGAGATGGACGGTGCGGAATAGACGAGCGAGCCGTTGATACGGTTCATCACGTCGAGGAATTCCGGCTCAGCGATGATGACGCCCACGCGCCAGCCGGTCATAAGGAAGTTCTTGGAAAAGCTGTTGAGCGTGATGGTGCGCTCGGCCATGCCGGGCAGCGTGCGGATGGGGCGGAAGTCGCCCTCGTAGATGTAGGTCGTGTAAATTTCGTCCGCCGCGATGAGAAGATCATATTCCTTTGCCACGCGGGCAAGCATCTCCATTGTGGACAGATCGTAGCCCATGCCGGTGGGGTTCGTGGGGTTATTGAAAATGATGGCCTTCGTGCGCGGCGTGATGGCAGCGCGCAGGCGCTCTTCGCTGATGGCATAGTCCTCCTCGGCGTAGGTCGACACATCGACGCACACGCCGCCCGCCAGCTCGATCTGCGCGCGGTACAGCGCGAAATACGGGGAAAAGACGATGACCTCGTCGCCGGGATCGAGGATGGCAAACATTGCCAGCGACATGCCGAGGCAGCTCGACGCGCTCACGAGCACGTGGTCGCGCGGAAGGCTCTGGTCGAAGTCCTCTTCCCACGCCTTGCAGACCGCGGAAATGAGCTCAGGGTCGCCCTTGGGGTCGCCGTAATGGGTGTAGCCCGCTTTGGCGTCGCGGAAGGCAGCGTTGATGATGGCCTCGTCGGTCGTAAAATCCGTGTCGCCGATGCTCAGGTCGACAATGTCCTTGTATTTGGCCAGTGCCGCGGTGTCGAGCGTCAGGCCGGTGCCCGCGCTCTGGAAGCGCTTGGCAATAAAGTTTCGCTTCATGGGTGACTCCTCCTTGCAGATCGCCGCGGCAGCCCGATTTTTCAAGCGGCGCGTAGAAATGCTGAATTTTATTGCAGTATATGGCAGATTCCGACAGAATGCAATCGGTAATGTCGATAGAATTGCAGGCCCGCGGCCCTTTCATTTCGTTAACATGATAAAGTGTCATCGAACAGTGAAAACAGAACCGGCGCAAAATGCGCCGGCTCTGCCGTTTTTCTTTACCACGGGATGGTTTTGAACTGCTCGATCTCGTCTTGATGCTGCACGCAGCGCACAAAGCGCTTGCGGTAGATCGTGTAGCAGCCGTTGCAGGCAAGGCATTTGCTCCCGTCCTGCGCGCCGCTTTTGAGCTTTGCGGCAAAGTCCGGCTCGCAGATGAGCGCGTCCAGATAGAGCGGCGTCACCTGACCCGCGCGGCGGTTGAAGTCGATGCCGCTGACCTCCGCTCCGTCCACGCCGCGAAGGCAAACTGCTCAACCAGACGGTCGAGCTCTTCCCGAGTGAAATCCTCGGGGTGCTTCGGCGGCGCGCCGTTCACGCTCTCGACGCCCTTGATGCCGCTGTGGCTGAGCTGGAAGAAAAGTTTACCGCCGTACCGGTGCACGCCGTCGCAGGCGCGGCGGAGAAGGGACTCGTCCGTCGTCTCGTCCAGCACGGGCTGGCCCGCGTCGGCACGCTGCATCTTGTCGACGCAGAAATGGCCGGTGATGACAAGGCCCACTTCGTTTTTCGCAAGCTCGATGAGCGTATCCGCCCAGAGCGGCGTCACCTGACCCTTTTCGTCAGACAGATGCTCGTTCGTCGCCGAGCGGACGATGCGGTTTTTAAGCTCGCACGTGCCGAGCTTTGCAGGGGTAAACAGAAGGTCATAATCGTCTCTCCTTATAAGATCCGTTCGGCGATGAACATCATCAGCGGCATCGTGACCGGCAGCAGCAGATTCGATTGCAGCACGCTCTTGCTCGCCATCTCGGGCGAGCGGTCATAGCGCACGCCGAAGATGCTGATGACCGTCGCCACGCTGCATCCGAGCACCATTACGATGCACAGGCACACCGTGCGGTTCCAGCCGGTAAAGCGCAGGATCACCGCCGCGATGAGCGGCATGACAATGCCGCGCAGCAGCGTAATGAAATACAAAATGGGCTTTTTGAGCACGTCGATGAGCGGGCTTCCCGAAAGGAGACAGCCTATGATGAGCATCGACGTCGGCAAAACGCAGTTGGCAAGACTGCTCAGGAATTGCAGCGGCGCACCGGTAAATTTCCATCCCGTGGCCAGCATGATGATCATAAGAACAGCTGAAATGTTCATCGGCGTAAGCATGCTCTTGAGCTGCTGCTTGAGATTATGATCTTTTTCGCGCCGGAAGCTCTGCATAATGAAAAGGAACATGTAGAGTGTGGCGCAGGGCACGGAAAGCGAGCCCAGTACCGTTCCTTCCGTGCCGAAAACCGCCGTGCAGAGCGGGATGCCGACAAAGCCGTTGTTTGGATAGGCCACGCTGCGGGTGAAAACAAGCGAATCGTCCTCATTCAGCCGGAGCAGTTTTGCGATCGGCTTGGCCAGAAGCGTAAACAGAATGAAGCAGGACATATAAGCCAGCGCGATCTTAATGACCTGCGAAAATGGCATATCGCCGAAGTCGCCGCTCGCCGCGGCGAGCACGTTGCAGGGAAAAAACACGTCCAGCAGCAGCATGGAAAGGAGGTCTGCCCCCTTGCGATCCACTTTGCCCAACTTGCCCAGCAAAAAGCCGAGCATCATCATCGCTGCGAGAATCAAAACCTGCTGCAAAACCGTCTGTGCCATGTTATCCTACATCGTCCTTTATCTTGATCTAAATTACTTGAAATTCTCCTGCGCGTACTTCATCAGCTCCTCGCGGAAGTCGGGGTGCGCGATGGAGGCCATCGCCTCGGCGCGCTCGCGCAGCGTCTTGCCGGAAAGGCTTGCAATCCCGTACTCGGTCGCGACATACTGGATCATCGTGCGCGGGGCGGAAATCGTGCTGCCGCCGGGGATGGTGGCAAGGATGTTGCTCTTGCGCTCGCCGTCCTTTGTCACACGGGAAGAGTTGATGCAGATGAAGCCCTTGCCGCCCTTGGAGCGGTACGCCCCCTCGAGGAAGTCCATCTGGCCGCCGACGCCGGAGAGCTGGCGCGTGCCGGTGCTCTCGGCGTTCTCCTGACCCATGAGGTCGAGCTGCACGCCGCCGTTGATGCTGATGACGTTACTGAGCTTCGAGATACGCTCGACGGAGTGGATGTAGTCGAGATCGCCCGGGTGGAAGAGCTGGGGTTCGGCGTCGAGCCAGTCATAGAGCTCCTGAGAGCCCATCGCGAGGTTCCACGCGGAAAGGCCGGTGTCGAGCTCCTTGTGCGCGTTCGTCAGCTTGCCCGCCTGGTAGAGCTCAAGGAACGCATCGGAAATGGTGCCGGTGTGGCAGCCGAGATCCTTCTTGTCGGACTCGGCGAGCATCTTGGCGACCGTGTAGGGCACGCCGCCCACGCCGAGCGACAGCACCGCGCCGTCGGGGATCTCATTCACCACGATCTTGGCGATGGCGATATCGGTCTCGCTGGGCGCGCGGTAGGAGCGCACGGGCAGCGGCTCATGCTCGCCCTCGACGATGTAGTCCGCTTCGGACAGGTGCACACGGTGCGAGTCGTCCACGCCCTGGAGCTTGGGATAGTGCTCGTTGATCTCGAAGATCACGGTGCGGGCGCTCTCAAAGATCGTGCGCCAGGCATAGTTCGAAATGCCGAGGCCGCAGTAGCCGTTCTCGTCGGGCTTGGAGACGGGAACAAACGCCACATCGCAGCGGATGTGCTTGTCGCGATAGAGGTACGGCAACGAGCGCAGCATGACGGGCATGAATTTCACAAGGCCATTCTTCTGGAGCTTGCGCTCATAATCGCCGACGTGCCAGCTGTAATAGCTGAAACTCTCCTGCTCGGGGTCTGCTTCGACAACCTCGATGCGCGGGCGGATCACAAGACCGCCGCGGACCTTGACGTCCTTCACTTCACCCTTGCGCGCGGCGAGGGCCTTGTCCAAAAGCTCGGGAAAACCCGCACCGAAGCCGTAGTCCACCCAGTCGCCGGACTGCACAGCCTTGACAGCCTGCTCCGGCGTAACAAATTTAGCCTGATAGTCGTTCATAAAAAACAGTCTCCCTTGGTTCGAATCGCTTTTAATGTAGCAGAATTTTCACCGCTTGTAAATCGTTCCGAAGCGGAAAGCGACCTCAAATCTTGCCGTTTCGCGGCGCGGCGCATTTTTCTGTTGCGCCTCCGGCGCGATTCTGCTATGCTTGGTTCAGTATAACATTCCGCGCCAAAAGGAGGCAAAAGCGCCATGGTCGAAAATTATCAGGAAATGCTTTCGAGCGAGCACAGCGGCTTTATCCGTCACAACGGCATCCGCGTCGTTTCGGTCGACGAGGAAAAAAGCGTGCTGACCGCCGACGTCACGCCGGAAAATTCCAACATCTGGGGCGGCGTGCACGGCGGCTTTCTCTACGCGATGGCTGACACCGCCGCGGGCGCGTTCGCGCGCATCAACTACAGCCAGCACAACGTCACGCTGAACGGCTCGATCAACTATCTGCGCTCGACGGTGCAGTCCAAAGCGCTCACCGCCGTCGGCCGACCGGTCAGGGTCGGCGGTCACATCGGCTTTTTCGAGGTCAATATCACCGACGACACCGGCGCGCTGATCGCCCGCGCCGAGATCAACATGTATTTTCTGAAAAAGTAAGAAACGCGCTAAAAGGGAGCGCATCGGGCAAGGCCCGATGCGCTCCCTTTTTCATTCTTGTGCTGTAGCCGCTCAGTTTTTCTGACTTCAGCGTGTGTATACATTCTGAGCGTCACTGCCTTATCGCTATGTCCCAGCTTTTCCGATACACTCGCAATATCTGCACCGCTCGTAATGGCAATACTTGCAAAGCTATGTCGCAGCATGTGAGGATGAATCCCCTTGATACCGCACTTCTCTCCAAGTTTCTTCAAATAACGTCGAGGCGAATCTGGATGCAACGGTTTTCCTGTTTGCTCGTTTGTAAACACGTATTCCGATTCTTCTGTGAGCTTTTGCTTTTCTTTTAAGACCTTGAGCAGTCTTATGATATCAGGGTCAATCCCAAACTCTCGGCTCTTTCCATTCTTGGTTCTGTCTCGGAACACGCCTTTATCGGGTGAATAAACTAACGTACCATCTACGGTGATTCTCGCCTTATCGAAGTCAACATTGCTCCAAAGCAAGCCAACGCATTCTCCAATCCTCATTCCACTGTCAATCAGCAGCTGAACAAGAGCTTGCCAAAGAATCGGTTCCGTCTTTAGTGCTTCACAAAGTTTCTGAATTTCATCGACCGTGCACGACATCGAAGACTGCGCCTTGCTCAAATCCTTGCGTTTGCTCGGTCTATCAACTCTATCCATAGGATTGTGCTCTATCAGCTCATCCTTGTAGGCCATCTTCATAACCGCTCGAACGATGGTATAGACCTTAATAGGTGTAGATAGCGAATCACTCGCTGCTTGATGCTTTCTCAAAAGCTGGTTGATATCTCCCGCCTTGATTCCCTGCATCTCCAACTGCCCAATATCAGGATAGACATGCTTCTCAAGTTGAAGACGATAATTGTAAATTGTGTTTTCGCTGCATCGCTGTCGAATGTCTGGCAGAAAGGTTTCTTCACAGTATCGCTTGAACGTCATTCTGTTCTTCTCATCAAGAATTCTTTTCAGTTCCGCTTGCTGTAGCTCTTCCTTTCTCTCTTTTCGTGTCTTGACCTTTCCGTTCTTGCAATCCTGCTCAAACTTTGCTGCCACATCTCGAAGCCTCGCTTTGACAGTCTTTCCAGCTAATCCCTCTGGTACATCCCATCTCATCGTATAGGGAGATTTGCTGTAGCCTCTGCTAACAGATATCTCATAGAAAAAACTGCCATTCTTTCGCTGCTTCTTCTTTACCGAAGCCATTAAATTTCCCCCTTAAGGTGCAGACAGTGTCGCAATACTCTGTACTGCCAATTTGTGTTCTCTCTCGATAAATGCCTCATAGTCCACCATATACTTTTTCCCCATCATTCGATGCGGGATTGTGCCATTTTTACACCGATTGCGGATGTAGAATTGACTGAGGCCACTGTACGTTGCAGTATCTTTAATGCTCATGAACTGTTTCATTATTTCATTGCTCCGTTCTTAAATTTACGCTAATTATCTCTTGTAAAAATAACCCATCCAAGATTCTTGAACGGATTTGGAATACAAACGCTCTTGAATTCTTTATTTCAATTAGCGCTAATCAGTATTGAAAAAATAAAGTCCTCACTGGACTGTGACTAATATATACCATTCTTGCACTTATGTCAAGTATTTTATAACAATATTTTTCAATTTGCGCTAATCATCGTTGACAGTGTACTTTCCCCTCGCTATAATCAAAAGTGGAGGAATGTAATATGTATAACAAACCTGTAAAAGTAGACAGTTCCATTTTAGCCAGCCGACTTAAGCTATGCCGAGAAGCCCGTGGGATAAATAAGGCAACTATGGCTCGTGACCTTAATATCACTGCAAGCTCAATGACCTACTACGAATCTGGTCTTGCTGTCCCATCTGTCGATAAGCTATATGCTATTGCCGACTATCTTTACACATCTATTGACTACCTTGTTGGGCGTATTGATAAGTCTATTGAATCCATTCAGACTGAAAAAGATGCGGCAGAACTCATCGCAAGACTGGCTGACTTTGAAGGAAACAACTTAACGCGCAATTTCAGTACAGGAAAACCAATGCTGACCTTTGAATCTGACGCTATAAACGCTTTTTTAGAAAATCGAATTGATATCGCAGAGCTAAAGAAAGACGCTAGTGAATCTGCCATCCCTGAGAAATATTTCCATGATATATTCAAAGCAAAATGTGTAAATGAAATGTACTATCTACGTGATTTAAACGAAAGACATCTCCAATTAAAAGATGGTAGCACCAATGCGGCAATCAGGCGCAAACGTAGATTATCAGAAGACAATGAGCGTGCTGCCGCCGAAATGTTTGACTCCAAAGCAGACAACGATACCTAAATATAAGCAAGTAGAAAGAGACGGTAGACACATTCAATGCCTACCGTCTTTTTTTAGCTCAAGGTTTTCTCAAGGCTTTTTCACTGCCTCAAGGTTTTTATCTAAAAGCAAAAGTCCTGAAACCATTGAGATTTCAGGACTTTTTTGGAGCTGCTGGGCAGATTCGAACTGCCGACCTCATCCTTACCAAGGATGCGCTCTACCTACTGAGCTACAGCAGCAAATGTGGCGACCAAGAAGGGGCTCGAACCCTCGACCTCCAGCGTGACAGGCTGGCGTTCTAACCAACTGAACTACTTGGCCATGTGCGCTTTCGTCTTGGAACTCAAGCGTGATTATTATAGCAAGAAGGCTTGCGGATGTCAACACCTTTTTCGCATTTTTTTGACCGGGCCGTATTGCTGCTCAAATCGGATTGTCAACCGCGGTTTTCTGTGCTATAATACCCTGTCAAACTGCCATAGGGAGGTGCGCCATGAAGATCGGCAGCGTTACCGTCAACGGAAAACTGTACCTGGCTCCCATGGCCGGCGTCACGGATCTGGCCTTCCGCCAGATCTGCCGCGAGCTGGGCGCTGACATGAGCTGCACCGAGCTGGTCAGCGCAAAAGCCCTGTGCTATCAGGATAAAAAGAGCCGCGGCCTTCTGAAGCTGGCGGACAATGAGCGCCCTGCCGCCGCCCAGATCTTCGGCAGCGATGCTGGCTGCATGGCCGAGGCCGCTCAGATCGCGGCGGAGGTGTCCGGCGCGGCGGTCATCGACATCAACATGGGCTGCCCTGTGGGCAAGGTGGTGGCCAACGGCGACGGCTCCGCCCTGATGAAGGACCCCGAGAAGGCCGCCCGCATCGCCGAGGCCGTGGTGAAGGCCAGCCCCGTGCCGGTGACGGTAAAGATGCGCCGCGGCTGGGACAAGGGCAGCATCAACGCCGTGGAGCTGGCGAAAATGCTGGAGCAGGCGGGCATCAGCGCCATCGCCGTCCATGGCCGCACCCGCACCCAGATGTACGCCGGTCAGGCGGATTGGACCACCATCCGCGAGGTGAAGCAGGCCGTTTCCGTGCCGGTCATCGCCAACGGCGACGTGTTTGCACCGGAGGACGCTGTCCGCATCCTGGAGTTCACCGGTGCCGACATGGCCATGATCGGCCGCGGCTGCTTCGGAAACCCGTGGCTGTTCCAACAGGCCCGGGCCGCGCTGGAGGGGGAGCCCATCCCACCCCTGCCGCCGCTGGCGGAGCGGTGGGCCACGGCGGTGCGTCAGGTGGAACTGGCCGCCGCGGATAAGGGCGAGCACATCGCCGTGCTGGAGGCCCGCAAGCAGCTTTGCTGGTATCTCAAGGGCGTGAGCCACGCCAATTATTATAAGGAGCAGATCGTCCGCATGGACACGCTGGAGGACGTCTACCGCGTGTCGGCGGGGGTCAAGAGGGATTTGCGATGATAGAGGAAAAGGACCTGATCCGCCGGGCCGGACAGGGGGACAGCGATGCCTTCCGTCAGCTGGTGGAAACCTATCAGGCGCCGGTGTACCGTCTGGCGCTGCGTATGTGCGGCGGCGATGCGGCGCTGGCGGAGGACGCGGCGCAGGAGGCGTTTCTGGCCGCATGGAGGGGCCTGCCCCGCTTCCGCGGCGACAGCCGGTTCTCCACATGGCTGTACCGCCTGACCACCAACGCCGCCATCGACTGCCTGCGGCGGGAGAAGCGCCACCGGGGCACAGACGATCTGGACGGCGTGGATCTGCCGGACGGCGGCGACACGCCCCAGGAGACGGCGGAGCGCAGCGAGACCCGGAACGCCGTCCGCGCCGCCCTGTGCCAGCTTACCGACGAGCATCGGGAGGTGCTGCTCCTGCGGTATATGCAGGAGCTGGATTACGGCGAGATCGCCCGCGCCCTGCGCATCAGCGAGGGCACGGTAAAATCCCGCATCAATCGGGCCAAGGCCCGCCTGAAGGAGCTGCTGTCCGGCGGGAACCTTTCCGCCGCCGCGTCCGTCAAACCCACAGGAAAGGAGGGACAGCAATGACCCCGATGTTTGATGAACTGGATCAGGAGCTGCGCGAAGCACTGGCATGGGAGGCGCTGCCCTCCGCCGGTTTCACGGATCGCGTCATGGCCCGCGTGGCCCGGACGCCGCAGCAGAAGAAGACCCCTGCGCCCTACCGCAAGTGGCTGGTATCGGCGGCGGCCTGCCTGGCGGTGGCCGCGGCGCTGATCCCGCTGGTGCGCAGCGGCGGCGTTACCGGCGCGGGGAGCGCCGGTAACGATACCGTGGCGGGCAGCGCCAACCTTGAACTCTCCATGCAGAGCGTGCCCGACGCCTCTGCGGACGGGAACGAGGCCGCCGGAGACGGCGCCCAGCAGAAGTCGCGGGAGGACGCCGTCGATCAGGATAACGGCGCCGCCGAGGACCTGACCCTGTCCGCTCCGTTTTCCATGGAGGACGCGCTGACCAGCGCCGCCGAAGCTCTGCGGGAGCAGGGCTGGGACCTCACCGTGGTGGATCGTCAGGGCAACGCGGTGCAGGTGACGCTCACCGCCGCTGACGGCGCATCCGGCGATCAGGCGCTGCTGGACGAGACCATGGAGTCCGCGGGCTTCACCGCCGCCGGCGATTGGTATATTTTTGAGAATTCCAAGGAGGAAACAGATTCGTGAAACTGCACACCCGTCAACTGACCTGCGCCGCCATCGTGGGCGCGGCCTATGCCGTCCTGAGCATCTTCGGCTCCATCTTCGGCATCACCTATGGCCCCATCCAGTGCCGCTTTTCCGAGGCGCTGTGCGTCCTGCCCTTCCTGCTGCCGGAGACGGCCTGGGGCCTGGGCGTGGGCTGCCTCATCGCCAACCTGCTCAGCCCCTACGGCGTGCTGGACATCGTGGTGGGCTCCGCCGCCACACTGCTGGCCGCCCTGCTGACCGCCCGGTGCCAAAAGAAGTGGCTGGCCCCTCTGCCGCCGGTGATCGCCAACACCGTGCTTATCGGCCTTGTCCTGGCCTATGAGCAGGCGGGTACCTCCGCTGCTTTCTGGCCCACCTACGCCTTCAATGCCCTGACGGTGGGCCTGGGCGAGGCCGTGGCCTGCTATGGCCTGGGCGGCCTGCTGCTGTGGCGGCTGGACAAGAGCAATGCCTTACAGCACTATTTGCAGAACCGATGAATGAAAAAGCCCTCCGTGAGGAGGGCTTTTTGCCGCAAACGCGCTTCTTCGGACCTGAAATGCGTTCCGGGCCGGTTGCAATCTGCGGCGTCTTGTGTTACCATAACACTTACTACGATGCCCCTCGGGTGCCATTAAAGGACGTATACGTTGTATGAACGAGAGAGATAGGAAAAAACATACCGCCCCCTCCCGCCTGGACACCTGTTCTCTGCCCCGCGGCCCGCTGAACTGGGTGTTCTTCCCGGCAGCGCTGCTGTACCACGAGCTGCTGCTGCGGGCCTTCGACAGGCAGAGCGACTTCTTTACCGGAACACTGGTGCTGGTGGTGCTGTTCGCCCTGGGCGCAGGACTGTTCTGGAGTCTGCTCATCAATCTGTTCCGTCACCGCCGGGCGGCCACCATCGTCTCTATCGCCGCCACCGCCCTGTGGACGGTGCTGGTGTGCGTGGAGTACTGCTGCCGCAGTTACTTCAAGTCCTACTTCGCCCTGGCGTTCATCGGCAACATGGCCAGCGATGTAGTGGGCGGTTTCGGCGACACGGTCCTGCCGGATGTCGTGCTGCCCCGCCTGCCCTTTATCCTGCTGGCCTTTGTTCCGCTGGCACTGTGCATTCTGCTGCGCCGGCGCATCGTCACCGAGCAGCGCATGGGCCGCTGGTCCCTGCTGTTCCTGCTGGTCGTATGCCTGCTGTTCGGCGGCATCGGCAGCGGCCTGGCCCGCTGGGGCACCTATCACGACGCCTACACCTACAACTTCACCACCGACACCGGCGTGACCCACTTCGGGCTCAACGCCAGTGTCCGTCTGGAGATTACCTACGCTATTTTCGGGCACCCCAGCCCCCGGCTGCCGGACACAGACACGAAGACAGATGTGCCGGATGACACCCCTGTTGTCACAACGCCGGTGGTCTACGGCGAAAATACCATGAACATCGATTTTGCCGCCCTGGCAGAGAACGCCTCCAGCAGCGCCGTGGCCCGTATGTCCGACTACTTCGGCTCGCTGACGCCCTCCAAGCAGAACGCGTATACCGGTATCTTCCAGGGCAAGAACCTCATTCTTTTCACCGCCGAGTCCTTCTCCCCTTGGTTCATCAGTGAGGAGCTGACGCCTACCCTCTACCGTCTGACCCACGAGGGCTTCGTGTTCGACAATTTCTATCAGCCCGGCTGGGGCCAATCTACCACCGGCGGCGAGTACGCAGTAATGACCGGTCTGCTCCCCACGTGGGTCAACAGCAATGTCAGCTTCTACGCCACAGCCAACAACAGTATGCCCTTTGCCCTGGGCAATCAGTTCCGGGCTCTGGGCTACACCACCGCCGCCTACCACAACAATATCTACAACTACTACCGCCGGGACAAGACCCATCCCAACCTTGGTTACGACTATCAGGGTCAGGGCAACGGTCTGCAGCTGACCGAGGACGGCAGCTGGCCCTACTCCGATCTGGAGATGATCCAGAACACCATCACGCAGTATATTGACACCTATGTACAGAACGGCACACCCTTCCATACCTACTACATGACCGTCAGCGGCCACGGCGGCTACGGCTGGGGCCACGCCATGGCCGCCAAGAACCGCGCCAAGGCTCAGGCCGCCTATCCCAACGCCTCCCCCCAGGTCCAGGCCTATGTGGCCGCCAACCTGGAGCTGGAGAACGCACTGACCTACCTGGTAAACGCACTGGAGCAGGCCGGTATTGCCGACGACACCGTCATCTGCCTGGCCGCCGACCACTACCCTTACCTGCTGTCAGAGACAGACACGGACTATTATAACGAGCTGCGGGGCTTTACAGACTCGGAGCGTGACACCTCCCGCTACCGCAATGCGCTGATCCTCTGGTGCGGCGGCATGGAGGAAGCTGTTACCGTATCCGAACCGTGCAGTGCCGTGGACATCGTGCCCACGCTGAGCAATCTGTTCGGACTGGAATATGACTCCCGTCTGCTGTCCGGCCGGGACGTGCTGGATCAGGACTACGACCCCGCCGATGCCTACGGCAGCATCCCGCTGGTGATCTTGCCCACTGCTGCCGGCAACAGCTGGGCCACCGCCGCCGGTGTGTATGAGTCCTCTACCCGCACCTTCACCGCCAACCCCGGCGTCACGGTACCGGAGGGCTATGTCAGCGCCATCAACGACCGTGTATCCCTGCAATACTACTACGCGGAGCTGCTGGTGACCTATGACTATTACGCCATTGCCCTGGGAGACCGCGCCCCCAACGCGCCGCAGCTCCCCGATCCCTCTCCGGCAGAGGATACGACACCGGATGAAGCACCGGAGCAGCCGGACTACATAGAACCGGAGACATAAGCAGCGAGCGCCGTCCTGTCTGACGGCGCTCGTTTTCCTATGTGCTCAGCGGCTGCCCGTGCCGCCCACCGTTGTCTCCGCACCGGATCTCGCATCTCCCCCGGATACCGGCTTCGCTGCGGCCGCCGCAGATATGGGGCGTCCACCGTCCTCACCGCCAACGCCGAACAGCTCATACACCATGCGGCGCAGGATATAGCGCCTGTGTTCACGCTCATGCAGTCTCATTTCCGTTGTTATACCCCCATTCCTCCGCCGCCCGGCTGGCGGCGGGCACTCTGCTGTCTGCCATTATAACAC